>Ga0302189_10000482_pt1 | contig 34854 bp, 31 predicted proteins | sample II_Bog_E2_2_FD_194551 | JGI IMG/M metagenome (GOLD analysis project Ga0302189, IMG submission 194551) | Peat permafrost microbial communities from Stordalen Mire near Abisko, Sweden - II_Bog_E2_2 | ecosystem: Environmental > Terrestrial > Soil > Wetlands > Peat | place: Sweden: Abisko...
CTGACCGATGCGGTGCGCGAGGCGGTGGCGGAGGGAACGCCGTTCCTGGGGATTTGTGTGGGCTTACAGTGGCTGTATGAGGGGTCGACCGAGGCTCCGGAGACGGGTGGGTTGGGCGCGTTCGCTTCGCAGTGCGAGCGGTTTCCGGCGGTGTATGAGGGGGCGGAGTTGAAGTCTCCACACGTGGGGTGGAATTCGCTGGAGCAGATACGGCCGGATTCGCGGCTGCTGCGAGGTGTGGCAGATGGGTCGTTTGTGTACTTCACGCACTCGTGGCGGGCGCCGTTGAGCGACGATACTGCGGCGGTTACGAAATATGGCGGAGGATTTACGGCGGCGGTGGAACGTGGGAATGTGATGGGCGTGCAGTTCCATCCGGAGAAGTCGGCGGAGGTAGGGTTGCGGGTGTTGCGGAATTATCTAGAATTGTGACGAGGATGCGATACGAATACCAACCTGACTACGAGAGCTTTTCGTCTTCGATGAAGGGATATGGAAAGCTCATGCGGATGATTGCCGTACTCGCGTTTGTGCGGAAGTTTGTTGTGCCTGCTGTCGGCACTCTCCTGATCGCTTCTTGGGTGATCGTGCGCTTCTGGGGCTCCGGAGACTCCGATGGGACGTTTGCCATGCTGGCGCTTGTTGGATTGGTCTTAGGTGTCCTCGGTCCAGTCGTTCATTTCTGGAACAGGCGACGTTTGTTCAAAATGCGGGCGGCATTGGCTCCCGCGGGACAGTTCCTTGAGTTGAGTGATGAATCGCTGCTCCTGGTTGTGCCTGGGAAAGCAGAGGCGAAATATGCATGGACTACATTCACCCACACATTCGAAGACGAACGAGCGCTCACTCTTTACATCGAGAAGGCATCGTTCCATACGATTCCTAAGCGGGGCATGAGCACGAAAGTCCTAGAGGAATTGCGGAATCATCTGGAACACGCAAAGAGGCTTTAGATGCTGACCAAGCGAATCATCGCCTGCCTAGATGTTCGCGGTGGGCGTGTCGTGAAGGGTGTCCAGTTTGTGGACATTATCGATGCGGGCGATCCGGCGGAGCTGGCGCATCGGCATGCGGCGGCGGGCGCGGACGAGATTGTGCTGCTCGACATTACAGCCACTCATGAAGGACGCGGCACGCTGCTGGAGACAGTGAGGCGCGCGGCGGCGAAGCTGTTTGTGCCGTTCACGGTCGGCGGCGGGATTGCATCGGCGCAGGACGCGGAGGCGGTGTTTACGGCGGGCGCGGACAAGGTGAGCATCAACTCCGCGGCGATCCGGCGACCGGAGTTGATTGGCGAGATTGGCGCGAGCTTTGGCGCGCAGGCGGTGATTGTGGCGATCGATGCCCGGCGTGGCGCGCGCGGAGTGGAAGACGCGGAGGTGTACGTCAGCGGCGGCCGCAAGCCGACGGGCCTGCGTGTGGTCGAGTGGGCGCGCGAAGCCGAGTCGCGCGGCGCGGGCGAGATCCTGCTGACCAGCATGGATACCGACGGGATGCGCAACGGCTTCGACTGCGAGCTGACGGCGGCGGTGAGCGCGGCGGTGCAGATTCCGGTGATTGCGAGCGGAGGGGCAGGCAGCGCGGAGCACTTTGCGGAGGTGTTCGGACGCGGCAAAGCGGACGCGGCGCTGGCGGCGAGCATCTTCCACTTTGGCGTGACGGACTCGCGCGAGCTGAAGGCGCAGTTGGCGCGGGCGGGCGTGAGTGTGCGGCTGCCCTGCTAGGGGCAGAGGATCGCCGATGCGTGTCCGAGCAGGGTCTGCCCTCTTTAATCGTTTGCAAACCATGGCCGGCTGCGTGGCGCGTAAGATTTAATGGAATGGACATCCTTCAGCTACGCATCCATCCGGACGAGTGGGAGCAGCTTCGTTTGTGCCAGGCGAAGCCGCGGAGCGACTGCCATGCCGCGTTCACGGTGCGGAGCAATGGGCTGATATGGCCGCTGGCGAGTTGGGGCGATCCGCCGGTGGCGGAGCGGATTAACGTGCGGGGGTGGTTTCCGCTGCTGGACACGATCGCAGATGAATTGCTGCTGTGGTGGAACCAGGGTGGCGTTTGCTGTGTCACACGCGAGCAGGTGACCTACAGGCCACACGAAGGCGCTACGCCGGGCGTTGTATTTCTGCGGCTGGAGATGCATCGGCTGCAGGCGGTGCCGGCGCGGCCAAGCGAGGTACGGCGGCTTCAGTCCGGGACGTAGCGGGGCCGGTCGCATTCGATCGGATCGCTGCGATGGATTGGGCAGCCCGGCGTAGGGCTGCGACAATAGAAGCATGTTGATTCCTTCGATCGATTTGATGGGTGGGCGTATTGTGCAACTTGTCCAGGGCGAGAAGTTGAAGCTGGCCTTCGACGACTTTGAGTACTGGATTGAGCGGTTCGCGAAGTATCCGCTGGTGCAGTTGATTGACCTGGATGCTGCGATGCGGCAGGGCGAGAACACGAAGCTGATTGAGATGATCTGCGGGCGGCTGCCGTGCCAGGTGGGCGGGGGCCTGAAGACGGCCGACGATGGGCGGCGGCTGCTGGATGCGGGAGCGCAGCGGGTGATCTACGGGTCTTCGCTGTTTGGACCCCATTCATCGCATGAAGCCGCGATGAATGGGACACCAGAATTGAGGCGCCACAAAATCATTCGGCTGGAGTTTGCCGAGGATTTGAAGCAAGCACTGGGCGAAGAGAGGCTGTGCTTCTCGGTCGACACCAAGGGCGGGCGGGTTGCGGTGAAGGGCTGGAAGGATTCGGTCGACCTGACGCCGGAGGAGGCGGTGACGTGGCTGGAGGACTCATGCGCGGCGTTTCTCTACACGCATGTGGATACGGAGGGCACGATGCAGGGCTTTCCGCTGGATGTGGCAGCGGTGCTGCGCGCGTGTACCGCGAAGCAGTTGATTGTAGCGGGCGGCATCAAGGAGCGCGCGGAGGTGGATGCGCTGGATGCGATGGGCGTGGATGCGGTGGCAGGGATGGCTGTGTATTCGGGTGCGATGGAGGCTTAGAGCGATGGAGTATGTGAATCTTGGCAAAACGGGTGTTAAGGTTTCGCGGATTTGTCTGGGGTGCATGAGCTACGGAGTGCCGCCGGAGGGGCCGCTGCGGCCGGGCAGTAATACGTGGAGTTTGAATGAAGAGCAGAGCGCGCCGTTCTTCAAGCAGGCGCTGGATGCGGGCATCAACTTCTTCGATACGGCGAATGTGTATGCCATCGGCGACAGCGAGCGGGTGCTGGGCCGCTGGTTGAAGGCGAATGCGCGGCGCGAGGACACGGTGATTGCGACCAAGCTGAATGGCGTGATGCGCGATGGGCCGAACGGCGGCGGGCTCTCGCGCAAGGAGATTCTTTTCGAACTGGACGAGAGCCTGCGGCGGCTGGGCACGGACTATGTGGACCTGTACCAGATTCATCGCTGGGACAAGACGACGCCGATTGAGGAGACGCTGGAGGCGCTGAACGATGTGGTGCGCGCGGGCAAGGTGCGGTATATCGGCGCGTCCAGCATGTGGGCCTGGCAGTTCTCGAAGGCGCTGTACACTTCGGCGCGGAATGGCTGGGCGAAGTTTGTGACCATGCAGCCGCACTACAACCTGATGTATCGCGAGGAAGAGCGCGAGATGATGCCTCTGTGCCTGGACCAGGGCGTGGGCGTGCTGCCGTGGAGTCCGCTGGCGCGCGGCAAGCTGGCGCGGCCGTGGGATGCGGAGACGACGAAGCGGTCGGAGAGCGATGGGTTCGGCAAGAACCTGTACGGCAGGACGGCGGCGCTGGATCAAGGCGTGGTGGATCGGCTGGGCGAACTGGCGGCTGTGAAGGGTGTGTCGCGGGCTACGCTGGCGTTGGCGTGGCTGCTGAGCAAGCCGGCGGTGACGGCCCCGATTGTGGGCGCGACCAAACTGCATCATCTGGACGACGCGGTGGCCGCAGTCGGGCTGAAGCTGACGCCGGAGGATGGGAAGGCACTGGAGGAGCTCTACGTGGCGCATCCGGTGCTGGGTTTGAGCTAGGGCGCGGGTTTAGAGTTCTGCGGTAGACTGCATCCGAGAGAGTGCTCATGTTGCCTGATTGAATTCTCGATGGGGAGAGTGCGATGCGCCTTGATCTATGGACGAGGTGTGGGCTGACCCTGGGTTTTGCCGGTATGCTCACGGGTTGCTCGGTGAGTGTGGGATCGAATTCGACACATCAGCCGGGTGGTGCGATCCATGGCGTGGTGCATGGCGGGCAGCAGCCGATCCACAACATGCATGTCTACCTGTTGGCTGCGAATATGAATGGCTATGGGGGCGCGTCCGCTTCGCTGCTGAATGCGACGGCCACGGGTAACTCCGATGGGGTGGGCGGGTATGTGCTGAGCGGGCCGGATGGAAGCTTTTCCATTACCGGAGATTACTCGTGCACGGCGGGAACGCAGGTGTATCTGTATGGGCTGGGTGGAGATGCGGGCGCGGGGACGAACGCGGCGGCGGGGCTGATGGCGGCGCTGGGCGATTGCGGGAAGCTTTCCGGTAGCACGTTTGTTTCGATGAACGAGGTGTCTACGGTTGCGGCGGCGTATGCGTTGGCCGGATTCGCGGTGGATGCAACGCATGTGTCGAGTTCGGGGAGCGCGCTGGCGCAGGTAGGGGTTGCAAATGCGTTTGCAGCCGCGGCAAACCTGGAGACGCTGGCGGCGGGTGCGGCGCTGACGACGACTCCGGCGGGGGATGGGACGGTACCGCAGGCGACGATTGATACGCTGGCGGACGTGCTGGCGGCGTGCATCAACTCGGATGGGACGATTGCGGGGCCGGCAAATGCGACGGCGTGCTACACCCTGTTTAACAATGCGCTGCCGGGTGGAACGACTGGAAGTGTGCCCATGGATACGTCGAGCGCCGCCGTCAACATCGCACACAATCCTTTTGCGAATATTGCAGCGCTGTATGGTTTGGCGACCTCCACATCGCCGTTTCAGCCGACGCTGAGCGCTGCGCCGAACGACTGGACCGTAGCGATCGCCTATTCTCCGGCCGGACTGGCGGCGACCTACTCGATGGCAATCGATGCGGCCGGGGACGTATGGCTGGCGAATGTGCCCGCGGGCGGCCCGTACAGCTTGACGGAGTTGAGCAGCCAGGGCGCGCTGCTTTCCCCCGCAGGCGGCTACAGTGGCGGCGGATTGACGAAGCCGAACAGCCTGGCGATTGATCCTGCGGGCAACGTGTGGGTGGCGGGAGCGACCAACGTGGTGGAGTTCAACGGCAGCAATGGTGCAGTGCGGTCCGGTGCGAATGGATACTCGGTTGGCGGCGCGAACTCTCCGTTTGGGATTGCGGTGGATGGGCAAGGCGACGTTTGGGTGGGGGATGGAACGGTGGTGGTAAAGATGGATGGCAGCGGCAACATTCTGTCGGGACCATCGGGGTTCCCCACAGGGACGGGCGGCGCGCCGTGGGGGGTGAGCATCGACGGCGCGGGGCATGCGTGGTCGGGGAGTGGCTCGCTGGGGGTGGTGTCGGAGTTGAGCAGCAGCGGAGCGGTCATGTCAGGGACAGGCTATCCGGTGGCGAACTTTCAGCCAGAGGCGATTGCATTTGACGCGGGCGGGAATGCATGGACGAACAGCGCTCTGCAAGGAGCCCTGGGGTTGAACACGGTGGCCAAGCTGAGTCCGGGCGGAGCGGTGCTGTCGCCAGCCTCCGGGTACACGAACTGCGTGAACACACACAGTGTGGCGAATAACACGAATACGCTCTGCATCTGGTGGAACCCGGATGCGTTCGCGCTGGATGGCGGGGGCAACGTGTGGGGCGAGGTGGCGACCCAGACCCAGTTCATCGGCATGAACCCGTTTCCCACATATGCGACCGGCGTCTCGGAGATATCGAACACGGGGACGATCCTGTCTGGCGCGGGCGGATTCACGGGTGGTACGGCGATTGGCGCTGGCGATCCGCATGTGCAGGGGAGCGTGGGCGCGACTCCATACGCGCTGGCGGTGGATGGCAGCGGCAACGTGTGGGCGCTACTGGGGTCGCAGGTGGTGGAGTTTGTGGGGGCCGGCGTGCCGGTGGTGACGCCGTTCTCGCTGGGAGTGCAAAACGGGACGCTGGGAATGCGGCCGTAAGCGACTATAGACGCGACTGCTTGATCTGCTCCACGACGGCGAGAACGGCGTCGACTGGGGTGTTGGGTACGATACCGTGGCCGAGGTTGAAGATGTGGCCGGGGCGGCCCGCGGCGCCGGCCAGGACCTCCGCAACGCGCTGGTGGAGGACCTCCGGCGGGGCGAAGAGAGTGATGGGGTCGAGGTTGCCCTGAACGGCGACGCGGTAGTTGAGGTCGCGCCAGGCGAGGTCGAGGGGAGTGCGCCAGTCCAGGCCGAGGACGTCGCAGCCGGTCTGGCGCATGATGGGGAGCAGCGTGGAGGTCTCCACGCCGAAGTAGATGACGGGCACGCCGAGGGCCTGGATGTTGCGGATGAGGGTGGTGGTGGGGGCGAGGGCATAGGCGCGGTAGTCGGAGGGCGAGAGCGCGCCCACCCAGGAGTCGAAGACCTGGATGACGTCGGCGCCGGCGGCGACCTGCTGGGCGGCGTAGTCGGTGAGCACGGTGATGAGCTTGTCCATCAGGATGGACCATGCGTCGAAATCGCCGTACATCATCTTCTTGGTTTCGATGTAGTTGCGGGAGCTGCCGCCCTCGATCATGTAGCTGGCCAGGGTGAAGGGCGCGCCGCAGAAGCCGATGATGCCGAGAGCGTCCGGCGTGGGGTGCAGGACTTCCGTCCGCGGACGGGTCGCGAAGTGGGCGGCGACCTTTTCGATGGCGTGGGAGACATATAGCAGATCTTCTGTCCGGTCGGTGCGGAGGGCCTTGGCCTGCTCTGCGGTGCGGAGTGGGGTGTGGATCTTGGGACCCTCGTTGGCGACGAACTCGAAGTCGAGGCCCATGGGGGTGAGCGGCAGCAGCAGATCGGCGAAGATGATGGCCGCATCGACACCGAGGCGCTCGGCGGCGGTGATGGTGACTTCGGCTGCGATGTCTGGGGTGCGGCAGATGTCCAGGAGGGAGTGGTGCTTGCGGACGGCCATGTACTCCGGCATGTAGCGGCCGGCCTGGCGGAGAAACCAGACGGGGGTGCGGTCTACGGGCTGGCGGAGGCAGGCACGAAGGAAGCGGCTGCCGTTGGCCCCGGCAGCCGCATCAGTTTTAAGAACCGCGGGTGGATACGCGGTCTGGTCCGCTGTGGTCGCTGCCCGATTGGGCCCTTCGGGGTCAGCGCCTGGATCGGCCACTCGATTTTGCCCATCGAGGGCGGGTCCGGCCAACGGCTCAGCTTGTGCGCGCTCGGTCCCGGTTGATGTGGATGCTGGTTTGAAATCGGTCAAAGGTTCGGTCTCCCAACCTTTGAGGGTAGCATCCTCCGGGACGGAGGCGTGAATGCGGGGTAAAGCGCGAGTGCGGGGGAGTAAGGCCGGGCACTCGGAAAAATTGGTACGGCTACAGCACTCGGCCGACGTGGAACGGGATGCTGTAGGCGACACCCAATCCAAAGGCGGTGGGGGTGAGCGAATTGGGGTCCAGGTTCCAGCGCTGGTCGGTGAAGTCCATGCGGACGGACCACTGACGGGTTACGTTGAAGTCGGCGCCGCCGCCGAGCGTGTAGATCATGGATGCATCGCCATAATAGGTGCCGATGGGATGGACGAAGTCGATGTCTGCGTGGCCCATGAGGACAGTGGCATAGGGGTGAATGCCGTGGATGCTGGTTTGCAGCTTGAGGCCGCCGGCATAGCTGCGTTCGTTGACGGTTGTACCATTCGCTTTGGTGAAACGGAACTCGAGGGAGGGCTGCACGATCGAGCGAATGAAGCGGGTATAGTCCATTCCAACGGTGTAGCCGAGGTTATTCGTGGGTCCCCAGTCTGGAGCGAGGAGCGTGGTCATGGTAAAGGGAGTGAACTCTGCGCCGCGTTGTGCGCTGACCGCGGCCTGGGCGAGTGTGCTCTGGGCGGTGACCAGCAGAGCCCCGAGAAAGAGAGTAGCGATGACGGCATAACGGAGTGGAGTCTTCATAGAGAGCCTCGCGGCTGGAAGCTGTGCGCCACGAAGTTTGCTGTATAGCTGCGCTGCGGGCCCGTGTCCATGGTTCCACTGTGCACCGGGAGGGACCACACTGGTTATCCCCTATCGGGATGAGGCGGCTACAACCTTTGGGCGAGTGGCAGGATGGACGCGGTATGGGCGCGGCGTATGAGGCTGGGATTGGGGTCGGTACCAGGCGGAGGTCAGGATTCTAGGCGGAGGGTAAACTCTTCGATCACGGGGTTGGTGAGGACCTCGCGGGCGATGCGCTCGACCTCGACCTGAGCCCTGGCGGGGTCAGCGGCGAGCGAGTCTTCCAAAGTGAGCTGGAAGTATTTTCCCTGGCGGACATCGGCGACGCCGTGCCAATCCATGCGGCGGAGCGCGCCGGCAACAGTCTGGCCCTGGGCATCCAGCACGGACCGCTTGAGTGTGACGTACACATGCGCCTTCATGACTTTCGATTATAGACGCAGGGCTGGGTCTGTTTGGGATCCGCGCTGTCTTGTAGACTGGAAAGACGCTCCCGACTGTTCGCGGGCCGCCGCGAATTCAACCCCCAGACGCACTGACACCCATCTAACTCCGACGAGAGCCATTACCCTATGACGAATTATCTGGAACTTCCGGTTGGCGAGCAAAGTCCCGAAGTGGTGAATGCCGTGATCGAGATTCCGTTCGAAGGCATCAACAAGTACGAGTATGACAAGACGTTTCATGTGTTCCGGCTGGATCGGAACCTTTACTCGCCGGTGCACTATCCGGGGGACTATGGATTTGTGCCGAGTACGCTGGCAAGCGACGGCGACCCGCTGGACGTGCTGGTGCTGGTGGATGCGCCAAGCTTTCCAGGATGCGTGCAGTCTGTGCGGCCGATCGGGATGCTGGAGATGACGGACCAGGGATTGGCCGACGAGAAGCTGCTGTGCGTGGGCAAGAACAATCCGCGCTACAAGGACGTATGGAACTACTCCGAGATCTACCCACACATGCTGAAGGAGATTACGCACTTCTTTGCGATCTATAAGGACCTGGAAGGCAAGCGGGTGGAGGTGAAGGGCTGGCGCGATGCGTCCTTTGCGCGCAACAAGGTGCTGGAGTCGCAGCAGAGGTTTATCGACAACAAGACCAAGCCGGAGCCGAAGCCCGTTCCAAAGTAGGCGGCGCGAGCATGGATGCGGAAACAAGAAGGGCCGCCCGAAGTGGGCGGCCTTTCTTGTTGGAGCGAAGATGCTGAACGCTGCTAGTTGATGGTAACGTTGGCGTACTTGGCAAGCGTTTGAGCAGCGTGGGCGACGAAGATGACCACGGGTTGCACCGGAGGGATGACCGCTGGAGCTGTGTAGAGCCCGGTTTGGGTGATGGTGCCGTAGGTGGCGTCTCCGCCCAAAACTGCGGTGCCGAGCGCGTACGGCGCAGGACCGACCTCCCAGAGGCCGCAGTTATCCGTGAAGTTGACAGGGGGGTTGGCGGGAACGGTGGAGCAGGCGGGGGTAACGGCCGCAACGGCGGCGCAGGCCGTCGGAGAGCCGCAGGGCAGGTCCCCGATGACATAGCCGTTGAATTGGAATGTCCCGGTGCCATGCGGGAGCGTCACGGCCCCGGCAGTGATTCCGGTGGGCGTGGTCGGGGTGGAAGGATACAGCTCTGGAGTGGGTGTCGTGGAGGAGTAAATCTGGATGAACTGGCCGGTGGATACGGTTGCGCTGGGGTTGGTGGGATCGGACGGGACCGTCGCGACCAATAACACCATCCCCTGGGGAATGCAGGGTCCTGTCGGCATGCACGTTCCCGCGGGAACTCCGATTCCCTGCTGGGTCTGGAGCAGCGCTTGGCCGGTGTAGTTGGGAATACCGCCCTGTATGTAGATGGCCGTATTCCCGGTAGCGACAGTAATGGAGCCGACCGAAGATCCGGACTCTCCAACCGGGGTGCCGGTGCCGGTCGGTGGGGGGTTAGGTGTGCCCAGGTTGGGCTGCGGATATAGTGTCCAGGTAATAGGGCCCGGCGCATTGTTGACGGTAGCAGTGATGGTCTGAGTACCGCCGTTGCCCTGATTGCTCATCAGGAGGACGCTGCCTGGCACGTCGGGCTGGGCGTTGCCATTGAGGAAGGGGACATATGCAGGGGACGTAGGATACAACGGATTGAAGATGACGCCAGGGGTGCAGTCCTCACAGTTCACGGACGCCATGGAAACCGAAACGTTCTGATATGTATACGGCACATTGGCTCCGCAACCGGTGAGAGAGTACGCAGTGGCGGCGACGACGGCGATGGCAAGAATCTTGATGCAGAATTTCATTGGGGGAATCCTTTGTAATCCGGAACCAGAGAAGCATATCTTAAAGGTTCACGTTCGCGAAAGTACTTTTTGCGGTGCAATGATGGCTCGCCATTTGGGGCGGGCTGGGGTCGATTAACTTTGAGACTGGAAATGTACCACCTGGGCCTAACCAGAAGCCAGAGATAAGTATCGCAGGGGGGCAAATCCGTGGAATTGCCATGTGGCAGGCCTTTTTGCCGGAATCCTGTCCATGGATATAGCCAAGGGTCAATGCAGGGTCACAACGGAGGAGGCGGACTTAGTGGGGTCGGCCTGCGAGACGGCGGTGATGGTGACGGTGTTGCCCCCCATGGGCATGGTGGGGGGTGCGGTGTAGGTGCCGGCCGGGCTGGTGATGGTTCCGTTGGAGATGGAGCCTCCGGGGGCGCCATTCACTTCCCAAGTGAGGTTGCTGTTGACGTTACCGACGGCATATCCGAAGAACTGCTGGGTGGCGCCGAGCGCGACGCTGGCTGTGGACGGCGAGAGGCCGACTGTAATGGAGGGAGCGGTGATGTAGAAGGTGACCGTGTCTGTTGCCGTGGGATAGGAGGTGCCCGGAGGCGCTGCCGCCGAGACCACCAGTGTGACCACGCCCTGGGTAAATCCGGGCGTGGTATAGAGGGGCGGCGTGGCCGGCGCCGTGTAGAGGATGGAGCTGGTGAGATTGTTGGCCGGGGCGGGCACCGTGGTGAATGATCCCGCGCTGTTGCTGGTGGCGGAAGCATTCAGGATGCTCCATTGCGGCACCGCCTGCGCGTCGGACACCGAGGCGGTGAACTCCAATTGCCCGCCCACGGGGATGGAAACCGGTCGCTCCAGGATGTTGACTCCAAGATATAAGGGGTTCCCAGCGGATTGATTGCTGCACCCAAGGAGCGCGATGGCGAAGGCGATCGCGGCAGAGCCAAGCAACGTGGAGCGCGACTTCATAGGGTGTCTCTTTCCAGTGAGAATTTATTTCAATGGGCGATCGACGCAAGTATAGGCGTCTGTGGGTATGTCCAGCAATCAAGAACCGCCTGCCGCACAAGCGGCGATTAGGATTCGCGCAGTGGGGAGGCGGGAGCCCGTAAGGATGCGGCAGCGCGGGCAGCAAGGTACGCAAGCGGGCCGGCAGCAGCGACCAGCGCTGCGAACAGGAGTGCGGGAAACGGACCGACGCGCTCGTCGCGAGCGGCGAAAAGAGCGAAGGCGATGAGGCATGCAGGGCCGACGCCAGCCAGGACCGCGGCGGGAAGACCGCCGGGGATACGGAAGGGACGGTCGAGCGCGGGTTCGCGCAGGCGGAGTACGACGAGGGCGACAAACTCCAGCAGCAGGGACCCTCCGTAGAGGACCAGGTCGATGGAGATGAGGCGTTCAAAGGACAGACGCAGCGCAAGCGCCCAGGCGACGGCGCAGATCAGGACCGAGGCCCAGGGTACGGGCGCACGCGTGGGGGTTGCCCGAGTGGTGCGCGCCAGGAAGCGGGGCAACAGGCCGTCCTTGGCGAGCGCGAAGGGAATGCGCGCATAGCTGAGCATGAGGGCGTTAAACATGCCCGTGCCGTTGAGCATTCCGCCAAGGACGACGGCGAGCATGAGGGCGATGCCGAATGCGCCCGGGCCGGCGATGGTGCGAGCGGCGTCCGTCCAGGCTCCGGTGGAAAACCGGTCTGCCGGAACGCCGGCGATGCCGACGGCAGCGAGTGGGACTATATATGTTGCGGCGACGAGCGCGGCGGAGAGGAGCATGGCGCGCGGATAGTTGCGTTGGGGGGCTTCGACCTCTTGCGCGACGGTGGAGGCGTTGTCCCAGCCCATGTAGTTCCACAGCGCCACGGAGACTGCGCCTGCGAGCGAAGGTGCAGCCACAGGTGCGCGCAGCAGCGCGACGGAGTGGTGAAGATGAGCGGCGAGGGTGGGCAGCGCGGGGCCGGCTGCGTGGGCGAAGAGCCCCTTCCAGATGCCTGCGCCGACCAGGACCACGAACGGCGCCAGCAGCACCGTGAACATGGCCACCGATCCCTCTCCGACAGACTTGGCTCCGCGCAGGTTCCAGGCCGCGCACAGGACGACCACCGCGAGCGCCCAGAGCGTGCCGCGGTAGCCGCCGGTAAGGCCCGGCGCGACGCGGGAGAGATACAGGACGAAGGTGACCGGATAGATGGCCATGTCGAAGACGCTGGCCGCCAGTGAGAGCCACGCCTCCTGGAAGCCCCAGAAGCCGCCGAGGGCGCGGCGCACCCAGCAGTAGTAGCCGCCTTCTTCCGGCAGCGCGGAGGCGAGCTCGCCGACCATGAGCGAGGTGGGCAGACTCCAAATGACGGGGATGACGAGCAGCAGCAGCAGGGCGCGACCATAGCCGGCGTCGCCGAGGATGTCCTCCAGGCCATAGGGGCCGCCAGCGACCATGAAATAGGTGGCGCCGACCAGCGGAAGCAGCCGCATTTTGTTGGTGCCACTGCGCAAGGGCAATCTCTCCGGCAGATATTGCCGTAGAGGAGAATTTACCTGAACGATGCCTCAGGGCGCAGTCAGTCTAAGGGGGCGGAGTTGACCGCGACTTTCGGGTTGGGCTGGTGCCACAGTTCTTTTGGCGGACCCGGATCGGTGGTCTGGACGATGGCGTACTGGATCGGAGTCTTGCAATAGGCGCAGTCGGTCTTACGGACAATCACAGAGAGGTTGCCGGGAATGCAGGAACTGATGCGCAAGCATTCTGGACAGGCAATCACAACGCGGGCTTCGGCGCTGCTCTTCGGAGGGTGGGTGGCAATCCATATGGGGGAGAGCCCGCGGTAGGGCCGGGTGAGGTCGTCTGCGGTGGCGGCTTCTTCAAGAAGAGTCAGCAGCGGAGGAACTCCCGTGGCCTTCTGATAGAAGGCGTCGGCGGCGACGCCGGTGGGAATGTCTCCGGCGGAGAAGGCGCTGCTCATGGCGATGACGGTCACCTCGGGAAACCGGCGCCGGACGACGGAGAGCAACTCAAAGCCGGACATGCCGAGCATGTACAGATCGGAGAGGATAATGTCGGGCATTTCCGCGCGTAACTGGATGAGGGCCGCGAATCCATCTTCGGCACAGCGCACCTGGAATCCGTCCTGGGTGAGGATGGCCGTCAACAGGGCGCGGAGTTGGGGGTCGTCATCTACTACCAGGACCTTGTTTCTTCGGTTGGGCATCGTGCACCACCTGAACTGGCATTTTGACTCCACCTCAAGGTTCGCATCGTGCCCAGAACTCTGTCTGGTCAGTTTTGCTCAGTGCGGACGCGGCGTGCCGCGAGCTTCTTTTTCTGTTTTGCAGTCTCCAACGCTGCGGGAACTGCGGCTCGTCCGACGGTCATCTGATCGTAGAGGATCACCTTCAACAGTGACTTGTGGACGCGGATGCGACCGTTGTATTCGATGAAGCCATGCTGGCGGAACTTGTTCATGAAGAAACTGACGCGGGAACGGGTGGTCCCGATCATCTCGGCGAGAGTCTCCTGCGTGATCTGGGGGATCAGATTTTCCGGCTCGCCGGGTTGCCCGAATTCCGCCATCAACAGCAGGATGCGGGCCAGGCGCTTCTCGCTGTTGTTGAAGAGCTGATCCACCAGATCCGCCTGCGTGCGCATGCCGCGCCGGAGCAGAAACGATAGGAAGAAGTCGGAGAAGGCAGTATGTTCCCGCATGACGCGAGTCATCTCAGCGCGGTCAATTTTCAGCGCGGTACACACGGTAACGGCAGTTGCAGCGGCCATGCGCAGGCCAGGCGTGCTGGCCATCGCCTCCTCGCCGATGAACTCTCCGGGGCCAAGCATGGTGATGGTGGCCTCCTTGCCTCGCTCAGAGACGACGGTGAGCTTGGCCCGACCGGTCTGGAGGAAGAAGACGCAGTCTGCCTTTGTTCCCTGCGCGAAGAAAACCTCCTTCGGCGCGATGCGCACGAGTTTATGAACGAGACCTGTGCTGGCGAGGAAAGCAGCGATGTCAAATTGGGTTTCGGGAGATACGGTCATGCCAAGGCCTCCGTGCGGGCGCGGACCGCAGCATCATCGGTGGTGCAACTGTACTCGGGACTGGCGGACCCGTGGAGCCAGACACCACCCATCGATCCGGGAGAAGGAGAACCCGCGGGTGAGGAGGTCGTTGAGACGCGGCTTGTCCCAATGTAATCTAGTAGACGCAATTTACGCTGTTTTCGTTGTACTTTTAGCGACCATTTATTGCACCGTGTGGCCCTTTTGACCGGGCACTCGCCGGCAGTTCGAGCAATCGGCTAAGGCTCCGTTGGGTAAATGTAGCCCGGTAAGACCCGTGATAGCGGTCACACCCCAAGCCATCGCGCATCGCGGACAATCGTTGGCAGTTTTCACTATGGAGGACTTTCGATGTCTACGGCTCAAGACCGTGCCGTTCGCGCTATCGACATTGCGATCTCACTCGTAGAGCGGGAAGAGCTGCGACTGCGCGCTGTCATCGAGTCGGACAAAGCATCGGCGGACGAGAGATTCCGCGCCCTGCAGGACCGCGCCTGTCTCTCCGAGATTGTGGTTCGCGAACTGGCCGACATTCACGTTGGCGCCTCGGCGGAAGGCTCGTCTGCACAGTCGCCGGAGACGCGCCATCGCTCAGGCACCTTGATCGGCGCCGTCGAGGTGTTTAGCAGCCTCGCCGCGGCAAGGGCGCTGGCCTAGCAAGAGAAGGCCCCGGGTACCGCTGCAGGAGCGTGAATCGGAGACGGCTGAGCGGCCCCCGAACTTGTTTGTCCCCGCAAACTTCAGGAGTTCCGCAACCATGGTTCCGCCGAGGCCAGAAGCCGTCCGCACTTCAAATCTGGCCATACGTCGGACTCTCTGCGCAATGTCCCATAGAATGTTCATGGTCATCGGGTAGAGAGAGGGACGCGGAATGTTTCTTGGAATCGATTGCGGGACTCAGGGCACAAAGGCCCTGGTGATGGAGGCTAACGGCGCGGTGCTGGGCCGCGGCTACCGGAAGCATGCATTGATCGAACGATCCACTGGCGCGAGGGAGCAAGAGCCCTCCTGGTGGGTGGAGGCGCTCCGATCCTCCGTGAAGGAGGCGCTTGAGGCTTCCGGCCGTTCCGATGTTCTGGCTCTGGGCGTGAGCGGCCAACAGCACGGAATGGTGCTGCTGGATGAGAGTAAGCAAGTCATCCGGCCTGCAAAGCTCTGGAACGACACAGAGACCGCGCCGCAGAATGAGGCGATCCTCCGGCGATTCGGGGGCAAGCAGGCCTTTGGGAAACGCTTCGGCATCGTGCCCCTCACCGGCTATACGGTCTCGAAGCTGCTCTGGGTGAAGGAGAACGAGCCTGAGAACTTTGCCCGCATCCGCCACATTCTTCTCCCCCATGAGTACTTGAACTTCTGGCTCACCGGCCAGATGCGCGCAGAGCCGGGAGACGCTTCCGGTACCGGGTACTTCAATCCAGTCCGCCGGGAGTGGCAGTTTGAAGTCCTGGACGCCATTGACGAGGGGGTGGGCATTCTCTCCGCTGCGTTGCCCGCGCTTGTCCATGCCGACGACTGCGTCGGCGAGGTTCTTCCTGAGGTTGCCGCCGACCTGGGACTCCCACGCTCGTGCCTGGTCAGCGCCGGCGGAGGCGACAATATGATGGGCGCTATCGGCACGGGAAATGTGCGCGAGGGTGTCGTCACACTGAGCCTGGGAACCTCGTCTACGGTCTACTCCTACAGCGAGACGCCGGTTCAGGACCCCTCCGGCACTGTCGCGCCGTTCTGCTCCTCCTCCGGCGGCTGGCTGCCTCTGGTCTGCACGATGAACGCAACCAACGTGGTGACCGCTACTGCGACGCTGTTGGGCAAATCCGTGGAGGAGATCGATGGAGCCTTGACGCGTATTCCCCCAGGAGCGGATGGGCTGGTGTTCCTTCCCTTCCTCAACGGCGAGAGGACACCCGATCTGCCCACTGCGCAGGGAGCGATCCTGGGCATTACCTCGAATAACTTCACGCCCGACCATCTGCTGCGTGCTGCCGTGGAAGGGGTGAGCTTTGGCATTCTCAACGGCCTCGACCGGATCCTGCAAGGCCGGGAAGCAACCGTGGTGCAAGCCATCGGCGGGGGCGCCCGCTCACGCGGGTGGAGGCAGCTCCTGGCCGATGCCACCGGCGCAACCATCCAGGCGCCCATGGAGGAGGAATCGGGCTGCCTGGGCGCGGCCATACAGGCCGTGGTTGCCTGGGCCAAGGCGGATGGCAACCCGCTCAGCTTTGCGGAGGTGGCTGCACGCGCGGCGCAGATTCGAGAGGACGCAACCTGCGTTCCGCGACCCGAGTTGAGCATCCCCTACAAGAATGCTCGCGCCGCCTACCAGCGGCACCTGGAAGCGCTCTACCCCGAAGCTCGGCAGGATGTTCCGCCGTCGGCGTAAGACCCGGAGCAAAAGGCGGCCTGATTCTGCAAGCTTTGAAGTCGGCTGGACGGGTTCGAATCCGCTCGATTCGCGATACCATCGAATAGGCCATGGTATTTGCCAGTGCAAATCCGGTGTCTTCCTCCCGAGCGACGTCTCAGCGTCGCGATCAGCACTAGCTGCGCCCACGTGCAGCGTGCTTTCGCTTTGTGCGGGAGCCGTTTCGCCCCGAACGAAATGCGGGGATTCTTCACTCCGTTCAGAATGACAGCTCAAAATTGGGAATGACAACCCAAAATTGAGAGTGATAACCAAGATGGAGCAGGTGATTTGACGCCCTGCGTGGATAGGCCAGAGGAGAGATTCCATGTTTGACCGTTTGGATCAGTTGGAAGAACGCTACCAGGAGCTTGGCCGGCAGCTTTCCGACCCGGGAATTGTGAACGACCAGGAGAACTATCGCAAGGTGTCGAAGGCGTATCGCGATATCGAGCCGACGGTGGAGAAGTTCCGCGAGTATCGCAAGATCAAGGACGGGATCGCCGAGGCGAAGGCGATGTTGACCGACTCCGACCCCGACATGAAGGAGATGGCGCAGGCCGAGCTGGCGACGCTGGAGCCGCAGCTTGCTCCGGTGGAAGAGGCGCTGAAGGTGCTGCTGCTGCCCAAAGACCCGAACGACGAGAAGAACGTGATTCTGGAACTGCGCGCGGGAACGGGCGGCGACGAGGCGGCGCTGTTTGTGGCCGAGGTCTTCCGCATGTACATGCGGTTTGCGGAACAGCACCGGTGGAAGGTGGAGCTGCTGTCGCAGACGGAGTCGGGGATTGGGCACGGACTGAAGGACGTGACGGCGATCATCGAGGGCAACAACGTCTACTCGCAGATGAAGTACGAGTCCGGCGTACACCGCGTGCAGCGCGTGCCGGAGACGGAGACGCAGGGGCGGGTGCATACGTCTGCCATCACGGTGGCGGTGCTGCCGGAGGCGGAAGAGGTGGACATCAAGATTGAGGCGAAGGATCTTCGGATCGATACGTTCTGCTCCTCGGGTCCGGGCGGGCAGAGCGTGAACACGACGTACTCTGCAGTGCGGATTACGCACCTGCCCACAAATACGGTGGTGAGCTGCCAGGACGAGAAGTCGCAGATCAAGAACCGCGAGAAGGGTATGCGCGTGCTGCGGGCGCGGCTGTACGAGGTGGAGAAGGAGCGCATTCACCAGATCCAGGCGAAGGACCGCAAGTCGCAGATCGGGACGGGCGACCGCTCCGAGAAGATACGCACCTATAACTTTCCGCAGAACCGCATGACCGACCACCGCATCGGGTTGACCAACCACCAGTTGGCACAGGTGATGGAAGGGCAGTTGCAGCCGACGATCGATGCGCTGATTGCGCACTATACGGCGGAGAAGCTGAAGGCCGACAACGCGGCGGCGTGACGGTCCGGCGTATGATCGAGAGCGAAGTGCTAACCAGAATTGCGACGGAATCTATACCGACGTCGCCGACGCCTGGTGGGAAAAACGAATGTGGGGATTCTTCGCTACGCTCAGAATGACAAGCCTTTTATTTTTGGATGTTCCTTGCTAGTGCGTCGATACGGCTTGCCGTTGCTCCTTGCGGCTGTTGCCTGCGTCCAGGTTCCGGCCCAGACATTTCCGTCCTCTGCCCTCGCGACGCAGAGTCAGCCTGCGTCGGCGGAGTCTGACACCGATCTGCTAGTCGATACGCTGGTTGAGAACGCGACCGTGAACCGTGCAACGCTGCCGTCGCTGGCGGCGCATGAGTCTATCGTCTCCAAGGTGGATGAGGTTGTCTTCTTCGGAAAGAGCGTCTACAAGGCCGAGGCCGCAGTGCGCATGGTGCGCAAGTCCACGGGCGGTCCGATGGAAGAGTCTCGACAAATTATGGTGCTGAACGGAAAGACGATTGCGCCGAATGAGCAAGCTCGCCTGCCCTTCGATTTTGTCGACGACTTCGATGACTTTCAGACCGAGTTCTTCAGCCCCCAGCATCGCCGCTGCTACAACTTCGCGCTGGTGCCGCATGCAAATCGAAGCGCGCCTCTTGAGCTCTCCATCACTCCCCGTGCCGACGCTGCCGCGCAGCTCCCATGCGCGCTCGCTCAGAAGGGGCTTGCCGGCATGGTCCGTATCGATCCTTCCGCGGATCAATTGACGCATCTGGAGTTTACCCTTCCGGTCGCGGCTGCTGAGCCGATCCATCATCCCACGTTTCTCGCGGCCGATTATTCCCCCGCCAAGGTGGGCAACAAGACCTTCTGGCTGCCCACCACCGTGATTGCGCACTGGGTAGGCGGGGCCGACAGAAAGACGCCGTTTGCGTGGGTCTCGCGCTACTCGGATTACCACCAATACACGGCCAGCGTTACGATCTCTCCGGTTGAATCGGAGCCGGATGCTCCGCCAGTCTCATCCCAATGATTGGCTGTGACTAGTCGGGAACGGTCCAGCCGGCGATGGTGCTGGCCATGGTGATCTTGTCAGCGGAGGCGCCGCTGGTGGCGCTGGCGAAGGCGGGGAAGGCGGCGCGGACGCCGGCGGAATCGGCCCAGACGGGAATGTCTTCGATCTTGTAGTGGTAGGAGACCTGGGTTTCGGGGAAGCCGTTGGCGGGCGCGGGCGGGGTGAAGCTATCTATGGTGGTGATGACGCGGTGGCCGTAACAGAAGCGGGGCGCGACGCGGGCCCCGGCGGGCGTCGTGTCATAACGGCTGACGCGGATGGTCTGCTCCGACGAGACGGTGAGCAGTTGCGCGTCGACCAGCGCGTTCATCTGCTTCAGTTCGACGGGGTCGCCGGTCTCGTAGGGAAAGTGCGGCGCATTGGGCAGCAGGCACTCGGGATGTTCGAGGAAGTGGGCGTTGAGGACGGCGGTGAAATTTGCGGGCGTGGGCTTGGTTTTGGAGTCGCAGGCTGAAGCGGCGACCAGCAGCGCAGCGCCGGCGAGCAGGGCAGCGAGTTTCGGAACGGAGAGCATGAAGGTACCTCAATTGCAATTCTGCTTTGTTGGATGCAATCCTGGCCCTGCTGCCGCGACGGGCGTGGGCAGGCTTAGTAGAAGTCGGCGCAACTGAGGAAGTAACCGCAGGTGCGGCAGACCAGCTTGCAGCGGTGGTCGGTGAGGCGCGAGGAGCAGGTGGGGCAGAAGACGGAGTGGTGCTCCCCGGTTGCGATGGGGCACTGGCCGGGTTGCTGATCGGGTGCGTTCGGGTTGGCGGGGTGCGATTCTTCCGTCTGCATAAGGGATAGCGTAGAGCATGGGCGTCGGAATTTCATATCCCTTTCCGGACGCGACGCGACGAGCGGGCATCCGATAAGGTACCGTTTGTATTGGCACCTTCCGAAAGCAGCCAAAATCACAGGAGACGAATATGGACCGCAGCGCGAGTGCAGTTTGGAATGGCAGTCTGAAAGAGGGCAAGGGCACGATCTCCAGCCAGAGCGGAGCCCTAAAGGATATGCAGTACAGCTTTGCGGCGCGGTTTGCCGAGGGCGTGGGGACGAATCCGGAGGAGCTGATTGCGGCGTCACACGCGGGCTGCTTCACGATGGCGCTGAGCGCGGAGTTGGGCAAGGCGGGCTTTACGCCGGACTCGATTGAGACGACCGCGGTGGTGACGCTGGACCTGCACGACAAGCCGACCGTGACCAAGAGCCATCTGACGACCAAGGCGAAGATTCCGGGGATCGACAAGGCGAAGTTCGACGAGATTGCCGCCGGCGCGAAGGCGGGATGCCCGATTTCGCGGCTGCTGGCCGCAGCGGAGATCACGCTCGACGCGACGCTGGTGTAGCGTATCGGTTGAAAAACACAGCGACCACGGATTTCGCGGATAAGCACGGATTAAGGCGAGGACGAACCGTCTTATCCGTTTTCATCCGTAGAATCCGTGGTCGCTTTGCGTCGCGATCAGTGGGAGTGGCTGTGGCCGTGGTGGTGATGGTGGTCGTGGGGACCGACGGCTTCGAGCACGGGTGGGGCGGAGCAGCCGTGGGTGGTCTCGCAGCCGCGAATCTCGAACTGGATGGTGGTGTGGGTGATGCGGAACCCTTCGCGCAACGCACAATTGATGGCGTCCAGGATGCTGGTGCATTCGGAGACAGGCATCTCCGGAATGCAGACATGGCTGGCGAGCGCGTGGGAGGCTGAGCCGAGCGACCAGACGTGGAGATCGTGGATGTCGACGACGCCAGGGATCTGCATGAGAGCGGTGCGGATGTCGGTGAGTTGCAGACCGCGCGGCGTGCCCTCGAGCAGGATGTTGAGGGTCTCGCGGACGATGGAGACAGAGCTCCAGACGATCATGGCGGCGATGCCCAGGGAGAGTACGGGGTCGATCCACATGATGCCGGTGAAGAGGATGGCAACGCCGCCCACGATGACGGCCGCGGTGGAGAGCGTGTCGCCGAGCATGTGCAGGAAGACGCTGCGGATGTTCACATCGCCGGAGAACTTCCAGAGCAGGCCGGCGATGGCGCCGTTCATCAGGACACCGGCAGCGGCGACGGCCATCATCAACCTCGGCTGGACGGCGACTGGCGTATAGAGGCGATGTATGGCGGAGATGCCGATCCACGCGGCCAGCACGATGAGGGTGAGGGCGTTGACGAAGGCGGCGAGGACGCCGGCGCGCTGGTAGCCAAAGGTCTTCTGGTCGGTGGCCGGGCGGGTTTGGAAGTAGACGGCGGCGAAAGAGAGCAGGATGGCGAGGAGATCGCTGACGTTGTGCCCGGCCTCGGAGATGAGCGCCAGGGAGTGTGCGCGCATGCCGAAGTAGAAGGTGGCCAGGACATAAGCCGCAGTCAGCGCCATGGAGAGCTTGAGGACCCGCTGCATTTTGCGATTTGGGCCAGCGACCATGTGCATGGGTTGAGTATACGAGGTTCGCGGTCCAAGGATCGAGGGTGGGTCTGAGGTGGTTGGGGATTGACGATATACTGGTTGTTGCTCATGAAATCGACTTTTTACGACTCCGCCGATATTTCGTTGAAACAAAAAGACACTCAACGTCCCGCCGATGCGATGGGGCATCCTCTTGATTTAGGGGATGGCCGGAGAGTGCGGTCCACGACGGTGCTGTGCGTGCGCCGGGGCGACAGCGTGGTGATGGCGGCCGACGGACAGGTGACGCTGGGTTCGAGCGTAATGAAGGCGTCTGCGAAGAAGATTCGGCGGCTGTATCAGGAGAAGGTGCTGGCGGGGTTTGCGGGATCGACGGCCGATGCGTTTTCGCTGTTTGGGCGGTTCGAGACCAAGCTGGAGCAGTATGCGGGCAACCTGAGCCGCTCCGCGGTGGAGTTGGCGAAGGACTGGCGGACCGACCGGATGCTGCGGCATCTGGAGGCGCTGCTGATTGTGACCGACCTGACCGCGACGTTCGTGCTGAGCGGAAACGGCGACGTGATCGAGCCAGACGAGGGGATTGTGGCGATCGGATCGGGTGGGAGCTACGCGCTGGCTGCGGCGCGGGCATTGATGGAGAATACCGAACTGAGCGCGCGGGAGATTGCGGAGAAGAGTTTGAAGATCGCGGGACAGATTTGTATCTATACGAATGACCAGGTGACGGTGGAAGAGCTGAAGAAAGCCTAAGAGTTCGCGGCGGCGCAAATGCGGGGATTCTTCGCTGCGCTCAGAATGACAAGCGGAAAATCTGTGGTGGGATTGAGGAACAAGTGATGGCGATTTATTTACCGGGGACGGCGGAAGACCAGGCCTTGGCGCTGGATGAGATGACTCCGCGCGAGATTGTGGCGGAGTTGGATAAGTATGTGGTGGGGCAGCACGCGGCGAAGCGCGCTGTGGCGATTGCGCTGCGCAATCGGATGCGGCGGCAGAAGCTGCCGCCGGAGTTGGCCGACGACATCATGCCGAAGAACATCATCATGATTGGGCCGACGGGCGTGGGCAAGACGGAGATTGCGCGGCGGCTGGCGAAGCTGACCAACTCACCGTTCCTGAAGGTGGAGGCGTCGAAGTTCACCGAAGTTGGCTACGTGGGGCGCGACGTGGAGTCGATTGTGCGCGACCTGGTGGAGATCGCCATCGATATGGTGCGCGAAGAGAAGATGGAGGACGTGGAAGACAAGGCGGAGATGAACGCCGAGGACCGCCTGCTGGACCTGTTGCTGCCGCCGCCGTCTGCCACGCAGGCGGCTGGGGCGAAGGCAACCGCTGGGCCGGCTGCGGTGGTGATGACTCCGGGGGGGCTGCGCGCCATGCAGATGATCCAGGTGCCGTCGGCGGCTGTGGAAGGTGAGGCTGTGGCGGAGCCGGAGGTCATCGAGGGTAAGGCCGGCGAGAAGCAGGGCGACCGGGCGGCGGCCGCGGCGGCGCAGTCCAGCCACGAGCGAACGCGGGAGAAGCTGCGGCAGCAGTTCCGCGAGGGCAAGCTGGATGAGCGGATGGTGGAGCTGGATGTGCGCGACCGCAACCAGCCGAGCTTCGAGTTCCTGAGCGCGCAGACACCGGACGACATGGACATGAGCCTGAAAGACATGTTGCCCGGGCTGTTTGGCCAGCGCACGAAGAAGCGCAAGATGAAGGTGGTGGAGGCGTTCGAGTACCTGATTCAGGAGGAAGAAGGCCGGCTGATCGACATGGACCAGGTGACGCGGTTGGCCGTGGAACGGGTGGAAGATTCGGGGATCGTGTTCCTGGACGAGATCGACAAGATTGCGGGACGCGAAGGAAGCCATGGTCCGGACGTGAGCCGCGAGGGCGTGCAGCGGGACATTCTGCCGATTGTGGAAGGCACAACGGTGAACACGAAGTATGGGATGGTTTCGACCGACCACATCCTGTTTATTGCGGCGGGCGCGTTCCACGTATCCAAGCCGAGCGACCTGATTCCGGAGCTGCAAGGACGCTTCCCAATTCGGGTGGAGTTGCAGTCGCTGACGGTCGAGGACTTTGTGCGGATTCTGACGGAGCCGAAGTCGTCGCTGGTGAAGCAGTCGACGGCGCTGCTGGAGACCGAGGGTCTGAAGTTGGAGTTTACGCCGGAGGCGCTGGCGGAGATGGCGCAGTTCGCATTCCGGGTGAACGAGACGACGGAGAACATCGGGGCACGGCGGCTGCACACGATTATGGAGCGCGTGCTGGACGAGATCAGCTTCCAGGCGCCGGACTTGTTCAAGAGCCCGCGGGCCGAGGCTTCGCAGGAGGGTGTGATCGCGGAGGTGGGCGCGTCGGCTCCGCTGGGAAATGAGCCGCAGAAGGCCTCGCCGCCGCTGCCTGTGATCGAGCGGAAGAAAGACGACGGCACGGTGGAGAAGGTGATCGTCGTCGACCCGGAGTACGTGCGCCAGCAGGTGGCATCGATTGTGAAGGACCAGGATCTGAGCCGGTACATTTTGTAGGTTCGTGGTTCGACGGACTAGGTGGCGGGTGAGGGCTTGGGTTTCCAGCCGGCCACGAAGGGCTGTTTGGCGGCGACGATGACGCGGCCGTCGGAGGCGAAGTCGACCTTGACGATGGCGGGTTTTTCGCGGAAGGGCGATTGGCTGTCATTGCCGAAGTAGCTGGACCACCAGCCGCCGGCGTGGTCCTGAAAGAAGCCGGTTCCGCCGCCGCAGGGGACGGACTCGTGGCGCGTGTGGTACGGGCCGTAGATATTGTCCGACATGGCCAGGCAGGTTGAGTAGCGGCCTTCATAGCTGTCGGCCGCGCCGAGATAATAGACGCCGTTGGCCTTGAAGAGGACAGCGCCCTCGGTGCCGAGGTCGTTCATTCCGCGACCCTCGCAGCGGTCGGCGTGGTGGGCGGGCGTGTGATCGCCGGCAACTAGCTTGATGGGGCGCCAGTCATCGGCGAAACCGGAGAGGTCATCCTTGAGCTGGACGATGCGAGTGGCGGAGCTGGCGGTGAAGTAGACCTTGCCGTCGGTGTCCTGGAAGAGCGTGGGGTCGATGGCGTTGATGATGGGCTTGTCCGGCGAGAAGGCGTGGACGTAGGGGCCGGTGGGCTTGCCGGTGGTGCTCTTCAAGATGGAGATGCCGGTGGGCGCGATGGAAAGGCAGATGTAGTAGCTGCCGCGGACGTAGTGGATCTCCGGCGCCCAGATGGCGCGGCAGGGCTTGTTGTGGAGCGGCCGCCAGGCCTTCTCCCAGGTGCCTTCCTTGTCCATGTCCCAGACGAGGCCAAGGTAGTGCCACTTCTTTAGGTCCGGGGAACTCCAGAGCTCGACGCCGCGATTGTAGGCCCAGATGTTCTCGCCGGTGGAGCCGGTCATGTAGAAGTGGCCGTCGCCGCCCTTGCAGACGATGGTGTCGCGGACCTGGACCTCAAGGATGGGCTTGAGCGGGGGGATGAGGCCGGCGGCAACAGCGGAGCCGGAGGCGTCATGGTCGGTGAGGACCTGGGTGGGAAAGGGATATGGATGCTCACCGGCGTAGGCGAGACCGCTGGAGCCGGAGCGGTAGCCACCGTGGCCGCTGGCGGCGTCGACGGGCCAGCCGCGCCCGCTGACGCCGGAGTAGGCGTAGGGGGATTTGCCAGGCATGCCGTTTACGTCGGGAGGCATGGGGGTGCCTTCGGGGACACCGTTCATGCCGCCGGGCGGAACGGTGGCTGGTGCAACAGGAGCCGGGGTCGAGGCCGCGGGAGTTTGGGCGCGCAAGGCGGAGGGAAGCAGCAGGCCGGCGGCGAGGAGACTGGAGTCGGTGAGGAGGGTCCTGCGGGTGAGATGCCAGCCCGAGTGGGGGGACTGCTTCATGCGGATCGTTCCTCTGGAGTTTCTTTAATGACGAAGACCGCGTCCGGGAAGACGCGGTCTAAGGATAACTAATGGCGGATCGATTTAGTGGGCGCCAACGGTTTGCTTCTCGCTGATCTCGCTGAGGCGCTTGGCGAGGAGTTTCTCGAGGTCTTCGAGGGCCTTGGAGAAGCCCTCGATGCCTTCTTTCAGCTTGTCGTGGGCCATGCGATCGGCGGCGTGCATCTTGTCGAAGGTGGCCTTGTCCATGGGGATCTTCTCGATGGTCATGCCGGCGGCCTTGGCGGCGTCGAGCTTGCGCGGCAGTGGGTCGCTCTTGGAGTTGAGCTCGGCGAGCAGCTTGGGTGCGATGGTGAGCAGGTCGCAGCCGGCGAGTTCGGTGATCTCGCCGATATTGCGGAAGCTGGCGCCCATGACCTGGGTCTTGTAGCTGAATTTCTTGTAGTAGTTGTAGATGGTGGTGACGGACTGGACGCCGGGGTCGTCGGCGCCGGTGTAGTCCTTGCCGGTGTCCTTCTTGTACCAGTCGAGGATGCGTCCGACGAATGGCGAGATGAGGGTGACTTTGGCCTCTGCGCAGGCGATGGCCTGGTGCAGGCCGAAGAGCAGGGTGAGGTTGCAGTGGATGCCCTCCTGCTCAAGGATCTCGGCGGCCTTGATGCCCTCCCATGTGGATGCGATCTTGATGAGGACGCGGTCGCGGCCGATGCCGGCGTGGTCATATTGCTGGATGATGTCGCGGGCCTGGACGAGGGTCTTCTCGGTATCGTAGGACAGGCGTGCGTCGACCTCGGTGGAGACGCGGCCGGGAACGATCTCGAGGATCTTCTTGCCGAAGGCGACGGCGAGGGTCTTGAATGCGAGCGTGGCGACGTCGGCGTCGGAGGCCGACGGGCCGGCTTCCTTGCGGGCTTCCATCAGGACGCCGTCGACGATGGGCGCATAGGCGGGGAGCCCGGCTGCCGCTGCGATGAGCGAAGGATTGGTGGTGGAGTCTGTCGGCTTGAACTGCACGATGGAGTTGATGTCGCCGGAGTCGGCGACGACAGTGGTCATGCCGCGAAGTTGCTCGAGAAGAGTTGCCATGGAAAGCTCCTTGTGCGCTGTTCGATGCGCAATTGTCGTCATGTCGATTCTACCAAGATCGCTGCGATGCGGTAGCTTGGTATGCGGAAGTGTGAGGATGAACGCGATGTGGTTGCGGCTGAACAAGATCAGGTCGGTTGTGCTGCTGGCGGGGCTGGTGGTGGCTGCGGGAGTGGCGACGGCACAAACTCCAATTGCGATTCCGGGGTGGTCGGCCAAGTGGATTCAGGCTCCGTGGAGCACGGTGCGGGATGGCGCAGAGTTGGACGGGAGCAGGCCGATGCCGGTATTTCGGCGGGAGTTCCTTGTGCGCGCGAAGCCAGTGAAGGCGACGCTGCGGATCGCGGGGCTGGGGCAGTACGAGGTGAGCCTGGACGGTCGACCGCTGTCGTCCGAGGGGCTTCATCAGGCCTGGACGGATTATCGGAAGACGGTAACGTATGACAGCTACACCCTGGCATTGAAGCCGGGAAAGCATGTGCTGGGGGTGATGCTGGGCAACGGGATGTACAACGTGCAGCAGACCAAAGGGCGTTACACGAAGTTCGAGGGGAGCTTTGGGCCGCCGAAGCTGATTGTAGAATTGCAGGTGAAGTATGCGGATGGGAAGACGGAGACGATCGCGACGGACACGGCGTGGAAGGTTGCGAAGGGGCCGGTGACGTTTAGCTCAACATACGGCGGCGAGGATTTCGACGCAAGCATGGAGCAGCCGGGATGGGATTCACCGGCACTCAATGACGCGGAGTGGTCCGCCGCGACCGAGACGGACGGGCCCGGCGGTGCGTTGACCAAGGCAATTGCAGCGGACGTGCGGGCGTGGGATACCCGCGAGCCGGTGAAGACCACCGAGGTAAGGCCGGGCGTGACGGTCTACGATCTCGGGCAGAACTTCGCGGGCGTGCCTTCGATCCGCGTGACCGGCCCGGCGGGAGCTGTGCTGAAATTGACGCCGGGCGAACTGCTGAAGCCGGATGGATCGGTGTCGCAGGGCAGTTCTGGCGGACCGATGTGGTGGAGTTATACGCTGCGTGGCGACGTAGAGGGGGAGAGTTGGGCACCGCGCTTTGGGTATTACGGTTTCCGATATCTGCAGGCGGAGTGGCTTTTCATGAATACGCCCGCGCCGCCGAGGATCGACGACATCAAGGGCGTGGAGTGGCATTCGGCGTCGCCGGTGACGGGTAGCTTCGAGAGCTCGGATGCGACGCTGAACGCCATTCACTCGCTGATTGTGAATGCGATGCACAACAACGAGGTGAGCATCTTCACGGATTGTCCCCACCGGGAGAAGCTGGGCTGGTTGGAGGAGACGCACCTGGTGGCGTCGGGGCTGATGTTCAACAACGATCTGCGCGGGCTATACGCGGCGACGGAGAGGAATATTGCGGACGCGCAGCACGCGGATGGCGAGGTGGCAACCATCGCGCCGCAGTACACGGTGTTCGGAACGGTGGCCAAATACTCGGTGTTCGATGATTCTCCAGAGTGGGGATCGGCCAGTGTGCTGGGACCGTGGGCGGCGTACCGGTTCTATGGCGACAAGCAGCAGCTCGAGCAGAACTATCCAGTGATGCAGGCGTATGTGAAATCTCTGCAGAGCAGGGCGGTGGATGGGATTGTGGCGTATGGGCTGGGCGACTGGTACGACATTGGGCCGAAGCCGCCGGGGGTATCGCAGAACACGTCGCTCGGCGTGACGGGGACGTTGATGTTGTACGAGGACGCGATGGCGATGAACCGTATTGCCAAGCTGCTGGGGCACGCGGAAGATGCGGCAATGTATGCGGCGCTGGCGCAGCGCGAGGCGGAGGCGTTCAACCGCAAATACTGGGACGCGGAGAAGGGTTGGTACGACCGCGGCAGCCAGACGGCGAACGCGATGCCGCTGGCGCTGGGGATTGTGCCGGAGGAGCGGCGTGCGGGCGTGCTGGCGCACATGGTTGCGGATATTCATGCGCACGACGACCACATTACGACGGGCGAGGTGGGGTATCCGTACCTGCTGCGCGCTCTGACGGAGGCCGGACGCACCGATGTGGTGATGGCGATGATGCTGCGCAAGGACCCGCCGAGCTATGGGTCGCAACTGGCCGCGGGCGCCACCTCGCTGACGGAGGCATGGGACGCGGGGCCGAGGAGCAGCCAGGACCACTTTATGCTGGGCGGCTCGGAAGAGTGGTTCTATCGCGGGCTGGGTGGGATCGACTTCGACATGTCGCGTGCGAAGGACGAGCGGATTACGGTGCGGCCACAGATGGTGGACGGCGTGAGCTGGGTGAAGTGCAGCTATGATTCGGTGCTGGGCGAGATACAGAGCGAGTGGCACCAGGAGGACGGCGCGACGTCGATCGATATTGCCATCCCTCCGCGAGCGACGGCGACGCTGATTCTGCCGGTGAAGATGGTGCCGAGTTCGCCGGAGAATGCGCTGCCGAAGAGCAAGGGACCTCAGTTGGAGGAGTTGCGGCGCGACGATGCGGTGGTGGTGTATCGTGCGACTCCCGGGATGTTTCACTTTCGCGAAGCGGAGTAGAGGGCGGAACGGTGCGTTGCGCAGCGTGCTGCTTGTGTGCTGCTTGTCCGGTTCTTTATAGTTTGCGCAGCGTGTTGCAGGATGGCGATGGAAGGAAATCCATGAGTGGGATGTCCCCGGCGGAGTTTGCAAAACAGATTGGAGCGGGGCTGCTCTCGTTTCCCGTGACGCATTTCACAAATGATTTCATGTTCGATGAGCCCGGGTATCGCGGCCATATCGACTGGTTACTGGAACATCAGCCGGCTGGACTATTCGCAGCGGGAGGCACGGGCGAGTATTTTTCGCTGACTCTCGAGGAATACTCGACAGTGGTAGCGGCGGCGGTCGAGCAGACGGACCGGCGCGTGCCGGTGGTGGCTGGGTGCGGATACGGTACAGCGATGGCGAAGCAGTTTGCGCAGGCAGGCGAGGCCGCGGGGGCGGATGGACTGCTGCTGTTTCCTCCCTATCTGATCAACGCCGACCCGGCCGGGCTGGCCGCCCATGTGGAGGCGGTGTGCGCAGCGACGAAGCTGGGCGTGATCTTCTACAACCGCGACAACGCGATTTTGAACGAGGTGTGGTTAGAGCGGCTGTGCGACCGCTGCCCGAACCTGGTGGGTTTCAAGGACGGATTGGGCGACATTGAGCTGATGACGAGGATTTACACGCGCATGGGCGAGCGGCTGACGTATATCGGCGGATTGCCGACGGCGGAGACGTTTGCGCTGCCGTATCTGGAGATGGGCGTGACGACGTACTCCTCGGCAATCTTCAACTTTCTGCCGCAGTTTGCGCAGAGCTTCTATGCGGCAGTGCGCAGGCGCGACCACGCGATGGTGTTCCAGGAGCTTCGTGATTTTGTGCTGCCGTATATCGATATCCGCAACCGGCACAAAGGTTATGCGGTGTCGATTGTGAAGGCGGGGATGCGCGCGGTGGGCCGGCCGGCCGGGCCGGTGCGGACGCCGCTGACCGATCTGGATGCGGGCGAGATGGATGCGCTGAGCAAACTGATTGCGGGACGCTCGTGATCCGGCTGGAATCGTCGTTCCGGGCAGAGAAGGCGACGCACATCCGCTATCTGATCGTCGCGATGCTATTCGTCGCAAGTTGCTTCAGCTATGGCGATCGCGCAGCGCTCTCTGTGGCTGGGGTGGCAATGCAGAAGGCAATGGCGTTGAGCCCGGCCAGGATGGGCATTTTGTTTTCCGGCTTTGGCTGGGCGTATGTATGCGGGCAGTTGCCCTCGGGCGGACTGCTGGACAGGTTAGGATCGAAGCAGGTGTACGGCGTCAGCATTATTGCGTGGTCGGTCTGCGCGTTCTTGATCGGGCTGGCCGGCTATGCGCCCGCGGCGTGGGTGTTCACCGCGATCTTTACGGTGCGGCTGCTCTCCGGACTGGCACAGTCGCCGGTGTTTCCTGGCAATGGGCGTGTGGTTGCCGCGTGGTTTCCAACGGCAGAGCGCGGGCGCGCTTCGGCCATCTTCAATGCGTCGCAGTATTTTTCTCTGGTGGCATTTGGGCCGTTGTTTGGGTGGCTGACGACGCACTATGGATGGCAGAGCTGCTTCTACTTTATGGGTCTGACGGGCATGGCGCTGGCGTTTGCGTGGTGGAAGCTGGTGTTCAACGTCACCGAGCACCCGATGATCTCCCGGCCGGAGATCGACTGCATTGAACAAGGCGGCGGACTGGTGCATCTGGACCAGGCGGGCTCGCGCCGCACTCCGCTGACGTGGTCGATGTTCAAACAACTGCTGAGCCAGCGGATGCTGGTGGGGATTTATATCGGTCAGTTCTGCATCAATACGCTGACGACATTCTTCCTGACATGGTTTCCGTCGTACCTTGTAAAGCAGCGGCACATGAGCATTCTGCAGGCGGGGTTTGCCGCGGCGCTGCCCGCGCTGTGCGGATTTACGGGAGGGATTCTGGGAGGCATCGTCTCGGACGGGCTGCTGCGAGCGGGCTACTCGCTGACGTTTGCGCGTAAGGCTCCGATCATCGCCGGGATGTTGCTGGCAGTGACCATGATCGGATGCAACTACACCAACGCGCAGGCGCTGGTGATGCTGCTGATGTCGCTGGCATTCTTCGGCAAGGGCTTTGGCGCGCTGGGATGGACGGTCATTGCGGACACGTCGCCGAAGGAACTGGTGGGTGTAAATGGCGGCGTGTTCAATCTATTCGGCAATCTTTCGACCATCACGACGCCGACGGTGATTGGAATTCTGGTGGAGAGGACGGGTTCGTTCCACAGCGCACTGGTTTTTGTTGGGTTGACCGCGTTGATGGCGATCTTCAGCTACGTGGTGATTGTGGGCGAGATCAAGCGGCTGGAGTTGAGCCCACTCGCGAAGGGAGCCGCGTGAGACCGGACCTTGCACACGAACGGACGCCAGCCGTGACGGGCATGCGAGTGATTCCTGTGGCCGGGCAGGACAGCATGTTGCTGAACCTGAGCGGCGCGCATGGGCCATACTTTACGCGCAACATTGTGCTGCTGACGGATAGTGCGGGCAACACCGGTGTTGGCGAGGTGCCGGGAGGCGAGAAGATCCGGCGTGTGCTGGACGACTCGCGGACGTTGGTGGTGGGGCAGCCGCTCGGTGCATCCAGCGCGATTCTGGATGCAGTGCGACTGCACTTTGCAGAGTACGACCGCGACGGGCGCGGGGTGCAGACCTTCGATCTGCGAATTACCATCCACGCTGTTACTGCGCTGGAGTCGGCGCTGCTCGACCTGCTGGGGCAGTTCCTTGAGCTGCCAGTAGCGGCGTTGCTGGGCGAAGGGCAGCAGCGGACGAGTGTGGACGTGCTGGGGTATCTGTTCTTCGTGGGCGATCAGAAGAAGACTGGCTTGCTGTACCGCAGTGAACCCGATGCAGACGATGCATGGCTGCGACTGCGCGACCAAGAGGCGCTGACCACCGAGGCCGTGTTGCGGCTGGCCGAGGCCGCGCACGCGCGCTACGGGTTCCACAACTTCAAGCTGAAGGGCGGTGTGCTGGCTGGAGCGCAGGAGATGGAGACGGTTGCCGCGCTGGCAGAGCGCTTTCCTGGTGCGCGGATTACGCTGGACCCGAATGGTGCGTGGCCGCTGGAGGATGCGATTCGGCTGTGCGAAGGGAAGCAGCGTGTGCTGGCGTATGCGGAGGATCCGTGCGGCGCGGAGCAGGGATTCTCCGGCCGCGAGATCATGGCGGAGTTTCGCCAGGCAACCGGCATGCCTACGGCGACGAATATGGTTGCGACAGACTGGCGCGAGTTGAGGCACGCAGCGCAACTGAATGCGGTCGACATTCCGCTGGCTGATCCGCACTTCTGGACGATGGAGGGGGCGGTGGACGTGGCGCAGTTCTGCCGCGAGCGCGGACTGACCTGGGGGTCGCACTCGAACAACCACTTCGACATCTCGCTGGCCATGGTTACGCATGTGGCCGCGGCGGCACCGGGCAGAACCACCGCGATCGACACGCATTGGATATGGCAGGACGGGCAGCGGCTGACGAAGGAGCCGCTACAGATCGTCGATGGCAAGATCGCGGTGCCCGCCGGGCCGGGGTTGGGGATCGTGCCGGATATGGAGGAGATCGAGCGCGCCCACGCGCTCTACACTACGATGGGACTTGGAGCGCGGGACGACGCAATGGCGATGCAGTACCTGGTGCCCGGTTGGAAGTTCCACCCCAAGCGGCCGTGCCTGTGTGCGTAGAGGATGCGCCAAAGATTTGGTTGGGAATAAGGAGTGGTGCAATGAAGTTGACCGGTGAGATGCTGATTGGCGGACGCGCGGTGCGAGGGACTGAGGGCACGTTGCACGCGGTGAATCCCGCGACGGGCGCGGAGTTGGAGCCGGCGTTTGGCGGGGGCACGGCACAGGATGTGGATGCGGCGTGCAGCCTGGCGGAGGCCGCTTTCAATCCCTACCGCGCGGTGAGTCTGGAGAAGCGGGCTCAGTTTCTGGAGACGATTGCGCAGGGAATTCTGGACGTAGGCGATGCGCTGGTGGAGCGGGTGATGGCGGAGTCGGGCCTGCCGCGCGGTCGCGTAGAAGGCGAACGCGGGCGCACGGTGGGGCAGCTGCGGCTGTTTGCATCGCTGGCGCGCGAGGGCCGCTGGCTGAACGCCGTGGTGGACCGTGCCATGCCGGAACGCAAGCCGATGCCGCGTGCGGATCTGCGCTTGCAGAAGATTGGTGTTGGCCCGGTGGCTGTGTTCGGCGCCAGCAATTTCCCGCTCGCGTTTTCCGTTGCGGGTGGAGACACGGCGGCGGCGCTGGCGGCAGGCTGCCCGGTGGTGGCGAAGTCGCACTCGTCGCACCTGGGTACGTCGGAGCTGGTAGGCCGCGTGGTGCAGCAGGCGGTGGCGGAGTGCGGCCTGCCGGAGGGTGTGTTCTCGCTACTGGTAGGCAGCGGGGCATCGGTGGGCGAAGAGTTGGTCAAGCATCCGGCGATCCAGGCGGTTGGGTTTACGGGGTCGCGAAAAGTGGGGCGGCATCTGGTTGCGCTGGCTGCCGCGCGTGAAGTCCCGATCCCGGTGTATGCGGAGATGAGCAGCATCAATCCGGTATTTCTGTTGCCGGGCGCGCTGGCGGAGCGGGCGGAGAAGATAGCGCAGGGACTGGTCGATTCGGTCACGCTGGGGACGGGGCAATTCTGCACCAAGCCGGGCATTGTGATGGGGGTTGCGGGGGCGGACTTCGATCGCTTTCGCGCGACGGTGCAGGCGAGTGTGGAGGCCAAGGCGTCGACCACAATGCTCAACTCCGGCATTCATCGCGCCTATTGCAATGGAGCGGCGGAGTGGGGCAAAGACAGCGGAGTGCGGGCGGTGTCGAGCGGCAGTGCGCAGGGCGGAGCCAATGCAGGCCAGCCGATGGTCTTCACCACGACAGCGCAACATTTTCTGGCGACACCGGCGTTGCTGGAGGAAGTCTTTGGGCCGGCGGCCATGCTGATTGAATGCGGCAGCACGGGCGAGCTGGTCGCGATTGCGAAGTACATCAACGGCCAACTGACGGCGACGCTGCATCTTGCGGAATCGGACACGGAGCTGGCGCGCACCCTGGTGCCGCTGCTGGAGCGCAAGGCAGGCCGGGTGCTGGTGAATGGATTTCCAACCGGCGTTGAGGTGGCGTATGCGATGGTGCACGGCGGGCCTTCGCCGGCGACGTCGGACAGCCGTGCGACATCTGTGGGGGCCATGTCCATCGAGCGATTTCTGCGGCCGGTGTGCTATCAGGATTTTCCAGCGGAATTGTTACCGGAAGCATTACAAGATGCCAACCCGCTGCACCTATGGCGATTGGTGGAAGGCAAGTTGCAGCAGGCGTAGCGCAGTACCGGGCAGCATCCGTACGAGGTAATTTGCATGACGAGCGAAGTGAAGACGCGTCCCCTGTATGTGCAGGTCCACCCGCAGGACACGGTGGCGATCCTGGTGAATGAGGGCGGCCTGCGTGCGGGCACGCAGTTCGATTCGGGATTGACGCTGCTGGAGGACGTGCCGGAGGCGCACAAGGTCGCGCTGGTGGACATTGCGGCGGGAGAGCCGATCCTGCGCTACGGGTCGGTCATCGGCTATGCAGAATGCGACATTGCGCGCGGGAGTTGGGTGCACGAGGACCGCATGCGCTTGCCGCTGATGCCTTCGCTGGAGAGCCTGCCGCTGGCGACGGCCGTGCCGCTGCGGATGCCGCCGCTGGAGGGCTACACGTTTGAGGGCTTCCTGAACGAC
>Ga0302189_10000489_pt1 | contig 34597 bp, 22 predicted proteins | sample II_Bog_E2_2_FD_194551 | JGI IMG/M metagenome (GOLD analysis project Ga0302189, IMG submission 194551) | Peat permafrost microbial communities from Stordalen Mire near Abisko, Sweden - II_Bog_E2_2 | ecosystem: Environmental > Terrestrial > Soil > Wetlands > Peat | place: Sweden: Abisko...
GTTCACGCTCCGATCGGACTGGATATCGGCGCCATCACTCCAGAGGAAATCGCCGTCTCGATCACCGCCGAACTGATCGCGAATCGGCGCAAAGTGGAGCGCGACCTGCCGCACATGAGCTGGTTCCGTCGTCAGAAGCGGGAGCCCGAGGTCGAGCCGAAGCCGTAAGGGACTTGTGCCATGCCGAAAGAAATCGAAATCAAATTTCGAATCGAAGATTTAGCGGCGCTTACTCGAGCCCTGAAGCAGGCCGGCTTCGAGCGGATCACCCGCTCCACCCACGAAATGAACTTACTCTACGACCTGCCCGGCCAGAAGCTGCTCAAGCGGGGCGAAATGCTGCGCTTGCGCAAGTATGGCGAGGCGTGGGTGCTAACGCACAAGGCGAAAAGCGAGGACAGACGCCACAAGGTGCGGGTTGAAGTGGAAACACGTGTGGAGGACGGACAGGAAATGGACGCCATTCTGCGCGCGCTCGGCTTCGAGCCCACCTTTCGCTACGAAAAGTATCGCGCCGAATGGAGCGACGGCAAGGGCCACGTCGTGCTGGATGAGACTCCAATTGGAGATTTCGGCGAGATCGAAGGATCGCCGCGCTGGATCGACCGCACCGCGCGGGCCCTAGGTATCGCCCCAAGCGACTACATCACGCAGACCTACGCACCGATGTTTTTCGAATGGAAGCGCCGCACTCGCAGCTCGGCAACGGAGATGACTTTCAAAGCGATCCGCAAGAAATCAAAACGACGTTAGGCGCCGCAGCACTTCTTATACTTCTTGCCGCTTCCGCAAGGGCACGGATCGTTGCGCCCGACTTTTTCTCCCGAACGAACAATCTGCTGAACCTGTTGATCGCCCGCCCCGGCCATGCGCGCCTGTTCCAGTTCTTTCTTTTTCTTCCGCTGAAAGGCTTCTTCGATTTCATCCACCGAGGTCGCGACCTGCCGCGGCCGCCCGTTGCCGCCGCGACCGCCAGTGATGACTGCGGGTACGCCGGCATCGGGAGCTTGGCTGGCCAACTCGTCTGGACCGCCACCATTCGGCCGCATCGCCGGCTCCGGCGGGCGCTCCATGATCTGCATCAGGTAGAGATACCGCACCGTCTCTTCCTGAAAGCGCTGCATCATCTCTTCGAACATGTCGAAGGACTCGCGCTTGTACTCGACCAGAGGATCGTGCTGTCCATAGCCGCGCAGGCCGATGCCTTCTTTCAGGTGATCCATTGAGAGCAGGTGATCTTTCCACTGCCCGTCGATCACGCTCAGCATGATCATGCGCTCGTGATAGCGCATGGCCTCCGCGCCGATCAACTTCTCTTTCGAGTCATACCGCTCTTTGAGCTTTTCAAAAATTGCGTCGCCCAGTTCCTGGCGGTTCATCTGTTCTGGCTTGAGTCCCTCGGCGTAGATGTCCACTCCAAAGCGCGTGAAGATCGCATCTTTCAGAGCCTTGAGATCCCAGTTCGCTAGGTGTTCCTTGGCCGGGCAATGCCGCTCCAAAATGTCGCCGAGAATTCCGGAAACGTAATCCTCAACAATGAGGTCCTTCTGGTCAAGGCCTTCGAGCAGACGCCGCCGCAACCCGTAGACCGCAGTGCGCTGCTTGTTCATCACATCGTCATACTCGAGCAGGTGTTTGCGGGACTCGAAGTTCTGGCCTTCGACAGCCTTCTGCGCGACTTCGATTCGCCGCGTGATCATCCGCGATTCAATGGGTACACCTTCTTCCATACCGAGGCGTTGCAGCAGGTTCGAAACCCACTCCTTGGCGAAGATGCGCATCAGATCGTCTTCGAGCGACAAATAGAAGCGCGACGAACCAGGATCGCCCTGCCGCCCCGCGCGCCCGCGCAATTGATTGTCGATGCGGCGCGCTTCGTGGCGCTCAGTACCAAAGATGTGCAAGCCGCCAGCCTCGATGACTTCGCGATGTTCCTGATCGGTGTCGGCCTTGTAGCGCGTGAAGATCTCGTTCCACTGGTCGGTCGGAACCGCGTACTCATTCCCAGCGTAATACCAAACGGTGCGGTTCGAATCGTCGATCTCGGCTTCGATCTTGCCCTGCGCGGCGCGAATCGGCTGCGCGATTCCCTTCTTCACGCACTCCTGCTTGGCCATGAATTCCGCGTTGCCGCCAAGAAGAATATCGGTGCCGCGGCCCGCCATATTCGTGGCGATCGTGACCATCCCCTTGCGTCCCGCCTGCGCCACGATTTCGGCTTCGCGCTCGTGATACTTGGCGTTCAGGACGACGTGCTTGATTCCCTTCTTCTTTAGCAACTCCGAAAGCCGCTCCGACTTTTCAATCGAAGTAGTGCCGACCAGCACCGGCTGATTGCTGTCGTGCAGGCGCTGAATTTCGTCCGCGGCAGCGAAATACTTCTCTTTCTCCGTGCGATAAACAATGTCCGGATTCTCTTTGCGCAGCAGCGTGCGATTCGTAGGAATGACGATGACTTCGAGCCGGTAGATCTTGTCAAATTCGGGAGCTTCGGTTTCCGCCGTGCCCGTCATGCCCGCCAGCTTCTTATACATGCGGAAATAATTCTGGAAGGTGATCGTGGCAAGCGTCTGATTCTCGCGCTCGATCTTGACGTTCTCTTTCGCTTCAATCGCCTGGTGCAGACCGTCGGACCAGCGCCGACCCGGCATCAGGCGTCCGGTGAACTCGTCGACGATCAGCACTTCGCCATCTTTCACCACGTACTCGACGTCTTTCTTGTAAAGCGCATGCGCTTTGACGGCGGTTTCGACGTGATGTTTCAACGCCCAGTTTTCCGGATCGGCGATGTTGCCGATGCCCAGCAGCTTTTCAACCTTCTCCCAGCCGTCGTCGCTTACTGTAACGTTGCGGTGTTTTTCGTCGACCACATAGTCGCCGGTCATGATCTTCGGCTCGCCCGGCGCCGTATCGATTTCCTCGCCCTTTTCGAGCTTCGGAATAATGCGGTTCACTTTGTAGTACTTATCGGTGGACTCTTCACTGGCACCAGAAATAATCAGCGGCGTACGCGCCTCGTCGATCAAGATGGAATCGACCTCGTCGACAATCGCGAAGTTATGCACCCGCTGCACGCAATCGCGCAGGTCGAACTTCATGTTGTCGCGCAGGTAGTCGAAGCCAAACTCGTTATTCGTCCCGTAGGTCACATCGGCGGCATAGGCGGCGCGACGCTCCGAGTCGTCCAGGTCGTGGACGATCACGCCCACCGTCAATCCAAGAAAACCGTAGAGCTTGCCCATCCATTCGGAGTCGCGCTTGGCCAGGTAATCGTTGACCGTAACCACGTGCACACCGCGCCCGCTCAGAGCGTTCAAATACACCGGCAGGGTTCCGACCAGCGTCTTGCCTTCGCCAGTCTTCATTTCCGCGATCTTGCCTTCATGCAGAACCATGCCGCCAATCAACTGCACATCGAAGTGCCGCATGTTGAGGACGCGCCGCCCCGCCTCGCGGCAGACCGCAAATGCCTCTTCCAGCAACTCGTCGAGCACTTCCTTGAGCGCTGCGCTGCGCCGGTCCTCGATTTCCTTCAGCCGATCAAGATCCGCGAAACCGCTCTCCGGCAGAGCGCCACTGGGTCCGCCAGCATCCACCTCAGGCTCGTCGGGAATCGAGCTAAGCCGCTCCTGAATGCGAGCCCGAAACTCCGCCGTCTTGGCGCGGAGTTGGTCGTCGGAGAGATTCTGAATCTCCGGTTCAAGCGCATTAATCGCCGCTACGCGCGGCATCAACCGCTTGATCTCGCGCTCGTTCTTCGTCCCAAAAACCTTGCCCAGCAAAGTGTTGATCAAATCGGAAATCCTTCAGAGGACACACGTCCTGAGTATGGCTTAAAGCCTAGCACATTCGATGCGGCGGGGATGGCGAAGGACGAAGACGACCGCCTCCTAATCCAGCTAGAGAAAAGGGTTCTGAACAACGAGATCGCCGAAGCGACGGCCATGTTGCAGGTCTTCGCTGTAAAGAATCTCGCAATCGCCCTGGATCGCCGCCGCAACGATGAGCGAGTCGTACCATGAGAGTTGATCGCGCCGAGCCAAATCCAGCGCGCGAAGAAACAGCCCCGGAGAGAATTGCACCAGCAACAGCGGCCGCAGAGTGGTAAGCCAGTATTTCTCAATCTGTTCGAAGGTCATCGGAGTGCGAAACGGCTTCCGGGCAACCGCGACAAACTCCTGCGCAACCTGGTAACTGATCATGCCCGCGCCGGTATCGAGGGCGTCGGCAACCAGATCCTCGGCCCGCTTGGCCTTGTTGGGAGCTTGCCGGTCAAAGGTATAGATAAAAATGTTCGTGTCGAGAAAGTGCCTAGCGGCGTTCATTCATCTCTTCGCGCGTGAACTTTCTACCTGCATTCACGTGGCGCAGCTCATGCATGAGGGCGCGATACTCCTGGACGCGAGACCGCCGGCCCGCAATCCCTTTCAGCCAGTCCCGAAAGAGCTCATGCAGCGTGGTGTTCCGGCTCTGCGCTTCCTCTCGAGCCAGCTCGATGTCGGACTTGTCCGCGCTAAAAGTGATGTTTTGCTTCACGACACTAGTGTACACGAATTTCGTGCGATTGTGCAAGCTCGATTTCTGACTGTTCGCCCCACCTTGGGACGTTTCCGATCCACCCATGATGGGCCTGATCCCTGTTTTACGACCAGTTGACTTCTCAAGCTGCGGTCCACGCGCCCGCCCAGCCGCCTCGAACTTCCTGTAAGATTTCTCCGACCCATGCCCACCTTCTATCAACGTGTCCAGGAATCGGCCCGCAAGTTCCCCGATAACATTGCCCTTGAAATTCAGCGGCAGCAGACGGTGGAGCGGGTCACCTTCGCCGAATTGACCGGCATGTCGGAGAGCGTCGCCAACTGGCTCTCGAGGCAGGTTCCGCGCCACGCGCGGGTGGCGATTCTGGCGGCGAACCATCCGCGATGGGTGGCGGCATACCTGGGAATCATCGCCGGCGGCAGAACGGCCGTTCCGCTCGACACGGCTTTCCAGCCCGATCAAGTGAAGAAGTTGCTGGTCGACAGCGGCGCTTCCCTGCTCTTCTGCGACGCAAAGCATCTTGCGGTGGCAGCGGAAGCAACCGATGGACTCGACATTCGCCTGGTGATGACATCGGCCACCGCCGAGCAGAACCTTTCACCTCAGACAGGCAAGAATCCCTTCGCCGCCGACCTCGATTCCATCTTCGCGGGCGGCCCCGCCGGTTTTCAGCCCGTCGTACCCGCGGAGAGCGACCTCGCGGCGCTGCTCTATACTTCTGGCACCACCGCTGATCCCAAGGGTGTCATGCTCACCCACGCCAATCTCGTGGGCGAAGCGAATTCCGTCTTCAGCGTCATCAAGATCGACTCCGAGGATGCGTTGCTGGGGATTCTGCCCATGTTTCACGTCCTCGCGCAAATGGCGAATCTCTTTCTGCCTTTATTCAACGGGGCGCGCGTCGTATACCTGGAAACGCTCAACACCACCGAACTGCTGCGCGCCTTGCAGGAACGCAATATCACCGTCTTCTGCGTCGTGCCCCAGTTTTTCTACCTGATTCACGAAAAGATTTTCAAGGAACTGAACAAGCGCGGCAAGTTTACCCTGCGACTGGTGCGCACGCTGATGGCGCTCAATCGTGGACTAAGGCGAATCGGAGTCAAAGCCGGCAAATTTTTCTTCGGCAAGATTCACGCCACTTTTGGCACGCGCATGCGCTACCTGGTCACCGGCGGTTCGCGCTTCGACCCGGCCATCGCTCGCGACTTCTACTCGTTTGGCATCGACGTGCTGAACGCCTACGGCCTCACCGAAACCACTGGCGGCGCCTTTATCAACCCTCCCGGACAAATCGTCTTTGGCTCAGTCGGACCGCCCCTTCCCGGAGTCGAAGCCAAAATCATCGATCCCAAATCCGTCGAAGAAGGCGCGACGCCCGCGGGCGAGATTGCCATTCGCGGCGCCATCGTCATGAAAGGATATTGGAACCGGCCCGAGGCCAGCGCCGACGTGCTCCGCGACGGCTGGTTGTACACCGGAGATCTCGGCTACTTCGATGCCCGCGGCAACCTCTTCATCAGCGGACGCCGCAAGGAAGTCATCGTTCTCGCCAACGGGAAAAATGTCTATCCCGAGGAGATCGAAGCACACTACCTGCAGGCACAGTATGTGAAGGAAATTTGCGTCCTGGCGATCGAAGCCCGCCCGGGAGATCCGACGTCCGAGCGCCTGCATGCCGTCGTTGTGCCCAACTTTGAACTGCTGCGCGAACGCAAGATCGTCAACTCCAAAGAGGCGATTCGCTTCGAAATTGAAGCGCTCTCTCACAAGATTGCGTCCACCAAACGCCTTGGGAGCTACGACATCTGGCAGGAAGACCTGCCGCGCACGACCACGCGCAAGTTGAAACGCTTCCAGATCGAGAAGAAGGTTCGCGAGCTAAAACAAAGCGGCCGCGATTCCGATGTGGGCGCGGAGAAGCCGCTGACCGCGGACGAACAACAATGGCTGGAACGCGACGACGTAAAACCAGCCCTGGCCATAATTCGTGAAAACTCGTGCGCCTCTTCGCGCAACCAACTGCCAGCGATTCTTCCTCACCACAATCTCGAGCTTGATCTAGGCCTCGACTCCATGCAACGAGTGGAACTCCTGACCGCGCTGGAGCAGCAACTCGGCGGCCAACTGCCCGAGTCGCAACTTGCGGAACTCTATACGGTGCGCGACCTCGTCGACGCCGTCCTCGCCAGTGCCGGCCGCGGTGAAGGCCAAGCCGGAGCGGCTACACCCGCCTGGTCGACCATCCTGAACGAACCGGTGACGGACCCCAACGCGCTGGCACTCGCGCATCACAACATTTTTGCGGAAGTGTTTCTCTTCCTGCTGGGGCGCTTGATTTGCCTTTTCGCCCAAGATCGCTTTCATCTGAAGACTCGAGGACTCGAAAATCTGCCCGAAAAAGGCCCTTACCTACTCTGCTCGAATCACCAAAGCTACATCGATCCCATGGTGATGGCGGCTGCGCTGCCTTGGCGCTTGTTCCGCAACGCTTTTGCGCTAGGCACAAGCGACATCTTCGGCAAGGGCTTCATGCGGCGTCTGGCGCGATGGGTTCGCGTGATCGTCCTCGATCCGGATGCGAACCTCGTGCCTGCGCTGCGCGCTGGCGCGTTTGGCCTGAGCCAGGGCCGCATTCTGATCCTTTATCCCGAGGGCGAGCGCACCAACGACGGCACGCCGCGCATCTTTCGCAAAGGTGCGGCGATTCTGTCGATTCACACGCAAGCGCCGATCATCCCGATCGCCATCGATGGATTCTACGAAGCCTGGCCGCGCCACCAAAAGTTCCCTCGGTTCACCGATCTGCAGCTGGTATTCGGCAAGCCGATTCAACCTCCGCCGCTTGCGGAAGCAAGCGACGCTGCATACGAACGGCTGACCTCAGAGTTGAAATCGCGAGTAGTGGCGATGTGGCAGGAATTGCGGAAAAAAGAGTTGCCTAAAAAAAACGCGGCGCACTAACCTCGCCACAGTACCTTAACATTAAGACCGCTTTTACGCGCCCGCGCCCTGCGCGCGTTGCCCCATGGCTGTGGCGAAAGCGTCGACCACGCCACGGTCATATTTCTGGCCTGCTCCCGCCAGGATCTGCTGCTGGGCCTGGACCGGCGACATTCCTTTACCGTCGGGGCCGCCAATCAACTTCTGATACGCGTCGGCGACGGCCAGAATGTGAGCCTCGATCGGGACATTCACGGAGCGCGCTCCCTGCTCCTCCACAATCTGCTGCGCGATGATGATGGGAATCACGCGCCGCAGCGAATTCCCGGTCGCCTGCGCGCGGGCGTCGGTGTGTTTGCCGGGCTTGCGGAAGCTGGCCACCACTTCGTCGCGGCTCGTATCGGCCGCTTTGTAGAGAATATCGTTGCTGATGCCGAGCTTGCTCAGATCGCGCAGTAGCACCGCCGACCGCAGCAGCTCTACGCGATCCGCACTCAAGCCCATGACTTCCGCCATTTTGATCGACGCGTGCACCACGCGCTGATTTTCTCCGGAGCCGAATTTCTCGTTGGCCATCATGTGTTGCAAAACCAGCAGCAGACCGCCGAAACTCTCGCGGATATCGGTGGTCATCGCTTCTTTGCGCTCGTAAAGCGTGCCCATGACGTAACCGACCACCGTCAAAATGCCCGCCCAAATGGCAAAGTTGAACAGTCGCTCCGCTGGCAACATCAGCACCGGATGCGCGGGGATCAGCCGGTTCAGGAAATTCAGCAGGACCACCAGAATTACGCAGGCAAACGCAGTAAGCGTGGCGTGACGCCGTCCGAAATGGTAGGCCGAATAGAGAGTCGGCAAAAAATAAAAACAGAGCGCCATGGGCAGCGACTGGGCATAGAGCTGCACCAGCGCCGCAATCAGAAACAGCGAGACCAGCAGGACGCTCTCTTTGACGATCTTGCTGACGTTGGTTTCATTCCACATGATGTTGCAGTCCTGACCTCATCCCGATTGGCGCGGCATCGCCGCGGGCATAGAACGCCCTGCTGCTATGTTCAAACAACAACACGCTTACGAAAAGTTACTGAAGTACGTTCATGTGCCGGCCGAACACGTTGGTAACTTGGAACGAATGGGCAAACCCATAGACAATATCGATACGACTCAATCCTCTTTCTACCTATGGATGATCGCAACAGCGGACGCTTCGGGCGGTACGAGATCCTGACCGAGTTGGGCTCGGGAGCCATGGGCGTTGTCTATAAGGCACGCGATCCCAAGATCAACCGCGTCGTCGCGGTCAAGACGATTTCGCTGGCCGGCCAACCGCCGGAAGAGGAACGCGAATATCGCCAGCGTTTCGTCCGGGAGGCGGAAGCGGCCGGGCGCTTGTCGCATCCCGGAATCGTAACCATCTTCGACGTAGGCGAGGAACCAGAGACGCGCGCTCCTTATATCGTAATGGAATTTGTGGGAGGGCAGTCTCTCGACAAGCTGCTGTCACGGGACAGCCATACACTCTCCGTGGAAACAGCACTGCAACTCACCTCCGAACTGGCGGAAGCGCTCGATTGCGCCCATGCACAAGGCGTGGTTCACCGCGATCTAAAGCCCGCGAATATTCTGCTGACCGAAGACGGACACGCCAAAATCGCGGATTTCGGCGTGGCGAAACTGAACCTCTCCAACCAAACTCTCGCGGGACGCACGTTGGGCACGCCCGCTTACATGTCGCCCGAACAATTGAATGGCGAAGCGGTGGATGGCCGGTCGGATTTGTTTTCCTTAGGTGTGGTCCTGTACACGATGTTGACCGGGCATAGGCCATTTCAAGGCAACAGCGCGATTACGGTCTCATTCAAGGTAGTGAATCGCGACCCTATCCCGGCGACACTTCTCAATGCTGAGTTGCCCGAGGGACTCGATCGCATCATTGCGCGGGCGATGGCGAAAGATCCGGCCGAGCGCTATCAGAGCGGCAAGGAAATGCTGCAGGACATTCAGAGTCTCAGAGAAGCGCGAGAGCGGCTGGGTAACGCAAAGCCGCCCGGTTCGCCCATCGGCAGAAATGCAGACCGAATGGCGAAGCAGGAAGGCCGATTTGCAGTGATCTGCCGGCTGGCGGCGGATGCTACACCCGAGGCCGGTACGCACCTGTTGCCCCCGGGGAAACCCGCGGCAGAGAACCTGGTGAAGAAGATCCGGAACAAGTCTTACGCCGGCGTGTCGGTCTTAGCCGGGCTTTTCATCTTTGGGCTCTGGGTCATTTCGTTTGGCCCCCAGGGGGTGCGACCAAGAGCCGCCGCGCCACTGCCTGTTGCCAGGGAAATCGCGCAGGCCAAAACAGCGGCGACATTGTCGGCAACACCGGCGCCGTCCGCGAGCGCGGCCGGTTCCGTTGCCACAGCGCCAGTACCGACGGCGGAAATCCAGAGCACGGTCGCTTCGGCTGCATCATCGCCCACGCCGAGACAGCGAGCTGCGACCAAAGTCCTTCCGGTCGCCGCGGCGCCGTCACTCACTGTGGGAAAGCTCCTGAGGCCGGTTCCAGCGGGCCGCATCTATCCGACTCTAGCGGAAGCGGCCCGTGCGAACTCATCCACCGTTTCTCCGGCAGATTCGTCGGCCACTTCTCCCGCGGCTTCACCGGCCGTTTCTCCCGCGACGTTGGAAATCGAGGTGGACCATCAATTCGCGGCGGCCAATCTCTCGATCTGGGTGGATGATCGCCTGACCTACACACACCGATTGGAGGGAACCGACAAGAAACGTCTGGTCGTCTTTCACCATGTTGAGGGACATGAATTCCATGTTATGCAGGTATCACCGGGAAAGCATCATCTCCGAGTGCAGGTAGCCGCGGATGCAGAGGCGGGAGCGGTTGCCGGATCACCCACGTATGACCAATCCGCCACTGTGGCAGGCGACTTTGGCAGCGGGCAGCAAAACGTGCTCCGCATTAGCTTCAAGAAACACGGCGAGATGAATCTAAGCCTGCAGTAGTTCCCGTTGCGAAACGGCAGTGGACTATGCCTCGCCTGATTTTCCAAGTTTGGTTTGCCGCGAAGAAGCGACCTTCCTGCAGCGGCAGCTGACCCCTAGCGAATCTCCTCGTCACTTCGCACGCGGATGCGTCTGATCGTAGACGTTCATCATGTGCTTGACGGAGAGCTGGGTGTAGCGCTGCGTGGTGGCCAGGCGCTCGTGGCCGAGGAGTTCCTGGATGGCGCGCAGGTCGGCTCCCTCTTCCAGCATGTGCGTGCCGAAGGCGTGGCGCAGGGTGTGGGGATGAACTTCGGGGGACAGTCCCTTGGCGACGGCGATGCGTTTGACTATGCGTCCTACGCTACGGGTGGTTAGGCGTCCGCCGCGCTGGTTGACTAGCAGGGCGGCCGTGCCTTTCTCGGGCCGCTTTTTCAGCGTCGCAAGCAGTCGCTGACGCCACGGCAAGTAAGAGGAGAGCGCGGCCAGCGCCTGGCCTCCGAATGGGACGTAGCGTTCTTTTTTGCCTTTGCCGCGAATCAGGATGGCTTCGGTGCTCAGGCTGATGTCTTCTAAATTGATGCCGACGAGCTCGGAGTTACGAATGCCGCATCCGTAGAGCAGTTCGAAGAGCAGACGATCGCGCTCGGGAAACGAGGCGACCTCGGGCATCTTGGCGTCGAGCACGTTATTCATTTCTTCGATGGTCGGAACGCGCGGCAGTTTCTTGGGCAGCTTGGGCGTGGAGACCAGCTTGGCGGGATTTTGCTCGACGACTCCTTCTTGGGCGAGGTAGCGATAGAGCGAACGCACGGCGGCGAGCGCTCGGGCTACAGAAGGCTTGCTCAATCCTTTGTCGTAGAGGTGCGAAAGGAAGCCGCGGATGGCGATGTGATCGATCGAATCCCATCCGCGCTGGCCGATGTAGGAGGCGAAGACGTCGAGGTCTCCCGTATAGGCCTTGATGGTGTGAGAAGAGGCGTTGCGCTCGCGCAAGTGGCGCAGGAAGTCGTCGGTGGCGCGCTCGACGATGGTGCGGGGATGGTTGCGATCGTGAATTGTCCGCTCCGCGATCATCCCGTCGACGCCTTCGCTTTCGCGCGCGGATGATGTTTCGTGTAGACGCTCTTTAAGCGGTCGAGCGCGACGTGCGTGTAAATCTGAGTGGTCGAAATATCGGAATGGCCGAGGATGGTTTGCACGGTGCGCAGGTCGGCTCCATTTTCGACCATGTGCGTGGCGCAGGAGTGGCGGAGCATGTGGGGACTGGCGTGGCGTCCCGCTGCGAGGCTGGCCTTGCCGACCAACTGCCAGACGCGCTGGCGGGTGAGACGGCGTCCTCTTACGCCCAGGAACAGGAGTGGCGAATCGTTTTTGCGGGCGACCGCTTCCCTGCCGTTTCGTAAGTATTGCTGCAAGGCGTGCTGGGCGGGAACTCCGAGCGGAACCATGCGTTCTTTGTCGCCCTTGCCGCGCACCAGGATATATCCCATATCGAGCTTGAGGTCTTCGAGGCGCGCGTCGGCGACCTCGGAGGCGCGCACGCCTCCGGCATAGAGAAGCTCGATCATGGCGCGATCGCGGAGGGCGAGCGCTTGTCCGCGCGCGGTTTCATGGTGCGAGTTCGTTGCGCCGAGCTTTGTTTCGCACAGCTTTGTTTCACCGAGCATGGCTCCGACTTCGTCGCGGCTTAGCGCCTTGGGCAGGACTTTCCATTGCTTGGGCAGATCGATGTTCAGGGTTGGATCTTTCTTGATTTTTCCGTCGAGCAGCAAATGGCGATAAAGATGGCGGATGGCAGAAAGCTTTCTTCCCACTGAGCGGCCGTCGAGCGAATGGGAAAACAATTCCTGGATGTACTCACGAACATCGCTGCGACGCGCACCGCCGAGGAGCACGCGCCGCTTCTCCAAAAACTCAGAAAACTGGACCAGGTCGCTGGCGTAGGCGGCAATGGTCAGCTTCGCCGATCCGCGCTCGACCCGCAGATAATCGAGGAACGAAGCGAGCGTACGGTTATTGGCATCCGAAGCCATGCGATGAGTATGGGACGAGCAGCAGAGCAAGGAAAGTAATGAGCGGGATGCGGGGGCGGAGGTCTAACGTCGCAAAAGGCGCGCGATCAGCCGGCGAAGTTTGATCTCGTGTTTCAAAGTTGGGACACAGCAGTGGAGTGCGCCGAATTCAGTGTTTTTAGCGCTCTCAAAACAAAGTGGACCGGCAGCGTAAGGCCGCCGGTCCGTGATTTTCTCAGTGGCGATTTGTCACTGATGGAAATCCGTCAGTGACGGGTTGCAGTCGTTGGTGCAGTTACCATCGCTGCTTGACCCCACGTTCAGGATCACGGCCTGCCCGGAGCCTGAGGTGTTGTCGTTGATTATGTAGAGATAGACCTGTGGAACGCCGCCCTCGTCTATTTCAAATTTTCCGGCAGGCCCTCCGGAGACAGGTTGATAGGTCAAGCCGGCCGGGATGGTGCTGCTCTCCGGTTCCCAACACCCGCTCCCGCAGTTCTGGACCTGGTACTGAGTTCCGGTAAGACTACCGGCTCCGTTGGCGTTGATCTGGATGAGGTTCGCCTTCACGTTGGAATCGACGGGCTGCTCATTTCCACCCAGGTAATTTCCGTCCAGGGAGGCGAGCGTGAAGCTGCTTCCGACCTGAGGCGTCAGCGTCCCAAAGCTCACCTTGCCACCGGTACTCAGCAGAATGGCCTGGTTCTTGGCAATCATATACAAGAGCGGCGGGTGGTTTTCGCCAGTCAGGGTAGTGGTCACGCGTCCGTTCGACGCGACGCTGTAGGTTCCCGAAGCCGTGCCCGTGCTCATGGTTCCGCCGTCGTTGTCGTCCAGAGTTACGGAGAGCGACCCGGAACCGTTGGGTGTGAAGAACCCGGCCTGGGCATCTGGCGTGGCCGGCGAGTTGTTGGTATCAAGACCTTGCGTCTCAAGCACGCCGACGGCGTCGAGCGACGCGGCAGTGAACGTGCCGCTTTGCTGGAGAATCTGGCCCGTCAACAGCGAGCCGCCCGGGCCGGTGATCGCATCGGTTTGGACCAGCAACAGTTGAGAAGCGCTGACCACATAGTACGCAAAGTTCAGCGTGCCAACCCCGGAAACGTCAATCCCGACAGTGCCCCGCCCGGTCGTCGCATTGACTGCACTAACATTGCTCGAACTGAAGGGGATCGGGCTGCTGGTGCCGTTCCCGCTGTTGACGTTTCCACTATCGTTAGCATCCAACTGTCCGCTGACCCAGTCGGCGGTTCCGTTGGCCGTGAATGCCCCGGCCACTCCGAATCGGTTGCCACCCTGGTCTACACCGATCAGTCCCATTGCGTAGGGTCCGGTGATCTTGGAAAGCGCGACCGGTGTGGTCTGCTTGAGCAGCACGCCGGAGCCCTGGAATCCCTGGCTCGTGTCGTACCAGATGATGTTTCCGTTCCCGCCGGATTGCAACGAAAAGGCCAGCGTTCTGCTGCCGCTGCCGGTATTGATGGTCATCAATCCCTGATTGTTGGGACCCACGCAGGAGGTGCCTGTGAAGGTCACTTGCGAATAGCCGTCTGCGGGGTCGTTAAAGTCGCCAGTTCCCCCCGTAATGCTGCCGGCGCCGTTGGCTACGAAGCTGGCCGCAAGCCCGGTAAACACTTCGCCTTGGCTGCTGTCCGACCAACCCTGGATCAACATCGCGTAATTGCCTGTGAGCTTGCTGTTGTTCGGGCAATCCGTAACCGCGATGCTGAGCGGCTGGCTGGCGGTATTCCCCACATTATCGGTGACTTGAACCGTGAAACTCGGGGTTCCGGCTGCGCTCGGCGTTCCGGAGATTTCCGCGCTCCCCTGGTTGTTGCTGGGGTTGCCGGTGAAGGCGAGCCCAACAGCGGTAAGACTGCTGCTCCCGCTGGTGATGGTCCACGTATAAGGCTGCACGCCGCCGGAGGCCTGTATGTAGGAGTTGTAGGCCCAGCCCTCGTTGGCGCCCGGCAGCGTCGCCGTTTGGATGGAAAGCGGCGAGGCTGCGTTGACGGTGATGGTGTACGTGTCCGGGCCGGCGGTATTGCTGCCGCTGTCAGTCACCGTGATGTTGAGTAATGTCACGGTTTGAGCCGCACTCGGCGTTCCGCCAATCGACAGAGTGTTACCGCTGTTGTTTGAAACCCATATGCCATCCGCGATGGCATACTGCGATCCATCGGTGGGGACTTGGCTGCCATTCACGGAAAACGTGTAGTTCGGCCCAACGCCGCCCGAGGCGTTGATCGCGCCCGAGTAGCTTTGGCCGACGACAGCCGACGACAGAGCTCCGGATGCAGGCAACGTCAAGGGCGTTGCCGCCGTCTCGAAGCTCACCTGGACCTGCGCCGAGTTGCCGTTCGTGTCCGAGGCTTGAATCTGCCAGCTGTAGTTTGTGCTGCCGCTCAGGCTGGATACGTTCGGCAGGTTGCCCGATCCGGTTGGATCGACGCCCCAGGTAATGGAAGTGATGGAACTGGAGAAGCCGTTCGAGTTGGAGTTGTTGCCGGGTATCTGCCAGACGGTCCCGTTCGAATCGCAGCACAACCAGAACTGGTAGGTGTAATTGCTGGCGTTGGCGGGATCGGTCCAGCTGAAATTGGGAGTCACGCTGACGCCGCTCCCCTGCGGTGCAAGATCGGTGGCGAAGGCATTCAGCACGGCGCCGACCGTAACGGTCAGGACTTGCGTTGTGTTATCGCTGTAGGTGACGTTCAGCGTGTATTGATCGCCCACCTTCGGCGTGGCGCCGTTGAGGCTGGTCCAGAAGTTGAACTTATCGGAGTTGCCGTTAAAGGCGTTATTGGCAATGTCCGCGGGAATGACCACTCCCGGATCGTTGTCCGAAGCAATCTCCACCGCCACTGGCAGCTTGAACAGACCGTTGACGTTGAATCCGATGCTGTAATTGGTGGTGGTGCCGCTCGGGCTGATCTGTTGCTGGCTCTGCGTCATCACGACAGCAGCGCTATTGGCGCTCGACAAGGTGAGATCTTCGTTGGTCAACGGGCCGGTGATGACTACGGGGGCCTGGTTGCCGTTTCCGTTCACGTTGGAGATTTGTCCCGGACCGCCGACCATGCCTGAGTTGTTCTGGTCGAGGATTCCGAAGAAGAAGTAATTGGAGCCGGTCGGAACCTTGACTGAGTAACTTGCCGGGCTCGTCGGCGGGTCCGCTTCGGTTCCGACCTGATCGGCATAGACATTCCCGGTGTTCTGGTCGTAGAAGCCAACATACAGCGGCCCGGTAGCCGTCCCGCTAAACGTGACCGTGCCGGAGACCGCGTTGCCAGTGGAAGGAGCGCCGACGGTTATTCCGCTGGAAATCGCCGACCAGTTGCTGGTCGAACCGCCTACGGCTACGCCCTCGGCGCGGAAGTAGTAGGTAGTACCACTCGTGAGGCCGGTGACAATCCAGGGGTTGTTGTTGCCCCTTGCCGGGAAGCTCTTGTTTCCAGCGACTGAGGCGAACGACGAACTGGTGCTCCATTCGAGGGTGTAGGAGGCAGCCATCTCGATGCCGTTGTTGTTCGTAATGGTCCCGAAGGAGACGAGGGCGCCGCCGTTGAATCCGCCCGACCCGCTGCTCGCGCTCCAGCTAGGACCCGAACTGAGAACCACCGGGGCGGGATCGGTCAGAACGATGGAGACGCCGCTCAGCCCCGCGTCGGTAACGGTCAAGTTGCTGGTGCTGCCCGTGGGGTTCGACGCGTTCTGGGCGCCGTAGCCAATGTTATCCATGAACGCCTGCAAAGTGTAGGTGCCAGGCGTGACGCCATGAATGGTGAAAGCTCCCGTCGAGGTGAGAGTGGCTTCGGAGATGCTGGTGCCGAGGTTGTTACAGCCGTTACAGTTGCTGCTGCTCAATTCCAGATAAGTCCAGCCGGTCTTCGAGCCGCTATAACTCACCGTGCCGGAAATCGTATAGCCCACCGGCTGCGTGCCGATGACGATGGTGTAACCTTGGCTGGCCGTGTCCCCTTGATTGTCGGTGACCTGAACTGTGAAGGGATAGCTCCCCGTTGTGGTCGGCTGTCCGGATATGCTCAGGCTGTTGTTATTGTTGCCATAATTGAGCCCCGGCGGCAGGCTTCCGCTGGTGATATTCCAGCTGTAAGGCTGTATGCCGCCGCCCGCGCTGACCGTGGCATTGTATTGCGTGCTGACGCTGCCGTTGGGAACCGACGCCGTGGTGATCGTGAGCGTGCCATTGACGGTAATGCTCAAATTAGCGGTCGCCGTTTCCATCGGACTGCTGGAATCCGTCACCTTGGCGGTGAAGTTAAACGTTCCCGTGGACGTCGGCGTTCCCGAAATCTGGCCCGTGCTGGCGTTCAGCGTGACATTCGGAGGCAGACTGCCGGAGCTGATGCTCCAGGTGTAGGGCTGAATTCCGCCGGTGGCCGACAGGAACGCACTGTTCGAATACGGAGTATTGATGACTCCTGCCGGCAGACCGGTCGTCGTGATCTGGAGCGGAGCGCTGTTATTGATGCTGATGCTCAGACCCTTCGTCTTGGTCTGCGCTGGCGACTCAGAGTCCGTGACCTGAACGGTGAAATTGAAGGTCCCGGTCTGCGTGCTGTCCGTCCCCGTGATCGCGCCTGAACTGCTAAGGTTCAGTCCGGGCGGCAAACTGCCAGCGCTGATGGTCCACGAATAGGGCGCGATGCCGCCCGTTGCGGAAAGACTGGCGTTGTAAGACTGGTTGATTACACCCGTGGCAAGCGAGCCTGTAGTGATGGTCAACGTAGGCGCGCTGATGGTGATGCTGAGGTTGGCGTTCGCGGTCTTGGCCGGATTCTCCGAATCGGTCACCGTCACCGTGAAGTTGATCTGCCCCACTTGCGGCCCCGTCGGCTTGCCTGTGATCGCGCCCGTCGAAGCGTTCAGTGTCAGTCCCGCCGGCAGGCTGCCGCTCGTCACCGCCCAAGCATACGGCGTGATGCCGCCCGCTGCCGCCAGCGTCTGGCTGTAGCTGGTGCCTACCGTGCCCGCCGCCAACGTCGCGGTCGTGATCGAAAGCGCCGGATTCACCGTGATCGTCAACTGTTTCGTCGCGGTTTGCGCGGTCGGTGTTTCCGCATCCGTCACCGTCACCGTAAACGTCGTCCCCACTCCCGTGGGCGAACCTGAGATCGTGTTCCCACTTAGCGTCAGTCCCGCCGGCAGGCTGCCAGTCGTCACCTGCCACGTGTAGGGCGACACTCCGCCCGCCGCCTGCAACGTCGTCGAGTAGTTCGATCCGTCGACTCCCGTCGGCAGCGAACTCGTCACCACACTCAGCGGCGCCGCCGTAATCGTGATGCTCAGAGCCGCCGTCGCGCTTTGCGCCGTCGGTGTCTCCGCATCGGTTACCTTTACCGTAAAGTTAATCGGGCCGGTCACACTGCCCGTCGGAGTGCCCGTAATCGCACCCGTGCCCCCGTTCAACGTTAAGCCGGCAGGCAGCGCTCCAACGCTGATCGACCAGGCGTACGGCGTGATGCCGCCCGTCGCCCCCAGCGTCTGGTTATACGCGGTTCCGAGTGTCCCGCCCGGCAGCGTTGCCGGCGTAATTTTCAGCGTTGGCGCGCTGATCGCGATGCCCAGGTTGGCGCCATTCGTGGCGTTCGTTGGCGTCTGGGAGTCTGTCACCGTAGCTGCGAAGTTCGATGTGCCGGTGAAAGTTCCGGTCGGCGTACCCGAAATCACGCCTGCGCTGCTCAAGCTCAACCCAGCGGGCAAACTTCCTGTATAGCTCCATTTATATGGCGCAACACCACCGGTCGCCTGCAGCGTTTGGCTGTACGCCGTACCCATCACCCCCGCCGGTAACGATGGAGTCGTAATGGTCAACGCCGGTGGCGCGTTCACGGTAAAGTTTATCGCCGGACTGGTAGCGGAATCACCCGCTGCATCGGTAACCTTGAAGGCGAACGAACCCCCGCCTCCCCCGGTCGGCGTGCCGCTGATTACCCCCGTGCTGCTGTTCAAACTCAATCCCGGGGGTAGCGTTGTCGGGTTGACACTCCACGTATACGGACTGGTTCCTCCGGACGCAGTCAGCGCGGCGTTGTAGGCAGTCCCCGCAGTCGCCGCCGCAATCGATGTCATTGTTACGGCGGGCAGAGGATTGACCTTGATCTGCAACGTAGCCGATTTCGTCGAATCGGTGATCGAGGTCGCCGTCACGGTTGCCGTCAGCGCAGCAGGCACCGACGCTGGGGTATTGTATGTAGCCGACGTCGTGGTTTGGTTGGTCAATGTGCCGCCACCCGAAACGCTCCACGCCACTCCTGCATTCTTCGCGTCGTTTGCAACCGAGGCGGTGATCGCCACGGTTTGCGCTTGATCGATGCTCTGCGTGCCGTTGGGCGCCGTTATCGCAACAGCGATGGGCGGAGGCGTCGAACTGCCACATCCGGACAGACCCAGTAGAAAAAGAGCGGATAATCCGCACAGCAGCGCAGGCGCGAAGATATTTTTTGAGGACATCGAAAGCCTCCATCAATAATTAATAATGACGATCATGCTCTCGAGGTAATGGTGACTCCAAGTAACTCAAGTAACTTCTCGAGCCAGCGCTTTTGAATTGCCCAGTGCCGAACTGCACCCATCGGTCCGTAGGGTGTTAGTTGGCGGCGAAGTGGAGCATCCCCCTTCGCTGGTGTCCCAGGACAGGGAAAGACACGCATGGCAGGGAAATGGTAAAGAAGTCCGTCGCGATGGTTTATCCAATGAGCTTGGCAGAAACGCCTTCCGGTCTAGGAAAAGGGCCGGTCTGGGTCTCAAGCAGCTTGCCACCAGTTAGGCGCTGGTTCTTCCGCTGCATCGCTGTAGCCGATTTTGCAGACGGTTACGCGCTCTTCGGTCGGCAACAATGTCAGTATTTATGAGGTTCGACACACTAGCGCACCTGGCGCAAACCAGGTGGGTCGGCGAATTCTGTTGTCTCCATCTGATTGTTGAACCTGTTGAGGGCGGATTCGCGCGGCCAGATGGCGGGCGCTCGATTGCAAACCAAAACCCGGCCCCATTTCGATCGCCCGTACGGCTGATCGACAGAGTCGTTCCGCATGCTGTCGGTCTACTTGCGATCACTTCGCCATTTTGACTGACACAACGTGCACTTCGTTCTTGTCCGCGTGGACATTTGCCCTCAAGACGACACGGTGCCCCTCGTGTCCTTTCGCTGCCTCAGGGTTGGTGATGGTCCAGTTCTTATGGTCGCTCTCGCTGACAAACGTCTTGCCGGTATCGCTAATTGTACCCGTGATCTGAACCTCGTTTTCGGAGTCTTCCGCCTTCATCATATTGTTATGGTTGCCGGTGTCCTGTGCCGAAGCTACTCCAAAGGTCAGCAGGGCGACCGCAAAACAAATTCTCATCAGCTTTCTCATGTTGTTCTCCTTGAGTTGTACCCACCCGGACGACACGAACCGCACCTGCCCCACAGGGGGCTTTCCGTGGTTCGAACCACGACTCACTGAATGCCCATGCTAGATCCTCGCCCTCCGTTGGACTGTCCAGAATTGCTCATTCCCCCAGATTGTTTTGAGAACCGACACACGCGAATCAGAGGGTTCATAGCCGCGGAACTCTGCCAGCAAGTTACTTCCTCCACTCCACTGATCGTGGACGTTGAGATAGAGCTAAATTGGACAGTTTGGAAGGCGCTGGTTCTGCCACACTCTGGCTATGACAACGAAAACGATCCCCGCCTACCTAGAGGACGAGCGCCAAAAAGATTGCGACGCTCAGTTGCGGATGGACGCAGAAGCCGCGCGCATCCAGCCGTTGAACCATGGCCACCATCGCACAGCCAAACAGCCCAAGCTGGAATCGCCATCCATGGTAGAAGCCGCGCCCAAAGCGAGAAAGACCGCGGCACAATCCCGGGAAAAACCACGCACCGCGCGGAAGACAGCGACGAAAGCCCGCAAGGCGGCGTGAACGGGGTGTGCTGCGAAGCGGTGGAGTTTAGCGATTCGTCACCGGCGTCATGCGAAAAGGTTGGGTGCCGGTTTCATGCGGCACCCTGGGCAAGCAACAGTCGAAAGAACAGTCTGTCTATGCAACCGCTTCCTTCTGGGGGGATGCGGTTGCATGCTTCGCAAGCCCTTCCCCTAGGAAGTTGACCAATTCAGCGTTCACTTCGGCGGCGTGGGTCCAGGTTATGCAGTGCGGTCCATCCTTCACCACCACTAGGCGAGCCCCCTTGATCAGCTTGGAAGTCCGTAGCCCGGAGGCGGCGAGAGGCACAATCCGGTCCGCATCGCCTTGCATGACCAGGGTGGGCACGTCGATGTGGGTCAGATCCTTGCGGAAATCCTCATACCATGTGGGTACGCAAGCGAGACAGGCGGTGGCCGAGGCGCCAGTTGCGATGTTCCAACTGGACTGAACGGCCTGTTCGCTGACACGCTTGCCGAGCAAGACGTCCGTGTTGTAGAAGTTCTTGAAAAACTCAGCGAAGAATGCATAACGGTCAGCGGCTACAGCTTTCTGGATTCCCTCGAAGACACTCCCGTCCACGCCCTCCGGGTTGTCGTGTGTCTTCAGCAGGAACGGCGGGACTGAGGAGATAAATACGGCTTTGCTCACGCCCTTCGTTCCGTATTTCCCCAAGTAGCGGGCGACTTCGCCGCCGCCCATCGAGAAACCGACCAGCGCGAAATCATGCAGCTCGATCTGCGTCACGAGCTTGTGCAGGTCCTCTGCGAAGGTGTCGTAGTTGTATCCGGTTGTTGGTTGGCTGGACTTGCCGAATCCTCGGCGGTCATAGGTGATGACACGGTGACCTGCGGCCAGAAGCGCTGCGACCTGCTTCTCCCAGGAAGCGCCGCTCAGGGGATATCCGTGGATAAGGACTACGGGGTCACCCGCGCCATGATCTTCATAGTAGAGATCGATGTCACCGGAGTTTTCTTTACTGACAGTAACGTAGGGCATTGAATTTCTCCTTAAATTCCTACTGCACAAAAGGGCGGACGCCAATCCAAATCGCCCAAGGTTCTGGCTCTGGGTCTGCCCCTCTTCTGAGCCTTTTGCGGACTTCACTTTTGTAAGTCTTGCCGCTTCCCAAGTCTGTTCAGAATTGACCATCTCGCGAACGGAGCGAGCCTTCACCCCGAAACGGGCGAAGTACACGCAGAGGTCCGTATTCAGTTCTACTTGGGGTGCGCTGCATCTGGCGATCATCCATTGTGAGCAATACGGACCAGCGGAGTTCATCTCTGTCGCGCATAGTTGAGGCCGAACACGCTTCTCACGTAACCAATGCGCTTGCCGACGCAACGAATGACGCAGGAGCAGTGAGGGCGTGTAGGCAGAGGATTATAGGCGTGCCAACCACAAATATCTCCGAACGTGAAGTACACGGGCGATCTCCACGCGTGGACCGTCGATGGAACGACGGCCGCCCTCGCACGTCCCGTGCGACGCGTTTGGGCCCGCGCATGCTGATCGCGATCGTGGCATGGCTTTGTTCGGGTCTCGGTTCCGGTCTCGGGTCCGGTCCCGCGCTTTGGGCACAAGCTTCCGATTCCCAAACGGGCGACCCGAACAAGTCCTGGACGGCTACAACCAACTCGCACCGCGAAAATTCGGATCCCATGCGCACCATCGAAAGCCGCACCCAGAGCGGCAATCGCACCCTCGACAGGCAATCGGTCCAGCGCCGCGGGTCTGACGGACATTTCGAACCTTACCAGGACATTGAAAAGGAAACTGTGCAACTGGACGCTGCCACCGTGCGCACCACCACGCGTACCTTCGGCCGCGATGCCGATGGCGTGAAAACACTGGTAGAGGTGATCGAAGAGGAAAAGCACACTCTGCCCGGCGGTAAGTCCAAAGTAGTGCGCGCCACTTCGGATCCCGATGCCAACGGCAATCTTCGACTGGTTCAGCGCCGCATTGAGGAGACGCAAAAAACTGGTAAGGACGTGGAAGAGACGAAAACCACCGTGATGCTCCCAAGCGTCAACGGCGGTCTGGTTCCGGCTGTGAAGGTGCAAGAGCGCCGCGAACAAGGCGCGAACGGCACGGTTGCATCTCAAAAAACTACGCTGCTTCCCGATGGCGCCGGAAATTGGCAAGTGGGCGAGATCCGGCGAACGACTACCCGGCAAGAAGGTGACAACCGTAGCGCCGAGGAGCAAGTCTCCATCCCCGACTCTGAAGGCAAGCTCGACGAAGTATCTCGTACCGTGAGCGACGAAGCGGCGACTGCTTCTGGAGAAAAGAGCAGCACAGTCGAAACCTATTCCATCAGTGTTCCCGGATCGGTCGGGGACGGCAGCCTGCACCTGGTTAAGCGCGCAACCACCGCCCGGATCCCCAGTTCAACCGGTCCCCAAACCATCAAACAGCAGGTGGTCCAGGCGAACCCCGGCGATCCGGGCTCCGGTCTGCGAGTCACCATACTTACCACCGACGCGGTGCGCCCAAGCACTTCCGGAGAGCAGGCCACACAAACCGTTCAAGTGCGCGACGCAAACGGCAGTTTCCCAGTAGTCTCCGTGGACACCACAAAGTCCGACAACATTCACGCCATTCGGGTTCAGATCGCGCCTCCCGAAGTTAAAAAATAGGGGCTCCTTCGTCGGGCGAGGTCGAAATTGCCCCCTTGTGCACCTTTGATTTCCAAAACGATCAATTCTGAACAGTCTTCCGAAGCCGAACGGCCGATACTCGCAGCTTACGGAGTTCTGAAGCCACAGAGGCCTTGGCGAACAAATGTTGGCTTGTGAACAGCCGTAGGCGAATAAGACGGATCAACACAACATCGTAAGGGCCACTGGAGGGAAAATGTCACAAACCGTAGTAGAAAGAGCGGCTGAACACGTTACTGAATCGGCGCAGCAGGCTTCCCGCGCAGTCAGCGCGATAGCCGATGCGATCGAGGATGGTGTGAAAGTAGCGAGACGTGCCGGCAAGCAGGGCGGTGATGCTGCCGAAGAGTTTCTGCATGACACGACTCAGCGCCTCCAGCGACACGGTGTGCTGACGATTGCGATCACGTTCGCGATAGGCGTCGCCGCGGGGTCATTGATCGGCTGGACGATAAGACGAAGTTAGATCGTGGCGACAAAACAGGAGGGGTGACATGAACCATGAAATTCAAGCCGCCGGGAATCTTTTGGCGGAGCTACGTGAAGCGTATCAGGGCCTGCCCCAACATATTCAAGGGCAGGTGAGGGGCCTGTTGCGCGAGGACTCGTTGCAGAAACAATCCGGCGATGAGCGTGCATTAACACTCTAAGCACCGCACAACTATGTTGGAACGAAACAATTCACTTTGGGGATTCATTAACAGGGGTGGGAAGAGTTTGCCGCGAAAACACGGCAGGCGGAGGTTCTGCAATCATGGCTGCAATACTTGCTACGGTAAACGAGCGCATCTTGGCTCTTATGGAAAAATCTGCCGCGACCCGCGACAGGAGCCTCATCACGGACAGCGACAAAACACAGGCGGGCAGTATGCAATTCGACACCGGGTATCTCTCACCCTACTTCATCACCGATCCCGAACGCATGGAAGTTGCGTTCGAGAACGTTTATATCCTCATTCACGAAGGGAAACTCAATTCCAAGAAAAACATCCTTCCGCTGCTGGAGCAGATTAGAAAGACTGGCAGGCCACTGCTCATAATCGCAGAGGATGTCGGGAGCGAAGTACTGGCGGCTCTGGTGGTGAACAAACTCTGTGGCCCGTTGCAGGTTGCTGCCGTAAGGGCGTCCGGCTTGGGTGTTCCGCGCAAGAGTATGTTGCAGGATATTGCAGTCCTCACCGGTGGCCAAGTCATCACCGAAGATCTCAACATCCAGCTAAGGAACGTATTGCTCTCCGACCTGGGCCAAGCCAAGAAGATCACTGTCGACAAGAACAATACATTGGTTGAAGTCAGGGCCAATTACGACCAGCTTTATCTCCCTGTGCCTCGCGCCCACTCCAATGCTTACGTTCCGCCTGTTGAATCTTTACGAACAACTATCAGACGGGGACCTCTTGGAACACTTCCGGCTTGAGCACCCAGCGGATCGACTCATCGTTTGTGACCATTCTGACTGAGGTGAAATAGCCGGCTATCTCGAACTCGATGAAGGATGCCGAAGACTCGACTGCGCGGCTCATACGAGTAGTGAGAGAAACGTTTCGGTTCTGCCGGGCCGAGCATTCGTCGCCGTGCTGGACGCAAGCAGGGACCGTGCCAGGCTCTCGTTAGCGACTTGATACGGTCGAGACTGTCAAGAGAGAGGCCCCGAAACGCCCCACGCTTCTTGTCTTGGCATTCGATCGCCGGTGCGCGATTCGAGGAGAAGAAATGATTTTATCTAGCAAAGTGGCGTGGGCTGGGATCGTCTTCTTATCGCTGACGGCGGGGATCTCGGGACCACGTCCGACGGTGCTCGCTTCGGGAGACAATCCCAGCAAAGAAGGGCCCACGGTCACACATCCCAACGACGTCAAGCAGATGCAGCGAAGTCTGCGGGACAAAGCACACTATAGCGGGCAAGTCGATGGCGTAGTCGGTCTTCGAACCCGAGCGAGCATTCGCGGATTTCAGAAGACTGAGAATCTGCCAGTAACCGGGCAGCTTGATGCCCAGACGGCCGGTAGACTCGGTGTCGAACCAGAGCGTCGCAAACTGACGGGCTTCGATGCTACGTTCACTAAACCTTCGGCTGGCATAGGTTCGAGGCGGGTAGTAAGGCTGGCGAGAAGAACGTTGCCGCCGACCCTTAATAATGCGGCCGGGCAAGATCGCGAGAAGAAACTTCCGTCTTCGAACCGAGGGCACGAAGAATAGTTGAGTTCTTTCCGACTAATTCTGTGTGGCAAGTGTGAGCACGAACCATCCAGAGGTACAAACCAGAGCAAATCGTTGAGCGAAATGTCTGATTTCAACACCTGCCTTCCAAACTGATCCAGAAGGGTGTCTAATCGCGGTAACGGATAGGCTGGAGGAATTCCTGAGAGTAACCGCTTCGTCTTTGCTCCGGCCCACGCAGGCAAGTCGCTTGCGGGTTCTGCTTACTTTCATTACTCCCGCCCAAGCAATTGGATGGTTCCGGCGGGGGATTCGTCGACGACGTCCCCCGTCACCTCGAGATTGCCCGGTTCTTTGCAGATCGATCATGCAGATCGATCATGAGGTGAAACATGACCACGCCCACCTTCTGCCAGTCGGTTCAGTGCTTCATCCTTGCCACATTGATCGCCGCCATGTCCACCATGGCCGGGGCGCAGAGCCAGCCTGCGTCGCGCATTACGCAACCGATTGACAATCGGGTGCCGGTTACGTTGAAAGGGAATGTGCATCCGCTGGCGCAGGCTCGCTATGATCTAGGCCCGGTGGCGGATTCTTTTCCGGCAGAGCGAATGTTACTGCTGCTGCAGCGGTCCCCAGAACGCGAGTCGGCGCTGCAGCGGTTTTTGCAGGAGGCGCACCGGCCGGGAAGTCCCAACTATCATCACTGGCTGACGCCGGAGCAGTTCGCAGGGGACTATGGCCCGGCCGATTCTGAGATCGCTGCGGTCCGCGGATGGCTGGAGCGGCAGGGGTTTTCGGTGGAGCGGGTCACGCGAGGGAGAACCGCGATTGAATTTTCCGGGACCGCCGGACAGGTTCGTTCCGCTTTTCACACCGAGATTCACAGCTATGCGGTCCAAGGCAAGAAGCACTACGCCAACAACCTCGATCCGCAAGTGCCGGCCGCGCTGGCGCCAGTGATTGCCGGCATAAGTCCGATCAACGATTTTCAGCCCACGCCCTATGTGAAGGTGCTCGGCAAAGCTGTCTATGACCGCGCCACCCGCAAGTTTGTTCCGCAGTGGACTTTTCCGGAATATAACGATCTGTTCGAGTTGTCTCCCGGAGATTTTGCTCTGCAGTACGATTTGAATCCGCTGTACGCAGCGGGAGTCACCGGCACCGGCGTCACCATCGGCCTGATCGGCGCATCCAACGTCGATCCCACGGTGGTCGCGACGTATCGGTCGTTCTTTGGGCTGCCCGCCAGTCCGCTGAATGTGGTGATCGATGGGCTGGATCCTGGGGAAAACGATGCCTTCGTCGAATCGTATCTCGACGTCGAGGAAGCGGGAGCGGTTGCGCCCGGAGCGACGATTACCCTGTACACGTCGGCGGGTACCTCGGTGCAAAACGGTCTGTATCTTGCGGCGACGCGAGCCGTGGACGACGATGTGGCCTCAGTGCTGAGCACCAGCTATGGCACCTGCGAACCCTACCTCGGCTCGGCGGGCAACCAGTTCTGGAATGCGCTCTGGGAACAGGCGGCGGCGCAGGGACAGACTTCGTTCGTCGCCGCCGGAGATGGCGGTCCGGCGGGTTGCGACAACTTCAACAGCTCCCAGTCCGCACAGCTTGGGATCGCAATGAACGGTTTCAGTTCCACTCCCTGGAACGTTTCGGTGGGGGGAACGGATTTTTATTACAGCAGTTACAACCAAAGCTCGGCAGCCCAGCAGAGCCAACTCGAGAGCTACTGGGACACCGTGCAGACCATTTTTCCGACCACCTCGCTTCTGCAGCCGATTCCGGAGCAACCGTGGAACAATCCCTTCGGACTGAATCTTGCCAACGGCGGAGTATACCAACCCAATAATTCGAATATTGTCGCCGGCAGCGGCGGACCGAGCACTTGCGCGACTGGCGTTGATGCTCCCGACGGCACGTATGCATCTTGCACGGCCGGATATCCGAAACCTGCCTGGCAGAGTGGGAAGGGCGTCCCCAATGACGGTGTGCGCGATCTGCCTGACGTGGCACTGTTTGCCGCGGCGGGGGAAAATAACAGCTTTTACCCGATCTGCACCGGTCCGGGGTACTGCGTTGTTTCCGACGGAGACCTGACGATCACCAGCGTGGGAGGCACTTCGGCTTCGTCTCCGGCGATGGCCGGAATTATGGCGTTAATCAACCAGAAATACGGGCCGCAGGGACAGGCAAACTTCATTCTCTATCCCCTGGCGGCACAACATCCTTCGGCCTTTCACGATGTCACGGTGGGAAGCAACATCGTGCCCTGCCAGCAGGGCAGTCCGAATTGCACGCTCAGCACTGCCAATGACAATACCAACGGTTATTACACGCTCGGCTATTACGCCGGTCCGGGATACGATTTGGCAACCGGATGGGGCAGCGTGGATGCAAATCAACTGTTCAGCAACTGGAATTCGCTCAGCTTTGAGTCGACCTCGACAGACCTTACCCTCGGCCAGACCAGCTTTACCCACGGCACTCCGGTCCTGGTGAATGTTGGCGTGAGCGGCAGCGGCGGCACGCCGACGGGAGGCGTTGAGCTGGTAACAACGGCCGCCCCTGAGAACAATGCGGGACTGAAGCTCTTAACGCTTCAGGGAGGAGCGGCAAGCGCGAACGTGAACAGCCTTCCCGGAGGCAAATACAGTGTGAGCGCGCGCTACGGCGGAGATAGTGTTTTCGCTTCCAGCACTTCCAATCCGGTCTCCGTGAATGTCACTCCGGAAGCGAGCAACTTGTCGATGTTTGGAAGTTATTACTTGTACACCAACGGCACCACCGGCGTCCTTGCGAACGGCGGAACTTACCCCTTTGGCACTTCCATCGCTATCGATGCGCAGCTAGTGGGAGTGAATGCACCGCCGGGATCGACCGATGGAATCGCGACCGGCACCGCAACTTTTACCGATGCGGCGAGCGCGGGCACGGTGAGTTCCGGTCCGCAGAGTATGGGGACGGCCAGCACCGCAGTGTGGGTGCCGGCCGCATTCAGCGTTGGCGATCACAGCATAAGCGCCAGCTATTCAGGAGATGCCAGCTTTAACGCGAGCGCCAGCACGACGCCGCTGAGCTTCACTATCACCAAGGCCATCCCCGTTGCTCAGCTGTGGGCACCCTTATCTGCAATTGCGCGCGGTCAGAACGTCCCCCTCCAGTTAACCGTCGCAATCGGCTCCTCGGCTCCTCCGCCCACCGGCACGGCGACATTCTATTCGGGAAACACAGTGCTGGGGACCGCCACCCTCGCCCCTTCGACGATTGATTATCCCTACATCGCTTCCGCGGCAACCTTAAACGTGACGAACTTGCCCGTGGGAGCGGACACCATCACCGCCCAATATAGCGGTGATACGAATGACCAAGCTGCAACGTCTAATTCGATACAAGTCACGGTGAGCCAGCAGCCAGCTGGCATTTTAACCGCCAGCGCGAACGCGTCCTCGATGCTTCCGACTCAGAACCTAACGGTCACGGCCAATGTCGCGGGGACAAGTGGACTGCCGGCTCCGACCGGATACATCTTCATGTATGCCGATGGCCCCGGAGGAAGCTGGAGCACTAGCTGTACCTTAGTGAATGATTCTTGCAGCCAAACCTTTAGCGGTCCCTATTGGAGCCCCGGAACCGTCACGGTGCAGCTGACCTACAGCGGAGATTCGGTGTACGCCGGCAGTGGTGTCATCGTGCCGGTGACCATGCTGAATGTGTTCACGATGACGGCGGCGAGTTCTGTATCGTTCGCAGACGGCGCGACCACGGGCAACACGTCCGCGCTCACGGTTACGCCAGCCAACGGATTTACCGGCACGATCTATTTTGCGTGCACGATCGCGTATTATCCGCCGGGAGCAAAGGATCTGCCCACTTGCTCGGTTCCGGCCTCGGTGAATGTGGCGAGCGCAAGTGCGGTGACTGCCGCAATGACCATTGGCTCGACGGGACCGACCACATTGTCGCGTGCCGAACCAATCGAGGGTCCGCGCTGGCTTGCGACGCAGTGCCTTACCTTCCTGGCGGGAATTTTCGCGGTTGGCTTGCCTTTGCGGAGACGCGTTCGCCCCTGCGGTACGGCTCTGCTCTTGCTGATTGTACTCGTGGCAAGTATGGCGTCGGTGAGTTGTGGTGGCGGCGGGAGCAATGGCGGAGGCGGCAAAACCGTTCCCGGGACCACTCCCGGCAACTACAAATTCATGGTCTACGGCTCCTATACGCCAAACGTCGGTACAACTCAGCCGTTCTATTATTCTGCGCCCCAGGTATTCGTCGTGAATGTCACCATTCAGTGAGGGAGTCTTTCGGTTCGGGGTAGCTTCGGATAGGGCGTTCCCAGCCAAACGAGGAAGAGCTGCATCTGCCCTTCGGAGAAAAGGCCGGCGAAACTTGCCAATAGGAATGTAGCGCGACACTTTCTCAGGTCCGATTCAAGAGCAAAACTTGCGGAATTGGGCAATTGCTCGGGGTTTGCAGAGAAATCGTGTGGTGGAAGGATTCTGTCAGTAGCGATCACGCCTGTTCGATGACGAAAGCGGCGCGATCCTCGGTCAACTCATTTGCCCACCAGCGAGCGCGCCCCGGCCCCAAAGGTCCAAACCCAGTGGTGGGAGTGTAGCCGAATTTTTCCCGAAGGATAGTACCCCGTCAATGAAAGCGATGGGGTTCGCGGTGCCTCAAGAGGATGTTTGGAGTGAGTACGGGAATTCACCGGATTGCTTTTGATCTCGCCGCCTGGCTGGTAAATGATCGCCAATTTCGAGGCGCTGGTTTTCATAAAATCCCTTTCAAACCAAAATCAGAGACTTGTGCTCTCGGCCGGGAGGACCATGAATCTTGGGAATTGCGCGCCTGCCTTGCGTCATTTCTCTCGCCGCCGCAGTCGAACAGCAGTACAATTTGGCTTCGTAGTTGTTCTCGCCTCCCGAAAGAACAGTTCCCGCTCGTTGCGCCGGTCATCCCCTCTCGGGACATTCCAATCAAGGCGCATGGAGCGAGACTTGTTCGTGTAGGACCTCGGCCCCAGAAGCGAGCTTGCTTTATTTAGTATTAACTAGCAAGGATTGAAAGATGGAAGCGTCTGAATCTCCTCAATTCACAATTTCTCCAACCGCTCGACGGTACGCTTTAGCCGGGCTGGCCGCAGTTGGCGCTCTGTTGCTGCGAAAGATGCTTTCACCGTGGTTTGGCACAACCAACGTTTATCACACCGTGGGGGCGGCAGTCCTTTTCTCCGCTTGGTACTGCGGTGTCGGCCCCGCCATTGTCGCAACGCTGATAAGTGTGGTGGGTTCCTGGTATTTTATTCTTCTGCCCCTTCATTCCTTCCGGTTTGAAGACCACCGAAACCAAATTGCCGGACTGGTTGAGTTTGGAATACTCTCCGGTTTCGTCATCGCTCTTGGGGAAGTCAATCGCAGGTCTCAAGCAGCGCTAAGCCTGAGTGAGGAGCGGCTCCGTCTCGCGGCCGAGAGTTCCAATACCGGCTTGTGGGAGTGGGAGCCTGCTGGAGCAGCCTATTTTTCTCCGGCGTGGAAACGTCTGCTGGGCTATGCCGACCATGAGATTCCAAACCGGTTTGAGGAGTGGTCAAGCCGAGTCCATCCTGGTGACCTGCCACGGTTGATGGCGGAAGTGGACGCCTACCTGAAACTACCTCCGCAGCGATGGGAGAGCGAGTTCCGCATCCGTCACAGAGACGGGTCCTATCGCTGGTTTCTGGCAAGGGCGGCGCCGGAGTGCGATGAGCAAGGCCGGGTGAAGCGCGTGCTCGGAGCACACATTGACATCACGGACAGCAAGCAGACAGAAGAACGACTCCGCCTGAGCGAAGAGCGTTATCGTTCGCTGGCCGAAGCGACCTCAGACATTGTTTGGGCAGGCACGATGGTTGACGATGAGATTGAGGTTCCTGTCTGGTTGGAGCTAACCGGACAAACGCCGGAAGAAGCGCGCGAGAAATGGGCCGAGGCTGTCCACCCGGACGAGCGCGGCAGAGTCATAGAGGCCTGGTCTCGATTCCTTAAAGAAGGGGACCGCTATGAACAAGAGTTCCGGCTGCGTGGCCCCGACGGACAGTACCGCTGGTTTTCGTCCCGCGCAGTCCCAGTCAGAGAAAAAGACGGCAGTATGCGGGAGCGGATCGGCACTTTCACCGACATCACCGAGCGTAAGCAGGTGGAGGCGGCCCTTCGCAACAACGAGGAACTGTTGTCGCTTTTCATCGAACACGCACCCGCGGCGCTGGCGATGTTTGATCGCGAAATGCGCTACATCCGCGTGAGCCGGCGCTGGCGAACCAATTATGTTCCAGGCGATCGCAGCCTGATCGGCGAGTTGCACGACGACGTCCATCCGGTGATCCCCGAGATTTGGAAAGATGCGCATCGGCGCGGACTGCGCGGCGAGGTCGTGCAGGGGGATGGCAGCTTGGAACGTGCCGACGGCTCCATCCGTTGGGTGCGCTGGGAAATACGGCCCTGGCGGAACAGAGCAGGTGAAATCGGCGGGATCGTAATTTTCTCCGAAGATATCACCGATCGCAAAGGGGCCGAGGCAGCATTGAGCGATAGTGAGGCCCGTCTGCGGACTGCGCTCGAGGCCGCCAGTATGGGTACCTTCGAACGCGATCTGCGAACCGGTGAGGCTCATTGGATGCCGACCACGGAGGTGATGTTCGGGCTTGAGCCGGGGACCGGCCCGGTTTCCATTGAGGACTTCGTTGCCCTGATCTACCCGGAGGACCGCGACCACTTTAGCCGCCTCATGGCGGAGTCCACGGAGGCAGGCGTCGCGGGCGGAGAGTGGCGGGTGATCTGGCCCGACGGTTCGATTCACTGGATCTACGGCCGGTGGATGGTTTTCAAAGACGACCAGGGCCAGCCAACGCGCATCATAGGCGTGGATTATGACATCACTGCGCGCAAGCAGGCTGAAGAGTCGCTGCGCATAAAGAGCGACCAATTGCGGGCTCTCACAATCCGCGTGCAGCAGGTGCGCGAAGAAGAACGTACCATGGTTGCTCGCGACCTGCATGATCAGATTGGGCAGATTCTGACGGCAGTGAAGATGGATGTCGACTGGGTGGCCAGATGTCTCTCGCCGCAGGACGACGCCCAGCTATCTGACCGGTTGGCGGCAACGCTCAATCGGCTGAAAGATGCTACGCAATCGCTGCGCAGTATCTGCACCCGGTTGCGACCGGGTGTGCTCGACGATCTTGGACTGGCGGCGGCGATCGAGTGGCAAGTGAAGGAATTTGCCTCAATTACGGGAATCCACTGCGACGTTTCGGTTCCGCAAGAGGACTTCCCGTTGGACGCGGATCGGAGCACGGCAATTTTCCGAATTTTGCAGGAAGCGCTTACCAACGTGACCCGCCACGCAGAGGCAAAAATGGTTCGCGCATCCCTTGCGCAGCAAGACGGCAATGTATTGCTGGTAGTGCAGGACGATGGAAAAGGCATTCGCGAAAGCGACATTGAGTCCTCATCACGGACATCGCTGGGATTGCTCGGCATGAAAGAACGTGCGGAGGCCTGCGGCGGAGAACTGCAGATTTGGGGAGATCCAGGTACGGGGACGACTGTGGCACTACAAATTCCGCTCGCCGAATCAAGACATCAAGGGGGCAACGATGCTGATCCTGCTGGCAGATGATCACGTGGTAGTTCGCCGCGGTTTACGGGACATGCTAGCGAATGCATTCGCTGGCGCGCAGTTCGTGGAGGCAGGTACCGGAGACGAGGTTGTTGGCCACATTCGAAGACAAGTTTGCGATCTGCTCATATTAGACGTCAACATGCCGGGGCGAAGCGGCGTGGATGTCCTGAGAGAGGTCAAGGGTCTCACTCCGGACATCCCCGTACTTATGCTGAGTGTGCAACCCGAGGATCAGTATGCTGTCCGCTGCCTGAAGGCTGGGGCCTCTGGATATTTATGCAAGGATAGTGCGGAGGAAGAACTTGTAAAGGCCGCCCGGAAAGTGATGGAGGGGGGACGATACGTCAGCGCGCAACTCAGTGAGAAGCTAGCCCGCGAGATCCAGTTGCCTTCGATCAAGGAGCCACATCAACTGCTCTCCGACCGGGAGTTTGAGGTGATGCGGATGATTGCTTCCGGCAAGTCGCTTACCGATATTGCTGAAGTTCTGCATGTGAGCGTAAAGACCGTTAGTACTTACCGCAGCCGATGCCTGCTGAAGATGCAGATGCAAAGCAACGCGGATCTTGTTCGCTATGTACTGGAACGCAAGCTTTTGGCGTGAGAAGCCAAACCGCCGGCCATCAGTATAATCTGACACGCTTAATGCATTAATTCCTTCAAGTACAATCAGAATTCTCCGCCGCATCGTCTGAGTTTCCATCTGCAACCCTTTATTTACCAGTACATTGCGCAAATACCGTGGATCGCAAATTGTGATGTATTCGCTTGACAGCGTTTTCCTACAGCGAGACAATCACAAATCGGCTTTGCGATCACCTCCACGAACTGTGCTTTGTGAGCCGAACCAGCGAAAGGGACAGGGACAAAATGCAGGTCGAAACTCCCAAAGGCTCGGTCAAGTGGTCCAATAGCGCGAAAGGGTACGGCCCCGTGGGGCGCCATTATGGACCGGATATCTTCATCCAAGCAGGCGACCAAGTTGAATTCGAGATCGTCCGTGGTCCGAAAGCGCCGCAAGCGGCCAACCCTATCTCGTCTTCGGAACTGATCAGAGCGTGCGCCAGTTCGAACAACGAGATACCGTGGACGGAGTTCATCCGCCGGTTCCACGGCGTCATTGCCGGCGCGGTGCTAAGAACCGCCCGGCAATGGGGAGAACCATCCCGGGCGCAGGTGGAGGACCTGATCCAGGATACCTACCTGAAACTCTGCGAAGACAATAGCCGGCTGCTGGCCTCGTTCCGGCCGCGGCACGAGGATGCCATTTACGGATTCCTGAAGGTGGTTACGGCCAATGTCGTCCGCGATCATTTCAAGTCTGCGCTGGCCGCGAAGCGCGGCGCCAGTCAAACCGAAGCGATTGTGGAAACGGTCCAAATCGACAAGCAAACGGGCACGAATCACGCCCTTGATGTAGCGACCCAGCGTCTTCAACTGGAGCAGATTGACAAAGTCCTGCGACAGGTTGCGGCAGGAAACGACCAGGAAAGAAAACGGACGATCTTTTGGCTTCGCCACCGGCAGGGATTTACTGCTCGCGAGATCGCGTCCATCCCTTCGCTCGGGTTGACCACGGAAGGCGTGGAAAGCGTGCTCATGCGGCTCTCACACATGATTAAAATCAATGGTGTGCGGAAATAGCTGTTGCAAATGTGTGGTCTGCCGCCCGAATGCAGAATCGATCCCGTA
>Ga0302189_10000495_pt1 | contig 34367 bp, 23 predicted proteins | sample II_Bog_E2_2_FD_194551 | JGI IMG/M metagenome (GOLD analysis project Ga0302189, IMG submission 194551) | Peat permafrost microbial communities from Stordalen Mire near Abisko, Sweden - II_Bog_E2_2 | ecosystem: Environmental > Terrestrial > Soil > Wetlands > Peat | place: Sweden: Abisko...
GCTTTGGCTAACTCTGCCGCGAACGCGGGAATTTCGCTCGCGCGCAGACCCAGCCTGTGCTCCGCCTTCAGGCCAGTGGTTGTCGGCGTACTTTCAATCGCATATAAACGGTTCAGCTTCTCAGGGCTCTTGCGCCGCTCCGCGTACTCGCGGACTAATTTATGGAACCCCGGAAAAGCCGCGCCCGATAGAAAATCCGCGTCGAGCGAAACAATGACATCGGCATCGGTAAGTGAATAAACCGGCGAACTGCCCGCTTCAAACGAAGTCCCTGCAATCGCCGGGTCATACTGCACCAGCGTTGCCTTGGGATACTTCTCCTGCGCAGCTTTCCACTGCCGCGCCAGCGTTGGCGAAGTAATGGTCGAACTCAGGAAGTAGATTCCCGTTCCGTCCTTCGTCCCAGCCACTTTCAGCCGCAGCTCCTGCGCAAACTCCGCCCACTCGCGATTCTCTCCGCGATAGAGTACGTGTTGCGAGCGGTCCGGATCGTATAAGTCCAGCAACGCTCCCTGCGTGAACGGGTCTGACGCGCCCTGGTTATAAGGATGCTCGGGATTGCCGTCAATCTTGATGGGCCTGTACTGATCGCTCTTGACCAGCAACGGCACCGCACCGGTAACAAACGGATGCGCGGTGGCAAAGTAATTCGGCTTGCCCAGAACCAGATCTTCCGGCTGTTTAACATATGGATAAATCGGCTCGTCGGGCTGCTTGGTGCAACCGGCCAGCCCGGCCAGCGCCACCGACGCGCCCATGAATTTGAGGAAGCCTCGCCGCGATACGTCATCGCCCCACTCATGAGGCGAGCCGGGAAATTCCCGCTCCACCGCCGCCTGAAACTCGGGCGTATTCGCCAACTCGTCTACCGAGCGCCAGTATTTCTTGCCCTTCTGGCCCTTTAACTGCTCGCGAATCTGGACGAGTGTCACCGGCGCAGCGGCTTCGTTCTTCTCGTGCTCCACAGGCATCCTTTCGCTCATCGGTGGCAGACCTCGCAACTGGTCAGGTCCTTGGGGGTGCGAATCTTGTAGTGATCCACAAGAAAGTGGCCCATCTCGTCCTGGCTAGTGAATTTCTGGTATGCCGGAGCGCCGACGGCATCGGAGCTGGTAGACCCAGCAGCGTCGTGGCCGCCGAGCGACGGCATCTGCAGCGAAGCCACTTCGACGCCGGTCTGTTTCGGGTCCCTGCTAACGCAGCTCACTCCCTGTGCGGTTGGCACGCCGTCCTTTTCCTCGCCCGCCGCGCACCATACCGGGCGGTTTTCTGACGGATTCTCCCACGCCATGTTGTAAACCTCGCTGGTGGGACGCAGATTCTTGGCGGGGTTGCGATGGCAATCCAGACACCACTCCATCTGCAAGGTGTTTTGCGCGTACATCAGCGGCATCTGGTCCACGCGGCCGTGACAGTTGGCGCATCCGATGCCCTTGTTCACATGAATCTCGTGGCTGAAATAAACGAAATCGGGCAGGTCATGCACCTTGATCCACGGCAGCGACTCGCCCGTCGCCCAGCTCTGGCGTACCGGCTCCAGCAATTGCGCGTTAGTCCAAATCTGCGCATGACAGTTGATGCATGTCTTGGTCGGCGGAATTCCGGCGTAGCTCGACTTCTCGACCGTCACATGGCAGTACTGACACTGGAGGCCAAGCCCTTGCACGTGATGCTTGTGGCTGAAGGGCACCGGCTGGTCCGGGCGCTGCCCCTGTCGCGTCACCCAGGGCGAGCGCTGCAATTGGTCCAGAGTGACCCCTAGAGCAATCACGATCAGCCCCGTCAATACCAAGCTCGCTCGAGCCAGAGCATTGGAGCTGCGGTCGAATATCTGCGACATGCTTGCGTTCCTTGCTTTGTTTCCGATTATGCGTCCGGTTATCCGATGCGCGCGCTGAGCTGGCGGTCACGCATATTGTGCAAAAAATTCGCTCCGGGGCGAAAATCGCCCGAGAGGCGAACAATCCCAAACAGTAAATAGAGCAGTCACGAGTAGCCCCAGGGAAGGACTGATCGGAATCAGCCGCAAGAAACTCCGCCGCGCCCTGCTTCGTAGTCTACTGAAAAATAACCAGGTTGTGACAGTACAGAGCGAAGAGGATAAACTCCTCCCTGGACGCCTCCGTCCCAGAGATAACCCTCTCACAAACAAAATAACACGCTTATTCTGGACCGCGCTAGTCCATAATGAAAAAATTCATTCCTCCCGGGAGCTTTGACAACCCATCCGGGCAAACCTGCTCCGCCCGGCACTCCCTGGTTATATAGTGGGATGATATCTCCGTATGCTTCGACTTCTGCGCGTTCTGACTGCCGGCCTGCTGTTCGCCTGGGCGATTGTGCCCGCGCAGGCGCTTCCCGGCGTGGGTGCTCACCATGCGCCGAAGCCGCCGCAGGAGACAGGCTTTCTCAATCGCACCGTTGAGCTCGGCAGCGTTACTTACCGCTTTGAGGTTTACCTTCCCGAACAGTTCCGCCGCGACGACCGTAAATCCTGGCCGGTGATTTTGTTTCTGCACGGACGCGGCGAGCGCGGCTCGGAAGGCATGTGGCAAACGCAGATCGGGCTGCCCCAGGCGGTGCGCGACCACCCGGAGCGCTGGCCGTTTGTGATTGTGATGCCGCAGTGTCCGCTGCCCCTTTACTGGACGGACTCCCAGATGCTGTCCATGGCCATGGCCGCGCTGAACCAGGAGACATCCGAGTTCCACCTTGACCCGGAACGCACTTACCTCAGCGGCCTTTCGATGGGCGGCTATGGCGCATGGGAGCTGGCGCGGCTCTATCCCCGGCGCTGGGCGGCCATAGCCATTGCCTCCAGCGGCGTCTTCTGGAGCTACGAGCCGGAGCGCTGGCAGCAGGTGTCCACGCTGCCCGCCGAGTACGCACGTGCGCTGGGCCGAACGCCCGTCTGGCTCTTTCACGGCAGCGACGACAGTACCGTAAGTTCGCGCCAGAGCGAGTTGATGTTCGGAGCCTTCAAAGCCTCGGGCGGACACGTGAGGCTGTGGGTCTACCTGGGCCTCAAGCACGACTCCTGGACGCGCGCCTATGACGAGCCGGAGCTGCCGCGCTGGCTGCTGGCCCACCACCGCGATGCCAAGGCGGGCGAAGAGTTGCCGGTGCTGGCCGAGCGGCTTCTGATTCCGCTGCACCCGCCCGCTCTCAAGCTGACCCCGGCCATGCTCGATTCGCTGGCTGGAGAGTACACCGATGGGCGCGGCCGGGTCGTGGCCACGCTCTTCCGTCAAGGCGACTTGCTCTACCAAAAGAACACGTACGGCGAGATTGCCGAGTTGGCCGCCGAATCGAAATCCGTCTTCTTTTATCCCAACGGTTCCAGCCTGACCCGGCTCACCTTCGAGCGCGACGCCGAGGGCCGCGTAACCTCAGCGGTCTTCCACGACGACCGGCACGACGAACACTGGGAGAAGCGAACTTCCCGCCGCTAGCACCGGGCGGCAAATTACGGAACCCGGTGCTTCCTGCTTGCGTAGTAGACTCAGAACGGTTTCTTCGAGGAGGCTGTCATGTATTGCAGCGCATGTGGTCTGGCTTTAGCGCAGGGGCAAGACTTCTGTCCAAAGTGTGGCCGCCCGTCAGCGGCGCCGCTTCCCTCCGTCCCCGGCATGGAGTTTCAACTGGAGAACTACGCCGGCAAAGTGAAGGCGCTGGCTGTCGTCTGGTTCATCTACGCCGCTCTCTCCCTGCTGCTGGGAATTGCCGGTTTGACCTTCGCTCATGCGTTCTTCTCCAACTTCGGCATGTGGGGACACGGACCCTGGGGAGACGGTTCTATGCCTCCCATGTGGTTCGGCCCTGCGATTCTGCATTTCATATGGATTGCGCTGCTGGGACGCGCCGTCCTGGCGCTCGTCGCCGGATGGGGTCTGCTGGAGCACACGCAGTGGGGCCGGATCGTGGCCATCGTGGCGGCCATCCTCAGCCTGATCAAATTCCCCTTGGGAACCGCCCTGGGTATCTGGACCCTGATCGTGCTGCTCGGCTACCGGAACGCGACCCTCTACGAGCAGTTGTAAGGCAGCAGAGGATTTGCCTGGCCGCGAAGCCCGACCCGGACGCGAAAAGCGGTCCTGCTCTTGCGCGTCTCTCGGATACAATCTGAACCATGAGCTTCCCACAAACGCGGATGCGCCGGCTGCGGCGCACGGAATCCCTGCGGGCGCTGGTGCGCGAAACCGCCGTCACGCCCGGCGACCTGATCTATCCCCTCTTTCTCTGTCCCGGCGAAGGCGTCCGCCGCGCCATAGGCTCCATGCCGGGAGTCTTCAATCTGTCTATTGATGAAGCGGTGCGCGAGGCCGAGGAAGCCGCGCGCCTGGGCCTGGGCGGCCTGCTGCTCTTCGGCCTGCCTGAGACCAAGGACGAGCAAGGCACCGGCGCCTATGACGACAACGGCATCGTCCAGCGAGGCCTCCGCGCGCTCAAAGCGTCAGGAGCCGCCAAAAATCTCGTCCTCATCGGCGACGTCTGCCTCTGCGAGTACACCAGCCACGGCCACTGCGGCATGATCGCGGAAACCCGCGACGGCTGGACCGTGGACAACGACTCGTCTCTGAAATTATTGGCGCGCACCGCCGTCAGCCAGGCCAAGGCCGGAGCCGACGTGGTCGCCCCCAGCGACATGATGGACGGCCGCGTCGCCGCCATCCGCCGCGCCCTCGACAGCGAGGGTTGCGCGGATACGCCCATCCTCAGCTATGCCTCCAAATTCGCTTCGGCCTTCTACGGACCCTTCCGCGAGGCCGCCGACTCCGCGCCCCAGTTCGGCGACCGCCGCTCGTATCAAATGGACGGCGCCAATCTGCGCGAAGCCATGCGCGAAATCGACCTCGATATCAGGGAAGGCGCTGACATGATTCTGATGAAGCCCGCCATGCCCTACCTCGACGTGATCCGCGCCGCCCGCGCGCGCGTCGGCGTGCCCATCGGCGCTTACCAGGTTTCGGGCGAGTACTCCATGCTTCAGGCCGCATTTGAAAAAGGCTGGCTCGACCGCGACCGCGCCACCCTTGAATCGCTCGTCAGCATTCGCCGCGCCGGCGCTGACTTCATCGTCACTTACTTCGCCAAGGACGCCGCCAAACTGCTCGCCTGAACGGCGGGTATCCCGGGCCCTCATCCGCCGGGATGAACTGAAGATGGGTGCCCCAGGTGCCTCGCTGTTGGGCACCTGGGATAGCACAGACCTTGTCAGTCAGGTTTTTCTCTTACTCGACATCTGCTGGGTTTCGTTCGACAGGCGGGTGGCGGCGGGTGGCGCACCCATTCCCGCGTTTTTTGCGGGAATGGGTGGGAGACAATGCCACTCTTTTCTTGCCGGATCAATAGAATAGCCCAGGGGGAAGCGCAGCGAAACCCTGGGTCAGCAGCCACCCCCATCCGCCCTGTCTCGTAGGGCCGGGATGAATATGCAGAACCCCGTTCATGACAAGGCGGTTTCGCGTCAATTATCGAGAAAATCCAGCCAACTTGCGAACTTGCTATCGCGGCGTGAGCCGCAGCTAACTTGCCGCCTTTGTCCTATCCCCACCGACTTTGCGCACTCGCCAAGCGGTAAGGCGATTTGGCGTCAAGTGAGTCGTAAACACGACCGGAATTGTTTGGGGTTCGGGCGATCCCACCCTTCGCAAAAATACGCGAAGAATGGGGCACCCAGATTTCTTACTGGCTGGCAAAGGAAAGAAAGGGCGGGCTCCCGGCCGATTGCCCAAGACGTCTAGCCATCCTGACCCGCTTCGCCACCCATGTTAATGCCACTTATTTGGTCTTCACCACTGTGATAGTCCCTATCGCGTTGCCATTGGCGTCGGTGCCCAGTGTGCTCACATAGAGAAGCTTGTGAAATGGATCGTTGGTCATAAACATCGGCGAGTTGAGCTTAATCGTTCCCGTTATCGCGTACGTAGCGCCGTTGATGATATCCAGTTCATTCGTCCCAGAGTTGCTTACATAAAGATCGCGCGTAAACGGATCGAAAGCCATCCCATCCGGCTGGCCCGGAATAGCAATCGATGTAACTTGCTTATTGGTCTTGCCGTCGTAAACCGTCACCGTTCCAAATTGTTCGGCTGAATAGAAAAGGTTCCGTATCGGATCCACCGACACAGAAAACGACAGCCCGCTCCCCGCTGCCGGTTCCGCGATGATATGGTTGTTCTTCCCGTCGACGACCGCGACTTGTCCAGGAATATAGTCGAACGCCGCGTAAATCCTGTCCGTGAAGGGATTCAACGCGATGTCCTGGATGCCGTTGATCGTGATCATCCTGTCGATGGTATTCGTCTCCGCATCGATCACGTACAGGTTACTTTCAAAATCCGAAGCATACACCTTGTTGGTCAGGGGATTCGCGGCAACCGACGTCGCAGTTGCGTTGATGAAACCAACGGTCGCATGGGTCTTTGGATTCACAACGAATAATCCTCCGGCCTGTGCGCCGATATAGAGCAGCCCATTGTTCGGGTTCAGCGCGACGGAGGTGACCGCAAATTGAGTGTCAAGCGTAATCGTCCCCGTCACGGTGTTCGTTTTCTCATCGATCACGATCACCTCGGGGTAACCGTTAGGCAGGTAGACCTTCCGGGCCACTGGATCAACCGCGCCTTGCCCTGCGTAACCCGATATGGGAATGGTTGCGATGACGGTTTGTCCCAGGGCGATGCTTGCAGGCAAGGGGACTGTGCAAAGGCACGCGAAAACGAGGGATAGTTTTCTCTTCGATAAGCTGCGCATTGGATGCTCCTTCAGATGCGGAATTCATTCACAAGTTCCATGATGTAAATTCCGTTGCAGGAGAAAGTTGGACTCGCCGATTGATCGACTGCCCCGCCTCTCTTCACATGTGATCCTAAGAGTGGTCGCGACGGCTGTATGCCCACATTGGACCACCATGAGGCTGACGGGCGGGTGGCGCACCCTGAGTTTTTGAAATCTTACTCGGCCCACAAATTTGGGTGCCCCATCCTTTCCGCAGTTTCATCGCGGAAAGGGTGGGAACCACGAATCCCAACCAACGGACCGGGTATAGGATTCTCTGGTTATGGCGAAGTTGGTCCGTTATCAGCAGAGCGGCCAGATGTGGGATACCACGAACCCCAACCCGCCAAGCCAACAGCTTCTCCCATCCCAAAATATTCAGCTTTTCAAGCCACTTATTTCCTTTTCCCACCCACTTTTTATGCTTTTCGAATTTCGTCTTCGTGCCGCCCGGAATCTCTTGCAAAAAAGTGCAAATAATTTGCAGTTAATTAAGTGGTAAATATGCCCATAAGTTCAAACAAATCAATATGTTCCACGTGGAACACTTTTGACCGTGCGCCCCAGCCTTTCGCCTTTTCTAGCCGACGGGTGGCCCCGATCCCGGGATATTTCCAAACCACAAATGAGGGTGCCCCCGGTCCCTCGCATTCGGGGACCGGGGATGCCAAAGACTTCAACCCGGAATCCGTTTGCGACGCTGCCGGTCAATCCCCTTATGTCGCCCAGTGTTCGCAAATCGGCTGGGTGCCCCACCCTCGTCGCGTTCTTGTTTTTGCGGCATCGGGGCCCCCGACGACAGGTCTTTGTCGTCGGGGTGATCTAGTGTGGGATACCCCGAATCTGCGCGGCATCCTTAACCATTGATAACTGTTCTTCTACTATTTTTACCCCTTGATAAACGCCAGCAGGTCCGCGTTCACCTTGTCCTTGAGGGTCGAGCACATTCCGTGCGGCGCGCCCGGATAAACCTTCAGCGTCGCTCCCTTCACCAGCGCGGCCGAAAGCAGCGCCGAATCGTTGATGGGCACAATCTGGTCGTCGTCGCCGTGCAGAACCAGCGTGGGCACGTTGATCTTCTTCAGGTCTTCCGTGAAGTCGGTCTCTGAGAACGCCTTGATGCAATCGAAAACAGCTTTCAATCCGGCCTTCATCCCTTGCAGCCAGAACGAGTCCCGCAGGCCCTGAGAAACCTTCGAACCAGGACGATTGGCCCCATAAAATGCCGCCGACAAGTCCTTGAAGAACTGCGAACGGTCAGCCAGAACCCCGGCGCGGATATCGTCGAAAACCTTGATCGGCAATCCGCCGGGATTGGCCTCCGTTTTCAGCATCAGCGGCGTCACTGCGCCAATCAGCACCACCTTGGCCACGCGCTTTGTGCCGTGCCGGCCGATATACCGCGCCACCTCGCCGCCGCCGGTGGAGTGGCCGACATGAACCGCGTTCTTCAGGTCAAGCGCCTCGGTCAGCGCCGCCAGATCGTCGGCGTAGGTGTCCATATTGTTGCCGTCCCAGGGCTGGCCTGATCGCCCATGGCCGCGCCGGTCGTGCGCAATCGCGCGATAGCCGTGCGAGCCGAGAAACACCATCTGGTCCTCAAAGGCATCGGCGTCCAAAGGCCAGCCGTGACTGAAAACTACGGGCTGACCCGTACCCCAGTCCTTGTAATAGATTTCGGTTCCGTCTGCGGTCGTAATCGTGGGCATGAAAAACCTCCTTGGTTCGGGTTGGGGAGTCTAGCTCGCTTGGGTTGGGGAAGATGGCCGTATTGGTCCGGTTCCCTGCGGAAATTGTTACTCCAAGTAAACCGGTGTTTTTTCGTTCTGGGGTATAGATGCCCGGCAAGGTCTCAGGTTGCGGCCTTTGTTCGCTCATCGCCACTGTGCACCATCTGTTGCGGAAGCCCTACGCTCCGCCCTTGAACAGGTCGCCAAAGTTTGCGCACCCTATTGAGAAAGTTTGCCGAAAATTTGCCTCCGCTGCCGCACAATCTAACCATGAGCACTGACGAAGAGAGCGGACAGAAACTGCCCCCGGTTCAATATGTCGGACATCTGACCGGTCCGTACCCTGGCCGATGACCCCACCCCCCTCGAGCAAGGGGTGTAAATTTCCCTCAAAACCTTGCAGATTATTTATAACTCGTTTGAAATCAATGCCTGTTGAAAACTTTTCGCCCCCAAATTCTCCCGCATCGTGAGATTCGACCTCTGAAAATCACCGGAAAAACCCACTTTTTGGGCGAATCTGGGCGGAAAAAGCAGCGGCATTCAGAGCCCTTTTGCAACGCTGCCGGTCAGGTGCCTGTCCTCCTCGGCTGTCGCGGTATACTCGTTGCCAATGCAAGATGCGGGAAGACTTATGTTTACTTTGGAAAAGTTTCTTGAGAACGCGACTGCGCTCACCATTTTTCTGGCCTTTGCAGGCTATCTTGTCACCTTTTTGAGCGCCAGAATGTTGGCCCGCCGCAAGGACAAGCTCGAACTGGTGAACCGGCGCCTGAATGAGTTTTACGGCCCGCTTTACATCGCCCTCAAGGCGGGCAATATCGCCTATCGCTCGCTGCTTAAAAAGCAGGGCAAGACGCAGAGCTTTCCGATTCTCGACAGCGAGATGAAGGAGTGGATGCTGTGGATGACCACCATCTTCATGCCTCTGAACGACATCCGCGAAAAGATCATCATCGAGAAGGCATATCTCATCGTCGAGGAACAGATGCCCCAGTGCCTGCTCGACTTTGTGACTCATGTGGTGGGTTACAAGGCTGTGGTGGCCAAGTGGGCCGAAGGCGACTACTCCGAGCGGCGCTCTACCATCGGTTGGCCGCCGGAATTTGACAGTTATGTGGAACTCTCTTATGCGGCGCTCAAAGCCCGTCAGACCGAACTGCTGCATAGCGGACTGTGGCGGCTCTGGCGCCGGATGGTCGGCCGCAAGCAGCGTTGAAGATGTGAATATCTAATTGCTGACAGTCAACAGTTAGTGGGTTTCCCAGGCCTCGATTCTGGGACCTGGGAAACCACAAAAACCAACGAATCTAATACCTGTAACTCTCCGCCTTATACGGCCCTTCAACCGGCACGCCGAGATATTCGGCTTGTTTCGGAGTCAGAGTAGTCAGCTTCACGCCGATCTTATCCAGATGCAGCCGCGCTACCTCTTCGTCCAGATGCTTGGGCAAAACATAAACGCCGACCTTGTAACTGTCGCGCTTCGCCCATAGGTCGAGTTGCGCCAGCGTCTGGTTAGCGAAGCTGTTGCTCATCACGAAGCTGGGATGTCCGGTAGCGCAGCCCAGATTCACGAGCCGCCCCTCGGCCAGCACGAAGATCGAGTGCCCGTCGGGGAAAGTGTACATGTCCACCTGCGGCTTGATGTTGAGCTTCTTCACGCCCGGTTCGACGTTGAGCGGGTCCACCTGGATTTCATTGTCGAAGTGGCCGATGTTGCAGACGATGGCCTGATCCTTCATGCGCTTCATGTGTTCGAGGGTGATGATGTCGGTGTTGCCGGTGCAGGTGACGTAGATGTCGCCGCGTCCCAGCGTCTCTTCGATAGTGGTAACCTCGAAACCTTCCATCGCCGCCTGCAGCGCGTTGATGGGATCAATCTCCGTGACGATGACGCGGGCGCCCATGCCGCGCATCGAGTGCGCGCAGCCTTTGCCCACATCGCCGTAACCGCAGATGACCGCGACCTTGCCCGCTACCATCACATCTGTCGCGCGCTTGATGCCGTCGGCCAGCGATTCGCGGCAGCCGTACAGGTTATCGAACTTTGACTTGGTCACTGAGTCATTCACATTGATGGCCGGCACCAGCAGCTTGCCTTGCTCCAGCATTTTGTACAAGCGATGCACGCCGGTCGTGGTCTCTTCTGAAACTCCGCGCCACTCTTTCGCAACCTTGTGCCAGTGTTGCGGGTCATCGGCATAAACCTTCTTTAACAGATCCTTGATGACCTTCTCTTCGTGATTCGACGCGGGGCCGTTGACCCACTTGTCGCCTTCTTCCAGCTCATAACCTTTATGGATAAGCAGGGTCGCGTCGCCGCCATCGTCGACGATCAACTGCGGCCCTTTGCCGCCCTTGTGGCTGAGCGCCTGGAACGTGCACCACCAGTAATCTTCCAGCGACTCGCCCTTCCACGCAAACACGGGAACGCCAGCAGCGGCAATGGCCGCAGCGGCATGGTCCTGAGTGGAAAAGATGTTGCAGCTTGCCCAGCGAACTTCCGCGCCCAGGCTGACGAGAGTTTCAATCAGCACCGCCGTCTGAATGGTCATGTGCAGCGAGCCGGTAATGCGCACGCCCGCCAGCGGCTTGGCGACCGCGTACTTGTTGCGAATCGACATCAGGCCGGGCATCTCGTACTCGGCGATGGCGATCTCCTTGCGGCCCCAGTCGGCAAGCGCGAGGTCGGCAATCTTATAATCCGTTGCGGCGGTTTCCAGCGTTGAAGTTGCCATAATTTGCGGGTACTCCTGACCTAATGAGAATATCATCCACCTTGAACAGACGCGATTGAGACCGCACCTTTCAAAGCCATAGTTTGCCGGGATCTTACAGACTGCAAAGGCGCAACGGTCCTATTTCATGCGATCAGCGCGGTGGTTCGCGCGCCCTCGGCTTCCAGTAGTTGCCGCTTGCGCTCAATTCCCCAGCGATAGCCGGTGAGCGAGCCGCTGACGCCCACAACGCGGTGGCAAGGGACGACAATCGCCACACGATTGGTGGCGCAGGCGCGGGCCACGGCGCGGGTTGCGTTGGGCATGCCCATCTGGCGCGCCAACTGGCTGTAACTTCGCGTTTCTCCGCGTGGAATCTGGCGCAGCGCCTGCCAAACACGCAATTGAAACGCCGTCCCGCGCAGATCCATCTGCGGCGGCGCTAACTTTTTGGCTGAGTTCGGCTGGTCAGCGACCACGCGCAGCGCCGCTTCCACAAGCGTGGAGAGCGACGGATCGCGACGCGCGGTGGCCAGCGGAAACTCCTCGCGCAGACTGGCCTCAGCCTCGGCGGAAGTAGCTCCAAGCGCCAGCCAGCAAAGGCCGCGCTCTGTTGCTCCCACTACCAACCAGCCGAAAGGCGAACGTGCGGTAGTAAAGCTGATCTGCTCGCCACGGCCGCCCTGCGCGAAGCGGGCGGGCGTCATGCCCAGTTGCGCGCCGTCATAGCCGCGGCTGGATGAGCCGAATCCGGCGTTGTAGATGGCGTTGGTCACGGTCTCTCCTTTTTTGAGTGCGCCGCGCAGGCTGGCCGCACGCAGCGCTCGCTGATATTGCAGCGGGCTGACGCCGAGCGCCTGCTTGAAGAGCCGCTGCACGGTGAAGGAGCTCAAGCTGACGAGCCGGCCAAGTTCTGCCAGCGGAACCTGGCGGTCGAGGTTGGCTTCTATATGATGACGAATCTTCTCCAAAGGGCTGCTGCGGGCAGTGCCGGGGCGGCATCGCTTGCATGGACGGAACCCGGCGGCGCGCGCCTCGTCAGCTGAGCGGAAGAAGCGAACATTAGCCCGGAGCGGGCGGCGGCTCGAACAACCGGGGCGGCAAAAGACGCCGGTGGTCGAGACCGCGTAGAAGAATGTGGCTGCCAAGTCGCGGCTGAAAAGCTGATTCCATGCAGCCTCCGGATCGATGGCCTGAGCTGGGGCAGTTGTGGAGACTGTGCTGACTGGCCTTATCGATTTGCGTTTATCGCTCATGGAAACCATGGTCGCCGATTCGCGTCCGATTCGCTACCCGATTCTTGCGTGCAATTCCGATTTTTGACGCCACTGAAGAAACTTTGCTGTGAGAGACGTACGGCTTATTCGCCGCCGCGCTTTTCGCGCTCCCGCAGCACCGCCTCGGCTCGCAGCAAGTCCTCCTCGGTGTCCACACCGATGGTGTCGGCTGGAGCCTCGGCCACGTAAAGCGCGATGCTGTTTTCCAGCAGCCGCAGTTGCTCAAGCCGCTCGACCAGCTCCAACGGCGAGGGCGGCAGCGCGGCAAACCGTTCCAGCGCGGCCTTGCGATAGGCGTAAATTCCCAGGTGTTTGCGGTAGCCGGTGAACCCCGTCCCGTCGCGGTCGAATGGAATCGTGGCGCGGGAAAAGTAGAGTGCACGGCCATCGAGGGCGGTGACCACCTTGACGGCGTTGGGGTTGTCAAACTCCTCGGGCGGGCAGCGGACGGCCAGCGTAGCTGCCTCGACCTCCGGTCGCTCAAACAGAGCCAGCAGCGGCGGGAAAAAGGCCGAGGTCAGCGTCGGTTCATCGCCCTGGATGTTGACATATATATCGGCGTCGATCTGGCGGGCTACTTCCCTCACCCGATCCGAACCGCTGGGGCAGGTTGCCGAAGTCATCGCCACGGGAATGTTGCGTTCGCGGCAGACTCCGGCCACTTCGTCCGAGTCGGTGGCCACCACCACGGGGTCCATCAGCCCGCTGGCGGAGGCCGCGCACCAGACCCACTCGACCATGGGCCGGCCTGCGATGACGCGAAGCACCTTGCGGCTGAGCCGCGTAGAACTGAGCCGGGCCGGAATCACCCCGACAATACGGAACGTACTCATGCAGCCGAGTTTACACGAGGAGGGTCAGAGTTCATCGGCGGAGCGTGCCCGGTGGCAAACCAGTGCCGGCTGGGCAAGAGTTGGGTTGACCTGCAATCCTGCCGCCCGTAAAATCGAAAGTGGGAGTTGTGTGCGGAATTCGTCTGCGTCCAGTCCCCTCGGGCAAGCCCTTCGCGGCCTGAGCCTCTTTTGGCGGGGTAGCTCAGATGGTTAGAGCGACGGATTCATAACCCGTAGGTCGGCAGTTCGATCCTGCCTCCCGCCACCAAACAAATCAATAGCTTAGGCGAATTGGCGGACCATAGACCCGAACCCTGAGGCTGAGGTTCAGGCGGTAACTGAGTCTTCGATTTCTTGTGCCCGGAATTCGGTACAGGACTCTCGAATGGCCCATCCGGCGATGAGCAGGCTGGGCGCGAGCCCAGGTGTGACGTTGCCGAGGGCGGCGAGTGTGGAATATAGGATTTGCTGGCCGGGCTGCGCGGCACGCGAGACGATGGCGCAGGGGAAGTCGGCAGGCAGGCCTTCATCGAGCCATTGCTGAGCAAGCGGCCGCAGGTCACGGCCCGGCATGTAGACCACGCGGGTCGAGTCTTCCAGCGGCGGCGGCAATTCGTGGTCCGTGTGCGATTGAGCGTGATGGCAGGTGGAAAAAATTACGCTTGACGCGCTGTTGCGGCTGCTCAGCGGGCAGTTAATCGCAGCGGCCGCGGCAAAGGCGGCAGAGACGCCGGGCACAATCTCAAATGGAATGCCTGCTTCGGTGAGGGCTGCTATCTCCTCGGCGGCGCGCCCGAAGATGAGCGGGTCGCCGCTTTTGAGCCGGACAACGGTGAGGTTTGCGCGGGCGTTATTCACCATCAGCGCGTTGATCTGCTCCTGCGTAATGCTCTTCACGCCGCAGCGCTTGCCCACGTTGATGATCTCGGCGGTAGGTTGCGCCAACTCAAGAATCGCTTGCGGAACAAGGTCGTCGTGCAGGATGAGATCGGCTGACTGAATTAGGCGCAGCGCCTTGACGGTAAGCAAATCAGGATCACCCGGCCCGGCGCCCACCAGATAAACCATTGCACTTGAATTAGCGCTCTGGCCCGTGTGCGGTCCAAATGCCATCCGACGCGAGGGGCAAGTGGTAGAGTCGCAAATCTCGCGGTGGGCCAACCGATGCAAGAGCGCTTTGCGCGACTCGCCGGGAGGATGCGTGGAAAGAATCTGGCGGCGCAACCGTCCCAGATCTTCAAGCCACGGACCGAGGTCAACTGGCAACTGCTCATCGATCTCGCGGCGCAACCGCTGCGCGAATGCAGGGCTCTCACCGGCGGTTGAAATTGAGATCTGCAATTTGCCGCGGCTGACCACCGAACCAAAATAGAAGTCACAGTGAGGAGGGTCGTCCACGCTGTTGGCCAGGATGCCGCGCTCAACAGCTCCCCGGTATACGGCGGCGTTGACCTCGGCGGAGTTGGTTGCAGCAATGACCAGAAAATTGCCTTCGAGGTCAACGATTTCAAAGGGGCGCTGAATCCATTCGATTCTGCCGTCCGTTGCGAGCTGCTGAATTTCAGACAATGCGTCAGGCGCGACAACGCGCAGGCGTAATTCCGTTTTGAGGAGGCTGCCGATTTTTTCAAGCGCAACTGTCCCCGCGCCTACGACCAGACCGGGGCGGCCATCGAGTTTGAGAAAGACCGGCAACAGATTCATGGCATCCTCAATCGGCCACGCCGTGAGGCACGCGGCCTGTGGGCAGATCGCGTTCCACGGCTTCCAGAACTTCGCCTGCGAGATGGGCGCGCAATTCGTCGTTGCTGTGGCGCGCAAACCAGGCGCGCAGATTCTCTTCAGGCGAGCGGCTGGCGAGATAGTGACGAAGCAGGCGCTCAATCGATTCAGGCACCAGCGGCGCGGGGCAGCGATAGCCGACCGGACGAGCGATGGAAGCGTGCTGGCCTACCGCTCCGCCGAGGCAAAAATAATAGGCGTCGGTGAGTTTGCCGTCGTGCTTGATCTTTTTTCCCTCAATGCCGATGTCGGCGATCCAGTGCTGGCCGCAACTGTTGGGGCAGCCAGTAACGTGCAGCCGGAGCTGCTGGTCGAACTCGGGCAGCCGCTCTTCAAGCTCATCCACGATCCAGCGCGTAAAGCCCTTAGTCTCCGTGATGGCTAGCTTGCAAAATTCCGTGCCTGTGCAGGCGACAGCGCCGCGCCAAAACGACGAGCCTTCCACCCGGAGGCCGAGCTGACCTAATTCACGCGCCAACTCCGCTGTTCGCTGGTTGGGAATGTCGATGAAGAGGAGATTTTGCGAGACGGTAGTGCGCAACGCTCCGGCGCCGAAACGCTCGGCAAGTTCGGCGGCGGCTTCCAACTGCTCTCCGCTCAGGCGCCCGCGCAGCACCGACGCGCCGACATAACTCAATCCAGGCTGGCGCTGCGGATGAATGCCGGTGTGGTCGCGGAAGATATCGTCGGGGACCTGCTCGGGCGCAGCGGGAAGCAGTTTGAAGTCAAGGCGCGAGTGAAGCTCAGCAAGGAAACTTTCGGCGGTCCAGCCTTCCTTGAGGAATAAGTACTTCATGCGGGCTTCGTTGCGGTTTTCGCGCAGATGCTGCTGGTCGCGGAAGATTTCCGCCGCAGCGCGCGCTACGCGGACGGCTTGATCGGGAAGTACAAATGCATTGAGGCGAACAGCAAGATGCGGTTCCTTGGAGAGTCCTCCGCCGACGCGCAGCGAGTAGCCAATCTGTCCATCGTGTTCGGCCGCAGTGAAAGCAATGTCGTTGATTTCCGGATACGAGCACCATGATGGGCAGCCGGTAACGGAGATTTTGAACTTGCGCGGCAGGTTATAGAAATCTGGATTTCCCTTGAGCAACTGCGAGATCTCGGCGGCAAGCGGAGCAGCGTCAATCAACTCATCGGCGGCTACTCCAGCCAGCGGACAGCCGGTCACGTTGCGCACCACATCGCCGCAAGCTCCCTTGGGCGAGAGCCCGATAGCGTCCAGCGCATCCACAATCTCAGGCAGCGATTCGATGGTGAGCCAGTGGAGCTGAATGTTCTGGCGCACGGTGATATCGGCGAGATTACGCGCGTATTTGCGCGTCAATCCACCGATGGCGCGAAGCTGCGAGGAGGAGATGATGCCGTTGGGAATGCCGATGCGCAGCATGAAGTATTCGGAGGTCAGGCCTTCGCCGCCTTTGCCGCCGGTGGCGCCCACTCCATCGCCCTGCGTATAGATGCCCCACCACTTGAAGTATGTGGAAGCCCAGTCTGGCAATACGCTTTCGCGACCCTGCCGGGCAAAGGAACGCACCTCGTCGAAAGCCGCCCACGGGTTCTTTTCGCGCTTCAGGCGCTCGGCCTTTTGGGCTTTCGTTTCTTTCTCTTGAATCGCTTCAGTCATTTTCCCTCATTGTCAAAAGACAGAAATCCCGCGGCAGCGCTGGCTGTTTCGCGGGCATTTGGGAACCGTGGATTTCGATCTGAACTATAAGGCCCAAGTCACCTGGCCGCGCGGAGCAGCATAGAGCAGCGACAACAGGCTTGACCGTTCATAAGCGGATGGTACGGGCGAGCAGCGCTAAAGTCAAGATGGACGCGGAGGGTCGGCGCACGGCTGAACCTGTTGACAAGAATTCGGAAGTTCGCTAAGTTAAATCAACAAGGTGGCATTCGAGATGCAAACCACTCTCATCAAAATCGCGTGTTGTTGCTGTCTTAGCTAGCGCCCGCTGGCCTGTTCGCGATTTTTGTCTGTTCCGAAACAAACTTTCTCCACTGAAACTTCAGGTACGGAATGACCTTGCTGACGCCCATCTCCGCACTCTCGCTTGAGCGCTCGGCCTACGTTGCAAACCGGCCAGTAGCGCTGCATGGCTGTTGTTGCCCGTGTTGCATACTCTTCCTTCGCGACTAAGTTAGCACGCGTCAAGTTAAGGAAGCTCGGATTAAGCCCGTTCTGCCTGGAAAACCTTCCCTCAGGGCCTAAAGGCCACGTTGATTTTGCGGCATTTACGGCACGACTAAAGTCGTGCCCTGACACAAGGCGGCCGTTTGAAAAAAGTTCTACGAGTTTTTCCGCAGCCTCTAAAGTCGTGCCCTTTCAAAACGTCGACTTAATCAGAGCTTTCTTAGACAATTTTTCGTTAATCGGAAGAAGTTCGTGAGCAAGATCCCAGGCGCCGATTCGGAGCATGGGAGGCAAAATCAAAGGCGCCGGTGGCGAAGCGGCTAACGCGCAGGTCTGCAAAACCTGTACTCGCGGGTTCGACTCCCGCCCGGCGCTCCAGACTCAAGATGAAATACAAATCAAACTCTTGGGAGAACACATATGTCGAATTCCACCAGCCCTTCCCGGCTCAGTTTTTCGCTTGACTCTTATGCCGTCGCGCTGGCGCTTGTTCTGGCGCTGCTGGTTCGCCTCAACCTGCTACCGCCTATCAAGTGGTGAAATCAGCTTTTGATCACGATTTCAATTAACCCACTGACCTAACCCAACAGACCGACAAGGAGATCGAGATGGCCGCTACTACCACAACTCCATTCCACGGCGTGGACGACGTCATTGGCCTCGGCCGCCGCATTGCCGCGCTCATTCCTGGCCTTTTGTTGCTGGCTACCGTAGGCTACGCGGGAAAGTTCATTGAACAATCCATAGGCGCTTACACCAAGGCGCGCCACATCGCTTTCCCGAACATTGAATATGTCCTCTGGGCCATCGTCCTTGGCCTGATTATCGCCAACACTGTTGGTATTCCGCGCATCTTTGCGGCCGGAGTAGCCACGTACGAGTTCTGGCTGAAGGCGGGAATTGTGTTGCTCGGCTCACGCTTCCTTCTAGGCGATGTGCTTCACCTCGGCGGCATCTCGCTTTTGCTCGTCGCCGTCGCCATCACGCTCTCGCTCACCTTCATGCACATCCTCGGCCGCGCATTCAAGCTCAAGCCCAAGCTCACGTCGCTCCTGGCGGTTGGCTCGTCGATCTGCGGCGTCTCGGCCATCATCGCGGCCAAGCCGGCCATCGGCGCTGATGATGAAGACGCTTCCTACGCCATCGCCGCCATCCTGGCGCTCGGCGCAATTTCGCTCTTCACCTTCCCGCTGATCGGCCACTCGCTGCATTTGAGCGACAAGGCCTATGGCCTGTGGGCCGGTCTCGCCGTGGACAACACCGCCGAGGCGACTGCTGCCGGCGCTCTCTACTCCGACGCCGCCGGCAAGGTAGCTGTTCTCGCCAAGACAACGCGCAACGCCCTCATTGGCTTTATTGTGCTCGGCTATGCACTCTACTGGTCGTCGTGCGGTCAGGCTCAGGCAGTCGGCAACAAGGCTGCTTTCCTGTGGGGCAAATTTCCAAAATTTGTTCTGGGGTTCCTGTTGATCTCGCTGCTGGCCACACTGGGCTTCTTTACCAAGCCACAACTCACCAGTCTGGCCAATCTCTCCCGATGGGCCTTCTTGTTGACCTTCGCCGGAGTTGGTCTGCGCACCAATCTCCGCGAACTCGGCAAACAAGGCTGGCGTCCCTTCGCCGTCGGGGCTATCGGCGAGGTCTTCATCGCCCTGCTCACGCTGGCTCTGGTCTATGGCGCGGATCGCTATCTGTACCTGTAATCCCCTAATAGAGTTCGAGTTATGCTTGCGCCGCCAGGTGCGCTTTGGGCCGAGCCGCTTAGGCGTGCGGGCGATTCCGCGCGGGCAAACGGTAAGCCGGTTTCAACGATTACAATTGGCTATCTTCGAGTCTGGCCGCAAAAATTCTCGCCGGGAAGCAAAATCTTCGGTATATTAAAGACTCCGGTACCATCCCAGACACGTTCGAGCCCGCACTGGCAGGCAATTTCAAGAACGGTAAGGCGATTTCCTCCCTCGGAATCGCGTGGCATTTGTGCATCTTGGGCCAGACATCGCAATCAGCACGGAAACATTCCATCGGGAAGGTTGCAATGCAATTATCGGATCGACCTATTCGCACTCCGCGCCCGCAAGGGCTCTATCACTCAGGCAACGAGCATGACGCCTGCGGCATGGGGCTTGTCGCCAGCATTCGCGGCGAAAAGAGCCACGACATTATCCGCAAGGGTCTTGAGGTGCTCATCAACCTCACCCATCGCGGCGCGGCGGGTTGCGACCCGGAGACGGGCGACGGCGCGGGCATTCTGATTCAAATTCCGCATGTTTTTTTCGCGCGAGAGTGCGGCGAATTAGGAATGCCGTTGCCGGAGCCGGGCGCCTATGGCGTGGCCATGTGCTTTCTGCCCGTGGACAAGCACAGCCGGCTGCAGTGCGAGGGCGTCATCGAGCGCATCGCCCAGGAAGAGGGCCTGACGGTGATTGGCTGGCGCGATACGCCGGTCAATGGCATCGCCATCGGCCGCGAGGCGCGCGCCTCTCAGCCCTACATCGAGCAGTTGTTTCTGGGACGGCCCGCAGGCTTGGATGAAGATGCCTTCGAGCGGCTTCTCTACAAAGTTCGCCGCCGTACCGAGAACGAGATTTCCGCCTCGGAGATCGATGGCAAGGACTTCTTCTACGTGCCATCGCTTTCCTGTCGCACCATCGTTTACAAAGGGCTGATGCTGGCGCCGCAGATTGAAAAGTTCTACTTTGAGCTGGCCAATCCGCTGGTGACCAGCGCGCTCTGCGTGGTGCATCAGCGTTTCTCCACCAATACGTTTCCGAGTTGGAAGCTGGCGCACCCTTACCGCTATGTATCGCACAACGGCGAGATCAACACCATCCGCGGCAACGTGAGCTGGATGAACGCGCGCCAGTCGGTGCTGGAGAGCCCAACGTACGGCGACCAGATAGGCAAGCTCTACCCGGTCATCATGCCGGAAGGCAGCGACTCGGCCTCGCTGGACAACGCCGTGGAGTTTCTATTCCAGTCAGGCCGCTCGCTGCCTCATGTCATGGCCATGCTGATTCCCGAAGCCTGGGCGGGCAATCCCGACATGGACGACGACAAGCGCGCCTTCTACGAGTACCACGCCTCGCTGATGGAACCCTGGGACGGCCCGGCTGCCATCACATTCACGGACGGCCGTGTTGTCGGAGCCACACTCGACCGCAACGGACTGCGCCCCGGCCGCTACATCGTCACCAAGGACGATCTGGTGGTGTTGGCCTCAGAAGCTGGCGTGCTCGACGTACCGGCCAAAGACATTCGCAAGAAGGGCCGCCTGCAACCCGGACGCATGTTCCTTGTCGATACCGTGCAGAAACGCATCATCAGCGACACGGAGATCAAGAAGCAGTTGGCCGGAAGGCAGCCTTACGCCGCGTGGCTCCAGGAGCAGCAGGTCACGCTCGATCAGTTGCCGGAGCCATCTCGGACCATCGCCTCGAACCCCGAGACGCTGCTGCGCCGTCAGAGGGCTTACGGCTACAGCGAAGAAGATTTGAAGATCCTGCTAGCGCCGATGGGCGCCACGGGCGCGGAGCCAACCGGCTCCATGGGCACCGACGTACCGCTGGCCTGCCTCTCCGACCGTCCGCAATCATTGTTCAGCTACTTCAAGCAGCTTTTCGCACAGGTCACCAATCCGCCCATCGATTCCATCCGCGAAGAGATGGTGATGTCGCTGATCAGCTATATCGGCACGGAGCGCAACATTCTGGACGAGTCGCCGGAGAACTGCCACACGCTCAAGCTGCCGCATCCCATCCTTACCAATCGCGACCTGGAAAAGCTGCGCCGCGTATCTTCGGGAGACTTGCTGGCCACCACGCTGCCGACGCTGTTCCGCGCCGCCGATGGCGAGAAGGGCATGAAGCACTCGCTGGAAGACTTAAGCGCCCGCGCAGCGCACGCCGTCGAATCAGGATACACGCTGCTGATTCTCTCCGACCGCGGCGTCGATGCGACTTACGCGCCGATTCCCAGCCTGCTGGCCATGGCCGCGGTGCATCACCGGCTGTTGTCCGACAAGACCCGCACTCAAGTGGCGCTGATCATCGAGAGCGGCGAACCGCGCGAGGTGATGCACTTTGCCCTGCTGATCGGCTACGGCGCCAGCGCCATCAATCCTTACCTGGCCATCGAGACCCTCCACGACCTGAAACGGCAAGGCCTGTTACCGCACAACGTTACCGCCAACCACGCGGAGAAGAACTTTATCAAGGCCATCAACAAAGGCCTGCTGAAAACCTTCTCGAAGATGGGCATCAGCACCCTGCAAAGTTATCGCGGCGCTCAGGTCTTCGAGGCGGTGGGACTTAATCATTCGTTGGTCGAGAAATACTTCTCCGGCACGGCTTCGCGCATTGAAGGCGTGGGTCTTGATGTGCTGGCGCGCGAGGCGCTGCTCAAGCACGCTTACGCTTTCCAGCCGCTCACCGAATCGGAGACCGAACTGGTCGTCGGCGGCCAATATCAATATCGCGAGGGCGGCGAATATCACCTGCTGAATCCGGAGACCATCAGCAAGCTGCAGCAGGCAGTGCGCGCAAACAACCCCGCCACCTTCCAGGAATACACCGATCTGCTCGATGACCAGAACCGTCATCTGTGCACGCTGCGCGGCCTGCTGAAGCTCAAATACGCAGCCAAGCCCGTGCGGCTCGATGAGGTTGAGCCAGCCAAGGAGATCGTCAAGCGATTTACAACCGGGGCCATGAGCTTCGGGTCGATTAGCAAGGAAGCGCACGAAACGCTGGCCATTGCCATGAACCGTATCGGCGGAATGTCAAACACCGGCGAGGGCGGCGAGGAAGAAGAGCGCTTCAAACCCGACGCGAACGGAGATTCGCGCCGCTCAGCCGTCAAGCAAGTCGCCAGCGGCCGCTTCGGCGTAACGACAAATTACCTGGTCAATGCCGACGAGTTGCAGATCAAGATGGCGCAGGGCGCAAAGCCGGGCGAGGGCGGCCAGTTGCCCGGTCACAAAGTGGATGAGATCATCGCCAGGACGCGCCACTCCATTCCGGGTGTGGGCCTCATCTCGCCGCCGCCGCACCACGACATCTATTCCATCGAAGACCTGGCGCAACTTATCTACGACCTGAAGAATGTCAATCCCAAGGCGCGCATCGCCGTCAAGCTGGTCGCCGAGGCCGGCGTGGGGACGGTGGCCGCAGGCGTCGCCAAGGCTCATGCGGATGTGGTGCTTATTTCCGGAGACAACGGCGGCACCGGCGCATCGCCGCTCAGTTCCATCAAGCACGCCGGGCTGCCGTGGGAGCTGGGCCTGGCTGAAGCACAACAAGTCCTGCTGCTGAATGATTTGCGCGGCCGCATCAAAGTGCAGACCGATGGGAAACTCCAGACTGGTCGGGACGTGGTGATCGCCGCCCTCCTCGGAGCGGAAGAGTTCGGCTTCGCCACCACTCCGCTTATCGCCATGGGCTGCATCATGATGCGCAAGTGCCATCTGAACACATGCTCGGTGGGTATCGCCACGCAGGACCCGGTGTTGCGCGCGCGCTTCAAAGGCCAGCCCGAACATGTCGTAAATTTCTTCTTTTTCATTGCCGAACAAGTGCGCCAGCACATGGCCAAATTAGGCTTCCGGACATTTGATGAGATGGTGGGCCGCGTGGACAAAATCGATGCCGCCATCGCCCACGACCACTGGAAGGCCAAGGGCATCGATCTCTCTTCGATCCTCTACGTGCCCACGCTGCCTTCACGCGTCGCGCATCGCAAAATGCAGGATCAGGATCATGGCCTCGATCGCGCTCTCGATCATGTCCTCATCGAAAAGGCCACGCCGGCCCTCGAATCAAGGACTCCAGTCACGGGCAGCTTCAATATTCGCAACACGCATCGCACTGTAGGCGGGATGCTGGGCGGCGAAATCGCGCGCCGCTACGGATCTGCAGGATTGCCGGACGAGACCATTCACTTCAAATTCAGCGGGTCGGCCGGCCAGAGCTTCGGCGCTTTCGTTCCCAGCGGGGTCACGCTGGAATTGGAAGGCGACTCCAACGATTATCTGGGCAAGGGGCTCTCCGGCGGACGCATCATCGTTTATCCGCCCAAGACTTCGAGCTTCCTTCCCGAGGAGAGCATTCTCGTCGGCAATGTGGTGCTCTACGGCGCAACCAGCGGCGAGGTCTTCCTGAATGGAATCGCGGGCGAGCGTTTTGCCGTCCGCAACTCCGGCGCCATTGCGGTGGTCGAGGGCGTAGGCGACCATGGATGCGAGTACATGACCAATGGCACGGTTGTCGTGCTGGGCTTGACTGGACGCAACTTCGCCGCGGGCATGAGCGGCGGATGCGCCTATGTTTATGACGACCAGGGCGACTTCGCCACGCGCCGCTGCAACCAGGCCAGCGTTGATCTGGAGCCGTTGGTTTCCGATGCTGACGTGGCCGATGTGCGGGGCCTGCTACAACGCCACCGCGACTTGACCGGTTCGCCGCGTGCTGCATGGATACTGGAGCGATGGGCGGAGGCGCAGCCGCGTTTCATCAAGGTCTTTCCGCACGAATACAAGCGCGTGCTTGGCGTTACCAGCCTCAATGCCGCGCCGGATGCGGGCCATGTTTCTCCCACCACTTCGTCGCCTCTGGCGGCAGCCGAGGTGCACCATGGGTAAGGTTACGGGATTTCTGGAGATTGAGCGCGAACAACCCACCCGCCGCAAGGTCGAAGAGCGGTTGCAGGATTGGCTCGAGGTTTACGAGCCTTTTCCAGAAGAGAAGCAGCGCGAACAGGGCGCACGCTGCATGGATTGCGGCGTTCCCTTCTGCCACACCGGCTGTCCGGTCAACAACCTGATTCCCGACTGGAACGACCTGGTTTACAACGGTCGCTGGGAAGCGGCCATACGCCGCCTTCACTCCACCAACAACTTCCCCGAGTTCACCGGCCGCATCTGCCCTGCTCCGTGCGAGGCCGCGTGCGTACTGGCCATCGATCAGCCAGCGGTCTCCATCAAACTGATCGAGCGTAGCGTCGTTGATCGCGCGTGGGACGAAGGCTGGATTCACCCCGAGCCACCTGAGCAGAGCACAGGCAAGAGAGTGGCCGTGGTGGGCAGCGGACCCGCTGGATTAGCGGCGGCGCAACAGTTGCGGCGTGCCGGACACTCGGTCACCGTTTACGAGAAGAGCGACCGCATCGGCGGCCTGCTTCGCTATGGCATTCCCAACTTCAAGTTGGAAAAGCACGTTCTCGACCGTCGCCTTCAGCAGATGCGCGCAGAGGGTGTCACTTTTGTCGCCAATGCCCACGTGGGCGTCAACTTGCCAGTGGACAAGCTCACCGAGCGCTATGACGCTATCCTGCTGTGCGGCGGCTCAGAGCAACCCCGCGACCTGAAGATCCCCGGCCGCGAGCTCAAAGGCATTCATTTCGCCATGGAGTTTCTGCCTCAGCAGAACCGTCGCTGCGAGGGCGACCATCTTGATCCCGCGCTCGACATCGTCGCCGATGGCAAGCGCGTGGTCATCATCGGCGGCGGCGACACCGGCGCCGACTGCCTCGGCACCAGCTTGCGTCAGCACCCGTTGAGCGTCCACCAATTCGAGATTATGCCCAAGCCACCTGCCCAGCGCGCCGCTTCTACGCCATGGCCGATGTGGCCCATGCAGTTGCGCACTGAAGCCGCGCACGAAGAAGGCGGCATACGCGATTGGAGCATCAACAGCGTCGAGTTCACCGGCGACGCCGAGGGCCGCGTCAAACAGTTGCACGCGGTACGCGTCGGGCCTCCGCCGAAATTCGAGCCAATCCCCGGCTCCGAGTTCACGCTCGACGTCGATCTGGTTTTGCTGGCAATGGGTTTTCTGGGTCCCGAGCGTTCGGGAATGATCGAGCAATTGGGAGTGGCTCTGGACAGCCGCGGAAACGTAGCCACCAATGCCGAATACCGGACTTCAGTCGAGAATATTTTTGCCGCCGGCGATATGCGCCGCGGACAGTCGCTGGTGGTTTGGGCCATCAGCGAAGGCCGCAGGGCCGCAGCGTCTGTCGATCGCTACCTGGCCACCATCGACGAGCCCGTATCCCAGCACCATCGCGTCCTAGCCTGAGCTTTGTGCTGTAACTGAAGCCCCTCGGCTCCGAATCACAGGCAAGGCTTGTGAATCTGCCTTGCCAAGGGGCGGATTCTTGTGCTGCGAATCCGCCCCTTGGCGCGGAGTTTATTCAGGGATGAATAACTCCAGCTTGACTTTCCAGGTGACGGATTGTCCCGGCTGGAGCGTTACCATGCCGGTATCGCTGTTGCCCCACTCTCTGCCGAAGGGATCGTTGAAGTTGAACTGAGGCTCGAGTGCGATGAACTGCTTATCGAGCGGAGAGTAGACCTGCACGGTATTGACGTGGCGGCTGAGCGCTACGATTCGAATGCCGTACTTGGCGGCGGGGTCGATGATCTCCGAGTACGAACTGCCATCGGAATCCTTCTTAAGGTTCGTCCAGTTGTCGTCCAGGAATAGATCGCCGAGCGGTTTGCCTCCCTTGGCTGTGAAGTCGTAGGGAGTGCCCTGAGACGGAAGCAGCTTGCCGGTGGGGAAGACGTCGTCGTAGTTGTTGACTTCGGCGCGCTGGTCGCCAGCCAGGTGCAAGCGCGCCTGTGCGCGGTCGCCGCTGGGCAGGTTGAAATACGGATGCCAGGCGATGCCCACCGGCTCCGGCTTGTCGCCCACATTCTTTGTCTCGACAGTGGCAATCACCGCACCACCGCTAAGAGAAACGGAGATGCTCACATCGGTCTTGGAGAACCAAGGTTGGCTCAAGTTTCCATTGTGAATCACGCCGCTGACGGTCTTGGTGTCGCCCGCCACCGTCTGTTTTACGTCATCTGTTTTGGATGCCAGGATGAGGCCGTGAATCGCGTGTCGGATAGCTCCCGGCTTAGCGCCCTTCCAGTTAGCGTCGAGCGTAAAAGGATGTCCCTGCCAATCGAAAGAGACCGTCTTGCCTTCGTTGGAAAGCGGCCCGATGATGCGATTGGCAAAGGGAGCCAGAAATGCTCCGCCGAATGTAAACGCCTTTGTGCCATACGGATCGTCGGGTCCTCCGAGGATGCCTGCGGCCTCTTCGAGCGAGGGAGAATGAAGGACAGGAATCTCCCCTTTGCCGGGCACGTAGGCGGTTATTTGAAAGAGATTCATGCCGCGGCCGGGAAGCACCACGGCGGAAAGAAACTCCGGCTTATGGCCGTCGCCAGTCTTCACACGGGTGAGCGTGACAACGGGCTGGCCGCCGATGAGCGGAGTTTTGTTGTCGTTTTTGGGAGCGGATTGTGCGGAAGAAGTCATAGTGATCACCAGGAGTGTTGCCAAGGTTAGTGTAAAGGTGCGAAACGCGTGGATGTGCATGGTAACTCCTCGAAGACAAATAATTTCAAAAATCCAGCGGGCCGATCTCTCGCTATGCATTTCCAGCGGCCTCTCTGGCGATCCGGCGCAACTCGGGGAGGATGTCACCCAACTGCACCGCCTCTGCCGAGCGCGTGCCCAGCGCGAAATAAGCCTTGCGATACAACGCGAATAGCCTCTCGTAAACCGCGGTAGCTTCCGGCCGGGGCAAAACCACAGTGTACTTCAAGCAGAGCTTGGCCTGGGCGGCTTCTATCGTTGGAAAAGCTCCCGCCGCGAGCAGCGCAAAGATTGCCGATCCCAGGCTGGTGGGCACTCCGGCAGGAACCAGCACGGGCTTGCCCAGCACGTCGGCGTAAACCTGGTTGAGCACGGCGTTGTTTTGCGGGATGCCGCCGGCGTTGATTACGCGGTCCACCGGCACGCCATATTCGGCCATGCGTTCGAGAATGATGCGCGTGTGAAATGCAGTTCCCTCAATGGCCGCAAAGAGCTCGTCTTGCACGGTATGCACCAGATTCCAACCCAGGGTCACACCACCCAGTTCCGAGTTGACCAGCACCGTGCGGTCTCCATTGTCCCAGGTGAGCCTCAGCAGACCGGTCTGTCCAGCGCGATACGCTTCCAGACCTTTGGACAGCTCTGCGACCTTTACACCAGCGCGGCGCGCAATGGCCTCGAAGATGTCACCAGTCGCAGAGAGGCCCGCCTCAATGCCGGTAAATTGCGGATGGACGCTGCCCGGAACCACGCCACAGACGCCCGGAATCAGTTGCGTCTTGCGGCTCATGGCAATGATGCAGGTGGAGGTGCCGACCACGTTAACGACATCGCCCTCGCGGCAGCCCGCGCCAATCGCATCCCAGTGTGCGTCGAATGCTCCGACGGGCACGGGAATACCTGGCCGCAGACCAAGCTCCTCAGCCCACCGCGGAGCGAGGTGCCCGGCGAGATGATCGGAGGTGAGGTAGTCGCCCGCAAGCTTTTCTCGAATGCCGTCAAAGAGCGGGTCGAGTTTGGATAGGAACGATTGCGGCGGCAGGCCGTCCCACTTGGGATTCCACATCCACTTGTGGCCCATGGCGCAGACGCTGCGTTTGGCAAGCTTCGGGTCGGTGACGCCGCAGAGCGTGGCGGCCACCATATCGCAGTGCTCGAAGGCCGAGGCAAATTTGTCGCGCTTTTCGGGATTATGCCTGAGCCAGTGCAGCAGCTTGGCGAAGCCCCACTCGTGCGAATAAACTCCGCCGCACCAGTCAATGGCCTCTAGGCTTTCGCGATGCGCGAGTTCAGTGATCTCCTGCGCCTCGGACTTGGCGCGATGGTCGCACCACAGATAGTATTCGTTGAGCGGCTGCATCTCGGCGTCTACCGGCACCACGCTGGAGCCGGTGGTGTCCAAGGCAATGGCCTCAATCTGCTCGCCCTTAATGCCCGCTTCCTTCACCGCCTGCCGCGTAGCGGAGGCCAAAGCACGCATATGGTCGCCATGCGCTTGCGTCGCGTAATCCGGATCCTCGCGCCGCCGATGGAGCGGATACTCCGCCACCGCCGTTCCCAGACGACCGCGTTCGCTGTCCAGAATCGACACGCGAACGCTCAACGTTCCAAAATCCACTCCTGCAACAATGGTCACTTTCTCTCCTAATCTTCCGCTTGCCCGTGGAAGAAGGACTCCCATCCCAGATAGCGCGTGGCGGCCTCATGAACAGCCTTGGAAACGTCGCTGAAGTTGGCAGCCACGTGGTGCTCGAAACCCTCGCGGCAGATGTACCTGAGCAGCTTCTGCAACTGCGGAATCTCAGCCACGCCTGCACCGCCGAAAGTTTCCAGCGGATCGTCGGTGAATTTCCCCGCGCCCGTGTAACCACGAATAACGCCGCGGCGGTCGTCGGTGGAGTAGCGCGCATAGCTCATGGCGCCGGCCTTCACGCGGCCCACACAGGTGCCGAAAGTGTTCACCTTGCCTACCGTGCCGGCGATGATCGCCTGATAGTCCATCGTCGGAGCTTGAGCAAAAAAGTGCTTGGGCAAGTTAGAGCAATGGAAGCAAACGCATTTGTCGGGATGGCTGCCGTAGTTGTTGTTCCAGTCAAGCAGCGCCGAGGGCGTCTGGCTGGCCAAGGCCAGCATATACATACTGAGCACGCCGGGCACATCCACCTCGCAGGCGGAAGGAATCAGGTCGTTGCTCATCATGCTCATGATGGTGCAAGGCACCACGCCGAAGAATTCCTCCATCGATGTCCAGCATTGCACGGCGCTGACCGTCACGTTGGTCTGCTTCATCCAGCCGTCGATTACCGCGCCCAGCTTAGCCATCTTGAGCAGCGCCTCGGCGGGAATACCGCTGGTGGAGACGTAGCTCTTGATGGCGGCCAGCTTGGCCTGCGCGGCATCGTCGCTGTCCTTCATGCGGCTGATGCGACCGAAGATTTCAGATAAATCGATCGGCTCGATGGAGATGCCCGCCGTCTCGAAGATGCGCTCGGAATAGCGAACCGTGTTGAAGGCCGCCGGACGCGCGCCGACGGCGCCGATGCGCAGATTCTTCAGGCCTTTGACGATGCGGCAAACCGCGGAGAACCATTCCAGATCGGCCTTGAACTCCGACGATGCAAGGCTCTCGGTGTGCAGCGTGGTGAGCGAGTAAGGAATGCCGTACTGCATCAGGTTGTTGCAAGCGCTCATCTTGCCGCAGAAGCTGTCGCGGCGGACGGCGATGGTCATTGCGTCGGAGCGGTCGGGCGTGGCCTGCACCAGCACCGGAACCTTGAGGCCGGAGAGACGTATCGCGTCCACGATGCCGCGTTCTTCGCCGAAGTTGGGCAGCGTGACGATGATGCCGTCAATCTCTTCGGCGTGTTTCTTGAATAGCTCCGCGCACCGCTCGGACTCGGCATAGGTTTCCACCGCGCCGTGCTTGGACTCTTCCGGGCTCAACACGATGGCCCGTGCCCCGGCTGCCTGCAAAACCGAGAGGATCTCTTCGCGGCCGGTTTTCGCCAAATGGTCCGGGAAGAAACCGCGATTGCCTACTATCACTCCAAAAGTCATCGTGCGTTGCGGTGCCATCTCTGTTACTCCTTTAACCTTGTTCGTTCACGCGCCATTGCCGGATTTGAGAATGGTGACGACGCTTATTGGGCGCGGCCGGGACGGAACTTCACCACGTAGAACGCGCCGATAGCCGCCAGAAAACCGCCCCACCATACCGGAGTGTGCAGGCTGGTTAACTCAACCAGAGGCGGGTAGCTGGCTGTCTGCCATTCATAAACGCCATAGCCGAAGATCATTGCGCCATAGACGGCCAGCAGCACTCCGATGAAAAACCAGATAGGAATTCCGGAACCATGCATATCGTTTCTACCTTCTCTCTTGCACTCAGGGGCTAAAGCCCGCTGCGATTCTGCTAAGTTTGCGGCACGACTAAAGTCGTGCCCTGATACAAAGCTACCCTTTGAGATACGATCTACGAGTTTTTCCGCAGTCCGTAAAGTCGTGCCCTGACACAGAACCCTTGCTGTTCCACAGCCCGTAATACCGCTCTCTTCAATTTGATCCACTACAAATCATCCTTCTACCAGAACAGAATGTTGAGTGCGGCAAAGATGCATACCGCCAAGATTGCCCAGAGCCACACGTTCTTGTAGAACGGAACCGGGTCTTCCTTGGGCAGAATGGTTGCTCCATAAACCAGACCGTCCAACTCTGCCACCGGTCTGGCTTTGGTAAGCAAGCTCACGACGAACACAATCACAGCGGAGAACAGGAATGCCCATAACGCGCGGAAGACATTTTCAGCCATCGGCTTGGCGTCGGGCGATAGCGCCACGCTGGCCAGCGCGGCGGGAACCAGCTTGACCCACATGAACAGGCTGGCGGAAAAAACAATGCCCAACAGCAGGCCCAGGAAGCCGGCGAGTTTGGTGGCGCGCTTCCAGAACATGCCAAACAGAATGGTGGCCAGTAGTGGCGCGACAAAGATGCTGAACAGCGCCTGCACGTAATCCATGATGCCGTGCGCGTGCATCACCAGATAAGCCGCTCCAATCGACACCGCAACGCCGATCAGGATCGACAATCGGCCTACCAGCACATAGTGGCTGTCGGAGGCGTTTTTCTTGATCATGGTTCTGTAAATGTCGTATGTCCACACGGTCGAAAAGGCGCTCACGTTGCCCGCCATACCGCTCATGAAGCCGGCAATCAGCGCGGTAATGCCAAGGCCCAGAAGGCCCGGCCCCAGGTAGCGCACCATCATCAGCGGCAACGCCTGGTTGTAGCTGTGCAACTCTGCGTCGGGCGCTCCGCTGAGAACTTTCATCTGATAACCGGCAGGCAGAGTGGTCTTCTGCATTGCATTCGAGCAAGCGGCGCCATCGGCCGGAACTCCGGCCGACCCTGCCGCGCATGCAGCCACCACATCCTCGCCTACCAACTGGCGGCGGCTGCCGTCGGGATTCTGCAGCAGCACCAGGCCCAGCAGCCCTGGCACAATGACGATGAACGGAACCGCCATCTTGAAGAACGAGCCGATAATCGGAGCCATGCGCGCGGCTCTCAGGTTATGCGCCGCCAGCACGCGCTGCACCACCAGAAAATCCGTGGTCCAGTAGCCAAAGCTGATCACGAAACCCAGTCCAAAGACGATGCCCGCCCAATGCACACCCATCGGATTCGATGCAAAGTGCCCGGTGTCGCGCCACAGGTGGAAGTAGCTGTCGGGAGAAACGCCAGAGCCCATCGACTTCATATTGTGGATGATCTGCGCCTTCAGGCCGCTCACTCCGCCAGCCTGATAGAGGCCCAGGATGGGCACCAGTAATGCGCCGCCCCAGATCAAAACAAACTGCAAAACTTCGTTGAAGATGGCCGAGCGCAAGCCGCCCAGGCCCACGTAAACCGCGACGGCGACCGAGCTGACCAGGATGCTGAAAGTAATATCCCAGCCCAGCACAACCTTCATCACCACGGCCATGGCAAACATGTTCACGCCGCTCATCAGAATCATCTCCGCGGCGAAGGAGATGGCAGCGACTCTGCTAGCCGCCGGGCCGTAGCGCAGGTTCAGATAGCCCGGCACGGAGTGCGTCTTCGAGACGTAATAGAAAGGCATCATTACCAGGCCAAGGAAGAGCATGGCGGGAATGGCGCCGATCCAGTACCAATGCGTGGCCAGAATGCCATATTGATATGCCGAGCCGGCCCAGCCCATCAGTTCCAGGGAGCCAAGGTTGGCCGAGACGAAGCTCAAGCCGGCAATCCACGCGGTCATCTCGCGTCCGGCCATGAAGAACTCTTCACCGGTGTTCGACCTGCCCTTGAGATAGAAGCCGATCCAGATCACCATTCCGAAGTAGATGGCGATTACGGCAATGTCCAGGAAGCGCAGATGCGCCAAAGGCGTGCTGACGAAAGCCAGCAGAGCCGGCGATGCAAATTGGCTGATGGAGTTCACGATCACGGTTTCGAACCTCGAACGCCGCCATTAGGCGACTCTTTCATTGCGAATTAACTGCGACGGCCGGCATGCTCGCCTGACTGGCGCATACGTCTATTTCTGCCCATAGGTCGCATCCGCGCCGTGCTTGCGGAAGTAGTGCCGATCCAGCAGGGCTTGTGAAACGCCCGCACCCTCTGGACGCAGAACCGTTGTGGTAAATGCCATGCGCGCCACATACTCCAGAATCACGGCGTTGTGCGCGGCATCCATCGGCGTCTTGCCCCAGGTGAACGGCGCGTGCCCCGCCACCAGCACAGCCGGCGTGGCCATAGGGTCAAGACCGCTGAAGCGGCGCACAATGGCCTTGCCTGTATTCAACTCGTACTTGCCCTGAATCTCCTCGTCACTCAGCGCGGCGGTAGCGGGGACAGGGCCATGAAAGTAATCGGCATGCGTGGTGCCGAAAGCAGGAATGGAGCGGCCGGCCTGCGCCCATGCCGTGGCAAATTCCGAATGCGTGTGGACTACGCCGCCGATCGAGGGAAATGCGCGATAAAGCTCCAGATGAGTTTCCAGATCAGATGAAGGCTTGAGGCGGCCTTCGATGATCTTCCCGTCCAGATCGCAGACCACCATATCCTCGGCAGTCATCTGGTCGTAGGGAACGCCGCTGGGTTTGATCGCTATCAGACCAGTTTCACGGTCGATGCCGCTGGCGTTGCCAAAGGTGTAGAGAACCAGCCCGCGGCGGACGATTTCGAGATTGGCTTCGAGAACCTGGGCTTGCAAGAGAGGCAGTTTCATAAAGCTCCGCAAAACGAGTATGCACGATCTCCGCCGGGCACGGACAGAGCCGCGCCTGCGTTCTGACGGCTGGTCACTCAATCGAGTAAACCTTTACCCGAACCGCAAATATAAGGTATATTTTATTCTCGCAGCCTGTCAACTCCTCATTCTGTGGAGTATCCTGTAAGCGCATTCTAGTGTGCCCCTATGACCGATTCTGTCCCCAAACCCAAGCGCCGCTCCGCACAGAATTCAGAGCGCGTGGATATCCATACGGTGGCGCGGCTCGCCAACGTTTCCATTGCCACTGTCTCGCGCACCATCAATCACATTCCTACCGTGAATCCCAGGATGGCCAAACGGGTTTGGCAAGTTATCAAAGAACTGAATTACTTTCCCAATTCCCAGGCCCGCTCCCTGGTCTCCGGCCGCAGCAGGCTTCTCGGACTCATCGTCTCTGAGATTACCAACCCATTCTTCCCTGAATTGATTCAAGGATTCGAGGACATAGCCGTAGAGCACGGGTACGAAATCCTGATCGGTTCAACCAACTACGAACCCGAGAGGATGAAGCGCTGCATCCGCCGCATGGTAGAACGCAAGGCCGAAGGCGTGGCCGTGATGACCTTCGGCATCGAAGAGCCGCTGCTGGACCAATTGGCGGATCGCAAGGTGCCCCTGGTGTTTGTGGATGTGGGGCCGGAGCGGCCCGGCATCAGCCTGCTGCACGTGGACTATCATCACGGAATCCGCCAGGGCGTGCAGCATCTGGCCGCTCTGGGGCACAGGGATATCGCCTTTATAACCGGGCCGCTCAAGCTGCATTCGGCGCAGTCGCGGTTGGCGGCATTTCAGCGCGCGGTACAGGAGTGCGGCATCGTAGCCGATAAGGAGCGGATCATTGAAGGCGACCATACCATGGAGGGCGGCATGGCCGCGGCCGAGAAACTGCTGGACAGCGTCAAGCGGCCCACGGCGGTAATGTGCTCCAACGACGTGACCGCCATCGGAGTGCTGCACGAGGCATATCGCGCAGGGCTGCGCGTCCCTGATGACCTCTCCGTCATTGGCTTTGACAATATTCACATCACGCAGATGACAATTCCGCCGCTCACTACCATCCAGATGTCGTGCTTTGAGTTGGCCAAGGCCGCTGTCCTTGCGCTGAGAGCGCATGTGGAAGGGACACCGGAGCCGAAGCGCGAATATCCCATCGAGACTCAGCTCGTGGTGCGCGAATCCACAGGATTCCCGAGAGGCGCCATGCACGACCTGCGAAAAAGCAAGACCGCCGCATCAGGCGCGCGCGCCGAATCGTCAACTGCTCTATGAACCCAGGAAATGGTCGGGCAAGCCAGTTGCGGCTCTCTATCTGAACAAGCATCAACGGAAGCAAATTCTTGATGCCTGGCAATCCGTGGGGCAACCAGGTAAATTCCGAGACGGGCGATAACGGTGCCTAGCGGACAGACAGGCACCAAGAAATGCGAGTGGAGCGCCTGTGCCGGGTCTAA
>Ga0302189_10000498_pt1 | contig 34289 bp, 20 predicted proteins | sample II_Bog_E2_2_FD_194551 | JGI IMG/M metagenome (GOLD analysis project Ga0302189, IMG submission 194551) | Peat permafrost microbial communities from Stordalen Mire near Abisko, Sweden - II_Bog_E2_2 | ecosystem: Environmental > Terrestrial > Soil > Wetlands > Peat | place: Sweden: Abisko...
CGCCGAGTCTCTATAGGCAATGCAATCGCAGAAGCAATACGCATATCGGGGTTCCCTCATCTTATGAGATAACCCCCATTCTTAAACGACTCTATTTATGGCGGACACCACTAGTGTGCACAAACGCCTGGAACACAGGCAGGAATTGGAGACGGTGTTGGCAGAGCTGCAGAAACTGCAGGAGACCGATCGCGCCGCCCTGCTGATGCGCGCGCTCGATGAAATGCCGTATGAGGAGATCGCTGCTGCGCTGGAGATCACGCCTACAGCGGCCAGGGTGAAAGTGCACCGCGCGCGGGCAAGGCTGATGGCGGTCCGAAATTCGATCCGCTAAGAATTAAAAGTTTCGGGAGGAAAGCGATGAATGTAACACGCGAAGTGATGACCGACTTACTGCCGGTCTTTTTTTCTGGTGAGGCCAGCGAGGATACGAAGCAGCTGGTGGAGAACTATTTTCGGGAGAACCCGGACTTTGAGCGAATTGCGCGAGGGGCTGCGATGCCTCTCGAACAGTTGCGCGGGACAGCGCCGGTTGCGGCGGAGCCGGAAAGAGAAAAACGCGACTTACAGTGGGCTCGCAAGGAATTCTTGCGACGTCGCGTGGTCTTTGGAGTAGCTCTATTCTTCACTTTCGCTCCACTCATGACCGTCTACAGAAATGAGCGGGTGGATTGGACTGGGTTTCTAGACGATCCCTGGCTGCTGGCGCTCTTCTGGTGTGTCGCAGGGCTTTTCTGGTTTCAGTACGTCGCCCGTCTAAGCAGGCGAACAACCGCGATGATTTCAAGCATCTTCTTCGCTCTGCTGCCAATTGTGTTTGCATTCCATCTGTTTCTGCCTGGCTGGCAGACTGGCCTGAGCAGCAGGTTGGTGCTCGTTATTGCGATGTGGCTTGCCGCCACCATGCTCTGGGTGAGCTACCTTTGGTGTAGATGCAAGCACAGGACACTCATGACGTGAATGGCAATGCGCATACTTCGATCTCAGTCGCTGACTTCAGGGCAGCGCGCTCATTGACAAGACTGTGGGCTGGTGGTCGGCAACCCGTCAGTAACGGAAGAATAATGCCAGGGCAGGTATTGACTCGTCCGAAATGCCGATTCCTGGCGCAGACTCCGTTGAATCAGATCATCGCTCGAGCGCGAATCACACCCCGGAACGCTCACGGTGCGGACAGCCCGGCCAGCAGCAAGGCCGCCGCATCCCTTCTTTCAGCTCCGAGCACACCCTCTCGACATGCTGGCGCCTTGTCTCATCTTTCTTGACGGAGATGGTCCAGCAGATCCACTCGTTGCGCGCGAGCGGTGTTATGTCTTCCCAGGCCGCCAGTGCCTCTGCGTCGGACGCGAGCGCTTTTCGGAGATCAACCGGAAGGTCATGTACGACTCCCCCGGAGATTCGAACGGTCGTCATAGAGTGATCTCGCAGGCCGGGTGCCCCACCCTCGCCGCGTCTTTGTTTTTGCGGCTAGGGTGGGAAGCGTCTAAGGAAGTTCTGATTAAGTTGATTCTGCTAACCTGCATTCCCTCAGGGGCTAAAGCCCGGCTTGATTTTGCAGCATTTGCGGCACGGCTAAAGCCATGCCCTTTCAAAGCATCGACTGAATTAGGGGTTCCGTAACCCCGATTCATTGGACTAAGTCAATTGCCGGATCTCGCTCGATGTGCCTCCAGCCGCGGGAATGTAACACTTCGAGGTGTAATCCATCACCATGCGATCCGCATTGAATCTCCAGCCGAGTGTGCGAATGGTCCGCTTCATCCGCTTGATCCATCCCCTTGGCAGTCCGTCGCGGTCGCGTTGGTAAAAGAGCGGAATCAGTTCGTCGTGCAGAACTCGGTAGAGGTCTTCGCCGTCGCGGCTATCGTGCACATCCATGTTTGAATGCGTCCTGCCTGTCCCGATGGCAAAGCCATTCAGTCCGTCGTAGGCTTCGGCCCACCAGCCATCCAGCACTGAGAGATTCAGCCCGCCGTTGAGGACCACTTTTTGTCCGCTGGTGCCAGAGGCCTCGAGCGGACGCCGCGGATTGTTGAGCCACACGTCCACTCCTTGCACCAGATGCCGGCCGACGTTGATGTCATAGTCCTCGATGAAGACGAATCGGTCGGCGAACTCCGAGTCGCGCATCATCTCCGCGATCTGCTGCAGAACCTTCTTTCCCGGTTCGTCGTGGGGGTGGGCCTTGCCGGCAAAGAGGAATTGCACCGGCCGCTTGGGATCGTTGACCATCGATGCCAGACGCTGAATATCGACGAGCACCAGATTGGCTCTCTTGTAGGTGGCGAAGCGGCGCGCGAAGCCGATAGTCAGCGCGTCCGGCGAAAGCACCTTACCGAGTTTTCGCAGAGTTTCCATCGGTTCACCGCGCCGCTCGGCCTGTTCCTTTGCGCGGCGGCGCGCAAAATCGACGAGTTGCGATTTAAGGTTGAGGTGCGTCTCCCATAGCTCGCCATCGTCGACGTTTTCAATCTCCTCCCAAGTCCGCGCGGCGCCGCTGTTCGACTGCCAGCCAACCCCGAGATGGCGATCGTAGAGGCGGCACATCTGCGGCGCCAGCCACGAAGGCACGTGCACCCCATTCGTGATGTGCCCGATCGGTACGGCATCCTGCGGTTTGCCGGGATAAAGGCCCCACCACATGGACCGCGAAACCTCGCCATGCAGCGACGAAACCGCATTGGCATGACGCGAGAGCTTGAGCCCCAGGACGGTCATGCAGAATGGTTCCTGCTCATCGGTGGAGTGTTCGCGGCCAAAGCCCATGAAGTTCTCCTGCGAAAGTCCCAGCTGTTCGCGCAGAGGGCCGAGGTGCTCCTCAATCAGATCGGCGTGGAAGCGGTCGTGGCCCGCCGGCACGGGAGTGTGCGTGGTGAAGACCACCTCCCGCGCGACCTGGCTGGCGGCCGTATTGAAGTCGATGCCTTCCTCCTGCATGCGATTGCGAATCGCCTCGAAGACCGCAAAACCGCTGTGTCCCTCGTTCAGGTGCAAGACTCCGGGAGAGACGCCCATGGCCTTGAGTGCGCGAAAGCCGCCCACACCCAACAGCAACTCCTGCCGAATGCGCGTCCTCGCGTCTCCGCCATAGAGCCGTGAGGTCGTCTCCAAATCCTCCGGCGCATTGCCGGCAACGTTTGAATCGAGCAGCAGGAGGTCGATGCGCCCCACCTTCACTCGCCATACCTTCGCACGGATCACGCCGCCGCGCGTTCTGATCTCGACAATGACCGGCTTGCCGTTCGCGCCAATTGCTGGTTGCATGGGCAGTTGGTTGACGTCGGTCTCCAGGTACTCTTCCTGCTGCCATCCACTCTTGTCCAGGCGCTGCAAGAAGTAGCCTTGCCCATAAAACAACCCGACGCCAATCAGTGGAATATCCAGGTCGGATGCGCTCTTGATGTGGTCTCCCGAGAGCACGCCAAGGCCGCCGGAGTAAATTGGGAGGGACTCATGCATCCCGAATTCGGCGGAAAAATAGGCCACCGGGCGAGGCCGCAGCACGCCGGCGTTAGCAGCGCCCCAGGTACGGTCTGCCAGCAAATATTCCTGCTGCCGGCGAAAGACATAGTTGATGCGGCTATGTAGTACGAGTTCAGTCGCGCGCCGCTCGATCTCACCCAGCGGCATCTCGCTCAGCAGTGCAATAGGATTCTGATTGAGCTGGCGCCAGCGCGTAGGATTCAGATCGCGAAACAAGGCGATGCAGTCGGGGTCCCAGCTCCACCAGACATTGCGGGCCAGCGCCCACAGACGCTCCTGCGCGGGAGCGATGAACCGATCGAGAGTACGCGCCTCGCTCACAACCGGCGCTACCTGGTTCGCCGCCTCCACGAGCATGCGGATTTCATTCTCTCGAAAGCTCCGCGGTTCTCTTGTTTGAACGACAAGTACGCCCTGCAAGACTCCGCGGTCGATCAGCGGCACGCCGAGGAAAGAGAGGTACTCCTCTTCCCCGGATTCTTTGAAGTACTTGAAACGGGGGTGATTCCGCACATCTTCTACGGCCACCGGCAGCACTCGCTCCGCGACCAGGCCTGTCAGGCCTTCGTTGAGCGGCATGCGCAGCGTGCCGATCGATTGCGGGTGCAGGCCAAGGGTGGCGGCCAGCACCAGATTCGATCGGTCCGGCTCGAGCAGATAGGCCGAGCAGACATCGGTCCTGAAGCGCGTGGCGATCAGCGCCACCACGTTCAGCAGCGTATCGGCCGGCTTGCCGCCCTCTTCGGTCAGGCTGGTGATCTCATCCAATGTCAATACAAGCCTTTCGTCAGTCGCATCGTAGGATTGGGTCATCGGGTTGCGCTCGCCTTTCAGTTCAATTCAGAAGAGCCTCATAGACACTTGTGCGACACCTCAACAGGAGTGTAGTAAGGGTGCAATTATGCGTCCGGTCCAACCGCTGGATCTCAAAACGGCCAAAAGCGTTGTGGTTGATTGAAGGGAGAATCCCGTCTTGCGCCGATCCGGGATGAATTTGACAATATCATTAATTCGCTTGCAAACAAAGACCAAATCTGCAGGTACGAAAGCTTCTGGCTTTGCTTTATACATCAGTTCGGCCCAGGCCCATTTGGTCCAGGTCAATGTGACGGGATAAAGCCCCAAGAGGAATAGGTCATTTGAGTTGAATCGATTGACGATATTCTCGTTGTATCAGGGCCGGGAATCGGGGCCTTCGGCTAGAAATCCGGCGGGCGATAGAATGCGTATTCCGCGCCACGGATGCAGCACGAGCAGGTCTGCATCGCTGCTGACGATCGCATCGGCCTCGGCTGCCAATGCCAACGCGAGAAACTGATCGTCCCTGGGATCGCGGCACGGCGGCTGTATCTCCATCGTGTCGCTGCTTTGCACAACGAACAAGCGCAGTCTCCGGTGTAGATTGGCGACGAACGTCTGACGCTTTTCACGATTGAGGTAGCGATCGAACTTGCTGCGGTTGAGCACAACTTCCAGCTCAGCCATCGTTTCCGCGCTGGCACAGATATCGCAGAAGCGGAGGGCCTTCAACAGCGCCTGGTGAGGAGCTGTCCCTATGCGCAACGCTGCGCCGACCAAGGTGCTCGTATCGAAGACGACCCTCTGGATTGGTCTCACCGGGATTCATGAACCAGGCGAACTACATCCTCATCGGTCAGCGCCGCTGCTGCCGCTGCTTGAGCGGGGGACAAGCTCTTTTTGGCTCGGGCGCTCCATTCCTCCAGATCGGCCACGGCCTTGCTCCGCCTGCGCCGCGCATCCAGAAGATCGTCCATGTCTTGGGGTGATACGACAAAAACAGCAGGGCGTCCATGCCGGGTAATCGCGACGGCTTCGCGCTGCGCCATGTCCAGCAACCGCCCGAAACTGTTCTGCGCCTCTACGGAGGTCATGGTTTTCATCGTTTGATCCCCGATAAAACTAGCTAATATGGATAATATAGCTAGTTTTATCGATCCGCAAGTCCATCTGTGCCGCGCCTTTTGCATGGATGAAATAGGCAAAGGCGCGAGGACAACCTCCAAGTTTGCGGTCCGTGCCGGCAGGCCTACCGCATCGGCTGGCGCAAAATCGTCCCTAGCTTCCCCGGCGCGCTTCACCACGCCTCATCTCGGTACGGAAATCACCGACGGAAGCTTGACTCAGGCCGGTTGACCCGGTTCCTCACGCTTGGGCAGTAGAACACGCTCAATCCAAGGCCCGCAATTCCAAAGAACGAACGTGAGAAGCAACAAGGCCACGACGCGCAGAAGAAGGAAGGCAATGTCAATACAGTAATAGCCTCGCCAGAAATCATCGGACGCGGGTAGTGCCAGAACGCTGACCTCTCTCGCGTGGTGAAGGAGCGACATGAACCGGACGGGTAAGTAAGTAATCTCAAGCATCGCGTTAACAAACTGAATGATCGCCAATGCGCGGCTAACCAGGAGGACGGCTTCTTTTCTTGACACAGGTCTGCCACTCTTTCCTTGATTCTACGGGGCAGTTTTCAGGTCAGTGGGCAAAAGCTAATCCCTAACCCCTAATCCCTATTCCCTTCACTTAATCCCCCGGCGCCTCTTCCAGCTCCGCGCCGAGCCTGTGCAGCTTCATCACCTTCCATTGCAGCCGGTCAAAGAAGAGATAAACCACCGGCGTCGTGAACAAAGTCAGCATCTGCGAGACGATGAGCCCGCCGACGATGGTGATGCCCAGCGGCTTGCGCAGCTCCGAGCCCACACCCATGCCGATGGCCAGCGGCAAACCGCCGAAGAGCGCCGCCATAGTCGTCATCATGATCGGCCGGAAGCGCAGCAGGCAGGCCTGGTAGATTGCCTCCACTGGCGGCAATCCCTGGTCGCGCTCCGCCTGCAGCGCAAAGTCGATCATCATGATGGCGTTCTTCTTCACAATGCCGATCAGCAGGATGATCCCGATCAGCGCAATGATGCTCAGCTCGGTTTTCATCAGCATCAGGGCCAGGATCGCGCCCACGCCGGCTGGGGGGATGGTGGAAAGAATCGTCAGCGGATGGATCAGGCTCTCATAGAGAATGCCGAGCACGATGTAGACCGCGACCAGAGCAGCCACAATCAGCCACAGCTCATTCTTGAGCGAATCCTGAAAGGCCTGCGCGGTTCCCTGGAAGGTGGCGTGAATGGCGGAGGGCATTCCCATCTCGCCCTGGACTTTTTCCAGGGCCGTGACTGCGTCTCCCAGGGCGAAGTTGGGCGCCAGGTTGAAGCTGAGCGTGACAGCCGGATACTGGCCCTGATGGTTTACTTGCAGCGCGGTCCGCTGCTGTTCAAAGTGAGCGATGGTCGAGAGCGGAACCATCGATCCACCACCACCGGCGACACCGGCAGCCTTGATGAAGATGCCATTCAGCGCGTCCGGGCTCTGCTGGTAGATCGGGTCGACCTCCATGACCACGAAGTACTGGTTGAGCGCGGTATACATGGTGGAGACTTCGCGCTGTCCGAAGGCATCGTAGAGCACGTTGTCAATGGCGGCGGCCGTGATGCCCAGCCGCGAGGCAGCGTCGCGGTCGATCACCAGGTTGGCCGCCAGGCCCTGGTTCTGCTGGTCTGTTGAGACGTCGCGCAGCTCGGGCATGGTTCTCATGTGCGCCAGCAGTTGCGGCGCCCAGCTATTCAGCTCGTTGAGGTTTTCGTCCGAGAGCGTGTACTGGTACTGCGCGTCGGAGCCGCGGCCGCCAATCTGGAACTCCTGCTGCACCTGGAGAATCAGCGCCGCGCCGGGCACGCTGGTGAGCTTGCCGCGCAGGCGGTTCACAACCTGGTCGGCGGTGACGCGCCCAGGGCGCTGGTTCAGCGGCTTGAGAGCAATGAACATGTTGCCCACATTCGAGCTGCCGCCGCCGGGACCGTTGCCGCCCACAAAAGCGGTCACCGACTGGATCGCCGGGTCATCGAGGACCATCTGCGCCAGTTGGCGCTGCTTCGCCTGCATGGCGTCGAAGCTGATGTCCTGCGAGGCCCTTGTTCGGCCGCCCATGCGCCCGGTGTCCTGCTGCGGGAAAAAGCCCTTGGGCACGATATAAAAGAGGTACCCATTCAGGGCCACGGTGCAAAACAGGATGCTCAGCATCAGCGCCTGGTGGCGCAAGACCCAGCCGAGGCCGCCGGCGTATTCGTTCTGCAGCCACAGGAAGGCGCGTTCGCTGGCGCGATAGATAGGGCCGTGACGGCTCTCGTCCCGCGATTTGAGAAACCGGGCGCAGAGCATCGGCGTGGTGGTCAGCGAGACCAGAAGCGAGACCGCAATGGCCACACTCAAGGTCACGGCAAACTCGCGGAAGAGCTTGCCAACAATCCCGCCCATCAGCAGAATCGGAATGAAGACGGCGATCAAAGACAAGCTCATGGAGAGCACCGTGAAGCCGATCTCTTTGGATCCTTTCATCGCCGCGTCAAAGGGCGTGTCCCCCATTTCGAGATAACGGGTGATGTTTTCGATGACCACGATGGCATCGTCGACGACAAATCCCGTAGCGATGGTCAGCGCCATCAGTGAGAGGTTGTCGATCGTGTAGCCAAGCAGCCACATCACGCCAAAGGTGCCTACAAGCGAGAGCGGCACGGCGATCGACGGAATGATGGTGGCCCACACTTCGCGCAAAAAGAGGAAGACCACCAGCACCACCAGGATCACGCTGATCATCAGCGAAATCTCCACGTCGTGCACGCTCGAGCGAATCGTTGTAGTCCGGTCCACGGCCACGTCGATCTTGATCGTGGGCGGGATGGCAGCCTGCAAGTGCGGCATTTCGGCCATCACGCTGTCTACGGTGGAGATGACGTTGGCGCCGGGAATCTTGAAGACAATAATCAGCACCGCGTCTTTCAACTGTCCTGGCGGGCCGTTGGGCGTGTTGATGCCGCTCACGCCGGCGGTGCGAATGTCGGCGACGCCGTCTGCCACCTTGCCGATGTCGGTGACGCGAACTGGCGCGCCGGTCTGCTTGTTGTATCCGGCGATGATGGGTGCGTAGTCGCTGGCTTTGAATATCTGGTCGTTGTCGCCGATCTGCCAGCGGTGATCAGCGTCTTGAAAGGCGCCCTTGGGCCGATTCGCGTTGGCGCCTGCCAGCGCAGTTCGCACCGCATCCAGGCCCACGCCGTTCGCGCCCAGCTCCATGGGATTCAACTCGACACGCACCGCCGGGCTGGAGCTGCCGCCGACGAAGACCTGCCCCACACCCTGGATCTGCGAGATCTTCTGCGACAGGATGGAGTCGGCCATGTCGTAGATCTGGGGCTTGGTCACCACGTCCGATGTTAGCGTGAGAATCAGGATCGGAGCCTCTGCCGGGTTTGCCTTGCGGTAGCTTGGATTCTGCGGAAGGTAGGAGGGCAACTGGCTGCGTGCCGCGTTGATCGAGGCCTGCACGTCGCGCGCCGCGGCGTCGATGTTGCGATTGATGTCGAATTGCAAAGCGACCGAGGCCGAGCCCAGCGAACTCGACGAAGTCATCTGGTTGACGCCGGCGATGCGTCCGAACTGGCGCTCCAGCGGTGTGGCGACCGACGAAGCCATCGTCTCCGGGCTCGCGCCGGGCAGTCCCGCGCCTACGCCGATGACCGGAAAGTCGACGTTGGGCAGCGAGGCCACGGGCAACAGCGAGTAAGCCACCGAGCCGGCCAATAACAAAGCCAGGCTGAGCAGCGAAGTGGCTACCGGCCTCTGGATGAATGGTGCTGAGAGATGCATCGCCCTTAGCTTTCAGCTTCTAGCCTTTAGCTATCAGCTGGAGGTTAATTGAGGTTTGAGGTATCCCAGGTCTCAAAATCGAGACTCGGGGCACCCAGCTTTTTCTGTTCCCTGTTCCCTGTTCCCTATTCCCTATTCCCTGTCCTTAGTCCGCACTCACCGGCTGCTCGTGACGGATGGCTAGCTCGCGCGGCTTCAAGCGCTGGGCCAGCTTGTCAAAGTAGAGATAGGTCACCGGCACGGTATAGAGCGTGAGCAACTGCGACAAGATCAATCCGCCGACGATGGTCACGCCGAGCGGCATGCGCAACTCCGCGCCTACACCGCCTCCCAAAGCAAGCGGCAAGCCGCCCAGCATGGCAGCCATCGTCGTCATCAGAATCGGCCTGAAACGCAACTGGCAGGCCTGGAAGATGGCAGCCTCGGCGGACTTGCGCTCGATGCGTTCGGCCTGCAAGGCAAAGTCGATCATCATGATGGCGTTCTTCTGCACGATGCCGATGAGCAGAATGATTCCGATCAGCGCAATCACGCTGAAATCGGTGCGCGTAATCAGCAGTGCAAGCAGCGCGCCCACGCCCGCCGAGGGCAGCGAGGAGATGATGGTGATGGGGTGAATGTAACTCTCGTAGAGCACGCCCAGCACGATGTATACGGTCAACAGCGCGGCCAATATCAACAGAGGTTCATTCGCAAGCGAAGTCTGGAAGGCGGCGGCCGTGCCCTGGAAGCTGGCGTTGATCGAGGCCGGCATCTGGATGCGCTGCTCGATGCGGTTGACGGCGTTCACGGCATCGCCCAGTGCCTTGCCCGGCGCAAGATTAAAGCTGACCACCGTCGAGGGGAACTGGCCCTGGTGGCCGATCGCCAGTTGCGCGGTCGACTGCTCCCAGTGGGCGAGCATTCCGAGCGGAACCTGTGTGCCATTGCCCGATTTGACGAAGAGATTGTTCAGCACAGAGGGGTCGGTCTGAAAGTTCTGCCCGACCTCCATCACCACGTGGTACTGGTTAAGCTGAGTGAAGATCGTCGAAACCTGGCGCTGGCCGAAGGCGTCGTAGAGTGTGTTGTCCACGTCGGCCATGCCTATACCCAGCCGCGCCGCGGTGTCGCGATCGATCACCAGCTTCGCGCTTAGACCCTTGTCCTGCAGGTCGCTGGCCACATCGGTCACCACAGCTTCCTTGCCCAGCTCGTTCACCATCTGCCGCGTGTACCTGGCCAACTCGACCGGGTCGGGGTCTTCCAGCGAATACTGAAATTCAGTCCGACTCACGCGATCTTCCACCGTCAGGTCCTGGAGCGGCTGAAGAAAGAGCTGAATGTCCTCCGTGCCTTCAACGCTTCCCAAACTGGATTGCAGCCGCCGGATCACTTCAGTCGCGGAAATCTTGCGCTGGTCGAGCGGTTTGAGGTTGATCTGAATGCGGCCGGAGTTGAGCGTGGTATTCGTTCCATCGACACCGATGAAGGAGGATACGTTATCTACTGCCGGATCTTGTAGCAGAACGTCCACTAGCCTCTGTTGGCGCTCAGCCATCGAGGTGAAGCTGACCGTCTGCGGCGCCTCGCTGATGCCCAGAATCACGCCCGTATCCTGCACCGGGAAGAAGCCCTTGGGAACCACAAGAAACAGCAGCACTGTGGCCACAAACGTCGAGATTGTCACCAGCAGGGTGATAAAACGATAACGCAGAACAACTTGAAGTGTGCGCCCATAAAAGGCAATCACCCTGTTGAATACATCTTCAGACCAGTGGTAGAAGCGGGTCTGCTTGGCAACCTTCTTGTCTTTCAGAATCCGCGAGCACATCATCGGCGTCAAGGTCAGCGAAACGAAGGCGGAGACCAGAATCGTGACGGCCAGCGTGATGGCGAACTCGCGGAAGAGCCGGCCCACCACATCGCTCATGAAGAGCAGCGGAATGAGCACCGCGATCAGCGAAACCGTCAGCGACATGATGGTGAAGCCGATCTGCTCGCTGCCCTTGAGTGCCGCCTTCATGGGGCTGTCGCCTTCTTCGATGAAGCGCGAGATGTTCTCGATCATCACGATGGCGTCGTCAACGACGAAACCCGTGGAAATGGTCAGCGCCATCAGTGTCAGGTTGTTCAGCGAGTAACCCAGCAGGTACATCACGCCGAAGGTTCCGACGATCGAGAGCGGCACGGCGATCGAGGGAATGATCGTCGCCGCCAGGTTGCGCAGGAAGAGGAAGATCACCATCACCACCAGGGCGACGGTGAGCATCAACTCGTATTCCACATCCCGCACCGAGGCGCGAATCGTGACCGTGCGGTCGGTAAGCACCTTCACCTGTATTGAGGCCGGCAGGCTGGTCTGCAACTGCGGCAGCAGCGTCTTGATGCGATCCACCACGGCGATGATGTTGGCGCCCGGCTGGCGCTGAATGTTCACGATCACCGCGGGCTGGCGGTCCATCCACGCGGCCTGCTGCGAGTTCTCGGCGGCATCGACAATGGTTGCGACATCAGAGGCGCGGACGGCTGCCCCGTTGCGATAGGCAATGATCACCGGCTTGTAATCGGAGCTCGAGACCAACTGATCATTGGCGCCAATGGTGAACGACTGGCGGTTGCCGTTCAGCGTGCCCTTGGCCTGGTCCACGTTGGCCGCGGCCAGCGCGGTGCGCAGGTCTTCGAGGCTCAGGTTGTAGGCAGCGAGTTGGGATGGGTTGGCTTGAATGCGAACCGACGGCTTTTGTCCGCCGGCGATCGAAACGAGTCCCACGCCGGTCACTTGCGAGATCTTTTGCGCCAGATTGGTGTCGGCCGCGTCTTCGATCTTGTCCAGGGGCAGGGAGTCCGAGGTCAGCGCCAAGGTCATGATGGGCGCATCGGCGGGGTTGACTTTGGAGTAAATGGGCGGGTTGGGCAGATCGGGAGGCAGGAAGCTATTGCCCGCGTTGATAGCCGCCTGCACCTCCTGCTCGGCCACATCAATATTCTCGTCGAGGTTGAATTCGAGGGTAATCACCGAGCCGCCGCCCGAGCTGACCGAGGTCATCTGCTTCAACCCCGGCATCTGGCCAAACTGCCGTTCCAACGGCGCGGTCACCGACGATGCCATCACCTCTGGCCCGGCGCCGGGATAGAAGGTAAGCACCTGGATGATCGGGTAGTCCACCTCGGGCAGCGCGGAGACCGGCAACTGCTGGTAGCCGACAAAGCCCGCCAGCAGAATCGCCGCCATCAGCAGCGAGGTTGCAACCGGGCGCAGAATGAATGGCCGGGAAGGGCTCAGGCTCACTGCTTATTCCTCTGACTCTGGTCGGATTTGCCGCCGCCCGCGCCTTGCCCAACTCCCTGGCCTGCCCCCTGTCCGCCGCGCTGGCGGGCTGCGCTGATGGTCACAATCTGCCCGGCGCGCAGCCGGTCGGCGCCGTCCACCACCACCTGCTGGCCCGGTTCGAGACCGCTGTCGAGGATGGTCACCTGGCCTTCTGCAAGGGCGATCTTCACGGTCTGAATTCTGGCAGCCGAAGTCTTTTTGGCGGGGTCGGTATCGACCATCCACACATACGATCCCTGATTGCCGCTCTGGATCGCCGCGGACGGTACCACCAGCGCATTGGGCCGGTCTTCCATGACTAAATGAATGTTGACGAACTGATTGGGGAAGAGCGCTTGATCCTTGTTGTCGAAGACCGCCTTCAGCTTGTCGGTTCCGGTGGTGGTGTCGATCTGGTTGTCGGCGGTGAGCAGATAGCCGCTGGCCAGCTTCACGGTATCGCCCTGGTTGTAGGCCTCCACGGGCAGGCGCTTCTCCGCGCGCAGCTTTTGCAGTACAGGTGGAAGCTGGTCCTCGGGGAGCGTAAAGTCAACGGCAACCGGCTCAAGTTGATTGATGACGACGAGGTTGGTTGTATTGGCCGCAATAATGTTGCCGGGATCCACCAGCCGCAGGCCGATCTTGCCGTCGATGGGCGACTGGATGGTGCACCAGCTGAGCTGCAACTGGGCATTCTCGATGGCGGCCTTGTCAGACTCAATGGCGCCCTGATACTGGCCCTGCGCAGCCTCATCGGAGTCCAGCGTCTCCTTGGATACCACGCCCGCCGCAAAGAGAGCTTTATAGCGCGCATACTCAGCCTGGGCGTTCTTGAGCAAAGCCTCATCGTGGGCCAGCGTACCCTTGGCCTGGTCCAGCGCGGCCTGGTAAGGCCTGGGGTCAATCACCAGGATGGCCTCGCCCTTCCTCACCTGCTGGCCCTCGGTGAACTTGACCGGTTCGAGCTCGCCGCTGACCCGCGCCTTTACCGTGACACTCATGTAGGGCGTCACCGTGCCCAGCGCCGTGAGGTAGACAGGCATTGGCTTCCCTTCTGCAACGGCTACCTGCACCGGAATCGGCCGGCTCATCAGCGCCGCGGCCTGGTTGGCGCTGTTGGCTGCGTTCAGCTTCTGGTTCTGGTAGATCTTCCAGACGATCAAGGCCAGAGCCGCGACCAGCACCAGGTAGACGGCAATGCGCACCCAGGATCCTTTGTGGGCGGGTGGTTGTTGTTGCAGGCCTTTTTCAGGCAGATAGGACACTGAAGTGCCTTCGTAGGACATGGTGTTTGATTCCCGTCGTTTTCTCGTGAGTGAATGCCCGCGCAACGGGCAACGATATGACCAATCCGGGCAGAAAACTGACTGCCCGCTTTCAGTTCTAAGGACGCTTGAGTTTCCTGAAAGGTTTCGTCCGCCGAGGCTATATCCTGCGCGATACGGAATGCCGCATTCAGGTTGGAAACAGAGATTTCGCGGATGAAAGCCGGAACCATTGTAAGCGAATCGAGCGCTTCCTGGGTAACTGCAGCCTGCGCCGGCCGGCTGTCGTTTGACGGTATACTTGACGCAGAGTTTACCCTTGCTGTGTTGGATTCGTGATTCGCCGCTCTTGCCTGGCAAGGGGTAGTCGCCCGCGGCCGGCCCGGCATCGCCAGATCCAAAGAGGACGCCTTGCTCCAGAATCCCGAGATAGCCGAGCCTGTCGAGCATGAATCTCCGGCGCTCCCGCTCTGTGTCGATCTGGATGGCACGCTGATCAAGTCGGATTCGCTCTTCGATGCGGTCTGCCAGTTCATGCACCGGAGCCCCGCCCGCCTGTGGCAACTGCCGCTGTGGTTGGCCGGTGGGCGCGCCCATCTGAAAGCCGAGGTAGCGCGCTGCGCCCCGCTCAACGCCTCCCGGCTACCCTACAATACCGAGGTGCTCAGTTACCTGCGAGCTGAGCGGCGCGAGGGCCGGCAACTCTACCTGACCACCGGCGCGGACGGGCCCCTGGCAGAGCGCGTGGCAGCGTACCTGGGCATCTTTGCCGGCGTGCTGGCCTCGGACGGCGTCACCAACCTGACCAGCGGGAGAAAGCTGGCCCTCCTCAAGACGCGTTTCGGCGAATTCGACTACATCGGCAACTCCCGCGCCGACCTGCCTCTGCTGGCCAGCGCGGGCCAGGCGATGGTGGCCAACCCCACCCTCGGCCTCCGCATTGCGCTTGGTCTGCGGCGCATCCCGGTGGCCCGAATATTTCTTGACCGGCGGCCGTTGCCTCGTACGCTGCTCAAGGCGATCCGCATCCACCAGTGGGCCAAGAATATTCTCCTGCTCGCACCGCTTGCGCTCTCGCACAAGCTGCACGCGGCAGGGATCGGCGCAGTCATCGCCGCGTTTTTCTGCTTCAGCTTCATGGCCTCGGCCAGCTATCTCTTCAACGACCTGCTGGATATCGACAGCGACCGCCGTCATCCGGTCAAACGCTTCCGGCCCTTTGCGGCGGGCGATCTGCCAGTCACCGGCGGCGTTGCTCTCGCGATCCTGCTCATCGCGGCCTCGGTAGTGATTCTGCCTTTGCTTCCTCACCAATTCGCGCTCTGGCTGGCGGTTTATATCGTGGCCACGACGGCCTATTCCTTCTATCTCAAACAAGTTGCCCTGGTGGACGTGCTGATGCTTTCCGGCCTCTACACCCTGCGCCTGCTGGCCGGCGGCGCGGCCACCGGGACCGAGATCTCTCACTGGCTGGCGGGCTTCTCCATCTTTCTCTTTCTCTCGCTGGCCATGGTCAAGCGCTTTAGCGAGATTGAAAACCTGCGCGAACGCGGTCTCACCGCAACCCATGGGCGGGGCTATCTGGTCGCCGACCTCGAGCAGATTCGCAGCTTTGGCACGGCCTGCGCCACGGCTGCCGTGGTGGTTTTTTCGTTGTATATTTCGCGCCCCGACGTCGAGGCCCTCTACAAACACGCCGGACGCCTGTGGCTGATCGTCCCGCTGATGCTCTTTTGGCTTTACCGGGTCTGGCTGCTGGGCTCGCGCGGCGAGATGGACGGCGACCCGGTCATCTTTGCCCTCCGCGACCGCATTAGCCTGCTGGTGGGATTGTGCGTGCTCGCCGCGGCTATCTCCGCCTTGTAGGGTGCGGAGATGGGATCCCCTCCCCCGTCCGACCTGAATCCTTTGCACCGGCTCGCACGTCACAAGAAACAGAGTGAAACGCCTGCCGGCGTTGCGTCAATTTCGCCATAGTCGTCGTTTACCATTGAAGTTTCAACAAGTTGTTGGAAGGGATCAGGGCGGAAGACGCCGTCGGGTCCCGGAACCCATTGAGCCGGTCGAGACCGGACCAGGGCAATAGAGGCTTTTTCCAAGCTCACCCCGGCCGCGCACAACCCCTTCAGACCACCCCCGGCTCAGGAGCGAGTACCTGCCTTATGTGGATTGTCCGGCTTGCGCTGCGGCGGCCTTACACCTTTGCCGTCTTTGCGCTCTTGATTCTGATTCTCGGTGTCTTCAGCATCGAGTCGATGCCCACGGACATCTTCCCCAATATCGACATCCCTGTCGTGACGGTTGTCTGGCAATACTCAGGTCTCTCCGCCGATCAGATGGCCAACCGCATCGTCTCCAACAGCGAACGCGGCATGACCACCACGGTCAACGACATCGAGCACATCGAGTCGCAGTCGCTCAACGGCATTGCGATCATCAAGATTTTTTTCCAGCCCCACGTGAACATCGGCAGCGCCGTGGCCCAGGTTACGTCCATTTCTCAAGTCCAGTTGCGCGCGCTGCCGCCCGGCACCACGCCGCCCTTCATCATTCAATACAACGCCTCCAGCGTGCCCGTGCTGCAGTTGGGACTCTCAGGCGAAGGCATGAATGAACAGCAGTTGAACGACACGGCCACGAACACCGTTCGCACCCAGCTCTCCACCATCGAGGGAGCGCAGACGCCCTTCCCCTATGGCGGCAAGCAGCGCCAGATTCAAGTGGACCTGGACCTTGCCGCGCTCCAGGCCAAGGGGCTATCGCCGGTCGATGTGGTCAACGCAATCTCCGCGCAGAACCTGATCGCCCCCTCCGGCACCATGAAGATAGACCGCTTCGAGTACTCGGTCGAAACCAACTCCGCACCCAGCATTGTGAACGACCTGAACAACTTGCCCATCAAGGCGGTGAACGGCGCGGTCATCTACATTCGCGACGTGGCCCACGTGCGCGACGGCAACCCGCCGCAGACCAACATCGTGCGAGTGGACGGCAAGCGCGCCATTTTGATGAGCATCATGAAGACCGGCTCGGCCTCCACGCTCGATATCATCAGCGGCGTGCAAGAAAAACTCGCGAGCATCAAGGACCAGCTGCCGAAGCAGCTTCACATCGACCCGCTCTCCGACCAGTCGATCTTTGTACGCGGCGCCATCAATGGCGTAGTCCGCGAGGCCATCATCGCCGCCTGCCTCACCGCCATCATGATCCTGGTCTTTCTCGGCAGTTGGCGCTCGACCGTGATTATCGCGGTCTCCATTCCGCTCTCCATTCTCTGCTCGCTCAGCGTCCTCGCCATGCTGCACGAGACCATCAACATCATGACGCTCGGCGGCATGGCGCTCGCGGTCGGCATCCTGGTCGACGACGCAACCGTGGCTATTGAAAACATCAACCGCAATCTCGAGGCCGGCAAGGAACTCGAGCAGTCCATCCTCGACGGCTCGGCGCAGATCGCCGTCCCGGCTTTGGTTTCTACGCTCGCCATCTGCATCGTCTTTGTGCCCATGTTCTTCCTGAGCGGCGTGGCGAAATATCTGTTTGTCCCCATGGCCGAGGCGGTGGTCTTCGCCATGCTGGCCAGCTATCTGCTCTCCCGTACTCTCGTCCCCACCATGGCCAAGTACCTGCTCAAGGAGCACGACGAAGCGGGGGCCGCAGGGAAACGCTCCAGCCGCAATCCCTTCATCCGCTTTCAACTCGGCTTCGAGTCCGCTTTTGACAGCTTCCGCCGAGGTTACCTGCGCCTGCTCATGCTTTGCGTGGACCATGCAGCGTTTTTTCTCATCCTTTTCATGGTTTTTGCGCTGGGCTCCATGGCGCTGTTGGAACCCCGGCTCGGCGAAGATTTCTTCCCTTCGGTAGACTCCGGCCAGTTCAAGATTCACGTTCGCGCCCGCACTGGCACGCGCATTGAAGAAACAGCCGCGCTCTGCGACCACATCGACTCGACCATCCGCGAGAATATTCCCGCCAAAGAGGTGGTGACCATCGTCGATAACATCGGCCTGCCCTACTCGGGCCTGAACCTCTCCTACTCCACCTCCGCCCCCATCGGCCCGGCCGACGCCGATATCCAGGTTCAGTTGAGCAAAGATCACCATCCCACCGCTGCCTATGTCGAGAAACTCCGCAAGGAGCTGGCCCGCCAGTACCCCGGAGTGACTTTCTATGCCCTGCCGGTGGACATTGTGACTCAGATTTTGAATTTCGGACTCTCCGCGCCTATAGATATTCAGTTGGTCGGTCCGAATCTCGAAGGCAACCGAGCCTTGGCCGAGCGCATGGCTAACGAGGTCCGCTATGTTTCCGGTGCGGCCGACGTACGCATCCAGCAGCCCTTCGACTATCCCACGATGACCGTGGCCATCGACCGAACCCGCGCCCAGTCCATCGGCCTCACGCAAAAAGACGTGGCGCAGAGTCTGCTGATTGCTCTCAGCGGCAGCTTCCAGACCAGCCCCAGCTTCTACCTCGATCCCAAGAACGGCGTCAGCTACAACGTCGCCATTCAGGCACCGCAGTATGGGCTCGACTCGCTGGCCGCGCTTCAGAGCCTGCCCGTGACCGGCAACGCGGCGGCCAAGCCACCCAGCGGCTCGGCTGCTACCGGCACGCCGGGCGGGCAGCCCCCGGTGCAGGTATTGGGCAGTCTGGCCTCCATCACGCCCGGCTCCGAGATGGGCACAGTGAGCCACTACGATGTTCAGCCGGTCATCGATATCTACGCCAACGTCGATGGAACCGATCTGGGAACCGTCACTCGCGCGGTGGAGGCGATCATCGCCCGCCACGAGAAGGCCGGCGATCTGCCCCGCGGCTCGCACTTCGATCTGCGCGGCCAGAGCCTGACCATGAAGAAGTCCTACATCGGGCTGCTCGGCGGCCTGGCCTTTTCCATCCTCCTGGTCTACCTGCTGATCGTGGTCAACTTCCAGTCCTGGCTCGATCCGTTTCTGATCATCTCGGCGCTGCCTGCGGCGCTGGCCGGCATCGTCTGGTTCCTCTTCCTCACCAACACCCGCCTCAGCGTACCCGCGCTGACCGGCGCCATCATGTGCATGGGCGTGGCCACCGCCAACTCGATTCTCGTGGTCAGCTTTGCCCGCGAGCAGCTTGAAGTCCTGGTCGGCGACGCGCGAAAGGCCGCGCTGAATGCCGGCTTTGTCCGCCTGCGACCGGTCTTGATGACCGCGTTGGCCATGATCATCGGCATGGTGCCCATGGCGCTCGGCCTGGGCGACGGCGGCGAGCAGAACGCCCCGCTCGGCCGCGCCGTCATCGGCGGCCTGCTGCTGGCCACCGTGGCCACGCTCTTCTTTGTGCCTGCATCCTTTGCAACGGTCCACAGCTGGCTGGAAGGCCGCCGAAAGGCTCCTCACGGTCTGCAACCCGCCGGAGCACCTGACGAATTTGACGAGATTTCGGAGTAGATCTTTATGACGAACCAACCCAATCCGAACCCGCAAGCAGCCAACGAACACGAGACCGCCCCCGAGCAGCAGCCCATCTCGCCGCGCAAGGCTCTTGTGGGTGTAGCGTTGGTCCTCATTGTTCTGGCAGTTCTGGCAGGCATCGGCATTCTGCGCCGATGGAATGCAAATAAGGTCCTCGCCGACATGACCACGCAACTGGCCGCTCCCACGGTGATCGTTGCCGCGCCCAAGCCTGGCGCACCGGTGGACAACTTTGTGCTGCCCGGCAACGTGACATCATACACCGACTCTCCCATCTACGCCCGCACCTCCGGCTATCTGACCAGGTGGTACTTCGACATCGGCGCGCGCGTCAAGAAGGGCGCTCTGCTGGCCGAGATTGCCACACCCGAGGTGGACCAGCAACTCGCGCAGGCCGAGGCCGACGTGAACACGGCCCAGGCCAACGCCAACAATGCCCGCATCCAGGCCGATCGCTACACCGGCCTCGTCCAATCGAACGCCGTCTCCCGCCAGGACACCGACACCTTCGTGAATCAGGCCACATCCACCGCGGCGCAGGTCCGCTCTGCCCAGGCCAACGTGCAGCGGCTTCACGACCTGCAATCCTTCGAGAAGGTTTATGCGCCCTTCGACGGAGTCATCACTGCGCGCAACGTCGATACCGGCCAGTTGATCGACCCCGGCGCCGGCAAGGAACTCTTTCACCTCCAGGCCATTCAGACCCTGCGCGTCTTCGCCAACCTTCCGCAGATCTACTCAAGCAACGTCAAGCCTGGCGCGAAGATCGGCCTGACCTTTGCCGAGCACGCGGGCAAGGTCTACCAGGGCACTCTGGTCCGCACGGCCGAGGCAATCGATCCGGTCAGCCGCACACTGTTGGTAGAGATCGACGTCAACAACAGCGCCGGCGAACTGCTGCCCGGCTCGCTCGCCGAGGTCCACTTCAAGACGCCGCCCGCCGGTCCCACCTTCATCGTGCCCGCCGCCGCGCTCATCTTTCGCAAGGAAGGCCTGCACGTGGGAATCGTCGTCAAAGGGGAGGGAATCAACGGAACCGTCGCCCATCTTGTTCCCGTGCTGATCGGTGAGGACGACGGCGCCAACGTGCAGATCGTCACCGGCCTCGGGGGCAGCGATCAGGTGATCCAGGACCCGCCCGACTCGCTCATCGAGGGCGAAAAACTCCAGGTAGTCACCCCCGCCAGCCAATCCAGCACCGGAGGCAAATGACCATGCCTTCGCTTCTTATTGCGGATAAACTCGAGGGCAGCTCACAACCGTGTCAGGGCACGACTTTAGTCGTGCCGAAAACACCACAAGATGAGGAATGGGCTTTAGCCCCTGAGGGACCCTTCTCGAAAAACTCGCGGGTGCCCCAGGCCCCGATTTTGGGACCTGGGAAATCACGAACCTCAACCCTCCAAACTCTCGCGGCACTATTCACCCTCACCCTTCTCACAGCCTGCAAGCCCGTCGGCCCCAACTACAATCGCCCCGTCTACCAAGCCCCGCCGGCCTACAAGGAAACCGGCGCGACAGCAGCTGTCGTTCCTCCTCCCGCACCCACCGGAGGCGCATGGCAGCCCGCAAACCCCTCCGACGGCATGTTGCGCGGCAAGTGGTGGGAGATCTATCAGGACCCGCAGCTCAACCAACTCGAAGAGCACATCGCTGCCGACAATCAGACCCTGCGCCAAGCGCTTGAAACCTATCTCGCCGCGCGCGACCAGGTCACCGCCGCCCGCTCCGCGCTCTTTCCCAGGCTCTCCGCCGGGCCATCCGTGGCGCGCGACCACGTGTCGCAGAATGGCCCCTCTTACGCGCCCGGCAAACCCGCCACCTACAACGACTTCACTCTGAGCGGTCAAGCCAGTTGGGAGCCGGATCTTTGGGGCCGCATCCGCCGCACCGTTGAGGCCGCCCGCGAGAACGCACAGGCCAGCGCCGCCGACCAGGCGAACATCGACCTCAGCCTTCACGCCGAGATGGCCGCCGACTACTTCCAACTGCGCGGCCTGGACTCGGATGTAAAGCTCCTGACGGCCACCGTCGCCGACCTTGAACGCCAACTCGATCTTACCCAGCGCCTTCTTGCCGGCGGAATCGGCACCGATGCCGACGTAGCCCAGGCCCGCACGCAGCTTGAAACCGTCCGCGCGCAACTCGTCGATCTTGGTGTCGCCCGCGCCCAGTATGAACACGCCATCGGCACCATCGCCAACCAGCAACTCTCCGGCTTCAGCATCCCGGCGTCTCCGCTTAATTTGCAACTGCCCAAGGTTCCGCTAGGCGTCCCCTCGCAACTGCTCGAGCGCCGCCCCGACATTGCCGCCGCCGAGCGCCGCGCCGCCGCCGCCAACGCCCAGATCGGCATCGCTGTCGCCGCCTTCTATCCCACTATCACTCTCAACGGCACGGGTGGCTTTGAGAGCGAACACGGCGGCACATGGATTCAAGGCCCAAGCGCACTATGGAGTCTGGGAGCGCAAGCGGCGGAGCTCCTCTTCGACGCCGGGCAGCGCCACGCCCTCACCGATGCAGCCCGCCACACCTACGAAGCCCAGGCCGCCGCCTACCGCAGCCAGGTCTTCCAGGCCTTCAATGAAGTAGAAGACCAGCTCTCCGGCCTGCGCATTCTAGAACAAGAATCGGGCGTCGAGCAGCGGGCAGTCGACTCCGCCCAGCATTCTTATGATTTGTCGAATCAGCGCTACAAAGGCGGCGTCACCAGCTATCTTGAAGTCCTGACGGCCGAGCAAGCTCTTCTCCAAAACCAGCGCACCGCCATCGATCTCGAATCCCGCCAGTTCGTAGCCAGCGTAGGATTAGTCCGCGCACTCGGCGGCGGCTGGGATGCGAGTCAGTTGCCGAAATAGAACGGTGAAGGGAATCCCTATTCCCTACCCACCGCTCCCTGTTTCACCGCATCCTGCCGCAAATGGGTATAAGCCGCCGGAGGCACATCGGTCAGCGGCAGCCCAGGCCCCTCCCAGAGCAGCCGCGGCGCATCCTGGCTCACCGAATGCAGCCCTTCCAGGTGGAAGATATGCCTCCCCGCCCGCAACCCCAGCGAGCCGCGATCGTAACGCATCGCATTTCCAGGCGACCCGCAGACCTGGGCAAACGGTGGCCCGGTCCTCGCCACCTCCACGCCGTCGATCACCAGTCGCGCGCCGTCGCGAGCCAGCAGATGAAATGTATAGCCGCCGTCGGCAGGAATGTCGATGAAGCCATCCCAGGCGGCGGCGTATCGTGTAAACCCCTGCGGTTCCGCATCAACGTTAGGCCCATCGCCCGAGAAGACCGCATGCTCGCTGGTCAGCTTCGGCAGTTCAGTCCATTCACCGGGGAAGATCTGCCAGCCGAGCCCCGGCAGCGTTGGCCCGGCAATGCTCGCGGCGTCATGCCAGCGAGCTACGGCCACCACGCCCTGCGCGGCCCAATCCTGATTGGTTGAATCAGGCTCTTCGTCACCCGTCTCGACGTGCAGCAGAACCCGAAATCGTCCAGAACCGTCCAAATCGGTTCCCTCGGCATCGGGGAAGCGGTGCCGCACGCGGCGCCCGGTGGCCTGGCTTCCATCGCCAAAGAGCCAGGTGTAGTGAGCGCCGCGCGAGGGTTGCGCAGTGAATGTGACTGGCTGGCCCGGAGCAAAGACAGGCGGATCTACGGTGAACGAGGCCACCGTTCCGTGCGTGCCGACAAACTCCGCTGCCGCCACGCCTGCCGAGACCGTCAGCGGAAGATCGGCATTGCCGGCCACGCGTCTTTGGCCATACTTCACATTGTCAAAGGTCACGTCCTTGACGTCGCCCGTCATCGTGGAATCGGCCAGCGGCGGCTGGTCCAGCGCCCAGATGTTACGGAATTCAAACCCATGCAGGCCGGGGTTCTGCTGTTCCAATTGCACCAGCGAGTACCAGTTGTCGAGAAACAGATTCTCAAACTTGAACTCCGAGTGGGCGCCCCGTGCCTCTTGCGCGCCCCAGAAGCCCAACAGCCCAAAGGTCTGTCCGCATGCCCCGATGCCGCCATGCAGAATGTCAGAATCGCGCAGGGTAAAGTTGCGCGAGTTGAAGATCTTTCGCGGCCACCCGGCGCGCACGACATTCGAAATACTCGTTGACAGCACGCTGTGTTCGATGAGGATGTTGTCCACATCGTGCCCCGGCCGCAGCATGTCCTCGTCCTTGTAGCCGTCCCAGTTGCCCTCCATCGCGAATACATCGTCGGACGCGCGCAGGAAGGAGTCATTCACAACCGTGTCGCCGCCGCCCAGCCAATCCATGCCGTCCTGATTGGCGTTGGCGGTGTTGCCGCCGATCAGCCGCAGGTCATCAAATCTGAATCCCGTGGAATCCTTCATCTGGATTGACCAGGTCCGCGCCCGCACGATGCAGGTCAGCCCGTCGATCTCAACATTTTTGGCTTCCATCGCCCCGATGCAGTGCCAGTCGGGCTTTTGCATCCAGCCTTCGTCGGCGTTGGGATCCTGCGTGCCTTCGTAAACAATCGTTCCGCGGCCCAGCACCTTCACATTCTCAACCTTCCATAGATTCAGGCTGCCGTAGAAGTAGGAGCCGGGAGCGAGATAGAGGGTCTCGCCGCTTTTGGGATTGAGGCTCTGCCGGTAGACTCCCGGCTGATAAACGTGAATCTCGTGCTTGCGCGGCATCGGCGGCGGCGGCGTTCCGGCAAAGAGAAACAGGATCTTGCCATGGTTCAGAAAGTCGCCCGGCCGCGAGATCGAGAGCTTGGCCGGCCCTTGAAGCCGGAAGCGAATCGTGTGCCCCTGCCTGACCGGGCGCAACCCCAGCCGCCATGGCTGAATGTCGACGCCCTTCTCCCAGAATCCCGGCTCGGCGGCAGTAATCGACACGGTCACCGGGCCGGTGACGTCAAAGCTGACAAACTCATAACTCGCCGCTGCGTGGGCCACATCCACTGCCTGGCCGTTCACGGCTACGGTGAATGCCATCGAGCGCATCTCTGGCGGAACCGGCGCAGCCTGCACGCGCGGAGCGGCGTGGGCTACAACAGGAAGCGCGAGAAAGGCAGCGAGCAGCGGACGGAAACCCAGCAAGAGAAACGACTCCGGCAAGAAAGTGGAGATGAAACCACTCTAGCACCGGGGTGGCTGGAGCAGGCCACAGGCCGGGACCCACTAGCGAATTCAACCGGCTCCGCGGCCCGCAGCCTCCTCCAATCCCTGTAATTGCCGCCACCGCGTCCACTGCGTTACATCCTCGACTGCCAGCGCCTGGAGGTTCGCAGAGACTTGCGAATGGCCATGGTTGTGAACAGCAGGGAGAGGCTTCCTAATGTAAGCGCCAGCGGCGTGTACCAGATGCCAAGAATGTCGTGTGCGTGAGGTGGCGGGGAGGGGAATGTCGATCCCGCTGAAATGAACCCAAAGCCCCTGTAGTCATTGACCCAGAAGCCGGTATTCGCAGGGAAGATCGGCTTCAGCAGAGCTGTCAGAACCAGGCCAGCGCCCATCGTGTATCCAAACAACCCCAGGAAAAAGGCCACGAATCCAAAGACGCCTTTGGTGGCCAGACGAAGGGTGGCGCGCAGCAGCACCAGCGGCGAAAGGCTGCGGCTGGCCTGGCTGATCAGTTGTCCATCGCGGTACTGCGCGGCCAGCTCTTCGGCGGGTCCAAGCCGGGCGAGGACACTCTCAACGGAAGCGCCCGCCTCTTCGGCGGAGTCGCGAACGTGCGCGTTGATCTCACGGACAATCTCTTCCCGCTCGGCGATCGTCAGAGGGCCGAGATGGGTGCGGAGGGCGGTCAAGTAACTGTCGATCTGCATCTCTGAGGTCATTGGGGAATCTCCTTTTCTTCGAGTTTCATGGTCGCCGCGGACAGCTCTCTGTCTTCGGGGTATTGCAGTACGGGTTCGAGAAGGCGGCTCAGACCGCTGGAGAAGCTCGTCCAGGCTTCTGCCATCAGTCGAAGGCGTACGCGTCCGGTCTCGGTCAGGGAGTAGTACTTGCGCGGGTGTCCTGCCTCGGCTTCTACCCACTCGGATGTCAGCAGCCCCTCGGCCTTGAGCCGGTTCAGGATGGGGTAGATGGTGCCCTCTCCAAGTACCAGCCGTGAGTGGCTCTCTAGGAAGCGAATGATTTCAAGGCCGTACAGCCGCCCCTGCCAGACACTGGCCAGAGCCGCCATCTCCAAAGCACCCTTGCGCAGTTGAGCCTCCCAGCGATCCGGCTGGTCGCCCTCGGTAGGTTGGGCTCTCAGTTTCGCCATAGCCATATACCTCGTATAGCAATGTATAGTGCTATGAGTGATTCTTGTCAAGGCAAATGTTGGTTTTTGTGACTTTTTTTGAAGGGCCTTTCGGAGAGCAATTTCTGCTTCTAGATTCCCTCGCCCATCGAGACATACTGCCGCAACTGCTCCAGCTCTTCGCGATAGGCTTCGCGCTCGGCGGCCTCAGCGGTGAATTGCTCGGCCGGACGCGGCTGGCCGCCCAGGCGTTCTTCCAGCTCCTCCACGCGAGCCGATAGCGCAATCAGCGAATCGGAAAGCGGATCCTTGATGTCGTGTGGATCGGTGATCAACACGCGCTGGCCATTGCGATAGACGATATGCGCGGGCACTCCTACGACGGTCGAGTTGGGGGGTACGTCAGACAAAACGACAGACCCGGCGCCCACCCGCGAATTCTCGCCGATGGTCACGTTGCCCAGCACATTGGCGTTGTTGCCGATGAAGACTCCATCGCAGACCGTGGGATGCCGTTTGCCGTGGCCCTTGCCGGTGCCGCCCAGCGTGACGCCTTGATACATGGTCACGTCGCTGCCTACGATCGAGGTCTCGCCGATCACCACGCCGGTTGCGTGGTCGATGAAGAGCCGCCGGCCGAGCAGCGCGCCGGGATGAATATCAACGCCGGTGTAAAAACGGCCCACCTGCGAGAGCATCCGCGCCGGCAGCCGCAGCCGCCAGCCCCAGAGCCGGTGAGAGACCCGGTGAATCCAGACCGCCCACAGCCCCGGATAGCAGAGCAGGACCTCCAGCCGCGACCGGGCTGCCGGGTCACGCTCCAGAATGGAGTTGATGTCTTCGCGAATTCGTGCAAACAGGGACATCAGCGGGGGCCGTCTACGTTTTTCTCCCGGAGGGAGTATTGATAATAGCCCAGGACAAGCGCAGCGCAGTCCTGGGTAAGCGTCAATAAAGGAGTCACCGTCCCGTAGGGACGGTGCGAAATCAATACCCGGACCACGTTTCAATACAATCAACAACTCGTAATCCGCACGGAAAGCACAAAGATAAGATGGGCTTCAGCACCTGAGGAAATCCCGCGTGCGCGAAGAACCCTCTCGCACCCCAAAAGCCGAAGACTGATTCTGCTTTGAATCGGACGCCCGTCCGTTTCAAAGCAGAATGCCTTCTGCCCAACTGCCTTATACTGCAACCGCAATCTGCTCGGTCGGCAGGGCAAGCGCCTGCTGGCGCAGCGGCTCGAACAGAACACTCGACAGATAACGCTCGCCGAAATCGGGCAGAACCACCACGATCAGCTTGCCGGCATTCTCGGGTCGCGCGGCCACCTTGAGCGCCGCCGCCGCCGCCGCTCCCGAACTGATGCCCACAAACAGGCCTTCTTCGAGCGCCAACCTGCGCGCCATCGCTATCGACTCGTCGTTCGTGACCTGGACGATCTCGTCCACCAGTTTGGTATCCAGCACGGCGGGCACAAAGCCCGCGCCGATGCCCTGGATCTTGTGCGGTCCCGGCTTGCCGCCGGAGAGCACGGGACTGTCGGTCGGTTCCACGGCGATGGCCTTGAACTCCGACTTGTGCTCCTTGACGTACTTGCTCACGCCCGTAATGGTCCCGCCCGTGCCCACGCCGCTGATGAGAATGTCCACCTTGCCGTCCGTGTCGTTCCAGATTTCCGGACCTGTGGTCGCATAGTGAATGGCTGGGTTCGCCGGGTTGTTGAACTGCTGCAGGATATAGCCGTTCGGCGTCTTGGCCAGGATTTCATCGGCCTTGGCGATGGCGCCCTTCATTCCGTTGGGGCCGGGCGTGAGCACAATCTCGGCGCCAAAGGCAAGCAACACCGTGCGGCGCTCAAGGCTCATGGTCTCCGGCATGGTGAGGATGATCCGGTACCCCTTGACGGCGGCCACAAAGGCCAGCGCGATGCCGGTGTTGCCGCTGGTCGGCTCGATGAGCACGGTTTTGCCCGGCGTAATCTTGCCGACCTTCTCGGCGGACTCGATCAGCGCCAGGCCGATGCGGTCCTTTACGCTCGAAACCGGGTTCTGGCTCTCCAGCTTGGCAACGACGGTCGCGGGCAACCCGGCCGACACTTTGTTCAGTCGCACCAGGGGCGTGCGGCCAATCAACTCAGTTACATTCGCAGCAATGTGCGCCATGATGATCTCCTCTTTCCGGGATTCCAAGCCCGGAGCATTCGCTTCATTTTTTTGGGTGTTTGTCGATCTGTCGGGCGGGAAAGCCTGTGCGCGAACTTGGGCGCACGTCACCGTCGCAACTGGCACCAGGGCGGTGTTAGCGACATCGACGCATGAGAAGAGCATAGTACCAAGACGCCTCCCATTGCAAGCGAAACGCAAATTGATTCCGCTTTATCTGCTTGCAAAAATGCAAGTTGGCGTTGGGTCGCCGCGAAAAAGCCCGGCCTAGGGCGGAGGAATCGTGATGAAGCAGACGCTGGAATGGTCCTTCGTGTTGCCGGATTCGCTCTCGGACGCACTGTCAATGTGCACTGACGCCGAGGGGTCACAGTCGCCCTTTGCCAACGTGTAAACCATCCGGGTTGCGCCATTGGCCAGCGGCTGATAGGCCAGCAAATCCGGCCCGATCTCCGACTGCGGCAGAATAAAGCGCCGCTCCTTGCGTGACTTGAAGTTGAATTCCACCAGCAAGGCAGCCTCGCTCGAAAACAGCAGATCGCGGCCGCGGTCGAGTTCGTAATCGGAGGGGAATGCGCAGGCGGCCACCGTCTGCTCCCATTGTGGCTGCCTCGAAGCGGCCACCAGCGAATTGCATTGCCCGAGTTCCCCCTCTCCCAGCCTGAGGGTGAATCGGCCGTCGTTCGTTGTCTCAACGGTTTCGGCCCTCATCTTCTCTTCCGCTTCCCGGTCTGCTGCTCCACTTGCCGCTTTGCGCGCCAGCTTTTCCTGAAATGACTTTGGCAAATCGGCAACCGGCCAAAGCGCAGCCCGCCCACCTTGCAGCCGCATGGCCTCTGTCTTGATCGGATTTGAGTTGTAATCGGTGAAGTAAACGTAGACCAGATCGCCGTCCCATGCCACCTCCGTGGAACTGGCATCGCAGTATTTGTCAGGCAGGCTGTCGCCCAATTCGGTGAGCTGTTCATTCGAGAGATCGTAGGCCTGCGCCATGCAGCCACCAGAGCGCGGTGAATCGTCCTTGGTGACATCCTGCAATGCCGCCGATCCCGGAACAAGAAAGGCGACACGATTGCCATCCGGAGTGAACGCCGGAGCAGGGTAGGAAACGCCCGCATAGCCGCCCTCCTGTTGATTGAGTTTGGCCAGCGCCGCATCGGAGATCGATCTGAGATCAAGCAGGTCTGGCTGGAGACGAAGCACTCCAACTGCCGGCAGGCCAAGGACCGGCGCGGGCTTGTCTCCGGCCGGCTTTGCCGCAAAAACGTCGTGCGCCCCAAAGTAGCCCGGCGCCGTGGCGCGAACGTCGAAAGAGCCTCGCGGAAGGTCCGGCACGGTATAGCTGCCGTCCGCCGCGGTCGTGACCTCGCCCTCGCGACCGGCCGGACTGACCCCATTGGTGTCTTTGTCTTGATCGCCACCCACAGCGCGATAGTGAACTGTTGCCCCGGCGACAGGCCGTCCGTTCACGGCATTCAGCACATGCCCCGAGATGAGCGCATCGTCGCTCTTCGCCGGGTCATTCGTCTGCGCCGACGCAGCGGCTGCGAACAGCAAAGCGAACACGAGCCAGCGAATCACTGAACAACCTCCGCGCAATCACTAACATCGCAATAACTCTGATGGCGCCTCCGGCTCAGGCCCCAGAGCATCCCTCAGCCCGTATTCCTAAGCCCCGCCGAGATCCCGCTGATCGTTGCGGCAATCGCCCGATTCACCTCCGGCGTATCTTCGCCCGCCCGCTTCCGCCGCAGCATGTCAACCTGAATCAAATGCATCGGGTCCACATACGGATTGCGCAGCTTGATCGACCGCGCCAGCACCGGGTTCGATTCCAGCAGCTCCTTCTGCCCAGTCACCGCCAGCAGCGCGCGCACCGTCCGATGAAACTCGCCTTCAAACAAATCGTAAATACGCTCACGCAGCTTCGCGTCCTCCACCAGCTCGGAGTAGAGCCGCGCCGTAGCCAGATCCACCTTGCCCAGCGCCAGCTCCACATTGCGCAGCAGGTCGATAAAGAGCGGCAACTCGTGCTTCATCGTCTGCAATAGCTCCAGCGCGCCCGGCCGCGCCAAAAACTCCTCCAGCGCATACCCCACGCCAAACCACGCTGGCACCAGCAGCCGCGACTGCGTCCATCCAAACACCCACGGAATCGCCCTCAAATCCGTAAGCTTCGGGCTCGCATTCCGCCGCGAAGGCCGCGAACCAATCTTGGCCTGCTCCAGCTCACCTACCGGCGTCGACTGCTCAAAGTAAGTCACCACATCCGGATCGTCGAGAATGTGCTTGCGGTAATACTCAAACGCAATGCCCGATAGTTCGTCGAGAGCAGCATCCCACTCCGGCTTCATCACGCCACTAAAATGCCCCTCCGGATCGCGCGCATTCGGCCGCGCCAATGCGTCGAGTGAAGCCGCGATCATCAACTCCAAATTCCGTTCGGCCAGCACCTCGTCGGCGTACTTGAAGTTCAGCACCTCGCCCTGCTCGGTAATCCGCAACTGCCCGTCAAAAGAATTCATCGGCTGGGCAAAGATCGCGCGATGCGTCGGCCCTCCGCCGCGTCCCACCGTGCCCCCGCGCCCGTGGAAGAGCCGCAGCTTCACCCCACACTCCCGCGCCACCACATGCAGGTCGCGATGCGCGCGAAAGATCTCCCACGTCGAGGTCAGCATGCCGCCGTCTTTATTCGAATCCGAATAGCCCAGCATGACCTCCTGCCAGTTATCCCAGGTTGCCATCAGCTTGCGATAATCCGCCCTGCCCCACAGCTCGCGGCAGACCTCCGGAGCCTTTCGCAGATCCTCGATCGACTCAAAGAGCGGCACCGGCATCAAACCCGGATCTCTACCCGCTCCCTCGACCCTCACGCCGCCCAGCCGCGCCAGCCGCACCACGGCCAGCACGTCTTCCACCGTCGAAGCCCCGCTGATCACGTACTGCCGAACCGCCTCCGGCGAACAGCCGTCCTTGATCTCCGCCACCACGCGAAAGGTCTCCAGCACGCTCGCCGTCTCATCCGAAAGCCCTCCCGGCAGCGTCGGCGCAACGGTGTCCGCAATCGTCTCCTGCAAGGCCGTCGCGTGCACCCGCGCATGTTGCCTTATGTCCAGCGTATGCAGATGCAGCCCAAACGTCCGCACCTGCAAGATCAGCGGATCGACCAGCGTCCGCGCGATCCGTATCCCGCGATTGGCCGCGAGCGACTCCCTCAGCACTTCCAAATCGTCGATGAAATCCAGCACCGAGCAATACGCAGGAAGAGAATTGGCCAGCTTGCCCGAACCGTCGTCGACCCGCGCCAGCGTATAGGGCATCACCGGCAGAGCCGCGGCCGCCGTACCCGCTTGCTCCGTCGCCTTATCCAGCGTGCGCCGCAGCCGCGCCTTCAGGCAGATCGCAAATCGCCGATAGTACTCAAACTGATACTGTGCCTCGAACGCCTGCGCCTCGGGCGTATGCACCAGCGCGACATAAGCCTCAAGCCTTTGCAGCAGCGCATCGCTCACCCCGATCTGCTGCGCGCTCGTCGTCAGCAGTTCGATAATCTCATCGAGCTGCCGCTGATAAAAGAGCAGCAGATGCCCCCGAGCCAGCCGGATCGCATCGCGCGTCACCGCAGGCGTAACAAATGGATTGCCGTCCCTATCCCCGCCGATCCACGAGCCAAAGATCAGCACCTGCGGCAGCTCGAGCGTCTCCATCTCCAGCCCATACGCGGCCTTCAGCGCCTCGGCAATCTCGCGATAGAGGCTGGGCAGTGTCGCAAAGATCGAGACGTCATAATAATCCAGCCCCATCTTCACTTCGTCGTAGACCGTCGGCCGCCGCGAGCGCACCTCGTCGGTCTGCCACAGGCTGGTAATTTCCGCGCGGATCGCATCTTCGAGGCGCGCCATCTCAGGCTCCGGCACTGGAATCCGGTCCAGCCCCGCCAGAAAATCCCCAATCCGCCGCCGCTTGAACATCACCGACCGCCGGGCGACTTCAGTCGGGTGCGCCGTAAAGACCGGCACAATCAGAATGCGCCCCAGCCACTCCAGCGCCTCGTCTGCGCTGATGCCCACGCGCTTCATCTCGCACAGCGTTCCCGCCAGCGACCCCCTCTGCCGCCCGGCGTCGCCGCTCATATGCAGAGCCGTGCGCCGCCGCTTGCGATGGTTCGTCTCCGCCAGGTTGATCAGTTCGAAATAAAACGCAAAGGCCCGCGTCAGCAGAATGGCCCGCTCCACCGGCAGCGAATGCACCAGTTCGAGCGCCGTAGCCGCATGGCGCGCAGCCTCGTCATGCTGTCCCCGCGCCTCTTCGTCGCGCCGCCGGATCGTGCCCTGCCGCAGCGCCTCCACATGCGCGAAGAGATCCACGCCCGCCTGTTCGCGCAGCACCTCGCCCAGCAGCATGCCCAGCGAACGAACATCGCGCCGCAGCGGAGCCTCCTTCAGCTCCCCCGTCTGCGCCTCCAACTCCGCCAGCCGCAACGACCAACTCTCGGGATTCCACAATAGACCCATCGTGCCTTCATTATGCACGATGGCCTATCAAGGCTTCTTTGTTCACGAGCGAGTGATTGAGTAGCGCCGGCCTCCTGGCCGGCTGTCGCGCGGACGTCCACGTCCACGCCCACTCTCCCCGTGCTCTCTCCCGTCTTATCTGCTCTCTCCCATTTGATGCGCTCTGACGTCTCATGCGCTCTCTCCCGTTGGATGCGCTCTGACGTCTCATGCACTCTCTCCCGTAGGGAGAGAAGGATAATAGCCCAGGGTGAAGCGCAGCGTAACCCTGGGACCAGAATCACAAATCAACCCAAAGCCCCGTAGGGGCGCAGCGAAACCCGCCAGCCACCTGTCATCCTGACCAAACCACCTGTCATCCTGAGCGAAGCGCAGCGAAGTTGAAGGACCTGCGGTTGCTTTTCGTCGCATCGTGAAGCCTCCACTAGCCCGCCAAAATTCGCGGCGGTCAGATGTGCGCCTTCGCGGGTATTCAAGTGAAGGCCGATGAGAATTGGAATAGAATTGGTCGCAACACTCTGGGACAGGTTTCTCGGTGGAGGAGCTTTTCATGGAAACCCTCAAATTGCTTCTGACCCTCCTAGTGCCCCTCATCGGCGGGGGCGCATGCGGAGCAGTGATAAACGAATGGTTTCACCGCCGCAGATCCCGAACGCAGCCTATCCCGCTGATTGAACGGGTCAATCGACTTGTGAGTTCCGAGTTGCAAGGGTTCGTCCTTGCGCGACCTGCAGGCGAGGGGCAAAACCGGCACCTGGAGGCAATCCAGAGGGTTCGCGAATACCAGCTAACACTCCGTAATACTTCCTACATCCACATTCACAGCGCGGAGATCCAATTCGAATTTCCGTCAGAGGACGTCGAGGCGTGGGCGGAGCGGCCAGCCCGCAGCAAGACAGCCCCGATTCCCCTCGAAGCATCTATATCTGAGCCATGGAAGAAGGGGTATCGCTGGCTAATTCCGGAGTTTCCTCCCGGCGATTCAATGGAGTTCACATTCAAAGCGGTCGACCCGCCGTCGGATGAATACGAAGTCGCGCTGTACGGTGGAGGCCAAGTTGTCATCGAGAAATCCAAAGGCGAGCCTGTGGCTAAGGGGCCGTTCCTAGCAAAGCTGGCAGATGGCACCAAAATTGCGGCGTCCGTCATTCTCTTTTTCATCTTGCCCCTTGCGCCTGCGAGCATAATGATCGCGACGTCCCCAACCGGCTCAAAGTCAACCGTTGTCGATTGGGCGGGGGGCTCCCTCAATGTGGAATCCTCGTCCTTCCAGGTGAACTCCAGCCTTTTTTCGCGGGCAGGCCCCTGGAAACTCCATTACAGTATCTTGAACACCGGGAGCAGGAAGTGTTTCGTAAAGTGGGAGAACGCCCATGAGAACCCAGCCACCGTTGAGCCAGGAGGAACCATTTTAATCCCGAGTGAATACACCAGCAAAAAACCAAGATTAGTTTCGGAGGGACTTCTTTTCGGCCCCGATGACCCATCGAACGAAGCTATGGTGAAGATCTACGTGCCCGGAACTCCCTAAGGATGTCAGGCGGACGGCTCGTCTTAGCGCTTACGAATATGTGTGCCCCAGGTCCGGATTTTCGGACCTGCGAAACCGCAACCCCTCCTTCACCGCCGCTAGGAGTGCACCGGCTTCGCGACCAGACGCACGCCGAGCGCCGCACAGACGCGATTGATCGTGTCAAAGCGCGGAGTGCTGTCGGGACGCAAAGCCTTGTAGAGTGCCTCACGAGTAATCCCAGCCGATTTGGCGATCTCCGTCATTCCGCGCGCGCGCGCAATATCGCCCAGCGCCGCCGCCAGCAGCGCGCCATCCTGCGCCTCCAGTATGTCGGTCAAGTACGCGGCGATGGACGCCTCACTGTTGAGGTAAGGGGCCGCGTCGAACTCCGGAAGATTGCCGGGTGCCCCATCCTTGAATCGCTTTTTGATTCAAGGGTGGGAAACGAAAATCTCTCCCCGCCGTTTTGCAGATAATTATCAGTCCCCGGCGCAAAATGGAATCAGTCAGAAGGGCGTGGCCAAACTGACCACTGTTCACTGACCACTATCCACTGACACGGAGAATCCTCCATGACCCCAAAATCCACCACGGAACTCAGCCTGGTCGAGGCCATTCCACTGCCGGCGCTCGACCCCAACCCCAAACAAGCCCGCGCCGCCATCAAGCGT
>Ga0302189_10000505_pt1 | contig 34208 bp, 28 predicted proteins | sample II_Bog_E2_2_FD_194551 | JGI IMG/M metagenome (GOLD analysis project Ga0302189, IMG submission 194551) | Peat permafrost microbial communities from Stordalen Mire near Abisko, Sweden - II_Bog_E2_2 | ecosystem: Environmental > Terrestrial > Soil > Wetlands > Peat | place: Sweden: Abisko...
CTTCTAATCGACTAGTTCGCCGGGGCAGAGGACTTATCGGCAACAACTGGCGCGGCCTTCCGGTTGGCTACTTCGGCCGCCCGGGCAATCAGCTTTTTGAGCTTCCCTTCGATATCCGCATCGCCCACATGCTGATCTTCCAACACGCCATCGGCGTCAATGGTGAAGGTGGCCGGTATTGCATTCACATCGAACTGTTTGGCAATTCTGCCGTCGAAGCCGCCGTCGCGATACTGCATCCAAGTCATCCCATTCTTTGCGACAAAATCTTTCCATTTAGCTTCGTCTTTATCGAGGCTGATGCTGAGCACCACCAGCGGTTGCCCGTCAAATTTCTGCGCAATCTTACGGATGTGCGGCAGCGCCTCGCGGCATGGTCCGCACCATGTGGCCCAGAAATCGATGAGCACAACCTTGCCAGCAAGGCCGTCCATCGAGACGCTTTTTCCGTCAAGAGTGGTTAGCGAAAAGGCCGGAGCCATCTTGGCCCGTGCCAGTTCCATGCGCTCCACGAACCGCTCGGCGCGCGAATGCAGGCTCGAATTCGTCCGGTCCTGATCGAGAAAGGCTTCAAACTCCGCGCGCGCCGCGTCATCCTGATGTAGATGAGCCAGCGAGACGCCGTAAGCAAAGTGCGCCTCGAAAAGATGCGGCTCCAGTTCGAAGGCGGTCTTGAACTCTCCGCAGCTTTCGTTGAAGCACTTGTCCTTTTTGTCACAAATACCTTGTCGCTGCAAGGCGACTGCTAACCGGTAATGGTTTAGCCCCTTGTCGGTATCGGTAGCCGAAATCGAGAGCCAATCGCGGGCCACATCTTCAGCCTCTTTATTTAGACTGTTGGCAAGTGCCAAGCTGAAGGCGCGACCGAGGCACTCCGTGCAATGGCCGCCATCCTGCTTGTTGGTTTTGCGAAAGTCACTCACGGCTGCGGCAGGATCGTGGTGCTTTTCCCATTCGATGGCCGAGGCGAAGGTCTTGCGAGCCTTGGGGTCGGTGGGCTCGCCAGGGTTAGGCGCATCGTTCTTCGGTGGGTCAGTGGCGTGAAGACCTGGCCCAGTCGCCAATAGAAAAAGCACAACGGCAAAGCGTCCCTTGGGGCCATACGAAGGAATTCGGAACATCGCATCTCCTTACCAGCGACCTTCAAGCCACCCGATGGAAGGAAGTCTGGCGCGGATGCCGAGCCTACGACCCGGTGCGCTCTTCTTCGAGCACCTCGTCCAGCAGCCCGCGCAGGCTGGCCGCGCGCGTGCGGCCCAGTTGTCCATCGGCGCTCCCGGTCTTTGCCGTCGCCTCCGATAATTCGTCGGCAAGATTCAGCGCGGCCAGCACGGCCACGCGCAGCGAATCGACCGTGCGGCCCTGCGCTGCCACGGCGCGCATCCTCGCGTCCACCGTCTCCGCCAAGCCGCGAATGTGCTCGATGTCCTGCCCAGACAGGTGATAGGGCTGATCATAAATCTCAACGGTCACGTAGCCGATTGGATTCTCGGATTGCTCTTGAGCCAAACCAGACCTCACAATTCCAGCGCGTCCAGCTGAGAGAGCAGCCGCTCTACGCGTTGCCGCACCTGTTCGCGCTCTCCGCGCAGCGCGCTGACTTCCTTTTGCAGATTCTCGGTCAGGGGCGCAGCCTCACGCAGTCGCGCGTCAGCCGCATCGGCCCGCTTCTCGGCTTCGGCGCGCGCCAGACGCTCTCGTTTCACCATCTCCACCGCGCGCATGATCCGCTCTTCGAGAGCAGAGAAATCGTCCGCACTCATCGTCAGGGCGCCTGACTCCGCGTCTGGTCCCGCGCCAGGCTCTTCCGGCTGCGCCTCTTCTACTGCGTCCGACTTCCATAAAGATTCCGACATAAATAACCTCCGCATGCATGCTACTTATCCGAGCAAGTATAACGCCCGAGCAGCCTGTTCTTCGTTAACTCCGCAACCGCGCCCCAACCTTGCCAACAGCCTCAACCACTTGCGCCTGGAAGCTCTGCAACTCCTCCTCGCGCAGCGTGCGGTCCGCAGCCTGAAAGGTCGCGCCCATTAGCAGCGAATACTCGCCGGCGCCCAGCTTGGCATCGCGAAAGACCTCGCGCACCCGCCATTCCACCAACTCGGGAATCTGCAAGCCGGCGACCGCACGGTCGATCTTCTCCCACGCGATCTTCTCGTCCAGAACAAGGGAAAAATCGCGGCGCACGGGCTGGAAGCGCGAGATTTCCTTGGCGATGGGCTTGCGCAACGTCATTTTGTACCACCGGTCGAGATACAGCTCGCCCACCAGCACCGGCTCCTTCAGCTTGCGTGCCGCTGCCTCGCGAGGATGCAGTTGGCCGAACCAGCCCACTGTGGCGCCGTCAACTGCCACCCGTGCGGCCCGATAGGGATGCAGCCACTCCGGCGTCAACCCAGCCTCTGCCGGGAAGCGGTCAAAGTAGTCGGCCCGCGACTGGAAGCGCGCTACAACCTGCTCCACCACGCCCTTCACATCGTGAAAATCGATGGCCCGCCCGGCGTGCAGCGCGCCCAACTCCGGAAGGGCGCCCACCGCGCCAAAGGCCAGCGAAGGGCGCTCCTCCACTTTTTCCGTTGTGCCTGAAAAAACCGTGCCCAGTTCAAAGAGCCGCACATCGCTCACGTCGCGGTGCAGATTGCCGGCGATCATCGCCAACATGCCGGGAATGAGCGAAGGCCGCAGCACGCCCGCCTCTTCGCTGAGCGGATTGCCCAGTGGAACCGAGAGTCCCGGCTGCGGGGCTGTCAGCGCAGCCTCGGCAGGCGAACAGAAGGTGCTCGCAATCGCCTCGTGGAAACCCGCAGCCAGCAGCGCGCGGCGTACCTCGGATTCCTTCTCTGCCCAGGGCAGCGCGCGCACCCCTTCGCCAAAGGCCGGCAGCGTGTTGGCAAAACGGTTGTATCCGTAGACCCGCGCAACCTCTTCAATCAGGTCGATCTCGCGGTCCAGATCGAGCCGCCAACTGGGCAGCGTGACCAGCCAGGCCGCATCGCCGCCTTGCTGGCTTGCCAATCCGCACCCCAGCGCCAAAAGCACTCCCTCGACTGTGGCCGCGGTAATGCCTTCCTCGTCGATGGTCGTACCGAGAATGCGCTGCACCTCGCTCAACGCGAGCTTCACAGGCTTGCGGTTGGCAGTGCGCGACTCAAGAGCGGACTCGCGCTCGTCAACCAGATCGCCTTCGATCCAGCCGCCATTGGCGAGCAGAATACTGCTTACAATCGCGGACGCAACCGGGCAGGCGTTGAAGTCAGCTCCGCGCTCGAAGCGGTGGCTGGCGTCGGTATGCAGCCCATGCCGCCGCGCCGTCTTGCGCACCGCCATGGGATCGAACCAGGCCGCCTCGACGAGCACGTTGGTCGTTTCCGCCGTAATCATGGAGTCCCAGCCCCCCATCACCCCAGCAAGGCCAAGAGGCTTGGCGTGATCGGCGATGATCAGGTCTTCCGGTTCGAGCAAGCGCTCCACACCATCCAGGGTCTTGAGCCGCTCGCCCTTCTTTGCGCGCCGCACCACGATGCCGCCCTCAAGCTTGTCCAGGTCGAAGACGTGCGTGGGCTGGCCCATGGCAAGCCATGCAAAGTTGGTCGCGTCGACGGCATTGGAGATCTGCTTCTGCTCCAGCAGCCCAAAGTACGTTGTCACCTCCGCACCCGCAAACCAATCCTTCGAGCCGGCAATCGTGACGCCGCGCAGCACCCGCGCCGTGAATCGCCCACAGGCATCCTGGGCCTCAATGCGCACCGGAAAGTCCTTGCCGGACGGGCGGGCTTTTGGGAGTTCGTAGCAGAGTGCCGGCAGCGCCAAACCATAGATCGCCGCCGCCTCCCGCGCCACGCCGTAGTGGTTCATCGCGTCGACGCGGTTGGTGGTAATGTCCATCTCGTAGAGCGAGCGGTTTCCGTCGCCAAGATTGTAGATGCCCTCAACCGCGATGCCGCGAAGGGTCAAGTCTTCGGCGAGTTGGGCATCGTCCACCGTTAGGTCGGGCAGGTACGCTCTTAGCCATTTCGTCAGTATCTTCATATGTGAGACCTTTTGTCAGCGGAGCTAGCGGAGTTAGCGTTGTTAGCGGAGTTGACAAGCGAGGCAGCCCCATCATTCTTTATTGTTACCACCCTTGTGTTGCTCATGCTTGAAATCAGGCCGTTAATCGAGCGCGCAACCTCCGATCCCTGATCCATCATTTCCTGAACGAGCCGCTTATCAAGGTAGCCGAGATCACCAGCCAATTCGAGTTGTGTCTGCATCTCGTAAAGAGAGCCTCGCGCATTCCCAAGAAAATGGCGAAACTGTAGATCGGTCAACCTTCCATGTCCCTCAGCAATATTGCTCGGTACCGACACGGCTGCGCGCCTTATCTGCGTGAGCAGCCCGTAGGACTCAGATTTTGGCAATCCTTGGCTGAGCTCATACGCATGTTTGGCCATACCCATCGCCTTCTGCCAGACAATCAATTCTCGATAGCTCTTTGGCCGCGCCATCTCCCACCCCGCGATTTCAGTCTGCTAACTCCGCAAACTCCGCCAGCAACGCTAACCCCGCTCCTAGGCAAACTGCCCAAGGAACCTCATATCTCCCGCATAGAACTGCCCAATCTCGCTGATTCCGTACTTCATCATCGCGATGCGCTCCACGCCCATGCCGAAGGCAAAACCGGAGATCCTCTTCGCATCGTAGGCGGCCTGCTTTTCCGCCGCGAAGGCGAAGACCGCCGGGTCCACCATGCCGCAACCCAGCAGCTCAATCCAGCCCGAGTCTTTGCATTTGCGGCAGCCCTTGCCGCCACAGAAGATGCAACTGATCTGCACGTCGGCGCTCGGCTCAGTGAAAGGAAAGAACGACGGGAAGAAGCGCGTCTTGACCGCCGAGCCAAAGAGCGCCTTCATGGCGTGGTCGAGCGTCCCCTTCAGATCGCTGAATGTGATGTTGGTATCCACGCAGAGGCCTTCGACCTGGTGAAAGATCGGCGAATGCGTCGCGTCGGCCGCGTCATTGCGGTGCACCTTGCCCGGAATCACGATCCGCACCGGCGGCGGCTGCGACTCCATCGTCCGCATCTGGACTGGAGAAGTATGCGTGCGCATCAGCAGCCGGTCGCGCTGCGGGCGGCGGCCCTGATTCGCGACAACCAGCGTGTCCTGCGTATCCCGCGCCGGATGATCGGGCGGAAAGTTCATGCTCTCGAAGTTGTAGTAGTCGGTCTCGACCTCCGGCCCCACACCCACCGAGTAGCCCAGCGCCGCAAAGACGCCCACAATCTCGTTCAGCGTGCGGGTAATGGGATGCTCTGCTCCGATCAACCGCTGCGTGCCGGGCAGCGTGATGTCGATGGCCTCCCGGGCCAGAGCCGCGTCACCCCAACTCCCGTATTGGCCGGCGCCGGCGGCCTCGTCCAGCAGCCCTTCCACAACCGCCTTCAGCGCGTTGAAGCGCAGGCCCAGCGCTTTTTTGGCCTCGGGCGGCGCCGCCTTGAGCCAGCGGCCAGAGACCTCTTTGAGCCGACCCTGTTTTTGGCCCACCCAATGCAGGCGAAAGGCCTCGACAGCCGCCTCGCCGCTGAGCGCAGCGGCAGCCTCACGCGCCTGACGCTCCAGTTGGGCAAATGCAGAGTCCAGCGCGGCCTCATCTAAAAAATTAGAAATCTCTTCGTTCATAGGCGTAAACAGAAGGATAAACCACCCGCCCGTCGCTCAACGATTGTGAGGGCTTTAGTTCCAGCGGCTCTTGTCGTTGGGGTCGTCATCGATTTGCCGGCCTTTGCTGTCGAGGCGGACGTTGCGGCCCTGGGAGCGCATGTAGACCTCAAACTTGCGGGCGGCGCGGCGGCGCTTCCAGCGGTAATAGCGGTTGCGCAAGCCGTACCATTGTTCACTCAAGCCAAATGAGAGGCCGCGGCGCGGGGCCATGCGGATATAGACCAGGCCGGCCAGCGCACCGCCCAACTCGGCAAAGGCGTACATGCGCTGACCCGCGAAGAACAGCATTGCAACCGCGACCAGCACCAGGACAACCACCAAATGCCGGGCCTTGATGCCGATGGGAAGGGGAAAGAGCATAAACTCCACGTCGCCGTGTAGTGTGCCGATGGCCGCCAGCAGGCCGAAGATGCCGCCGAAGCAGCCATAGAGAGGTATCGCTCCGGCCGCGAAGCCCAGCGTGTGGCCGCAGGCATAGATTGCGGTCGCGGCAGCCGCGGTTCCCAACACTGAGATGGCATAGAGCCCGGTAATCCAACCCGAGTTGTGGTAGTTCTCAAGAAATCCGGCAAGAAACCAGAGCGAGAGCAGTTCCAGGGCCGTGCCCAGGATCGCGGAGGGGGGATGGAGCAGGCTGTAGGTGAAGGGCTGCCAAAGCGCACCGTGAAGGAAATGGCTGGGAGTGAAAGTCAGGCCATTGAACAACTGTGCCGCCCAGCCGGAAGAGGCCAACTGCACAAGCGCCAGCAGAAAGTAGGCCGACAGGTTCCACAGAACCAGCCGCCGGGTGGCGCCGCGGAACTCAGGGAAGGAAAACGGAGTGGAGCCGGACCTGGCCATCGTGAGTCTCAGGTTAAACCGTGGAGCAGGCGAGTGTCATGCGGCAGGCCGTGCGGGCAGCTTGCGCGCTCCCCAAAATTCCGGCACAGTACCGATAAGGAACTTTACCCGCATTGAGGGAAAGCTTTGAAAGCGGAAAATCGTGGCGTATCCTTCCACTTGGGAGTTCCGGTAAAGATTTGGGCTCAAGCCTCTTGACCTGGGACCGGTTTCCACTCAAGAATAGCGGAGAAGCACCGCAAAAGATCGTCATCCTGTAATATGAAATGCCTTGGAGAAAGGAGGCCGCCATGCCGAGCTGCCTTGAATGCGAGAATGATCTGGACATCGAATTGGACGAAGTGGCCGAAGGCGACGTGGTCGTCTGCGATGAATGTGGAACCGAGTACGAGGTGGTGGGCACTGAACCGCTGGAGTTGGTGAGAGCGGGCGAAGACCTCGACGACGACGAGGATCCACTCGACGAGGAAGAGGAGTAAGAGTGAGGTTGAATCGCACGAGTTTGGCGGCCGGGGTGGCGTTTGCACTCCTGGCGGCCGGTTTGATTCCCCAAGCGTCGCAGATTGGATTTGGTTTTGGGCCGGTCTGCGCTCAGGCGCAAAACCTGGGCCAGCGCGTCGTCATGGGTGCCGTCGTTGACGCCAATTCTGCCCCGGTGGCCAGCGCCACTGTCTTCCTCAGAGACCTGAAGTCCAAATCCATTCGCAGCTACACAACCAACGACAAGGGCCGCTTCCGCTTTGCCCAGGTCAGCATGTCAGAGGATCACGAGCTCTGGGCAGAGAAGAACGGCAAAAAGACTGCCGTCAAGACCGTCAGTTCCTGGGACACGCGCCCCAACTTCGAGGTCGAGCTTAAGCTGAAGTAGACCTTGTCTCAAAAATGCTGCATTGTGTCAGGGCACGACTTCAGTCGTGCCGAAAAGGGGCCGAAAAACATGGGGCTTTAGTCCCTGCGGGATTGCATCCACAAACTGCCAAATCATTTTTGAACCACGCTCTAGATGGCGCGGCATCCGACAAATGCCACAACGGCCTTATCCTTCCAGCTTTTTCGTCACCAGTTCGTTGAGCAAGGCCGGGTTGGCCTGGCCCTTCGACGCCCTCATCACCTGGCCCACAAAAAATCCCGCCATGGTCTTTTTGCCGGCGCGATACTGCTCCACCTGCTTGGGATTGGCGGCAATCACCTCGTCGATCAGCGCTTCGATCGCGGCAGAGTCAGTAATCTGCTCTGGCTTCTCCCGCAGATAGACCGCCGCGAAGTCCTCGCCCTTTTCGAAACACACGTCAAAGAGCTGCTTGAGCTGCTTGGAACTGATCTTGCCTTCATCGAGCAGATCGGAGGCCTCGACAATGCCGGCCATCGAGACGGGAGACTGCGCCTGCTCGAGTCCCAGCGCCTTCAGCCGCCCGCCCATCTCGCTCAGCAGCACATTGGCCACGCGCCGGGGATTCCTGGCGGTCCTCGCCGCGGCCTCGAAGCGGTCCGCGAACTCGCGCTCGGCGGTCAGCGTGAAGGCGTCCCGTTTGGTTATTTCGTACTCTGCGATCATGCGGGCGCGGCGCGCCTCGGGCAGCTCCGGCAGCTCCGCTCTCTTGCATTCGATATATTCGCGCGTCAACACAAGCGGCGGCAGGTCCGGCTCGGGAAAGTAGCGGTAATCGTGCGCCTGTTCCTTCGACCTCATGGAATAAGTCCGGCCCTCGTTCGAGTTCCACAACCGGCTCTCCTGGATCACGCGCCCGCCGGATTCAATCACCTCGATCTGCCGCTCGATCTCGTATTCGAGCGCCGCGCGAACGAAGCGAAAGCTGTTGACATTCTTCACCTCTGCCTTGGTCCCGAGCTTCTCCTGACCCTTTGGACGCACGCTCACATTGGCGTCGCAGCGCAGCGAACCCTCTTCCATATTGCAGTCCGAAACGCCGCAGTAGAGCAGGATCTCCTTCAATCGAGTTAGGTACTCGAAGGCCTCATCCGGCGTGCTGATCTCGGGGTCGGAGACGATCTCGGCCAATGGCGTTCCGCAGCGGTTCAAGTCGAGATACGTGCGGGTAGCGGAGTCGGAAAAGCCATCGTGAATGCTCTTGCCGGCATCCTCTTCCATGTGCAGGCGTGTGATGCCGATCCGCTTCATGCTGCCGTCGGCGGTGGGCACATCGATCCAGCCGTGCTCCGAGAGCGGCTTGTCGAATTGAGAGATCTGATACCCCTTGGGCAGGTCGGGATAGAAGTAGTTTTTGCGCGCGAAGATCGATCGCTCGCGCACCTCGCAGTTGATGGCCAGCGAAGCCAGCGTGGCAAACTCGACGGCCTTCGAGTTGAGAACGGGCAAAGCCCCCGGCAGCCCCAGGCAAACCGGGCAGACGTTCGTGTTCGGCGCCGAGCCAAAATGATTCACGCAACCGCAAAAGGCCTTGGTCGCGGTGAGCAGTTGCACATGGACTTCGAGTCCGATCACGGGCTCGTACTTAGCCAGAACTTCGGGCGATAGCGCAGCGGCAGGCATCTTGACTTTGATTTTAGTCCCCCACCGGCGTTGCCGACCCATAGGCAATGAAACCGCCTAATTTTTCTCCCGGAGGGAGTATTGATAGTAGCCCAGGACAAGCGCAGCGCAGTCCTGGGTAAGGGGCAGTATACGAGTCGCAGTCCCGTAGGGACGGTGCGAAATCGCTACCCGGAGCACGTTTCAGTAAAGTCAACAATCTGCAATTCGCACGGAAAACATCTCCTTTCAGAGCTTGGTTTTTGGGATCAATCCGACGTGGTCTTTGTAGCTTCGATTTCCCATACCGCGCCGTTGCGGAAAGTAATCGCCACGTCATTCGAGACCGAGAAGTCCTGTTTGCGGATAACCCGATGATGTTCATGACAAAAGAAAAAGGTCTTGCCCCGAATGACAGTAGGTCGTCCCAGGCACTTTTGCACCTCGTTCCTTTTCATGCCAAGGTGAAGCGCAATGGGCAGATCGATTCCACTCTTGTCTTCTGGAATCCGACTGCAACGGCGGTCTGGCGTCTCATTTCGGGAGAGACGCCTCCACTGGAACCCGCCGATGGCGAGCCCGTCAATCTCACTGCTTGTCAGCCAGAGTATCCAAGAACTGTCTCGATCACTTCCATCGAGGCACAACCATCCGAGAGCATCGCCGGCATCACCTCGATCCCCAATTGTCCCGCCGAAGCGCCTTCGGGCATCTTCCAGATTCGTTTCTTCGAGGACGATTGGCGCATTCGCCACCCGCAGCGCCCCAATCATTTCCTTTGGAATAGTCGGCTGCGGCATGTCGTCCCACCAGCCAACATCTGGTGGTGACCAGATCACCGTTTTGGCTCCAACCCCACTGTCAACCGTCTGCGCAGCACAAGCGCAGGCAGCGGACACCATCACAACTGCAATCAGTCTGATCAAATTCATGATGCTCACACGAGTCGAAGCAGCCGTTGTTGTCTACTCCGCCGGATCCTCCGCCGTAAACCCCGAGCAGCAGGGCTTTTCCGTGGCGTGGAAGTTCATCAGTTCCACGCGGACGGCATCCGGATCCCAGAGGTTGAACTGGCCCTTGCCGTCCCGGCCCATCTGCGTATGTTCCTGTGCCTCCACTCCCACCAGACGGCCCGCATCCTTGAGAGTCTTGAAGGCTACGTCCACCGACCCCACGCCAATGGAAAAATGATTCAGCACGCCCAGGTCGTGCGCCGAGATATCCGGCTTGGCGTTCAGCATGTACTCCAGCCAGTCGTGGCTGTCCGGGGTCTGCTGGCTCACCCAGTCGACTCTGCCCTCCACCATGCCGCCATACCAGTAAGGCCGGAAGCCGAGCAGATCCCGGTAGAAAGTATCCTCAACGGCCCGGTTGTGCACCATGATGCCGGCGTGAATAATATGGGTCCCAATCACGTTGGGAGCATCCACAGACTTAGGCAGATGGGGCGGCTCGACAAACTCCACCTTGTTGCCCTCCGGGTCCTGCACCGTGAACCAGCGGCTGCCGTCAGCGCCTTTTTCCACGTTGCCCGGCGTCTTATATGTCTTGTGGGCCAGATACCTGCGCAGTCCCTCGGCGTTGTCGGTGGTATAGCCGACGTGATCCAGCCGGTTGATGCCCGTGCCCGCGGGCAGCGGCAACACCTCGATGAACTGCGTTGCGTTGAACATGTAGCGCACGCCTGCGGGGCTCTGCGGGTCGGGCATCTTGGCCGCGCCGAGGATCTCGCGGTAAAAGTGGTCGGCTGCCGCTGCGTTCGAGGTGTAAACACCAAGGTTCGAGATGCCTGTAATCTTCGGACGCGTGATCGGCGGGTCCGGCATTTGAGCGGCTGCTGCGACGGTGAAGGCGACGAGAAAAGCGGCGGCAAGGAACCTGAACTTCATTCTGCACCTCGATATTTGTGGCCGAACCACAATAAATCGATTCTACGCGGAGCGCAAGCCGGAAGCTTTCAGGGCCGCCGTACAATAACTCCATGCGTACCTTAGTCTTCCCCGCCTCTCTGGCCGCTCTCGTCCTTGCCGCTTGCCTGGGCTCCGCCGCGATTGCTCAGAGCGCTCTGCCCACCGCATCGGCCGAAGATCGCGCCCTGGCGCGCGAAATCTTCAAGCAGCTCATCGAGATCAACACCACCGATACGCCCAGGGGCAACGTGACCACGGCAACCGCAGCCATGCAAAAGCGCTTTCTCGACGCCGGTTTTGCTCCTGAGGATGTACATCTGCTTGGCCCCGATCCGCGCAAGCAAAATCTCGTAGTCCGGCTGCGCGCTGCCGGGCCTTCGGCCGAGAAGCCGGTCCTGTTTCTCTGCCACATGGACGTGGTTGAGGCGCTGCGCTCCGATTGGCACACCGATCCCTTTGAGTTTGTCGAGAAGGACGGCTACGTCTACGGCCGCGGCTCTCAAGACATGAAGAATTCCGACGCCGCCCTGGTGGCCACCTTGCTCCGCCTGCACAAGGAGGGCTACAAGCCGCGCCGCGACCTGATCCTGGCCCTCACCGCGGACGAGGAGGGCGGCAAGTTCAACGGTGCTTCCTGGCTGGTAAGCCAGCATCGCGAGCTGGTCGATGCTGCCTTTGTCATCAATCCCGACGCCGGCGGCATCGAGTTGGACCATGGGCGCGCGGTAGTGGCCGATGTCGAGGCCACGGAAAAGGTCTATTCGGATTTTCAGGTGACGGCCCTCAATCCCGGCGGGCACAGCTCGCGCCCCCGCCCAGACAACGCCATCTATGAGCTCACCGCAGCGCTCGACAAGCTGGCCGCTTATACATTTCCCTTCGAGTTGAATGACGTTACAAAGACCTATTTCAGCAACCTGGCAGGACAGGAGACGGGGCAGACGGCGGTGGATATCCGTGCCATTCTGGCCGCTCCGCCGGATCTCGACGCAGCCGCCCGGCTGAGCGCCGATCCCAGCTTCAACTCCAACTTCCGCACCACCTGCGTAGCCACGCGCCTCGCCGCCGGCCACGCCAACAATGCGCTCGCACAGACCGCCCAGGCCAACGTGAACTGCCGCATCTTTCCCGGCCATTCACCGGAAGAGATTCGCCGGCAGTTGATCGCCATCTTCGCCAATCCCAAACTCACCGTGAAGTACGTCTCCGACTCCGATGATGTCTCCGACACAGCCCCCGAGCGCAAAGCCATGGTCCCGCCTCCGCCCATCCCAGAAGTCTTTGCCCCGTTGACCCGGCTGACGCAGGCCATCTGGCCGGGAGTGCCGGTGACTCCCATCATGGAGAACGGAGCCAGCGATTCGATCTTCTTCGCGCAGGCTGGGATTCCCTGCTACGGCTACTCGGCCATCGCTCTGGAACGAGACGACGAACGGGCCCACGGCCAGGACGAGCGCCTGCCGATGGATTCCTATTGGAAGTCGCTGGACTTTTTCTATTCGTTCTTGAAGGCGGTGGGCGGGAAGTGAGTCCCCGTCTTCTGAACGGTTGATCTCCGGCGCGGATGCACTGAGCCGGGTCCGCGCAAGCCCTCCATCCCCGCGTCGCAACGTTCGCTACGCAAAGATGGACGGTTCCTGCCCGGCGATCGCCTCACTCGTGGAATGTTACCTCCACTTCCACCTTAACTGTGCCCTTTCCAGGATTGAACTGCCAGCGGCGCACGGAATCTTCCGCGGCAGGCATCAAGATGCTGTTTCCGCTGATCGCCTTGGCATCGATGACATTCCCTTGAGGATCTACGGTCGCTGTCACCTTCACGGAGCCGGTGATTTTCATGCGCTCGGCCAGTGCAGGATACGCAGGGGTGGCCCGCATCTGAACCCCGCGGTCTTCAGCGGCTTGGGCTGGAACCGCCAGTGCGACCAACATGGTCAGCACGGCCGTTTGCATCAGCGTCACCAGAACACGCCGGGCACAAATGTTGGCGAGGTAAGAGTCGAAGTATTTCATAATCTCTCCATTGGTTTTTGGGTACATCTCTTCTATCGGATTTTGCGGTAAACATTTGAGAATCTTAAGTAATAAATACCGCGATATGATACGAATCGTGGGCCAATAACCTCGCCCTCTCCCATGCTCGTTCCTGAAGGTGATTGGCGGGAAGTGGGCTTTCCTCGTCTGAGCCGCCTGATTCCTTGCGTCGATGCTGCTGAGGCGCGTCCATACAGGTCGCCGCTAGAGCCTGTTATGAACTCTCGCGTGGGCGGCGTTGCGGACGAAAATAGGGCCAGACGAGGCGGAATCCGAAGGCTGTGGCGGGTCCACAGTCGAGGATGAGAACGAAGTATGGCCCGATTTGCGCCGCAACCCGGAGGGCTGGGGCCAATTTTCCTCATTTCTTCGTCACGCGTCGCTAGAAGATAGCCCATATTCGTCGCTCCTCACTCCTCGAACTGAGAAAAATTGGCTCCCAGCGCCGCCCGCGGGAAAGTTCATAACAGGCTCTAGTGAACAGCTAGAGCGATGTTATCAAAGGGCCGTTTATGAGGTCAAACAATCTGCACCCATCCGTCACAACACTGGTGACGCCATCTCCCTGCTGGTTCTTTGCATTCCGGCATTCTCAATCTGTGTGCCGGAGACAGCAACATCCCACCGCAACGATGGGGGTCTATCGTTGCGGTGGGATGCCTGCTCAAATCCGGGGAATTGATCAGCTAAGATTCCTTTGAAGCGCTTGTCAGAACGTCGACGACTTTTCTGTATCGGTCAGTTGCCTTAGGATCTTTCATGCTCTTCACGAGAGCTGGGTCGTCCAATCCATTCTGGCGCAATGTCTCCTCCATGTTGGAGGGCGGAACCTGACTCACAAAATCCAAAGCGGCCTGCGCAAGGACCAAAGGTCTCACCGATACGACCGAGTCCTTCTGTCCTTCCATGGTTCCCAGACAGTCAGGATCGGCGCCGGCATTGAGCAGAAGCTGCACAATCTCCGCATTGCCGTTCCTAACCGCGTAATGCAGCGCGCTCCAGCCATTCGCTGACGTGCGGCCATTCACATCGGCGCCCAACTTGATCAGCTTCTTTGCCAATTCCGTGTTGTCGGCTTTTACTGCCTTGATCAGCGATGCCCGCAAGATGTCCGATTCGGAGCCCATCTTGCTTAGCCCCGTGGCCGCTTCGCTATCGCCGGCCCTGTTTGCCGTCGTCAACGATGCCTGCATGTCGTCTGAAGCAGAAGCACCCGCCTGGGGCATTGTCGCCGCTTCAGCGCGGCTGCCACTGAATACCTTGATCAACGATGCCCTTAATTGTTGTGAATCCTGCCTGAATCCAAAGACGTACACAAGGGAGAGAGAGAGAGCGAGAGCAAAGACGAAGAAAAGCTTGAATTTCATGTCAGAGTTCTGTCCTTTCTTTGCGCCAGCAGGTTCAGCAGGTTACTGTCGCGTATGTTTCCTACGGCGAGTATTACATAAGTATTCTTTGGATAACGCTATTGTGGCTTACTTTCGTAACCATATCGTTCTAAGTTGGAGATAAATGGACCTCTTGCATCCATAATTGCTGCCGAGTCAACCAGCCTCCACCAATCCATAGCGGCGCTGCCAGGCCTCTTTGAGCCGCGCCCACACCAGCTTTCGCTCTGCCTCGGTGGCTTCCATTTCAGCAGCCGGAGCATTGGCAAAGCGGGCAGCTTCCATCTTCGCGACTTCCAGTAACTGCCTGTCGCGCAGCAGGTTGGCCACGCGAAAGTCGGGCAGCCCGGCCTGCCGTGTCCCGAAAAACTCGCCCGGTCCGCGCTGGCTCAGGTCCAGCTCCGCCAGCTCAAAACCGTCCTGCGTGCGGACCATGGCGTTGAGCCGCTCCTCGCCCGTCGGCGACACACGATCGCCGGTGATCAGGATGCAAAAGCTCTTCGCAGCCCCGCGGCCCACGCGCCCGCGCAACTGGTGCAACTGCGCCAGGCCAAACCGCTCCGCGTGCTCGACAACCATGACCGTCGCGTTCGGCACATCCACGCCCACCTCGATGACCGTAGTGGCCACCAGCGCGTCGATCTCTCCGCGCTGGAAACGGCGCATGATGATTTCCTTCTCATCGGCGTCCAGCCGCCCGTGCAGCAGGCCCACGCGCAGGCCGGCAAGCGGCCCCGTGCGCAGTTTTTCGTACATCTCCACCGCCGACTTCAGCCCCGATTTCGCTCCCGGATTCGCCTCCTGCGCCGCCTTCGGAAACAGCTCCGCCGTTTTGCCCTTCCTGTTGGGTGGCCCAGGTCCGGGGTCCCCACGGACAGGTCCTCGTCCGTGGGGCGGAGGCCTCGATTTTGAGACCTGGGATGCCATGAAAGGCGGCGTCTCAATCCCCGCCTCCGGATCGTCGTCCGAGAAATCCAATTCCGGCTGGTCGTCCTTGCTGCCTTCGATCACCGGGTAAACAATGTAAGCCTGCCGTCCCCTCGCCACCTGTTTGCGTACAAACTCCCACACCTCCTCCGCCATCTCGCCCGGCACGCGTCGAGTGACGATTGGCGTACGTCCCGGCGGCAGCTCGTCTAGCACACTGACATCGAGATCACCATACAAGCTAAGCGCAAGTGTCCTTGGGATCGGCGTTGCCGTCATCACCAATACATCCGGTTCGGCCTGATTGGGCTTCTTCATCAATTTGAAGCGTTGCATGACGCCGAAGCGGTGTTGCTCGTCGACTACTACGAGACCAAGCCGGTCAAACTCGACCTTCTCCTCGATAAGCGCGTGAGTCCCGATCACCAGTTGCGCCTCGCCCCGGTTGATCTGGCCGCGTGTCGAGCGTTTGCGCTCCTCGGCCAGCGACCCGGTCAGCAGCGCGATTCGATAGTTGCGCGAGGAATGTTCAAGCAATTTACGGAATGCCAGAAAATGCTGCGTGGCTAAAATCTCAGTCGGCGCCATCAGCGCAGCCTGGTAGCCGTTCTCCATCGCCACCAGCATCGCCTGCAACGCCACAATGGTCTTGCCCGAGCCCACATCCCCTTGCAGCAGCCGCCGCATGGGACATGGGGCTCGCATGTCGGCCACAATCTCGCCCAGCGCCCGCTTCTGCGCCGCCGTGGGATGAAAGGGCAGCACCTCGCGAATCGCCTCGCGCACCTTGTCCGTGGTAGCAAAGCCGATTCCCACGCGCTCCCTCATCCGGCGGCGCTTGAGTTCCAGGCCCAATTCCAGAAAAAACAGCTCCTCGAAGATCAACCGCCGGTGGGCCGGCGTCGCCCGGCTTTGTAACTGGGCAAAGGGCGTGCCTTCGGGCGGAAAGTGCGCCTCGCGCAGTGCCGTCTCCCGATCGGGAAGCGCCAGCCGCAGAAGCATCGCCCGTGGCAGGCACTCCGGCACCGCGCCGTGCAGCCCTTCAAGCAGATTGAATATCGTCTTACGCTGCCAGCGCGAGGCTAGCCGCGCGCCGCCCAGCGACTCGTAGACCGGCGTAATGCGCCCCACTTCGAGCAGCCGCGTCTCGGCGTCGTCGGTTGCATCGGGCAGCAGTTCGAACTGCGGCTGGATCATTTTCAGGTTGCTGCTGGACCGCGAAGGCTCAACCCGGCCGTAGACGGCCACCGTCTGCCCAGCGTGAAACTTGCCTTCGAGGTAACTGCCATTGAACCAGATGCACTTCAGCGCCAGCCGCCCCTGCCCAACGGTCAGCTCGAAGATGGGTGCTTTGCGGGTACGTAAGAGGATTGAGCCACGCACCTCGGCGATGACGCTGGCCGTCTCGCCCGCCTTCAGCTCATCCAGGCTGCGCGGGTTCTGGCGGTCCTCATAGCGAAAGGGCAGGTGGTAGAGCAGATCCTCGGCCACCAGGATCCCTTTGGCCGCGAGCATCTCCGCCACCTTCGGGCCTACGCCCTTCACATACATCACCGGAGTGTCGAGCTCAGCCACACTCCGGATGCTACATGGCTGATCTTCGCCCGGACAAACAACACCGGAGCTCCCAGACGATTGGGTGCCCCATCCATTCCACAGTCTCATCGTGGAATGGGTGGGAAACCACGAACCCACCTCCAGCGAGACCGAACAAACCGAAAGGCCCCATAATCCTCGCAAAAATCCGCGGAGACTACGGGGCTCTTTTCTTCAGCTTTACGGCTAGCCTTACCCCTTTTGCAGGAAGTAAGCCTCGACCGCCTGCGCCAGGGCCAGCGAATCGATATACGCCTTCTTGCCTTCGTAACGGGCCGACCAAAGAACCTGGTTCACAATATCCCTGGGATAGCACTGGCGCAGCTCACGATTCAGCGTGCCGCGGATGAAATCGATGAGAGCCTGAGGCACGCCTGGGTCATAGGCGACTTGATACTCGACGGCAACACGGCGAAAGATCTCGCAGAAAGACGCATCGGCAACCGTACCGACCTTGATCTTGGTTTGAATCCTGCGCAAAAAGCATTCGTCTACCAGTTCTGCCGGATCCATGTTCGAGGCAAAGACGACCAGCATCTCAAACGGGACCTCAAGTTTCTTTCCTCCCGCCAGGGTCAGGAAATCGATCCTGCGATCGAGGGGAACGACCCAGCGGTTCAGCAGCTCTTCCGGACGAAGCCGCTGGCGTCCGAAGTCGTCGATGATCAGCACCCCGTTATTGGCCTTCATCTGCGCGGGGGCGACATAGAACTTTGTAATTGGATTGAATTGCAGATCCAGCATCTCCGCCGTCAGCTCGCCGCCCACCAGGACAGCGGGCCGCTGGCACAGCACCCATCGCTCGTCGCGGTTCGCGGGCCCAGGGTCCGCCGCGCGCCTGTGAATCGCCGGATCGAAAACCGTAATGATCGAGCCATCCACCTCCACCGCGTGCGGTATCCAGACCTCATCCTCGGCAACCACCTTCGACAACGTTTCGGCAATGGTAGTCTTTCCAGTTCCCGGCGGTCCGTAGATGAAGATCGAGCTGCCGGAGTTGAGCGCCGTCCCGAAGCGCCGCAACGTCCCGCTGTCGATCACGAGATGCGAAAAGGCGCGCTTGACCTCGTCGGCATGAACCTCGAGCCTGCGGACGCTCTGCTTCCGCGTCTGCTCCACATAGCTCTCCAGAGAGACCGGCGCGGGCCCCGCGTAGTGGCTCTGTGCGAGAAGGTCCACCGCACGGCTTCTGCCCGCGGACGTGATGGCAATCTGAGGAATATTGCCAGTCATTCCATTGACCTGGCAGAGCATCTCCGTTCGCAGGTGGAAAGAGAGCTCCTTGGCCACTTCAAAGCTGAGCCGGGTCTTTTCCGAGAGTTCCAGAATGGAGAGCGAACCGGACAGGTAAAGCGTCTTTAACGCAATGTCCTCGAGGATTGACTGACGCACGTCAACTTCCTCAATGGCCTGCGGCCTGTATGCTGGTCCATGAACGGGCTCGGTTTTGAGAAAATCGTATTCTGGCATCGTCAACAAGGCTACCACTTTTTTCCTTTTCCATCACTTTTCACGTACGCCGGCGGAGTTACTCTTTGGTTTCCTGAATTCTGCCAGCCTTCAAGTCTATTTTTTGCTTCACTTTGGCGTGGCTTCCTCCGATCGTCCCCCTGAAGCTGCAAGACAAGCTGATTCAAGCCCTTTCAAGAAGAGTTCGAAAAGGTCCGCAGTGGAAAGGGTCAAGAGCGATCTAACCGCAAGGAATCTCAACCCGCCGGGAACCTGTCTGATATCCCCCGCGTACCCTGTTGAAGACGCAGTTCGCGCAGTGAGTGCTTTGCTACACTTCTTTTGAGGCCCGCCCCCGGCAACCCTGAATCGGGACTACAGTTTAAGCGGCAGGAGAATCCATGCCAGTTGTCCAGCTCGCGGGAGTGACCAAGGCCTACGAGAACAAAGTTGCAGTCAGCAACCTGAGTCTATCCATCGAGGCAGGCCAGATGTTCGGCCTGCTGGGGCCGAACGGAGCGGGCAAAACCAGCTCGATTCGCATGATGATGGGCATTACCGTTCCGGACTCGGGACAGGTCAATCTATTTGATAAGCCCTTCGTGCGCAAGAGCCTTGAGCGCGTAGGCTACCTTCCCGAGGAACGCGGCCTCTATAAGAAAATGAAGGTCCTCGACCAACTGGTCTTCTTTGGCCAGTTGCACGGACTTGCGGCGGAGGAGGCGCGCCGTCGCGCCGTCGATTGGGCCGGGCGCATGGAGATCGCCGATTCGCTGGGGAAGAAGACTGAAGAGCTCTCCAAGGGCATGCAGCAGAAGATCCAATTCATTGCTACTCTGTTGCACGATCCTGGGCTCATCGTCATGGATGAACCCTTCAGCGGCCTCGACCCGATCAATGCCGTGCTCGTCGAACGGACGCTGCTCGACCTCAAGGCGCAAGGCAAGGCGATTCTGTTTTCCACTCATCGCATGGACCAGGTGGAGAAGCTCTGCGACTCGATTTGCCTCATCAACGACGGCAAGGCCGTGCTGGCCGGCAATCTGCGAGAAATCAAGTCCCGCTACGAACGCAACCACGTAATTGTCGAGTTCGAGGGAGCCTCCGATTTCTTGAGCAGTGAAGAGATTGCAGAGGCGAAGAACTTCTCCGGCCATGCGGAAATAAAGCTCAAACCGCACGGCAACGCGCAAAAGCTGCTGCACCAAGCCGCTGCCATGGCGACGATCTACCGCTTCGAACTGGTCGAGCCCTCGCTTGAAGAGATCTTTATCCAGACCGTGGGAGGCAAGGCCAATGCGTAACATTCTACTCATTGCGAAGCGCGAATATCTGGAGCAGATTCGGGGTCGGGCCTTCGTCCTCTCGACGGTAATGCTGCCTCTGCTTATTATCGTCTTGGTCGGTTTTTCCTATTTGAACGCTCCCAGGCAGGGAATGGGACGCCATCTGGCGATTGCCTCAAATAACGCCGCGCTGGCTGGCGAAGTTCGCCGGGAGTTGCTCGCGGATGGATACATCAAATTCACTGTGGATGTGGTCGCTCCGGCTACTGAAAAGGACCGCTCGGATTTGCTGAAGCAGGCCGAAGCGAAGGACATTGACGGACTCCTCGCGGTCGATACCTCCGACGGCTCCCCCGTGGGAACCGTCACTGCCACCTATACCTCAAAATCCCTTGACCCGCCGAGTGACGAGGGGCTCCGGACCGCCGTGAATCATGCCGTTGTGCATGAGCGCCTGATCGCCCGCGGAATCAACCAGGGCGACGCCGACGACCTGCAAAGCTATGTAATGGTCAAGAGCCTCCAATTGAACGAGAGCGGAAAAGCCGAAAAGAACACGGAAACGGGAGTCTTCGCAAAAGTCGCCGCGATGGCATTCCTGATTTCCATGCCTATTCTCCTGTATGGAATGAACATGGCCCGCGCCATCATCGAAGAGAAGACCTCGCGCATCTTCGAGGTCATGCTGGCCGTGGCAAAACCTGACGACCTGCTCGCCGGCAAACTGCTCGGCGTCGGAGCGGTAGGTCTCACCCAGATCTCCATTTGGGTAGCTTCCGCAACTGCTTTTATGAGCTCGGCTCTGGCCGCATCCTTGCTGACGGGAAACCTCGCTCTGCATTTCTCCTGGGTTGAGGGTGTTCTCTTTCCGGTCTATTTCGTGCTCGGATTCGCCCTTTTCAGTGCGCTGTTTTCTGGATTGGCGGCCACCTGCGAGACTTCGCAGGAGTTGCAGATGTATATGCCGTTGGCGGCTGTGCCGGTCTGGATCAGCTTTGGAATGCTCACCGTGGTCTTCAAAGATCCAAACTCCATCTGGGTCGTTGCCGCTTCTATCTTTCCATTCACTTCTCCTTATGTGATGGTTCCGCGCATAGGCCTGCAGATGCCGCCGGTATGGCAGATTGCAGCCTCCATCGCTCTGCTGGTCCTGACGATCTGGGCCGTCCTGTGGTTCTCCTCGCGCCTCTACCGCGTGGGAATTCTGATGTACGGCAAGCGGGCCACTCTACCCGAAATCGTGCGCTGGCTGCGCTACTCCTGAGCGAATTGCTGTGGGTCAGTTTGAATGGTAAGGGTTTTAGGCTTTGTCTGGTGAATGCCAAATCGACCCGCTTTGCATCAGTCGTCCATCGGCGTTGCCGACCCACGGGAAGATGAAACCGCCTACGTTTTCTCCCGGAGGGAGTATTGATACTAGCCCAGGACAAGCGCAGCGCAGTCCTGGGTAAGCGTCAACATACGAGTCACAGTCCCGTAGGGACGGTGCGAAATCGCTACCCGAAGCACCTTTCAACACAACCAACAACTTGCAATCCGCACGGAAAGTAGTTTCTTTTAGACCACGACTTCAAAGCCTGTCTTGAGCGGAGCCGAAGGATGCCGAAAACCGAGCAGATTCACCAGGGCTTTAGCCCCTGAGGGATTATCTTTTCAAACCACCCCGCCGCCGAGCGAAATGCAAGATCTGCATTCTTGGCCGCCTACACTAAAATCATCTCAGTGGCCGCCCAAGAAAAACCCAGCTTCACCATCACTCAGCGCCTGGTGCTGGCCGTTCTCCCGCGCGTGGTGTGGGCGCTCGTATCGGTCTTCAGCAAAACATGGCGATTTGAAATCATCGCCGAAGAAGGCGTGACGCCCGTACCCTTCGGCCAGAAATCCCCACCCGAGATATTCTGCTTCTGGCATCAGTGCGTATTGCCTTGCACAGCCTACTTCCGCCATTCCCGCGCGGTGATCCTCGTCAGCCAAAGCTTTGACGGCGAGTTGATTACGCGCATCCTCAAATTGTTTGGCTTCGATGCCGTGCGCGGTTCCAGCAGCCGCGGCGCGCGCGAAGGTCTGCTCGGACTGGCGCACGTGATCGATACCGGCAGAACCGCCATCTTCACCGCCGACGGCCCTCGCGGCCCCATCTACCAGACCAAGATGGGCCCCATCAAGCTGGCGCAAATTACCGGCGCGCCCATCGGCGCCTTTCATCTGGAACCCGAACACGCCTGGATAATGCGCTCCTGGGACCGCTTCCTGGTTCCCAAGCCCTTCACGCGCATCTGTGTCAGTTGGGCACGGCCAACCTACATTCCCGCCAGTCTGCCCGCTAGCGAGTTCGAGCTGAAGCGCGAGTTGCTGAACGCCGCTATCGAGCGGGCGCGCATACGAGCCCTCGATCACTTCGGGAAGCGCATATGACCGGCCTGCGCGTAGCCGACTTCGATTTTGTCCTTCCCGCTGCGTTGATCGCACAGCAACCGCCGGCCGAGCGCGGCCTGAGCCGCATGTTAGTCATGGATCGCGCAACCGGAGCCTTGCGCGATTCGATCTTCGCCGAGTTTCCCTCGTTGCTCCGTCCCGGCGACCTGCTGGTTCTGAACGACACCCGCGTCATCCCAGCGCGCCTTTATGCCCGCCGCACCCTGCGCCGCGAGCGCGAAAAGCCAACCGGCCAGATCGAAGTCATGCTCACCGAGCAAGTCGCGCCGGGGGCCCCATCCAACCGTCATCCTTATCCGGGTGCCCCAGGTCCCTCGCATTTGGGGACCTGGGAGACCAGGAACCCCACCCCTCAATCAACGGGCGAGCAGCTCTGGCGTGCCCTCGTCCGTCCCGGCAGAAAAGTCGCCATCGGCGAGATTCTCGCCTTTCCTTCACCCTCCGGCGCAGTCGAGCTTGAAGCCGAAGTGCTGGAGCGCGGAGAATTCGGCGAGCGACTGATGCGCTTCGAGCCGGTCGATGATTTCTTCGCCATCCTCGATCGCATCGGCCACATGCCCCTGCCGCCCTACATCCATCGCGACGATGCGGAGGCGGATCGCGAGCGCTACCAGACCGTCTTCTCTCGCGAACGCGGCTCCGTCGCGGCGCCCACCGCGGGCCTGCACTTCACGCCTCAAATCCTCGACGCGATTGCCGCGCGCGGAGTTGAGATTGCCCGCCTGACGCTGCACGTCGGCCTCGGAACCTTCGCTCCATTACGCGTCGAGCGAGTGGATGAGGTTCACCTGCATCGCGAGCGTTACACACTCTCCGCGCCAACCGCAGACGCCATCAATCGCGCCGCAGCCGAGGGTCGCCGCATCGTCGCCGTCGGCACCACCGTAGTTCGCACGCTTGAACACTGCGCGCAGCAGGCAGCCGGCCACTCACTTGAGCCGCATTCCGGAGAAACGGAAATCTTCATCTCCCCAGGCTTCCAATTCCGCCTCGTCGGCGCGCTGCTCACCAACTTTCATCTGCCCCAATCGAGCCTGCTGATGCTGGTCAGCGCCTTCGCCGGACGCGAACCGGTCCTCGCCGCCTGCGCTCATGCCGTCAAAATGAAGTATCGCTTCTTCAGTTACGGCGATTGTATGTTCCTCGCCTGACACAAGGCTGGCTGAGCAGCTTCGTTCGCCGTCCTCTCATGCGCCGGCTTCGCGTGTATCCTGATGGCATGGATGCCACGAACGTTAAGCAGAACGCACTCGTTGCCGGACCGGACGCAACTGGGACGGGCGTGTTTCTTGCTCGCGTCTTCAGCCGCATCTTCTCGCGGCACGTTCTGAACGCTTCCCTGCTGATCTTCGTGCTTCTTTCCATGTCGGGGAACTTGAGGAAGCCCGGAGAACTATTAAGCGATCCGGATATCTGGTGGCACCTGGCGAACGCGCGCATTCTGTCCGCAACGCACCACTTCATTCATCTCGAACCCTATTCCTTCTCGGTTGCCGGGGAACGATGGATCAATCCGGAATGGCTCTCCGAGATGCCATTCTGGCTCGGCTACCGAACACTCGGCCTGGCCGGCATCTACTGTGTCACCGCGTTTGGATTGTGCGCCAACATCTTGTTCGTCTACTGGCGCAGTTATCGGAAAACGGAACATATATCAGCCGCGTTTTGGGCGACGGCCATCGGGGCTGTGCTGATGACGGTAAACTCCGGTCCGCGCACCATCCTCTTCGCTTATCTGGCGATGTCTGCTGAAATGGCCATTCTGGAATCGGCGGAGCCGGAAAAGGCGCGTCTGTTGTGGCTGTTGCCGCCGTTGTTTTGTGTGTGGATCAACCTGCACGGAAGCTGGGTGATCGGAATCGGCTTACTTGGGCTCTACATCCTCTGTGGTGCATTTTCTATGAAGCTCGGAGTATTTGAACAGGAACCCTTTTCCAGCGCCGGGCGCAAGCGCCTGATTCAGGTCTTCATTTGCAGCGCGGCCGCGCTTCTGGTGAATCCCTACGGCTGGCGGCTGATCTGGAACCCAATCGATATGCTGCTGAACCAGAAATTGATGATCTCTGTTGTCGCTGAATCGCAGCCTTTGAGTCTAAGTTCGACGATTGGCAAAGTTGCTTTTGCCGCAATTGGCTTGATGGTCGTCGCCAACTGCATATGCGCGCGAAAGTGGAAAATATAACAGATGGCGTTTCTCTTCTTCGCATGGTTCACGGCCTTCAACCATGCGCGATTCGCCTTCCTCGCTGGCGTATTGACGATTCCTTTGCTCGCTGGCGATGTGGCGCGAAGTTTCTGCGCCAAGTCAAGCGAAAAAACCATTCCTGCATTCAATGCGCTGTTCGCAGCCGGCTTGGTTTGCGCTTTCGTGCATTTCTTCCCCGCCAACGCCGCGCTGCAAAACGACATGGCCACTAGTTACCCGCTGCAATCGATTGCATCGATTCAACCTTCGTGGAGAACATTCAATTCAGAAGGCGTGAGCGGAATGATGGACTTCAACTCCAAGCCAACCTTTCTCGATTCGCGCTATGACACCTTCGAACATCACGGCGTGTTGCGGGATTATCTCGAAATTCAGAATTTTCACGAACCGCTCGAGCTGCTGGATAAGTACCGCATCGATCATGCCTTGCTTGTGGCAAACTCGCCACTTTCTTTGCTTCTTGAGCACACGCCCGGCTGGCGGGTCGAGAGACGAGAAGGCGCCGATGACCATGCATATGTGTTGTTCGCCAAGTTGCCCTCCGCCACGGGCGAACAAACCCGGTGTGTTGCGGTTTCTTCTGCGGATTCGCTGTAGCCCCAAGCGCGGCTGCTAAACTCGTCTCGTGACTGCTTCGACCAAGCCGCCCGTCTTTCTGCTCGACACCATGTCGTTCATCTTTCGCGCCTACCACGCAATGCAGCGCTCGCGGCCCATGTCGACGCGCACCGGCCTGCCCACCGCGGCCATTTACGTCTTTGTCAATATGATTAAAAAGCTGCGCCAGGACTTCCAGCCGCGCTACTTCGCCGCCGTCTTCGATGTGAGCGGTGAAGTCTTCCGCGACGAGCGAGCGCGCGCTATGAAGCCGCTGCGCAAATGGAACGGCAAGACGCAAAGCTTTGAAGACGTGGACTACGAGGGCTACAAGGCCAATCGCGCATCCATGCCCGAGGATCTGCGCCGTCAGATTCCCTACATCCGCCGCGCCCTCGAAGCCCTGCGCATACCCATCCTCGAAGCCGAGGGCTTCGAGGCCGACGATGTCATCGGCACGCTCGCCCGCGAGGCCGCCGAGCAGCAGTATGAGGTCTTCATCGTCTCCGGCGACAAGGACATGATGCAGTTGGTCACGCCGACGGTAAAGATCCTCAACCCGCAGAAGGACAACCTCATCCTCGATCCCGCCAAGGTCCTCGAAGTGCTGGGAGTGCCACCGGAAAAGGTCGTCGATGTAATGGCGCTGCGCGGAGATGCGGTCGATAACATTCCCGGTGCGCCCGGCATCGGCGACAAGGGCAGCGTGGATTTGATTGTTGAATTCGGCTCTCTGGATGCGGTCCTCGACCGCACCGCCGAGGTCAAGCGCAAGAGCTATCGCGAATCGCTGGAGCAGAACCGCGATGCCGTTCTACTCTCCAAGGAATTGGTCACTATCGACTCGCATGTCCCGCTTCCGCTGGACCTTGCCGCAATGGAAACGCAGCCCCCAGACCTCGAAGCCTGCCGCGCACTTTTCACCGAGCTTGAATTCACATCGATGCTGCGCGAGCTGGAACCTGCGGCCGACGGCCCCACGGTTGAGCTCATTGAAGAGCCGACCGCCGAGCAATCCGCCGCATTCTACACAGCCGCGCGCGCCGACGGATTTGCTTTCACACTCGATATGGCCGCGCCCAAGCCGGAGTCAGACGACGAACCTCAGCAGTCGCTGTCGCTCCTCGATGTGGCCGAAGCCGCCGAGAAAAAAACAAACTTCGACATAGGCGTATGCGCCGAGCCCGCCAGAGCCCTGCGCTTGCCGCTCACGGCAGAGCTGCGCGCCCTGCTCGAAGACCCCGACCTACCCAAGCAAACCCACGACTTCAAGTCGGCTCTCCACCTGTTCGCGGCGCAGGGCATAGCATTGCAAGGCGCAGTAGACGACACCATGCTTCTCTCCTACGCGCTCAACCCCACTCATTCCACACAGTCACTCTCAGATGTCGCCGCACGCCACAGCCAGCCCGCACCAACCACTCTGGCAGCGGGCGCAGCCGCCATTCACGCGCTGGTTCCAGCGCTCAAAGCCGATGTCGAAAAGGCACAGGTGCAGCGCGCCTACGAGATGGACCTCGCGCTTGCTCCGGTCCTCTGCCGCATGGAGCAGGCCGGCGTGCGCATCGATCTCGGCGTGCTTGATGGCCTCTCAAAACGCTTTGCCGTCGAGCTGGAGCGCGTCGGCGAGCGCATCTTCGGGTTGGCGGGCCGCCGTTTCAATATCAATTCGCCCAAGCAGCTTGGCGAAGTGCTTTTTACTCACTTAGGCCTGCCCGCGCCAGCCAGCCGCGGCAAGGGCAAGGCCGTCTCCACCGCGCAGGATGTGCTCGAATTCCTCGCGGATAAACACGAAGTCCCCCGCCTGGTCCTCGAATATCGCCACTTATCCAAACTGAAATCGACTTATATTGACGCTTTGCCGCTGCTTGCCGATGCGGACTCGCGCGTCCATACAACCTTTCAGGCCGCGGCCACAGCCACCGGCAGACTCTCCTCCATCAATCCGAATCTCCAGAACATCCCCATCCGCACCGAGCTCGGCCGCGAGATTCGCGCTGCGTTTATCTCCGCGCCGGGCACGCAACTGCTTTCCGCTGATTACTCGCAGATCGAACTACGCCTGCTCGCACATTTCTCAGGCGACCCGCTGCTGGTTCACGCCTATCAAAACAATGAAGACATTCACACTCTCACTGCCAGCGAAGTCTTCGGCGTGCCACCCGAAACAATGGACAAGGAGACCCGCAATCGCGCCAAGGCCGTGAATTTCGGCATCGTCTACGGCATCTCGCCCTTCGGCCTGGCCGCGCAGCTCGGCATTCCGCAGGCCGAGGCGCGCGCCTACATCGAGCGCTACTTTGCGCGCTATCAGGGCGTCAAGGCATTTATCGAAAAAACTCTGGAAGAGACCAGAAAGACCGGCAGCGTGCGCACGCTCTTCGGCCGCGTCCGTCCCATCCCTGACATCGAGAGCCGCAACCCGAACCAGCGCGGCTTTGCCGAACGGACTGCGATCAATACGCCGCTGCAAGGCACCGCCGCCGACCTCATCAAGCTGGCCATGATTGCAATCGACCGCAAACTCACCGAGCGCAATCTCAAGACGCGTATGGTTTTGCAAGTCCACGATGAACTCGTCTTTGAAGTATTGGAGGACGAGTTAGAAGAGATCGGAGTCATCGTGAAGTACGCGATGCAAAACGTCGTGGAGTTGACTGTGCCGCTCGTTGCTGACCTTGACTGGGGGCCTAATTGGCGGGATATGGAATCCACCGAGGCTTTCTCTAGGCGCAGAGCACAGAGAAGCCTGCCTCACCAGATGTGAGTGGCAGCAGGAGTGTTTTTTGTTCCATTTTTCATGCTCCGAGCTCTGCGCGTATCGCATCGGCGATAGCGTTGGCGTGCAGCCGCATCGCCTCTTCGCTTTCAGCTTCGATCATCACGCGGGCCAATGCTTCAGTCCCGCTATAGCGAATGACCACGCGGCCCGAGTCCTTCAACTCCTCTTCGGCGGCGTGAATGGCGGCTGCTACGGCGGGGATCGATTCGAGCGGTCTCTTCTCGCGCACCTTAATATTGACAATAACCTGCGGGAAAACCTGCAAATCCGCGGTCAGCTCGTCGATGGATTTGCCGGTGCGTGCGATCAGATCGAGCACTACCAGCGCGGTCAAAAGACCATCTCCCGTAGTCGCCAGATGTGGCAGCAGAATGTGGCCGCTTTGCTCGCCGCCGAGAGCCGCGTCGTGCTTCTGCATCTGCTCGAGTACATAGCGGTCGCCCACCTGCGCGCGCGACATGCGAATGCCGCCGCGCTTGAGCGCCGCCTCTAATCCCATGTTCGACATGGTGGTGGCAACGACCAGATCGCCGGTCAGCAGGCCACGTTCCTTCAGGTCGCGGGCAACCATCAGCAGAATTGCGTCGCCGTTGATGACGTTGTGATGTGATCCAGCTAGCATGCACCGGTCGGCATCGCCGTCGAAGGTCAGTCCAAGCTCCGCTCCGCGCGCCGCCACTTCGGCAGCCACAAAAGCAGGATGCAGCGCGCCGCAGTTCAGATTGATGTTGTGGCCGTCGGGGGCGATATTGAGCAGCGTGACCCCACTGGCAGCAGGCCCGCCCAGCCTGTGGAAGAGCTCCGGCGCAACCGCCGCCGCCGCACCGTTCGCGCAATCGGCCACAATGCGCAACCCGGCGAGCGAGAGCCCCGGCACGCAGTCAATCAGGAATTGAATGTAACCCGCACGAAACGCGGCATTGTCCTCGACTGGGAGCAGAGTTGCCGGATCGGGAACAGCGGAGGCTCGTCTCTCGATCTCTGCCACGTGTTGGAGGATCTCCTCCTCCATGGCCAACTCGACCGCGTCGGCCAGCTTGAAGCCGTCGCTGCCGAAGAGCTTGATGCCGTTGTCCTGCCAGGGATTATGCGAAGCGGAAATCACCACCCCGGCCTGAAAGCCATGTCTCCGCGCCAGAAAGGCAACGGCCGGGGTCGGCACAACGCCCGCGCTCTCCACCCGCACTCCCGTCTCGCGCAGGCCGGCAGCGAGCGTGGCAGCGATCCATGGGCCGGACTCGCGCGTGTCGCGGCCCAGAATCACCTTGGGGTCCGCGGCAATTCCGCGCAACGAGTGGCCCAGCGCCAACCCGCAGGCGAAGATCGTGTTTGCGTCGAGAGGAGTCTCGCCCGCGACAGCGCGGATGCCGTCGGTGCCGAAGAGTTTGCGTGCGGTTGCTGTGCTCATAGTCTCATTTCTTGGTTGGCTTGTTAGACGCCGCGGATTCCACGCGGCTGATAAACGCGCCATCGGAGATGCGCGTCGTGACCTTGTCTCCGCTCGCAACCTGAGCCGTCGAGCGCACCAGTGCGCCATTCACGTCGATCACTAGCGCGTAGCCTCGATCCAAAACCGCGAGCGGCGAAAGCGAATGCAGCCGCGCGTCGAGGGAGCTGAGGCGAGCACTGGAGCGGTGAAGCGTTCGTTCAAGCGAGCGGTCGAGGCGTGTTCGGCAAGCGGCAAGAACTTCGCGGGCCTCGGCAAGCCCCTGTCGCGGATCGTGGCGCAGGACGGCGGCTGTCAGTTCCGCAACCTGGCTCTGATGCTGGCGAAGTTGGCCACCGACTGCCGCTTCCATGCGGAAGCTGAGGTCATCCAGGCGCTGCTCCAGCTGATGCAGCAGCGTACTGACGCGCCCCTCGGCACGGCTCACCGGCAGCCGTGTGAACCGCTGTCGCGCCAGCAGCAGTTGGAAGCGTGTGGCGCGTTCCAGGCGGTGTGACAGCTCGGCAAGATGCTCGGCAATCTTGTGCTGCGCCTCGGTGATCAGCTCGGCGGCTGCCGAAGGTGTTGGAGCGCGCAGGTCGGCGACAAAGTCGGCTATGGTGAAGTCGGTCTCATGACCTACCGCGGAAACGACCGGAAGGCGGCTCGATGCAATCGCGCGGGCCACGCGCTCGCTGTTGAAGGCCGCCATGTCTTCGAGCGATCCTCCGCCTCTTGCAAGCACGATCACGTCCACCAGACCCGAAGCATTCAGTTCAGCCAGCGCGGCTTCAATCTCGCCTGGCGCGGAATCTCCCTGCACCGAGACCGGACAAACGAGCACGCTCAAGCCAGAGTGGCGCCGGGCGGCGATGTTCAAAAAATCGCGAATCACAGAGCCGGTGGGCGAGGTGACAATTCCAACGGTCCGCGGAAAGGCAGGCAGCGGGCGCTTGCGTTCCGCGTCGAAAAGGCCCTCGGCCCTCAGCCGCGCCTTCAGTTGCTCGAATGCCAGTTGCAGCGAGCCCGCGCCGACCGGCTCCATGGTCTCGGCCACCAACTGCATCTGCCCGCGCTGCTCGTAGACGCTGACCCGGCCGCGAACCAGCACATGCAGGCCATCCTCGGGGCGGAAGCGCAGCAGCATCGCCTGGCGGCGAAAGAGCACCACTGGCAGCTGCGCGTCAGCGTCCTTCAGCGTGAAATAAACGTGGCCGGAGGGCGCGGGCCTGAAGTTCGAGATCTCGCCCTCCACCCACACGTCGCCATACTCCTGCTCGACCAGTTCGCGAACCAGACCAACCAGTTCGCGCACCGGCCAGATGCGCCGGGAGGGTCGGGGTTCCTCAAAACCGAGGTCGAGCTGAGGCGCGAATGGATCTTCCCTGGTCACTTGTAAAGTGTAATTGCGCGGGCTTGTTTGCGAGTCGCCGAATCGAGCGGAGCACTTCGGCCCTTTTTCCCGGGTGGTCAGGAATGGGATGCCCCGACTGCCAGCACAGCCAGCCGCTCGGCGACGGCCTCGACGATCTGCTCGTGAACCTCGTCGATAGTCAGGTCGCCCTCGATCAGCACCACCCGCTCCGGCTCACGGACGGCGATCTCCCGGTATCTCTGCCAGACGCGGCTGTAAAAGGCATCTTGTTCCTGCTCAAAACGGCCTTCGTCCGGGCCGCTCGCTTCGGCGGTGCGCCGATTGCGGCGGCGCGCGCGCTCGAGCGAGGCCTCCAGCGAGGGCAGCAGCAGCAGCGTCAGGTCGGGCAGAAGGCTTGAGCAAACCAGGCGATGCAATTCAAGCACCACCGCGGAGCCCAGCTCGCGGCCGCCGCCCTGGTAGGCCTCCGTCGAATCCGTAAAGCGGTCGCATAGCACGAGCCTTCCCGCATCCAGAGCCGGCTGGATGACCTCTGCGATCGCCTGTGCCCGGTCAGCAAACATGAGGGCCATCTCGGCCATGGGCGCAAGCCCCCCTGAGCGCGAGTCGAGCACCAGCGCGCGGATGCGGTCGCCGGTCGCGGTGCCGCCTGGTTGGCGGGTGACGACGGGGGAGTGGCCGCGTTTTTTCAGCCAAGCAGCCAAGCGGTTGATCTGCGTGGTTTTCCCGGAACCATCCAGGCCTTCGAGGGTGATGAAGAGACCGCGCGGCATGGCCTGAGTCTACCACCCAAACAAAGTTGAAGACGAGCCTGCTTCAATTGTGTTACAAGGAGTTGAATTGCGAACGTTACCGGAGGCAGGCGACTGCGCTCCACCGGAGACGAACTAAAGTGAATTTTCGCGCCACCCACAAACTCGCTCTATGCGGCCTCCTCGCGGTCGGCCTGCTCGCCTCCCGGCAACTCAACGCCCAGTATCTGACGCTGGAGGGCCAAACCGGCGGCTTCCTGACGCCCACCGCCTACGTCGTCTACATGGAGAAGGGCGAGAAGTTCTCCCACCCCGCCGTCGGCTTCCACTTCATCGATGCCAGCGCGGTCATCGGCAACATTGAAACCGTCAGCATTACAGAGGCCTTTTACGGTCGCGCCGAAGCCGGCTACACACGCAGCATCCATCAATTCGGCGATAGCGGTTCGAGCACGACAGTGTTGGGCAATTTTGTGTTGGGATCTACGTCGTCGAGCACCGCTTACCCGGTCAAGCCGGATTTTAGCCAGCTTTGGCACTTTAACGGCATGAATGTCTTTCATGGCAAGGTGGTGGCGATCAATGACGGGCAGTTCGGCCCCTGGACGCCGGGAGTTGCCGTGGGCGGCGTGGTGCGAACCAACGATAGATTTGTCACCGGCGCGGCGCTCCAGGAGTCTGCGGCGTTAGCCGGGATCATCCAGCCTGCGAAGGCGTACTCCAATGGAGACATCTACATCGCCGTCACCAAGACCTGGGCCAAGAAGCCGGTGCCCTTCCTCGCCAATATCGGATGGAAGGCAACCAACGCCTCAATTTACGGCATCGGCGGACAAAGCAACAGGTTCATGGGTCGGTTCTTCGGCGGCCTGGGGATTCCACTGCCCATCTCCCACGGAATCGTGGCGGTCCCCTCTGCGGGATTCACTCAACAGCCCCCGACCGTCAAGGGCTTGGGCGCTGCCCCTCCCCTCGGCATTCCCTTGGTGGCTGGCAAGGCCGATCTGCCGACAACTTTGGACTATGCTGTGCGCATCACCCAGAGAGAGAAGCCGCACTTTGCCTTCGACATAGGCATTGGCCAGGTGGCAAACAATATCGGAACAATCCCCCAGCCAACTTTCTATCCCGCGCCTGCACCCCCGGTCGTCTACATCCCGGTAAATCTCCAGGCGCGCCACGTAGTCGGCATGGGGATCAGCTATCGCTACTGACCTGCCGTTCAAGAAGACCAGAGCATGTTTCAAAAATGCCGCATTGTGTCACTCATCTACCGGCGTTGCCGACCCACGGGAAGATGAAACCCCTGCGTTTTTCTCCCGGAGGGAGTATTGATACTAGCCCAGGACAAGCGCAGCGCAGTCCTGGGTAAGCGTCAATATGCGAGTCACAGTCCCGTAGGGACGGTGCGAAATCGCTACCCGGAGTACGTTTCAATACAACCAACAACTTGCAACCCACACAGAGATAAGTCTCTTTGTGCTGTATTGACCAGAACGGGGTGAGGGCTCGGAGTACGCTGGCTGCGACGTACCCAAGCCTTCGCCCCGTGCAGAGATAACTGATTCTCGCAGCGGAGCAGGCAACAAAGAACCAGGAGGTTCTTTTTATGCAAATGCTCCGCTCCGCGCGCTGGCTCTTCCTCGCGCTGCTTTTCTCTCTGATTCCCGCATCTTCCTACTCTCAGATCGTCATCAGCGTCGGTTTCGCTCCGCCGGAACTGCCGGTCTATGTGCAGCCCATATGCCCCGAGCCCAACCTGATGTGGATCCCCGGCTACTGGGCCTATTCAAACGACGATGGAGACTACTTCTGGGTTCCCGGCACCTGGGTACCCGCACCGCAGCCCGGCCTTTTGTGGACGCCCCACTATTGGGGCTGGGAAGGCGGCCGCTACATCTTCCATGAAGGATACTGGGGTCGGCATGTCGGCTACTACGGCGGTGTGAACTACGGCTTCGGATACGGCGGCCTCGGCTTTGCCGGCGGCGAGTGGCGCGGCGGTTCCTTCGCCTATAACACCGCTGTCGTGCATGTGAATGAGACCGTAATTCACACCACGTATGTTGACCGGACGGTTGTCGAGAGGGGCATCGTTGCCAACCCAGGTCACGTAGCCTACAACGGGGGTCCGGGCGGCATTCGGCACACCGCCAGCCCAGCAGAACTGACTGTGGCTCACGAAAGACATGTGGCTCCAACCAGCGTCCAGACGCAACATATCGCCTCGGCCAGGGCCGACAAGACTTCCTTTGCCAAGGCCAATGCCGGTCACCCCAAGACCCTGGTAGCCGCAAAGCCTCTGGCCGAGGAAAAGCGCACCGCATCTCCGGGAATGAAGACCGAAAACAAGCCAAAGGCTGAACCGAAGACTGAAGCAAGGCCCAAGACTGAACCCAGGCCGGAAGTAAAGCCAAAGGCTGAACCCAGGCCGGAAGCAAAGCCAAAGGCCGAACCCAGGCCGGAAGCAAAGCCAAAGGCCGAACCGAAGACCGAGTCTAGACCGAAGGCCGAGCCAAAAACTGAAGTCAAGCCAAAAGCCGAACCGAGGCCTGAAGCAAGGCCGAAGGCCGAACCAAAGGCTGAACCCAGGCCGGAGTCGCGTCCCGCGCCCGTATCGCACACTCCGCCTGCACCGCATCCAGCGCCCGCGTCGCACCCTGCACCGCACCCGGCACCAGCACAGCACGCTGCGCCTGCGTCCCATCCGGCTCCTGCACCCAAGCAGGAGTCAAAGACCGAAAACAAACCAAAATAAAACCGCCAACGCGTAGTTTTGCTTCCCCTTTACCAAGGCCCACGGTTCACCGTGGGTCTCGGTGTATCAGGGAAAGCACGAACCTCGTGCGCGAAGCGCTTTTGGCCCCGCCGCAGGTGGCCAAATCGGGATAGGGGGAGCAGTCACCTGCTCTCCCCTCCCACACCACCCGGCATGCGGGTCCGCACCGGGCGGTTCGAGAAGTTGAGGTTTACCCCGTGCTTCTTGTGTGAGGGCGCGGGCGTCGGTC
>Ga0302189_10000532_pt1 | contig 33490 bp, 25 predicted proteins | sample II_Bog_E2_2_FD_194551 | JGI IMG/M metagenome (GOLD analysis project Ga0302189, IMG submission 194551) | Peat permafrost microbial communities from Stordalen Mire near Abisko, Sweden - II_Bog_E2_2 | ecosystem: Environmental > Terrestrial > Soil > Wetlands > Peat | place: Sweden: Abisko...
AGCCGGAGAGGATGACCTGACCGACAAAGGCATGGGCGCGTTTGTCGAGAAATTTGGCGATGGTTTGCCGGTCTGTCTTAACTCACGAGTTGAGTCGGTCGAGTTCTCCCAGCAAGGCGTGGAGGTGACGGCCGGAAATCGGGTTTTCAACGGCTCAGTTGCTCTGGTTACCGTTTCTGTCGGCGTGCTCAAGGCGAGAAAGATCGCGTTCCACCCGGAACTCCCGGAGCGGAAGCTTGAAGCCATCAAAAGTCTCCAGATGGGCAACATGCAAAAGGTTATTATCCCTTTCGATGAAGATATCTTCTCGACGAAGCTGCCTAATTCATGGTTGGTCTATGAGGGGGACCTTCCCATTGATGCACTCGACTTCGCGAGAAAAGAGAATCTTCCGCTTGTGGGAGGAAAGCGAATCGTAATGGGATTCGTTATCAAGCCTCTGGACAAGAACATCGCGATCGGTTTTTTTGGGGGAGACTGGGCGAAGGCGCTTGAAAAACGATGCGAGGGAATGGAAACCGGTTCGGGTAAGAGCAACTCTGAATGCGACAATCTGTCTATCGCAATCATCAGGTCAGCACTTTCCAAAATGTTCGGTGAGGAACGGGTCAACAGGAGCATTCAGTTGGAAGGAATCCGATTAACCCGCTGGAGCCTCGACGCAACTTCATTCGGCGCCTACTCGGTGGCGGAACCAGGAAACTGGTACCAGCATGAAATACTGGCCGAACCGGTGAAGGATGCAAAGGATACAGAACGGCTCTTTTTCGCCGGGGAAGGTACCGCCCGTTCGATCTACAACGGCTCTTTTCCCGGCGCATACGAGTCTGGGTTGAAGGCAGCTCGCGACATAAGCGCCGCAATGATCGAAGCGTCAAGACAGACGAAATAGTGCCTGTTGGTCGAGGGGAAGAATCCGCGGCGACCTTATAACCTTTGCTCCGGTTCGGCTAAAGTTGTGCCCGTTCAAAACATCGACTTATTCAGAGGTTCCTTTGGCTTCGCGCTGCATCGCCTCATGCAATGTCTCTGCGCCGGCGATGGGTGGGAGACAAGTGCGCCCGCGGCATATCAAAGCCCACGCCTCGGCTCCGGGCGGCGCGGGCGCATGAAGCACTGTCTCTGCCAGCGACTCGGGAATGCCGCCAGGTAAGAGACAAGATGGATGGATGCGAATCACGGTCTTGTGAATGGCGAACCCAGCCACAGCGGATGCTTCGAGGCGATCCGCCTCGGGACCGGAACCCACGATGACAATCTGGAGCGGATCGAGAACAAGGCGTTCAACCGCCAAACCATAGCTGCCGGCGTACAAGCCGAAGTGCTCCACAATCCCGGCAAAGGACTCGAGCGTGTCTTCGGCTATCTCGCGATACTCCGCGCGCGCGCTCAGGGCCTCAAGCCGAAGAAGGGCGGATGCGGCGGTGGGATTTCCCGCCGGAGTGGGGGCATCCTGCACCGGCTTGCGTCTGGCCCCTAGTGCGCCCAACGGCGCAGTCCCATCCGGGGGCGCGGCGGCATCGAAGAACGCTCCCGCGGTCCGATCGTAAAAGCGTTCGATCATCGCGTCCGCCAATTTCACAGCCGCGTGGTAGAACTTCATTTCTCCCTCTGCCTGCCAGCCATCGATGCAGGCATGAACCGTGAAGGCATAATCGTCCAGCGTGCCGGGTACTACTGGTGCGGCGTTCGCTTTATCTGGCGACGTGTCTTCTCCATACGCAATAACATGGTTCAGATTTCCAGTACCGTCCCATGCCTCGTCGAGAAGCCGATTCAGCGTAAGCAGCGCAAAGCTTCGCGCCGAATCCATGCGCAGCACTCGCGCCGTTTCAAGATAGGCAGTTACAGCCATCGCGTTCCAGCCGGTATAGAGTGTGCGGTCGATAAAGGGCGTGGGACGCTTGATTCGCGCGGCCAAAAGCTTCCGCCTAGCAACTTCAAGCAGGGTGGGTAACTCGCCGGTATGTTGTCCAGTTACTCCATTCAGGGACGCTATTTCGGCTAAAGAATGTTTCACGTGTAACACATTCTTAGCAGGATTGTGATGCATATCACCTAACTCACCAATATCCCAATAACTCGCCGCAAGCTCCAATTCGTCCGCTTCAAGCACCGCGCGAGCCTCATCCAAGGTCCAGGTAAAGTAGTCGCCGTCGTCGTCGAGATCGATGTCCGCGTCCTGCGAGGCATAGAATCCGCCACCCTCGCGATCAGTCATTGTGCCATCGAGCCATGCCACAATTTCGCGCGCAGTTATCTGAAATTCTTCGTGGGCATAACTCTGGAAACCATGCACATAATTGCGCAATAACTCGGTGTTGTCATAAAGCATTTTTTCAAAGTGAGGCACCACCCAGCGCTCGTCAACGCTGTAGCGATGAAAGCCGCCGGCCAACTGGTCGTAGACCCCGCCGTGGGCCATCTTATCCAGCGTGGTTATGAAAGCGTCGCGGGCTGCCTGGTTGCCGCGATTCATGGCTACTTCAAGCAGCAGGTCGAGAATGGCAGGATGAGGAAACTTGGGCTGGGAACCGAAGCCGCCGTTGCGCGGGTCAAACTGCGACAAGGCTGAAGCGGCGATTTTATCCACGAGTGCTATAGACAACCCGCCGGCGGGGCCGGAAAAGCTCTCATTGTGCTCAATGGCGGCCATTACGCTGGCGGCCGACTCCAGCGCTTCCTCGCGCCTGTCACTCCACACCTGGGCCATGGTCAGCAGCACGCGGCCAAACCCTGGACGGCCATAACGGTCGTCGCGGGGAAAGTAAGTGCCGCCAAAGTAGGGGCGTCCATCGGGAGTGAGAAAGGCGGTCAGGGGCCAGCCGCCCTGCCCGCTGATGGCCGAGACTGCGGCCTGATAGCGGGCGTCCACGTCGGGCCGCTCGTCGCGATCCACCTTCATGGCAATGAACCGCTCGTTGATCAGTGAGGCAATCTCCGGGTCCTCGTAGGACTCGCGATCCATCACGTGGCACCAGTGGCACCACACCGCGCCTATATCGAGCAGGATGGGCTTGTTTTCCGATTGCGCCTGCGCAAAGGCCGCCTCGCCCCAGACATGCCATTGGACCGGCTGATGCCGTGCGGAGCGCAGGTAAGCCGAGGCTGACTGATCCAGCAGATTGGTGTGGCTGTGCACGTTAGCTCTTTTCGAGCTCCGCCTCGATGGCGGCCACCAGAGCGGGATCGTCCGGCGCAGTGTCGGGGGAGAATCTTTTTACCACCTCGCCCTCGCGGCTCACCAGAAACTTCTCGAAGTTCCATGCCAGCTCCGGCTCGGGGCTGGTATCGATTCCCCAACCTTTAAGTTTTTCGCGGAGAGGAACCTCACCCAGGCTGATGGCCGTGGGCTGGGCCGCAATCAGGGCCGCGTAGAGCGGATGCTTCTGCTCGCCCACCACCGTGATCTTGTCGAAAAGCGGAAACTTGACGCCAAAGTTTGTGGTGCAGAAGGCAACAATCTCTTCGTTGGTACCCGGTTCCTGCGCCTTGAAATCGTTCGCCGGGAAACCCGCAACCACCAACCCCTGACCCTTGTATTGCTCGTATATCTCTTCCAGGCCCTCGTATTGCGGCGTCAGGCCGCACTTCGACGCCACATTGACGATGAGGAGAACTTCGCCCTTGAACTCGCCCAGCGATGCGTCCTCGCCGCTGATCTTCTTTACCGGAATGTCGTAGATGGATGCGCTCATGATCTTCTCTCCAGAGGTGCATTTCAATCATAAGGCGTCGATGGGAAAGGATCGATTCTGGAATCAATGTTCTGAACTACGATTCCACATTCGTGCGATAGATTTGGCGCATGAAAGCGGGAATCATTTCCGAATTGATTTCCGCAGTCACAACCGGCGTCGTGGCTGGCTTCCGGGCGAATGGACTCCATGAGAAGTGGCGCCGCCTCGGGCGCTAACGGAAAAAACCGCAGTCGAAATCACATCCGTATCTCCTTGCTACGGCTTGTATTCCCCGGCGCTCTCCACATCCACCGTCGCCTTCACAGGCAGGGTGTCGCTCGATCCGCCAGCCAGCACGCGCACCTGTTCCTTCTCCACCCTCCAAACGTGCCCGGCGGCGTCCCAGTACGCAAGATCCCGCGGCTTCAGATCGAATTCCACTTCGCGCCCAGCTCCGGCCTCGATCCTAACCCGTTGAAATCCCTTCAATTCAAGCAGCGGCCGCTCGACTGAGGAACCCAGATGCTGCACATACAACTGAACCACTTCGTCGCTGGCGCGGCTGCCCGTGTTCTTCACCCTGACCGTCACCTTCACCGAGCCATCGGCGGTCACCGTGGGCGCACTCAACCTCAGCCCCTCATACCTGAATGCTGTATAGCTCAGCCCGTATCCAAAGGCATACAGCGGCTTGTCTTTGCTGTAGAGATACGTCCGCCCATGCAGCAGGTTATAGTCCAGCAGCGGCAGCAGTTGCGCATCGCCCGTGGGCCAGGTCTGGGTCAGCCGCCCGGCAGGCGAGTAGTCCCCAAACAGCACGTCCGCCAATCCGTGGCCTTCTTCCTGGCTGTTGTGCGTAATGTGTACAATCGCCGGCAAATGCTCCTGGCTCCAGACAATGGCGTAAGGAAAGCTCGCCCTCAGCACCTCGATCGTCTTCGGATTGGCGGCAAAAACCTGCTTCACCAGTTCCTCCTGCTCCAGCACAATCGTCTTCCGGTCCACGGATTCCTTGCCATTCGACGGCGTCGGGCACTTATTCCACCCCGCGTTGCACTCCGGATGATTGCCAACCACCACAATCGCCACATCCGCCTTGTGCGCCACCGCAGCGGCCTGCACCGGGTCCGAGCCATCGTCCATCAGCACCTTCACACCCGGCCCAGCGCCCTCGCGAATCCCTTCCAACGCACTGACAAAATACCCCGGCGTCCCGCTATACCAATCCAGCAGCACCTGGTCCGTCCAGGGCCCAATCACCGCAATCGTCTTCAGTTTCTTTCGGTCCAGAGGCAGGGTGTTGCCTTCGTTCTTCAGCAGCACAATCGACTCATCGGTTGCCAGCCGAGCCAGCGCCTTGTTCTGCTTCCGGTCCCAGGGCGGCGTCAGTGCGTCTCCGGCGTTCACATTGGTCCCAACATCCTTCTTGCCGATATCCCCGTAGGGATCGACTCCCGCCGGATCCATCTCGCCCAGCCGCAGATACACGCGCAGTGAATTCTTCTCCACGGCATCGATATCCGCCTCGGTAACCAGGCCGTCCTTCAGCGCCTTGTTCAGGTCGTCCGCATATCGATCGAGGAAGTGATTGATCCCGGCCTTGATGGCCGCCGCCACCCCATGTTCCTTGTCCGGGTATGCGTGATGAGCCGTGATCAAAAGCCCCAGAGCGCCGCCGTCCGTGCAGATGATCCCGTCGTTGCCCCACTCCTTCACCATCACGTCTTTCAGGACGGGGTTCACCATCATCGTGGTTCCGTTCCATGCGTTGTACGAGGCCATTACAGCCCGCGAACCTCCCTGCTCAAAACCCATGCGGAACGGCACCGAGTAGTACTCGCGAAACAGCCGCTCATCGAAGTCCGAAGAGGAGGACGAGCGTGTGTCTTCATTCTCGTTGGCCAGGAAGTGCTTCATCAGCGAAGCGCTCAGCCAGTGCTTCGGATCGGGCCCCTGCAGGCCCTGCGCAAACGCCACGGTCATGGTTCCAACCAGAAACGGGTCCTCGCCCATCGACTCCTCTGTCCGGCCCCAGCGCGGATCGCGGCTCAAGTCGGCATTGGGCGCGCGAATCACAACGCCGCCGAATCCGGTAACGGGATTCTGATAGTCGTACCGCGCCTCGTATCCCTCCACTCCGCCAATCTTCTTCAGCAATCCCGCGTCCCAGGTCTCGCCCAGTCCCTTTTCCTGGGGAAACGTCGTCGTCGGCAACGGCTGCAAGCCTCTTGGTCCCCAGGCGCCGGGCCCGCCCAGCGCAAGCCCGTGCAGTCCCTCCACCTGCCCGGAAAAAACCAGCCCCAGCCGCGGAATCTTCGGATGGTCCGTCATCAGAGAGACCTTTTCGTCCAGCGTCAGCCGGCCAAGCAAGTCCGCAATGCGCTGGTCGTCGCCCAGTTTGGTGTCCCGGAATGGGTAGTCCGCCTGCGCGCCAGCCATCCGCGCCAACCCAATCGTGAGCACCATCCCCGCCATCCATCCCGCAAAAACACCCATCCGCCGCAAACGCATCAAAACTTCCTCCCAGATTGAACCAGCGCAGACTATCACAACTGACATACGAATCCCTGAGAGAGAGACGCACGAGATTGCGTTTTTGCCGCAGACACAAAGGGCGAAGCGCACCATGCGCTTCGCTCCCTTGCTTCCCCCAATTTCAATCTCTTAGTACAGCCTGAAGTTGACCTCGACCGTAATCATCACCGGGACAGGCGTCTTGCCGTCCCTCATTGCCGGCTTGAATTTGTATTTCTTGACCGCCTCTATTGCCTTCTCGTCCAGGCCCATACCCAGCGTCCTCACCACGCGCGGGTTCACAGGATCCCCATGCACATCGACAATCAGCGAAATAAGGCAGACACCCTGATATTTCGCCCTGCGTGCCTCGTCGCTGAATTCCGCCTCCACAGCGTTCAGCGGCACCGGAGCGGAAACACCGCCGCCGATGCGAGCGAGCCCGCCCCCTATATTCCCGCCTGACCCGTCGCCGTAACCGTCCCCATGGCCGTTGCCCACTCCCATGCCCGATCCGTTCCCAAGTGAGCCCAGCCTGACGTTGGGAGAGTTCGACATGCCGAAATTCGGCAGGCTCTGGTCGCTGGGAATCACAATGTCCTTTTGCACATCGATCGTTGGAGTCGGAGCCAACAGCTTGGGAGTCATCAGGACTGGCTGTACGCGCGGAGGAACCTTGCCCTTGCTGGCGTCCATCTTGTCCGGACTTCCGCCGCCGCCGCCCGCCAGAACAGCTTTCTTGGGAGCAATGAATGGCGGAGGAACGTCAACCGTGATCACATTCTCTTTGGGCTTGGTCACGGCAATGATCGCTTTCACGCCCATATAGAGAAGCAGCGCGAGAATAGAACAATTGACAACGGCCGCGATGCCGATAGCCCAGGGATTCGGCTTCACCGCCATCCGATCCGGAACCGGAATTGGCGTCGAAGTCAACTGTAGCGGCGGCAGCTTGACCGGGAAAAACACGTCGCGGATGCTCTCGTAAAGCCCAACCCAGATGGGCTTATCCTCGAAGCCTTTCCCGAGGAAAGCATCGAACTCGTGGCCGCCCGCAATGGCCGAAGCTTGGGATTCCGTCTCTGCCATAAGTGATTCTTTTTCCATCGTTGCCGCTGGACTCAATTTATGAGACTTCCCGGTCTCCTGTCCAGACGGATAAATACCGTCGCCAGGACCCATCGTTCCATTATGCGCGACTGCGCCCGCATTTGTCTCGGACCACCCCATGTCGCACCCCAGGGCCTCCTCTATCCAGCGCAATCTTTCGGCCCACAACTCAATAGACGAGGAATCCTCCCAGTTGTTACCGGAAAATTCCCTGCCCCCTCTGCATTTACACTAACCAATGAGTCGAAGCATCAAGTTTGCCAACCTAGAGGATGGAAAGATGTCCGCATCGCCGGAGTTGAAGTCAACGCTTACACTGGGCCAAACCGCCTTTCCCATGAAGGCCAATCTGCCCCAGAATGAACCGCTTCGGCTGGCACGCTGGGCATCCCTCAACCTCTATGGCGAACTGCGCAAGGCCGGCCAGGGCCGCCCCGCCTACATTCTTCACGACGGCCCTCCCTACGCCAACGGCCCCATGCATCTGGGGCACGCCCTCAACCACGGGCTAAAGGACTTTGTGGTCAAGTCCAAGACCATGGCCGGATTCGATTCTCCCTACGTTCCCGGCTTCGACTGTCATGGTCTGCCCACCGAAATCAAAGTCGATGAACAGCTCGGCCGCAAAAAGCTCGAGATGCCGGTTCCGGACGTCCTCGAGGCCTGCCGCGCTTACGCTCAGAAGTATGTTGACCTGCAAACCTCGCAACTCGTCCGCCTGGGCTGCTTTGGGCGCTGGGACAAGCCCTACAAAACCATGGCCCGCGACTACGAGGCCCGCACCCTCGAAGCCTTCTACGGATTCCTCGAGAAGGGCTTCGTCTATCGCGGCCTTAAGCCGGTTTACTGGTGCATCCACGACCGCACCGCCCTGGCCGAAGCCGAGGTCGAGTACGAAATGCACACCAGCCCCTCGGTCTACGTGCGTTACAAACTCACCTCCGACCCCGCAAATTTGTCTCCAGCTCTGGCCGGCCGCGAGGTCTACACCATCATCTGGACCACCACCCCCTGGACCCTCCCCGCGTCCCTCGCCGTAGCCTTCCATCCCGAATTTGACTATGTGGCTCTGGAATCAACTCCAGAGTTGGGTGCCCCTGGTCCCTCGCCTTTGGGGACCAGGGATGCTGAACCACAAATTCTGGGTGCCCCCGGTCCCTCGCCTTTGGGGACCAGGGATGCAGAACCACAAATGCTGGGTGCCCCCGGTCCCTCGCCTTTGGGGACCGGGGATGCGAAGTCGACCGGCCCCGTCTACATCGTCGCCGCCGAACTGGCCGCATCGGTAGCCGTCGCCTGCAACCTCGGCGCAACCACGGAACTCGCCCGCTTCAAAGGCGCCGCCCTCGATCGCACCACCTTTCACCACCCCTTCCTGAACCGCGAGGTCCTCGGCGTCAACGCCACCTACGTCACTGCCGACCAGGGCACGGGCGCAGTCCACACCGCACCCGCCCACGGCGCGGACGACTTCTACACGGGCCAGCGCTATGGCCTCGACCCGACCTGCCGCGTCGACGCCGCCGGCCACCTCCACGTCGATCCCGACGCCTGGCCCTACACCGCTCCGCCCGCCTTTGAAGGCAAAAAAGTCTGGGCCGCCAATCCCATCATCGTGGCCATGCTTGAGGAGTCCGGCGCGCTGCTCGCCAGCCGCGACCTCGAGCACTCCTACCCGCACTGCTGGCGCTGCCACAAGCCGCTCATCTTCCGCGCCACGGAGCAGTGGTTCATCTCCCTTGAAACTCCTGTCGAGCGGGAAGACAGCACCAGAACCACCTTCCGCCAGCTCGCCATCGAAGCGATCGATAAAGTCATCTGGGACCCGGCCTGGGGCAAGGAGCGGATCACCAACATGGTCGCCACCCGCCCCGACTGGTGCATAAGCCGTCAGCGCATCTGGGGCGTGCCCATTGCCGTTTTCCTCTGCCAGGGTTGCAATCAGCCCATCATGGACCCGGCGCTGAACCGCAAAATCGTCGATCTTTTCGACCGCGAAGGCGCGGAAGCCTGGCACACAACACCCATTGAAGAATTGCTGCCCGCCGGCACTCTTTGCGACGAGTGCGGCGGCGCGGAGTTTCGCAAGGAGTACGACATTCTCGACGTCTGGTTCGACTCCGGCACAAGCTGGTTTGCCGTGGCCGAAAGCGATCCCGACCTCAAAACCCTCTACACAGCCTTCCAGAACAACGAGGGCGTTCAAGTCCTATATCTCGAAGGTGGCGACCAGCATCGCGGCTGGTTCCAATCGTCGCTGCTCACTTCGGTTGCCCTGCGTGGCCGCGCGCCCTACTCCACTGCCTCCACTGCCGGCTGGACCCTCGACGAGCAGGGCCGCGCCATGTCCAAGTCGCTCGGCAATGGAGTCGATCCCGTCGACATCGCTCAGCGGCTGGGCGGCGAAATCGTCCGCCTTTGGGTAGCCTCCGTCGATTTCCGCGAAGACATGGCGGCCAGCGAAAACCTGATGCAGCGCTGTGCGGATATCTATCGCAAGCTGCGTAACACTTTCCGCTTCCTGCTAGGCAACCTCAGCGGATTCGACCCGGTCCGCGACCGCGTCCCAGAGGTCGAGTTGCTCCCGCTCGACCGCTACATGCTGGCCCGCACCCGCGACCTGACCGAAAAAATCCGCGCATGGTATGCGGCCTTCGAGTTCCATCGCGTCTATCACGCCGTCAACGACTTTGCAGTCGTGGACCTGAGCGGCTTCTATCTCGACGTGCTGAAAGACCGCATGTACACCTTCGCACCCACCAGCCAGGCCCGCCGGTCGGCGCAGACAGTGCTCTGGCAGATCACTGAGGCGCTAGTGCGACTCGTTGCCCCCATCCTGAGCTTCACCGCCGACGAAGTCTGGGACTATCTGCCCGCCGCCGAAGGCCGCGAAGCCAGCGTGCATCTGGCGCAATTCCCGAGCCCGGAAGAAATATTCTCCGAAGATCCAACCGGGTTACTTGAAGAGTGGAAGGAACTCTTTCTTATCCGCAATGAAGTGATGAAAGAACTTGAAGGGGCGCGGCAAAAGAAGGAGATCGGCAAGGGACTCGAAGCGGATGTAAAAATCAAGGCAGTTCCCTCCTTGTATCGATTGCTGAAGAAACATGAAGACGGTCTAAAAGAGCTGTTCAATGTCTCAAATGTTGCGATCGATGAATTTCAAACCGAACCGCTGCCAACTGCGAACTTTAATGTTTCTCAGGACATAAATGACGGATTCAGCATTTATGTCGGCCCCGCCTCCGGCCACAAATGCGCCCGCTGCTGGAACTTCATGCCCGAAGTCTCCGCCTACGGTATCTGGCAAAACGTCTGCACTCGTTGCCAGTCAGCCCTCAGAGAAATGGGCGTCGATCCGCCCCAACCCCCGGAGCCTGCGCAATGAACAAATGCCCCGTGCCCCATTCATCGCGGCCTCATCGCGATGAGTGGGAAACCACAAACCTCAACCGGAAACCTGTTCGAGAGGCTATCGTCCCATGAGCATCGCCATCCCCCGCCGCCTTCCCTGGCTTCTGCTCATCTCCGCGCTCATCGTCCTTGCCGACCGCTTCACCAAACTCTGGGTCGAAGCGCACATCCGCATGGGCGGCGCAATCCCGGTCATTCCCCGTGTCCTCCGCATCACTCATTGGACCAATGACGGCGCAGCCTTTTCGCTCTTTGCGGACTCCGCATCTCCCCACACCGTCCGCTGGATATTGGTCAGCTTCGCCAGCGTGGCCGCAATCGTCGTGCTGGTCCTGATGGTCCGGCTCGGCAACCAGTTCACTCTCACCACCGTCGCCCTCGCCCTCATCTTTGCCGGAGCCATCGGCAATGTTCACGACCGCATCCTCTACGGCTCCGTCACCGACTTCATTGAAGTCCACATCTTCACCTACCATTGGCCCGACTTCAACGTGGCCGACTCCGCCGTAGTCACCGGAGCATGTCTGCTGCTGCTCGACTCCCTGTTGCCGAAAAAGACCCCGGCGCAATAATTCATTCCCAACGAGGTCTCCATGAAGATTCGCTGTTCCCCGCTGCTGTTTGTTGTTTTTGTTGCCGCAGCATCCTGCCTGACACTCGCGTCAACCACCCAAGCACAGCGGCTTCCGTCCACTGTGATCCCCGACCACTACACCCTCACGCTCACCCCCGATCTCAAAGCCGCCACCTTCACCGGCGTCGAGTCCATCGATGTGACCCTTGCCGAACCAACCAGCCACATCACTCTCAATTCCGCCGAAATCGCCTTCCAATCCGTCACCGTCACTGCCGCCGGCAAGCTCCAATCCGCCACCGTCTCCCTCGATGCCGCCAACGAACAAGCCACCTTCACCTTCCCAGCCCAACTCCCCGCCGGCAAGGCAACGCTGGCCATCGCCTATACCGGCATCCTCAACAACGAGTTGCGCGGCTTCTATCTCTCCAAAACCGCCGCCCGCAATTACGCTGTAACCCAGTTTGAATCCACCGACGCCCGCCGCGCCTTTCCCTGCTTCGACGAGCCTGCCTACAAAGCCACCTACGATGTAACCCTGATCGTCGACGCCGGCGACACCGCCATCTCCAACAGCCCCATCGAGACCGACACACCCGGCCCCATTCCCGGAAAACATGCGCTGCATTTTGAAAACACCCCGAAAATGTCCACCTATCTCGTGGCCTTTCTGGTTGGCGACTTCCAATGCATCTCCGGCTCGTCCGACGGTGTGGCCATCCGCGTCTGCTCCACGCCCGACAAAGTCGCGCTTACTCCCTACGGCCTCGATACCGCCCAAAAAGTACTGCACTACTACAACAACTACTTCGGCATTCCCTATCCGCTCAAGAAGCTCGACCTCATCGCATTACCCGACTTCGAGGCCGGCGCAATGGAGAACTTCGGCGCCATTACCTACCGCGAAACCACCCTCCTCATCGATCCCAAAACGGCTACCGACACGGAGAAACAAACCGTGGCCATCGACATTGCCCACGAGATGGCCCACCAGTGGTTCGGCGACCTGGTCACCATGCAGTGGTGGGACAATCTCTGGCTCAACGAGGGATTCGCCACCTGGATGGAAAGCAAGGCCGTTGCCGTTCTCCACCCCGAGTGGAAACTCGACCAGATTGTGGCTGCGGATGTGAACGACGCGCTCAATATCGATTCGGCGCCCACCACCCGCGCCATCCGAGCCAAGGCCGATACACCCGACGAAATCAACGAGATGTTCGATGGCATCGCCTACGATAAGGCGGGTGACGTCCTGCTCACGGTCGAGAACTACCTCGGCGAGGAGACCTTCCGCAAAGGCGTTCACGCCTATCTCTCAGCCCATCTCTACGCAAACGCCACCGCTGAGGATTTCTGGAGCGCACAAACCGCCGTCAGTCACAAGCCCGTCGACAAGATTATGGAGAGCCTGGTAGCCCAGCCCGGCGCGCCCATCCTCACCTTTGGCTCGCCCTCCGGTGGCAAAGTTTCAGTCACGCAAAAGCGATTCTTCCTCAGCCCCAGTAATCAGCCCAACCCCGAGCAGAAGTGGACCCTTCCCGTCTGCTTCAAATCTGTCTCAGCCAACCAGGCCTGCGAAGTTCTCACCCCCGCCGATTCCACCATCGGTGTGCCCCCAGCCAGCCTTTTCTTTGCCAATGCCGGCGGCAAAGGCTACTACCGCAGCGCCTACCCGCCCAGCCTCTATGCCGCCCTGGTTGCCAATGTTGAAACCGGCCTCAAACCCACTGAGCGCATCAGCCTCATCGGCGACCAGTGGGCCCAGGTCCGCGCCAACAAGGCCACGGCGGGCGACTATCTCAACCTCGTTGCAGCCCTCAAAGCCGACCCCAACGGGGAGGTTGTCGCCACCGCCCTTTCCGGCGTCAACATACTCTTTCAGCGGGTCGCTGCCACTCCCCAGCAGCGAGCCGCCCTGTCCGCCTGGATTCGCTCCACATTCGCGCCGCAGCTCGCCAAACTCGGGCACCCGGCTTCAGGCGAATCCTCCAGCACCCGCAAGCTGCGCTCTCAGCTCTTCGGCATCCTCGGCTACTACGGCCAGGACCCCGCCGTCCTCGCCCAGGCCCGACAAATCGCCGAAACGTATCTTGACGACCCCGCCGCGGCCGATCCCAATCTCAGCCACACCGCGCTCCACATTGCCGCCCGAAACGGCGACCTTGCGCTTTTCGACCGGCTACAGAAGATTTACGAAACAACAACCAATCCCGAGTTGCAGGAAACCTCGCTCGAACTGCTCGCCGAGTTCCAGGCTCCCGCGCTGGTTCAGCGATCCCTCGACTACGCCGTCTCCAGCAAGGTCCGCAATCAGGACGCGGCCGCCCTCATCGCCGCTCCCCTCAGGGTCGACGAAACCCGCGACCAGGCCTGGAAGTACATTCAGGCCAATTGGGATAAGGTACAGGCCCAGTTCACGACCTCCACCGGCGCCTATGTCGTTGGCTCAGCGGGCACCTTCTGCTCCGCCGATGCCCGCGAGAACGTAAAGAGCTTCTTCTCCACCCACAAAGTCGCTTCCGCAGGCGTGGCCCTTACGCACGCCCTCGAACGCATCGACGGCTGCATCGAGCTCCGCTCCCTCCAGGAACCGAATCTGGCCCAGTGGCTGGCCACGCAATCCAACCCGTAGGGGGAATGCCATGCCGAACTCGCGCCTTGCCCTGAAACGCATTCTCATTCTCTGCGCCTGCCTGTGCATTTCGCTCCAGGCCGCGCATCCCCAGGCCCCGCCCTCAAATCTCCCCAGAAAGGCCCCCATCATGACCCGCCATGCCGAAGGAACCTTCGATGCCAAGACCACCCCGCTCCCGTCCGACGACGCCACCGGGGGCGCAGCCATTGGCCGCTACGCCCTGGCAAAGCAATACCACGGCGACCTCGACGCCGCCAGCAAAGGCGAAATGCTCGGCTCCGGCGACCCCTCCAAAGGCAGCGCCGGCTACGTCGCCATCGAGCACGTCACCGGAACCCTCAACGGCCACGCCGGCTCCTTCGCGCTACAACACCTCGGCGTCATGGACCAGGGCAAGCTTCAACTCATCGTCTCCGTAGTCCCCGGCTCCGGAACAGACGCGCTTGCAGGCATCTCCGGCGCCATGACCATCGTCCACGCCCCCGGCAAGCTCTCCTACACCTTCGACTACACCCTGCCCGAGTCCACGCAGTAAGAAAGTCAAAGCTGTGCCCCATTCATCGCAGCTTTATCGCGATGAGTGGGTCTTCGGCAAAGCCCTCAAATTCGTTACCATAACCCCATGCCCCAATTCCCTCCCGGCCAAACCCTGCTCATCGACGCCGACGATACCCTGTGGGAAAACAACATCTACTTCGAACGCGCAATCGCCGCCTTCATCGGCTATCTCAACCACCACGAATACACCCCCGCCCAGGTCCGTCACGCCCTTAACGCAGTCGAGCGAGAAACCATCCTCGCCCATGGCTACGGCCTTACCAGCTTCACGCGCTCGCTGGTTACATGCTTTCACCGCCTCAGCCCCGCCCCGGTTACCGATGAAAAGGTCCAGCAGATTCTTGCCTTTGCCCGCTCCATCGAAGAACAGGAGATGCAGCTCCTTCCGGGCGTAGACCAAACACTGGCCGAGCTAGCCGCCCGCCACCGCCTCATCCTCATGACCAAGGGCGACCAGGCCGAACAGGCCAGCAAGCTGGCGCGCTCCGGCCTCGCAGCCCACTTCTCCTCCGTAGAAATCGTCGCCGAAAAAGATCCCCCCACTTACAGCGACGTGATCCATCGCCACGAGCTCGCTCCGCACACCAGTTGGATGATCGGCAACAGCATCAAGAGCGACATCAACCCCGCCCTCGCCGCGGGCCTTCACGCCGTCTTCCTCTTTCACAAAGACACATGGGTTCTGGAGCACGCCGACCTCGACCCCGCCCCCCAAGGCCAGCACCTGCTCGAACTCGATTCCTTCCAAAAGCTGGCTGACATCTTCTAACGTCGGCCAGCACAGGCAATCGCATGAAGGTTCTTTGCTACTTAAGCTGGTTCTTTTCGACCATTGAACCGGTCAACCACTCAATTTCCTCCCGCAGGGAGGGTTGAAAACAGCCCTGGATGGAGCGTAGCGCAATCCTGGGAACAGTTTCCAACACACCCTATCGCCCTGTACGGACGATGCGACTCCCGATTATGCTCTTAATCCCAGTTCATGCCATTGTCCTGAGACTTGGGAGTGGCGTCATAACGAAGCCCCGGATCCATGCAGCACCACTCCACGGTGGTTTGATCCAGAAGGCGGTGAGTGGCGATACCACGATGTTGATCCATGGCACAACACGCCTCATTGGGATCATAATCCTTGGAACCAATGGAATTCGCCGTGGAAAAATATCCCGCTTCCATAGCTAAATACCGCTGACGATGTCTCAAGAAACAATGGTGAGGAATCATGGAATCTCTAGGTCGGAAGCTTCGAATGTGCCTTGTAGAGGCGTCGGATGGTTTGCGAATTGTTCTATTTGGACCGATGGATGCAGATATCGATGCCTTGCAGCGGAGTTTTGTCCTCCTGAGTCGAGATTGCGGATATTTGCAGTTGGAAAGACAGAGATATGTTGCAGCTTTCGGGGGTGTCCGCATACTGCTCCAATGCTCTGTCTCGCCTAAGGGCGCATCTAATCATGCGAGTCGAAAGGGCCTCTTCAAGAATACGAATGATCCTTTTCAGTTTGAGTGGACATTGTCGGCAGAAGATTGGGATGATCTAGCAGCAATGATCGATGGGCTAGTGAGCAGTGATGATGTTGGGCATCAATATCTGACTCGACATCCGCAAGATGATGCCACGCTAGTTGTTTCTAGGGGTGAATATTCCGATGAGATTTTGAAGGAATATGACGGCCCTGATTCATACGGATCGTAGTCGGTTGTTGGGCTAATGTCTCACGTTGGACATCGCGCTTACACCTACGATTGGAGGTTTGCATCTATGACGTATCCCGCCGCTTGTTGTCGGAGTAGTGTGTTGCAATCGATGCCGTAGTTAGGCCAGGAAACTGTCTACAACTTCACCGTCGACAAAAACCACGACTACTTCGTCGGGGAAACTGGATTCCTCGTTCACAACGCAGGTCCTGGGTGTGGTTGCCACGATCATCATATTGTTCCGCAACGCGATCCACGCGCGGCACGAGCCAGGCAATTCCTAGAGCTCGCCGGGATTGGCATTCAGGACGCGATGAACCGAGTTCTGTTGAATGCCCCCTATCACCAAGGACTCCACACGGATGACTACATGAACCACATCGAAAATGGGGTCGAGGATGCGTGGGACAGTAATGGAAAGCAGGGTGTTGAGGATTTCCTCGAAGATATGACTTGCCAGCAATCGAGCACATTCGATCTTGGGCGTTTTCGAAGTTTTCTAGGCCTGTTTCCGATATCCCGAGCGTCAAAAATGGCCCATATTTCTGGGCAAACCAATTCTGGAAGCGCCTGATCGAACGCCCGCGTTTCAAAATCCACTCAGAATTCAGCATCCCAACCGAAATGTGACAGGTATCACATATCGGAGACTCCGAAGAATGCAATGATCTGTTCACGAAAGCTTATCAAGGGCCAATCAAGCATTCGTTCCGGCGGCCGTGCAAGGGGATTATCAATGGACCAGGAATCGTCCGCATTCGTTGCCGATCGAAATTTGATTCAGGCACTCGAGAAGAAATCCCAGCAGGTTTTCTGCGACGTCGATCAGGTTCTTTTCCGTCAGGGAGAAGCTCCCATTGGCGTTTACATTCTCCGCGGTGGAGAAGCTGCCCTGATCATGACCTCGGAAGCAGGCGAGGTAGTGATGTTCCTTCGTGCCGCCGCCGGTTCACTCCTTGGGCTGCCTGCGATCATTGGAGATGAACCGTACACCTTAACGGCAAAGGCTCGCAAAGGCTCCGATGTCAGGTTTGTATCGCGCGAGGACTTTGATGACCTGATGCGCGCGGAGCCGTCATTGACTCTCAATGTCTTGAAGGTGCTCGCGACGGAAGTGCGGGCCGCGCGCATGGCGCTATCTGAATTCAAAGCTCATCCCTCCGGCCAAACGGCAACCAGGAACGCGACGGACTGCAAGGCCTGATTCCCGCTCCTCGCATTCTCCCGCTCCCTTGACGCCCACCGCGCCCTCTGTTCTACTTCGATCAAGGCAATGCACACCTCCAGAGCCAACGCAAACCCGCTCCCGGTCCGGCATGCCGCTCCGTCCGTTCCCACCAATCGAATTACCAACCCCATTGCGCAAGCGGGAATCGAAGCCTGATCAAGCGATAGCACTCGAGCGTCTCACAGGCCATCACCCGCAACCGCGGATGGTGGCTTTTTCATTTTTCGCCTGCATTCACCCTCTTTCGTTCTGGCTCAAGGAGAATTTCCATTGGAATCAGTCTCGCTTACCAGCATCCAGGCCGCCCGCGCGCGCATCGGCGATGCCATTCACGTCTCGCCCTGCCAGCTTTCCCATTACCTCTCCGAGCTAACCGGCCTGCCGCTACACCTGAAGCTTGAGAACCTGCAGCGCACCGGGTCCTTCAAAGAGCGTGGCGCGCTCAACAAGCTGCTTACCCTGGGCAAGACCGAGCGCGACCGCGGTGTTATCGCGGCCAGCGCCGGCAATCACGCCCAGGGCGTAGCCTTCCACGCCGCCGCGCGGGGAATACGCGCACAGATCGTCATGCCGCTTGCCACTCCACAGGTCAAGGTGGCCGCCACGCGCGCCTTCGGAGCCGAGGTCATCCTGCACGGCGCGAGCTACGACGAGGCCTGCGACGAAGCCCTGCGGCGTCGCATCGAAGAGGGCCGCGCTTTCATCCATCCCTTCGACGATGCCGAGGTCATTGCCGGCCAGGGAACCATCGCGCTCGAACTCCTTGAGCAGGTTCCCGACATCGAAGCCGCCGTCGTGCCCATAGGGGGTGGGGGCCTGATCGGCGGCATAGCCTGCGCCCTCAAGGAAACCAACCCCAGAATCCGCGTCATCGGCGTCGAGCCGGAGAAGCTGCCCTCCATGCTCCGCGCCCGCGAGGCCGGCCACCCCATCGCCATCTCTCCGGAAGCCACCATCGCCGACGGCATCGCCGTCCGCCGCGCCGGAGACCTCACCCTCCCCCTGGTCAATCGCTACGTCGATGAGATCGTCACCGTCGACGACGAAGAGATCGCAAGCGCCATCCTCATGCTCCTCGAACAGGAAAAGACTCTTGCCGAGGGCGCCGGTGCGGCCGCCCTGGCAGCGGTCATTCAGTCCAAGACCAACCTCCGTCATCGCCGCACCGTCGTGCTGGTCAGCGGCGGCAACATCGACGTAAGCCTGCTGGCCAAGATCATTGAGCGCGGCCTGGTCAAAGACGGCCGCCTGCTGCGCGTCCGTGTCTACCTTCAAGACCGTCCCGGCGCACTCCAGGCCCTTACAACCATCCTCTCCCGCGAGCGCGCCAACATTGTCGAAACCCTTCACAACCGCGCCTATTACGGTGTAAGCCTGGGCGAAACCGTAATCGACGTGACGCTCGAAACTCGCGGCGCAACCCACATCACCGCCATCAGCCACGCCCTGCGCGAGGCCAATTTCCGCTTCGAGCGCATTCAATAGCCCCACTTACCGGGCATATAACCGCTGACCGATGTTCCAAGCAGGAGTTCCATGTACTCCCCCAAATTCAACCAGGTAATCGACCGTGCCATCTTATTAGAGGCAATGCAGGCCTATTCCTTCGCCATCCTCTTCGGCCCGCAATCCACCACTGACGCCCCAGCGCCTCTCGTCGCCACCCACCTCCCGCTAGTCGTAAGGGACGAAGGCCACCACGGCCTCATCGAAGGCCACTTCGCCAAGGCCAATCGCCACTGGCAATCCCTCGCCGGACGCGAAATCCTCGTCGTCTTCCCCGGCCCGCACAGCTACGTCTCTCCCGCCAACTACGTCGATCCGCTCTCTGTGCCCACCTGGAACTACATCGCCGTCCATGCCTACGGAACCCTTCAACTAGTGGAAGACGAACCCGGCAAACAGACTCTCCTCGCCGGCCTCATTCATGCCAACGAGCCGGCCTTCGCCGAACAATGGCGCGGAATGCCCGCCGGCTTCCAGCGCACCATGCTGGCCGGAATCGTCGGCTTCCGCATCCCCATTTCCCGCATCGAAGGCAAATTCAAAATTAGCCAGAACCGCGACCCGGAGGAGCGCGTCAACGTTCAAGCCGCCCACGCCGCTGGAACACCCGACCAGCAGGCCCTCGCCGCCTGGATGGCTCGCCTGATCGGGTAGCCGATCCGATCCGTCCAGCTCGCATCGCAACCCGCCCGAGCGCATGGCGTTCCCATCCGTGTTACCGCACACTGCTTCCGCCGATTTCGTCGAGTTCGGCGATCATTTCCGAAGAAAGCTCGAGCGTCGCAGCCTTCAGATTTTCGCCGAGGTGTTCCAGGGAGGATGTGCCGGGGATCAGCAGAATATTGGGCGAGCGGTGAAGCAGCCACGCGAGCGCAATCTGCATCGGCGTGACCCCCAGGGCCCCTGCCGCTGCGTCGAGTTCCAAGGCTTGCAAAGGCGTGAACCCTCCCAACGGGAAGAACGGAACATAAGCGATGCCCTGCCCGGCGAGGTATTCAATGAAGTTGTCATCGCTCCGAACCGCTACGTTGTAAAGGTTCTGTACACAGACAATCTCTGTAATTGTCTGAGCCTCCGCAAGCTGTGCGGGACTGACGTTACTCAGGCCGAGATGACGAATCAGGCCTTGATGTCTGAGCTCGGCAAGCACGGTAAGCGGTTCTTCAATAGTTTCGTCCGATGGCGCCGCCAATCCACCAACCCTGAGATTGACAACGTCCAGAATGTCGAGCCCCAGGTTGCGCAAATTGTCATGAACGGCGTCGATCAGTTCCTGGCGCGACAGGGCATGCGCCCATGACTTGTCTTGACCCCTGCGCGCGCCCACCTTGGTCACGATCGTCAAGCCATCTGAATATGGATGGAGCGCCCGCTTGATGATCTGATTAGTCACGTGCGGACCATAAAAATCGCTGGTATCGATGTGGTTTACCCCCGCCGCAACCGCCTCTCGCAGGACGGCAATCGCAGCGTCAACATCGTTCGGCGGTCCCCAAACCTGCGGCCCGGCCAGTTGCATCGCGCCATAGCCCATCCGGTTCACGTTAATTGAAGTGCCGGGAAGCGCGAAGCTGCCACCAAGATCCATCTGCGTAGTCATTCAGTCTCTCCTCTAACTGTTCATCCTTGGCAGGAATCGTACATACTGGTGTTTAGATGCGCAGCCCTGCCACCCTCGACTCCGGCTATTACACCCCGCTGCGCAATTTCTATCTCAAGATGAGCAACGCAGACAGTGAGCAAATTGTGCTCTCCCGCCCCACAACCGAAAAGGCAAACTAACCGGACCAAACGAATCCGAAAGGCAATCGATCCATGCGCAGATTCTCCCTGATTCTTACCGTCTTGCTTACTGCGCCAATGCTGCAAGCCGCACCGCCCGCAACGCCTTCCGAATGGAGGACCAAAGTCAACGAGACAATGCCCCTGCTCGGCCATCGAAATTGGATCCTGATCGTCGATTCGGCGTATCCGCTGCAGGCCTCCCCCGGAGTCGAGACCATCGAGACCAACGCGGACCAGTTGGAGGTGGTTCGACATGTTCTCGGCGCCATCGACCGGTCGATTCACGTACGCCCCATCATCCTCATGGACGCGGAACTGCCGTTTGTCCAGGAAGAGGACGCGCCGGGCGTTGGAACCTACCGGACTGAGATCAACGACCTGCTTCGCCCCTACCCTCGAGAATCCCTGCCCCATGGCCAAATCCTGGCCGACATCGAAGAGGCTGGCAAACACTTCAATGTTCTGGTTCTGAAGACCACCATGGCGGTACCGTATACATCCATCTTCATCCGCCTCGACTGCAAGTACTGGAGCGCCGACGCGGAGAAGCGTCTTCGCGCAAAGATGGCTGCGGCCGGCGCCTCCGAAACTTCTAAACCCTAGTTCTCGATTCTTGAAAGGCTTTTCCCGTTTTGGGAAACAACGAAAAACGCCGTTTTGAGGGTCAAATCCCCTGGCCAACTTGTCCCTTTGAGCGTGGTTGGAAAACGTGGATATGCATTGGCCCAGGATTAGTCGATTTGCGCGGCGCCGCAACAGAACAGGACTCCACAACTCCTTCCGATCGGCAAGCTGTCTCGATTTCAAGGTTTGCGCCGAACGGCTCAGCCGGTCTTCACGCCTCTGAAAAATGACACGAAAGACGTATTGCCTTCCTCGATCTGAACATTCACGCTAGTTCTGACGATGAAAGAATGTCGGACGATCAGAGAACAATCACTGAGGCAATTCGATTGCCAGGAACGCGAGTACCCTTGCAGTTGGTTACTTTAGTTTCCAGAAAATGGTTGAAAACTGCACCAAATTCGTTATTATGACTTTTTGGGGAGAGATGTGTAATCCAATCCGTTTTGACACTGCTGCCCGTCCGGCAAGATTTATCAGCGGATAGGTCAGTTCTCTATTGCCTTGGCAATCCTCCTTTGTTTGCTTTTTTGCCGTTTCTCTGCTCTTTGAGAAGTGGAATCTGACAAGCCGACTCGTTGATCACCTCCCAGTTTGAGGTAACCCGGCAATGGAAGCTGGAGTCGGTAGGGGAGTGCATTGTCATGGCTTCAGACTCACCGCCAAATGTCGATACGATTTATCCCGAGTATCCTGACTTTCTGGATGTCCGGAATCTGTCGATTGCTCTGATCGGCCCGGACGAATCGCTCCGCAGGTCGATGGCGACCGCGCTTGCTGACTGCCATGCCGGGGGAGAAGTCCGCCAGTTCACTTCGTACCCCCCCACGCTCGACGACGTTCCCCGGCTTCTTGAGCAGCATTACAACATCATCATTATCGATCTGGAGAGTAACCGGGAATACGCCCTTGAACTTGTAGAGAGTATCTGCGCCAACGACGTCGCCACAGTGATGGTCTACTTAAGGAGAGAAGACCGGGAACTGATCATTCAGTGCATGCGGGCAGGCGTTCGCGAAATTCTGACGGTTCCCTTCACTCAAAGTACTGTGGCCGAAGCGCTGATTCGCGCCGCCGCTCGCCAACCCGCAGCTGCGCCACTTAAGAAGACGGGAGGCAGACTGCTCGCGTTCGTAGGCGCCAAGGGAGGTGCCGGCGTTACCACGATCGCATGCAATTTCGCGGTAGCATTGGCTCAGGATTCCTCCCAGAGCACCCTCCTGATCGATCTTGACCTTCCGATGGGAGACGCCGCCCTCAATCTGGGACTTCAAGCGGAATACTCTACCGTCAACGCGCTTCAGGAGTCGGGGCGGCTCGATTGGAGTTTTCTCTCCAAACTCCTCGTCGAGCACAGTTCTGGGCTGAAGGTGCTCGCCTCACCTGGAAAATTTCCCCATTACCAGGCCTCCAACGAGGCTATTGACAAACTGTTGACGGTCGCTCGTCAGAACTTCGATAACGTAGTTGTCGATATCGGTTCGAAGCTCGATTATGTCGGTACGTCTCTCTTCAAAGAAGCGAAGGCGTTCTACCTGGTTACCCAGGCCTCTATTCCCGAACTGCGCAACTCAAATCGAATGATTGTCCAGTTTTTCAGCGGGAGCAACATTAATCTTGAGATGGTAGTCAACCGCTATCAGACGCCGACTCTCGGTGTGGGCGACGAGCATATTGCGAAGGCCCTGACCAGGCCGGTGCAGTGGAAGATTCCCAACGATTATGCCGCCGTGCGACAGATGCAGAACACAGCCACTCCACTCGTGCTCCAGGATTCGCTAATTTCACTCCGAATCCGCGAGATGGCGGCGGCCGTCTCCGGGCAGACCGTACCCGTGACCAAGAAGAAGGGCTTCAGCTTTAGAAGCCTTGGCAAGGGGGATTCATCAAAGAGTGGCGCCTCCGAAGAAGTTTCTGGCATTCCGCGGATAACACCCCGTACAATCAACACGGGAACCTCCTCCGGAACCACATGGCCCGAAGCAAAATCAGACGCGAGCGAGTCGTTTACCTATGACCCGCCCGCCCGGACATTGCTCCCGGCTGATCTCGTAACGCCCGCGAATGCGGGGACGCAAACGGGAGGATTGGACGATGGGGAGAGTATGAACAGGATGAGAGATGTTTTCCAAAGCGACGATGCCCCCACCCAGCAGAGTGAACCTCAAACGCGAGTATATAAAGGTGTCACATATGTAAAGGGTGCGGACGGACAATGGCACCTGAAGCAGTCCGAGGCAGAAGCTGCGCCTAGCCAGGACGCCGTGGAACCGGCTTCTCCAGAGCCCATTGAAGCCATGAACGCCGACGCGGACGACTCAATGGAGTTTGAACCCATTGAGGCGGTCCAGGAAACTCCGGCCATCGAATGGCAACACCCTGAACCAATTACCTACGGCACTCCGCTCGGCGCTACACAGCTCAATGCCACCTGCTCGATTCCGGGGAAATTCATGTATGCCCCCGCCAAAGGCTACCGCCTCCCCGCTGGGACGCATACCATTTGGGTAACCTTTGCTCCAGCAGACACGGAACGATACGCCATGGCGCAGTCCGCTGTGTCGCTGACTGTGACCTTGGCAACGCCAGGCATATCGTGGCAGATTCCCTCCACCATTCCCTCCGGAACCCCGCTCAGCGATGCCCAACTCAATGCGACATCGACGGTCCCGGGAGCCTTCCACTACTCTCCCCACGCAGGTCACGTTCTTGCTCCCGGAATGCAGACGCTGACTGTCGAATTTGTCCCGGCGGACCTGTCAAAATACACCACGAACAAGGCAACAGTTGTGCTAAATGTGACGAGGGCGACGCCCCAGATCACATGGCCCTCACCGGAACCGATTACCTACGGCACTGCACTGAGCGAAAACGAACTGAACGCTGCGGCATCGGTTCCCGGAACCTTCGTGTACATTCCCGGCAGAGGCGCTGTGCTGTCGGCCGGGACCCACATGCCGTCGGTCGTGTTCACTCCGTTTGACAGCGTCAATTACACCCCGGCACGGGCTGCCGTGTCACTCACTGTGACCAAAGCGGCGCCGATCATCACTTGGCCGACACCCGCTCCGATCGCATACGGTACCGCGCTCAGCGAGACCGAGCTCAGCGCCACGGCATCGGTCCCTGGAACATTTTCGTATTCACCTGCCATCGGCGAAGTCCTGAGAGCCGGCGACAAAACGCTTTCCGTCACCTTTACTCCGGCCGATTCTGTTGACTACTCCGCGGCAGCGACCTCTGTGACGCTCTGTGTTACCAAGGCAGCGCCTACTGTGATCACTTGGCCTGCGCCGCGTGAGATCCCGTTTGGAGAATCGCTAAGCAACGCTCAACTCAATGCAACAGCTTCAGAGCCGGGCACCTTCACCTATTCTCCCGCGGCGGGCGAAGTCCTCTCGCCTGGAGCTCACACGCTTTCGGTAATTTTCAATCCGACAGATGTGAACTTGTCGTCGTCAGAGGCATTTGTGTCCCTGGTTGTCAGCAAGGCAACGCCGACCATTAGCTGGGCTGTGCCGTATTCGATTCCTTATGGCACCCCGCTCAGCGAGACTCAGCTCAATGCCGTGGCGTCCGTGCCTGGAACTCTGGTCTACACTCCCGCCGCCGGCGAGGTGCCTCCAGCGGGAACACGCACTCTCTCGGTTGCTTTAACTCCCGACGAGACCAATGACTATACAAATGTGCAGGCCGAAGTATCGATCGTTGTCACCAGGGCGAACCCGATCATTGCATGGCCCAACCCGGCTCCCATATCGTATGGCACGCCGCTCGGCGAGTCTGAGTTCAATGCCTCGGCATCGGTTCCAGGCACCTTTTTCTTTACTCCGGCCAAGGGCACTGTACTGACCACTGGCGCACAAACGCTAGAGGCAATCTTTACCCCGCACGACAAAGCGAACTACGCCTCAGCGCAAGCGACTGTGTCGCTTCTGGTGACAACATTGTCGAACATCGATTCGTTCTCGAACCTGACTGTCGACTCTTCGTTCACTGGTGCAGCGTTCAATGCTCCAAGAACCCGTACCGCGTTTGATGCGCTGCCCATGCAAGAAGCGTTCGATGCGGATCCTGATAACATTTCCAGGGTATTCCGAGCCAACGGTTCGGCCTCATTGGGCCGGAAGATCAAGAACGAAAGCAAGCCGCTTTTTGAAGAAACGGCAATCTCTAATGAAATGGAATATCGATTTATGACGCCTGAAGTACCAATCCGCACGGAACCGGCCTCTTCCAATCCAACTGTTATTCAAGGGAACACCACAATCGAACCAGTAAAAAAACAGGAAGAGCGCATTTATAAAGGCTCCACCTATGTGAAAGGAGAGGATGGCCAATGGCACCTCAAACAATAAAGGACAACACTCCCAACACGCTTCCGGCGGATTTCGACGAATGGGAAGAGCAAGGACAGCCGGCAACACTGCCTGCAACGCTGCCGGACGACTTTTTCGACGACATCGATGCAGGCCCAGCGGCGCCAGCGAAGGTTGCAACGCCGCAGACCGTCGTGACGCCCGTGTTGGCGAAGATACACGAGACGCCCACGGCGCCCCCGTCGGCAAAAAAAACACCTGAAAAAAACCCCTCGCCCAGGTTGCAAAAATCGCCCAAGCCGCAGGCGGCCTACCCGGCTGCGCGTCCGCTGCCTGCGCCGATTCAGCCCTCTCGATCAAGTGTCGAACCAGAGGCGGAGAGCGACGGTAAAAGCAAGTCTCCTGTAAAGTGGATTGCCATCGGAGCGGCCCTGATTGTTCTTGTTTTGGCGGGCATCCTGATTCCTCGCATGCTCACGAAGTCCCCAGCCAAGACGGTGGCGGTGAACCAACCGACGATAATGCAGCCGACCGCAACATCGCCTCAACCGGCGCTATCGCCGACACAGACAAAGCCGGCGCCCTCAACTCCTCAGCAGCTACAGGCGGCGGTCGCCGCTCAAACCACGCAACAACCGCATTCCGTGGATCCTGGTTCGATGGTCGACCAGTTGGTTGCGCCCTCCAGGATCGCGAAAAACATCCAGAGCCAGGACAAGGAATCGGGACCCTCACAGAACTTTTCCACATCCGGCATGGAAGGTCTGGGAGGAGCATCGGGGGCTGCGGTTGGCAGCGTCATGGGTGGGACAGCACATCCAAAGGTGAATTTTGCCGCTCCAAAGAATGTGAGCATCTCGTCCGGCGTGGCTTCGGGATTGCTGCTTCAGAGAAGAGACCCGATTTATCCGGCTCTTGCCAAGCAAGCCAACGTTTCTGGCACGGTGGTGCTGGAAGCTACCATTTCGAAGTCCGGAACCATCCAAGGCGTGCACGTTTTGAGCGGCCCCGTCATGCTGCGGCAGGCTGCAATGGATGCCGTGGGATCATGGCGCTACAGGCCCTACATGCTCGACAGTCAGCCGGTGGATGTTCAGACCACAATCAACGTAACGTTCTCTTTGGGTAGATAATCGGCATTCCGGAATGACCCCGCTCTCCACCTGCGGTGTCATTCCCTTCCCTTCCCGGCCTTTGCTATACTCATAGAGTTCACCTCTGTGCGGAGGTGGTGAAATTGGCAGACACACCAGCTTGAGGTGCTGACGCCGCGAGGCATAGGGGTTCAAGTCCCCTCCTCCGCACCAAAAATTCTCTGCCCGCAAATTGCTGGGCAGCCCTTGAAAGCAGCTTAAGAAATGCAGATTTTTCTGGTTTTCGTCGTCGTTCTGCACATCATGGTGTGCCTCTTTCTCGTTGGTGTTGTGCTTCTTCAGCAGGGCCGCTCAGCCGACCTCGCAGGCGCCTTCGGCGGTCAGGGATCGCAGACAGCCTTCGGCCCCCGCGCCGCGGCAAACGTGCTCACCCGGCTTACTACATGGTCGGCGGTCATCTTCATGATCACCTCCATCACCCTGACCGTTCTTTATCAGCGCTCCAACGGCCCCCATTCTGTGCTCGACGGCGCCAAGACAGCGCCGGTTTCCGCACCCGCCAAACCCAGCAAATAGCTCGCTTCAAGGTTCCAATAGCTCGATTTCTCTGACGGCGGCAGGCATAAATGCCTGCCGCCTTTTCTCGTTCGCCGAAGCGTCGGAATTTCCACATTCCTGGATTTCCTGAATAATTCTCTTGACATATATATCTGGCAGATATAACTTCTAGATATATGCAGCGAATCCAAACCACATATGTCATCCTTGGCATCCTCGCCATCCATCCACACCAGTCCGGATACGAGATCCGCAGGACCATCCAGCAGACCGTCGGATTTTTTTGGGGAGAGAGCTTCGGCCAAATCTACCCCGCCCTCAAGCGTCTCGCCGCCGAAGGCCTGATTGTCCCATCCAGTTCCGGAGCTTCATCCCGCACGAACCGTCAAGAATACTCGCTGACCCCTGCCGGCCATACCTGCCTCCAGACCTGGCTCGCTCTTCCTTATCGAGAAGACCCTCCCCGCGACGAGTTCCTCCTCAAGCTCTTCTTTGGCCGCGACGCCGCGCCAGGCGTCTCCATCGCCCATCTTCGCCATTTCCAGGAAAAACATCGTTACATCCTCGCCACGCTCGAACAATTGGAGCCCATGGCTCGGGCCTACAGCTCTCAAAACCCCGGATTCCCCTACTGGATGCTCACTCTCAGCTTCGGCAAGGCACAGCTTCGCTCCGCGCTCGAATGGAGCGAGTCCGCCCTGGCCATGCTCTCTTCCATGGATGTACCCGCCTCCGCCCAACCCGCCGACGACATCCCCGCCGCTAAAAATGCCTGAGCGTCTTTGGGAGGTCCCCAACCAGCGCGTACAAACAACGCCCGCGTTCGCAAAGGAGCACAGCAAAATGTCCGAGGCCATCACTTCCGCCCCCGCAATTCAAGAAGTCCGGTCCAGCCGCCGGTCGCAAATCGTAGCCTGGATCGTCGCCTCCCTCTTTACTCTCGGCTTTTTCTTCCCGCTCATCGGCGCGTGGACCGGCCCAATCCCCGGCGTCTGGTTCGTCGGCACGCAAAAGCCTCGCCGCGGCTTTCTCTGGATGCTGGCCTTCGGCTTCATTCCCAGCGTGCTCTTCGGCTGGCACAAGATCCCGCTGACTGGGCTACAGCAGGCGCTGGAGTATCTGGGTTGGACGCTCTTCTTGGCGGTACTCGGTGTTCTGCCCTTCACCTTTCATCGCCTCACCAGTCCCCGTCTTCCTGGATTCCTCTCCACACTTCCTTTGCCCCTGGCGGGGATAGCCATTCCAACGCTCGCGCTGGCGCTGCACATCGGCCACGTTTCAACGACCGGAATACATGCATTCCTCATTCTTTGGTTCGCGGCGACACTCGTGTGGTTCTGGAATCGTGAATACCGCTCAACCAGCCTCGTCTTTGGCGCGGGCTTTGTCCTTGCGGTTGCCGTCGAGCTCACACGACCCTTTAGCGTTTCCCTGCTGCACTCTGACCCGGCGTTAGGCACAGTCTTTGGCTCGATATGCCTTGGCGGAACTCTTCTTGTGGCCGTCTGGGCCCTCTTTCACCCGATCAAGGCCAGGACTTGGATCAACCGCCCACAGACAGTTGCACTGCAGAGCCCCTTCACACGCAACCCGTTGCATGGGGTCAGCGAAAAGGGCAGCGAAGCGTTGGTAAGCAACTCCGGCGAGCGCTTCCCGATCCGCAACGGAATCCCCGTCTTCCTCACGCCCGAAGACCTCACCGGCGACAACGGAAAGTACAACCACCTCTACGAGACCATCGGCGGTTTTTACGACGACGTTCAGCGTGTCGTCGGTGCCTTCAGAGGCTTGGAACTGAACTCGTATTTCGAAAACTATATGAGTTTGCTCGACGTCAAACAAGGCGACTCTGTGCTGGAGACCTGCGTGGGAACCGGTCTCAACTTCAAATACCTGCCACAAGGGACAAAACTCTCCGGTATCGATCTTTCGCCGGAGATGCTGGCGAATGGCCAAAACAATCTGCGCCGCTGGCAAATGGACGCAGACCTCTATCTTGGCAACGCCGAATCCCTTCCCTTCGCCGACTGCAGCTTCGATGTGGTCTACTCCGCTGGCGGCTTCAACTTCTTCAGCGACCGCGCAAAGGCTGTTCGCGAGATGATCCGCGTAGTCAAGCCGGGCGGCCATATGATGATCGAGGACGAAACGGAAGAGTACGTGAAAAGCACTTACGAGAAAAGTCCAATCACCAGCGGATTTTTTTCGAACCGTGAACAGGCCGTGACCGTACCCATTGATCTGGTGCCGCCGGAGATGGAAGACATCCGCGTTGAAATGCTGAAGGACGGCAAATTCTACGCGATCACATTTCGCAAACCGGCAATCGAGTAAGATCGACGGCAATCCAAAAGGCGAGGGCTTCATGAACGACTTTATCCGTGCAGCTCTCGCCTCGGCCTAGAATGGATACATGATCCTCGAAACCTTTCCAGTCGGCCCGCTGCAATGCAATTGCACCATCCTGGGCGACGAGGAAACTCGCGAAGCCATCGTCATCGATCCCGGCGACGAGGTTGGCCGCATAGCACGTCGCCTCATAAAACTCGGCCTCAAACTCAAGCAGATTCTTGTAACACACGCCCACATCGACCACGTGGGAGGCGCGCTGAAACTCAAGCGGCTTACGGGGGCGCCCATCCTTTTCAACGAGAACGATCTCGAGCAAATCGAGATGATGGAAACGCAAGCGGGCTGGCTCGGCATTCCCACGCCTGAGACCGAACCGCCCGATGACTCGCTTGCGGACGGTCAGCTTGTCGGTCTCGACAGCTATCCAGCCAGCGTGATCCACACTCCTGGCCACACCCAGGGTTCAGTTTGCCTCCATTTTGCCCCGCTCAAATTGCTCATTGCCGGCGACACGCTGTTTGCGGGCAGCATTGGCCGCACCGACTTGCCCGGCGGCAATACCCCTCAGATTCTCGATTCGATTCACACTCGCCTGCTCGCGTTTCCAAACGAGACAAAGGTTCTGCCCGGCCACGGCCCCATTACAACAATCGGCGCCGAACGCCGGAGCAATCCATTTTTGCGCGGAATGCGATAACGCCGACAACCATGGTAAGCTATGTATTTTCAATCCATTGCAGGAACTACTTCAAGCGATAGCTAGAGTCAAAGCCAAGTAATATTACTCCCCTGATTCTTTGCAAAGTAGTTAATGAGAATGGTGACTCCATTGCTGAATTCCACAACCGGAGCCAGCAGGCTTAGGACCAGCCAGCCCGACTCCGCCATCCCGAAAAAGTACCCAGGATGGACCCAGACTCCTAGCTCCAGGAGCGCCAGGACCGTCTCTTCGTCGGGTTTCAGGGCTGGAATCCGCAGCACCGCATACCAGCCTCCCTCCAGTTCCAATCGGCGCACGGCAGGCAGCTTCGCCAGTTCCCTGTCCAACTCCGCAAGGTTGGCCTTAACCCGTCTTTGAATCTGTCCCTGGATGCCGGCCCGGCCGTCGAGCCACGCCGGCAGAGCACATTGCACCGGCGCATTCATCGAGAGAAACGTGTCCGCAATCATTTCCAGGCGTTCCATGGCCGTTTCGGTCTCCGGGCCGGTAGCCACAATCCACGCCGCCTTCATCTGCGGAAGTCCCGCAATTTTGCTCAGCCCGCTGACCACAAATACCGGAACCCCATCCAGACCGTTCGCAAAGCTCCCGCTTTCTCCGCCCGGTCGCCCCGCAAATCCATAATCCAGAAAAACCTCATCCACAATCAGCGACAGATCGTGATCCCGGCAAAGCCGCGCCAGTTCCCGGGCCTCCCACGGCTTGGTAAAGTGGCCTGTTGGATTGTTGGGGTGAACCAGCATAATAGCCCGCGTATGGGCGGAAATTGTTCGGCGAAGCCCTTCCGGATCGATCTGCCAGCCGTGATCGTAGACCAGCGGAGCGGACCTCAGGCGCACGTCGTCCAGCACAGCCAGAAAATCGAACAGCGGATAGCCCGGCTGACCGGCAAGAATCTCGCTTCCCGGATCGCAAAGCAACCGGAAAAGGTAGCTGTAAGCTTCGCTGGTGCTTGTGGTGAGCACAATCTGCTCCGGCCTCACCGCAACCCCATGATCCGCGTAGTATCGGCAAACCGCTTCGCGCCCTCGCAGGTTGCCTCTGGGCTGGGGATCGTAATCGAGCGCCAATGGGTCAGCGAGCGCCGTCAGAAGGCCACCATCGTAGGAAAACCCGCACCGCGTGGGATTCGAGGCCGTCAGATCGGCAATCGGCAGCCCAGCTTCCGCGCGGAGCCGATGAGCCCGCGCCAACTCGCTCTCCTCGGTATTCCAGCCCGTCCTTTGCGAAAACCGCATAAATCCATCCCTGTGAATTCTATCCGGCACTATCACATGCCGCCCGCGTTCCTTTCATGCACAATAAGAACAGGCATCCCTTTCAACGATACACGGGCCTTATAGGAGGAAAAATTGGCTCTGCGCGCAGTGGTCTTCGATTATGGAATGGTGCTGACCGGTCCGCAGGACCCCGAGGCCCATGCGGCTCTGCAGCGCATCACCGGCCTGCCCCTCGCGAGCTTTGAGAGCCGCTATTGGGCCCACCGCCACGCATATGACGAAGGCAAGCTCACGGGCCTCGAATTCTGGCGGAAGTTTCTTGAGGAAGCCGCCCTCGACCTGCCGACTGGCGCCACCGAAGAGCTGAATGTGTGGGACGCACGCATGTGGACCACCCAGAATCCCGCCATGCTGGCCTGGCAACTCAAGCTCAAGCAGCAGGGTCTGCTCACGGCAATCCTCTCCAACATGGGCGACAACGTGCTTGAAAACATGAAGCGGGAATTCGATTGGCTCCGCCGCTTTGACGTGCTGGTTTGGAGTTTTCAATTGCGCATGGCCAAGCCCGACCCAGCCATCTATCTCCACCTCCTTAAGGAGCTCGACACACGCCCGGAAGAAACGCTGTTCCTCGACGACAGGCTCGTCAATGTCGAAGCCGCTCAGGCGTTGAATATCGTTGCCATCCAGTTCTCGACAGTGGATCGGCTGCGCGAAGACCTGATCGCCGCCGGGTTGGACCGAGAGCTTCCACTTCCGTGAACAAGCCTGTGGCCTCTCCCTTAAAGCCTTTGGCTCTATTTCTTAAAGTGATAGGTTAATCCAAGATTGGCATTCATTACGTCCATGCCGGGATTTACGGGGACGATAAAGTCGTTTGAAAAATGAAAATCGCTGTACAGTCCCAAACGTAGATCGAATTGAGGCGTGAGTCGGACTTCCAGGCCCCCCGCCGACTGCAAGCTGAAGTTCTCATAGGTCGCCTTCTGCGAGAGCGCCTTCTGGGAGAAAATGAGCATCCCTCCCTTGGCGGTCATGTAGGGCTTGATGACCTTGTTCCTTCGCCACAAAAAACGAAACCCGATCGGCGAGAACCCAACTCCAGGCACAACATGGTGGTAGGGACTGGTCGGACTGCCCCAAATATCCTGCGTTAGCGGCGCGTCCAGAAGAACCAGCGGGAGCAATTCCGCAACGTAATCCACCCGCGCCTTCAGCAGGTTGCCCCAGGAGTTGCGATCGTATTCGACGCCTGCCGTGTAGAGATGGCAATCTGACCCGCTGGCGAAGATCTTGTAATGACCATAAGAAGCCAGCCCCTCAAGGGTGGCTTCGCTCTCCACCGGCCGCGCGGCGCGAGGCGATGCCCCAGCCTCTCGCAGAGTCTCAGTCTCCTGAGCGCGCGCGGCCTGCGGCACAATCAGCAAGAGCGTGGCAGCAAGGAGAATCCGGCCTGGAAAACAACTAACTGCTAAGGATCGCCTTTTTCGGTGCCGGGTGCGTCGAACCGCACAAACTGGATGGTTAAGCAACGGGCCTCCGAGACAGTTGAAATCGATAGGTGAGACTCTAGTTATAAGAAAAAAGGAGCGGCCACTGAATGTGAATATATCATGATTCTCAAGCATTTACCCCGCGATTTTTCCCCGCAAACGTCTCCGCCTTCCCGATTTCAAACCAGCAGACAATCGACGATCCAGGGAGTTCCACCTTCGGTGGCGACAAGCACGCGTCGCAACTGCATTCCTCTCGCTGAGCCTTCGCGTCAGGGTCTGCTCCTCAACCGGGAGCCAACCACTCGAGCGTGGCATGGACTACACTTCTTGCCGGGGGCATTTGGTCCCCTAAACCGTTTTATAGCTCGTCGCCGTCGCCGCGGATAAATGGTTGGACGGGCTGC
>Ga0302189_10000552_pt1 | contig 32910 bp, 23 predicted proteins | sample II_Bog_E2_2_FD_194551 | JGI IMG/M metagenome (GOLD analysis project Ga0302189, IMG submission 194551) | Peat permafrost microbial communities from Stordalen Mire near Abisko, Sweden - II_Bog_E2_2 | ecosystem: Environmental > Terrestrial > Soil > Wetlands > Peat | place: Sweden: Abisko...
TGGCAACGGCTAATTGAAATCACACACCATTAGATCGGCGGGGCCCGCCCCCATGTTGATTTCGGAATGGGTCGTGCCCCGTGGAATCCATCGGGTTTCTCCGGCCTTCATGCTCCAATTGTTCGGCCCCTGGCCGGGCACGACCTCGCGAATGTTCGAGTCTGCGAGCGCTATGACGAGAGAATCGTATGCTTCCGTATGTTCCTCGATTCGGCCGCCAGATGCGATTCCCATTAAGTACACGCGCATATTCGAGCCGGTGTACTGCTCGGCGATTATAACGTCGTGCATATGCATCGCAAGCGGCGTGGGAAACCCATCTCCGTCCGCTTTCAGAGGTTGGACAACAAAGATATCTGCTTGCTGGTTGGAATTGTTCCGCTCAGCGACGTTGAACCCGCCCTTCGAGGTACGAAGCTCTCCCGGTTCGAGCTGGATAATTACCGGCGCATGACCCGCAACTTCGTTTGAGATCGTTAGCGACTGTAACGAGAAGTAGACGTAAAACGTGGAGTGCCGATGCGTTTTCGTGGCTTCGTTTGGTTGTAGCTGCAGATGGAACACTCTCACCCTGTCGTTTTCAAACACCAGGCTGTGGTGGGGCTCTTTGTCGATCGCAGTTGGGGTTGTCTCGCCCGTCTGCGACCCGGCGAGATTCGGACACAGAAGCAAAATGGCGACGAAAAGGACATCTGATTTCATCCTTTAAGACCTCTTGTCCCCTTTGCGGCTGTTTCGGCGTGGATGTTCGCGTGCGTGCGCTTGGCTGTGATCGTGTTCGTGCCGGGCATCGAGCGAGGGCACGGTCATCACCAGGCGGCCGTGCTGCACGCCTTTAAGGCCGATGAGGATGTCGGCGAAATGCTGAACGCGAGCCGCCTTGCCGTGGACGATCAGCACTTCAAGACAGGAATCGTGATCGAGGTGCGCGTGACTCGTCGAGACCACCAGGTCGTGGTGCTCATGCTGCACCTCGGTCAGCTTCTCAGTGATTCCGGAGGCGTGATGGTCGTAGATCAGAGTGACGGTGCCGACAACGGTCGCTTCCGGCGCGGCGGTATGCTCGCGCACCAGCCGGTCGCGGATCAGGTCCCTGAATGCTTCCGACCGGTTCGTGTAGCCGCTCTTTTCAATGGAGCGGTCGAACCGCTTGAGGAGATCGGAATCGAGGGCAATGCCGATTCTGCTTAATTCACCCATGCGCGCACCTGCTCGAAAAATATCCTGAGACGAAGCAACAGAATAGCGCGATGGCGGGAATCATGCCACGGATCGCGGAGATTCTCGTTTTGCGTGGGGGCTCCGCGCCAGACTCTGGAGAACGCGACGCGCTCGTGTCTGTATACTGGCTCGCAGAATCGTGGAGGATCGATGAACCGCCGTCATTTTATGACCGGAAGCCTCGCGCTCGCCGGACAGCAGAAGCTCTTACATTCCTCACCGAAGTTCTTGCAATCTTTGACCAATCTTGCGCCGGCCGCGCAGGAGAACTCGCCACCCCAGGAGAAGTCGCAACTGGCCGCGCCGCACGATTTGCTAACGACTACCTACACGGAAGCGTTTCTCAAAAGCCACCTGGCGGCGCCGGGCGCATGGCGTCCGTATCCGAAGTGGAGCGAGCGAGCGGCGTGGGAGGCAGTCCCGGTGGACATTCGCACGGCCGTTGTGGCGCGCGCAGAAGCCGACCAGAAAGCGGGCTGGAAGTCACTGCTGGCGACGACATTTCTCGACTTCAAGCGCAACGGCAACCGCAGCCGGTTCGAGGCCGATAGCTTTGGCCGCCGCGCCATGCTGCAACGCCTCATCCTGGCCGAGTGCCTGGAAGGCAACGGGCAATTCGTCGACGAGATCGCGAACGGCGTGTGGCTGATTTGCGAGGAGACGTACTGGGGCGCTCCGGCACACCTCGGCGCGCAAAAAGCAGGCGTGGGACTGCCGGACGTGAGCGATCCGATCATTGAATTGTTTTCAGCGGAGACGGCGCAGCTCCTGGCGTGGACGAACTATTTGCTCGCCCCGCAACTTGACCAGGTGTCGCCGCTGGTGAACCAGCGGATCAAGATCGAGGTCGAGCACAAAATGCTGAAGCTGGCGCGTGAGCGCGATAACTTCACATGGATGGGCCTGGGAGGGCCGAAACAGGAACACCGGTTGAACAACTGGAATCCGTGGATCAACTCGAACCTGCTGGTGACGAACCTGATTCTCGAAGACGATCCCAAGCTGCGCATTACAGAGACGGTACGCATTGCCCGCAGCGTGGATGCGTACTGGAACGACTACTGGCCAGACGCGGCCGAAGAGGAGGGGCCTGGCTACTATAGCCGCTCGGTGCTGAGCTTGTTTGACGTGATCGATACGCTGGAGTCAGCCACGGGCAACGCGACAAAAATCTTCGCTAATCCGTTTCTTGACGCGATGGGACGGTTCATTCTCAGCGCGCACATCGCCGGCGACGACTATGTGGCTTATGGCGACGCGCATCGCAGGGCCGCACCCTCGGGCGACGTGCTCTACCGCTTCGGCAGGGCGGTGCACGACGACGAGTTGGAGGCTTTCGGCGCTTTTTATGCGGAGAAAAGCGGATGGAATGCGCAAGGGCCCGGTCTGGAGAGCGCGTTGCATGAGAGTCTGACGAGTTTGTCGCGCTCGCTCCCCGCGGTGCTCGAGGCCGAGGAGGTTCGCGGCGCAAAAAGGCAGGATGTGCTGGTGCGCGACGCGTGGTATCCCGACTTTGGCTTAATGACGGCGCGCGAGAAAGCCGGCTCGACCGATGGCTTGTACGTGGCAGTGCTGGCCTCGAACAACGGGCGCAGCCACAGTCACAACGACACAGGGAATTTCGTGGTTTATCTCGATGGGCAGCCGGTGACGATTGACGTGGGCGTGGAGGCGTACACGGCCAAGACCTTCGGGCGCGACCGCTACGCGATCTGGACCATGCAGTCCGCGTATCACAATCTGCCCACGGTGGGCGGCGTAATGCAGCAGAATGGCGTGGAGTTCGAGGCGACGAACCGAAAGTACGAGACCAACGATCAGCACACCACGGTTTCGTTCGACATCGCCAAAGCGTATCCGAAGGAAGCGGGTATTAAAAAGTGGGTGCGCACGGTGACGCTGGATCGAAAGCGCGACACAGTTGCTGTCACCGAGGAATTCGACCTGGAGCGCGCCGCGTCGGTGAGCTTAACCGTCATGACGCCTGGAATCCCGACTCTATTAGAAAGACGCTTGATCGCCATCAATCTGCTCGATGCATATGGCAAGGCATGCTGGCTGACGTTCGATCCTGCGCAACTCGCGCCGAAGATCGAACCTATCACTCTAACCGACGCGGGGTTACGCGAAAGTTGGGGAGAACAAATCTATCGGATTTTGCTCAATACCCCCGGTCCGCTCCAGTCCGGCAAAGTATCGTACACATTTGAGCCAGCGATCCTGCACAATTGAGCGGCCAGCTTACTGGGGATTGACCAGGTGATGCGCAATAGCAAACAAAGCCAACTCGAGCCGCGTTGACACGCCGGTCTTGTCGAAGATATTCGAGAGATGGCGCTTGACGGTTTCTTCGCTCAGAGTGAATTGCTTGGCGATGTCGCGGTTGGAGCAGCCCTCGACGATGCAACCCACAACCTCGAGCTCACGCGGGGTGAGGCCGTAGGTTTTGCGTTGCGGCACCGCGGCCTGCTGCATCAGATCGTGCAGGGCGGTGACCAGATTGACCACGCGCTTGCCGCCGATCCAGTAGTCACCCGCGTGTACGGTGCGGATCGCCGTTTGCAGATGGCTGGCGAGCGCATCTTTGAGCACGATGCCGCGCGCCCCGATGTGCAGCGCCTCAATGATCTGCTGCGTGGTGATGGTAGAGGTGAGCAGCAGAATTTTGGCCGTCGAAGGGCCGTTCATGATCGCGCGCATGGCCTCAAGCCCAGGCAGGCGCGGCATGGAAACATCGAGAAGAAGAATGTCAGGTTGCTTTTCGAGGGTTTCTGTGATGGCCTCGTCGCCATCGGTGGCGTCGCCTACCACTTCAAAGCCCTCGGATTCCGTGAGCATGTTGCGCACGCCAATGCGGACAACCGGGTGGTCATCCGCCAGAACAATTCGAATAGGTCGATCCATCTTGGCTACGTGCCTCCGCGCAAGCCAGCCCTCGCAAGATGAGACGCGACAGGTCAGGCAGGCATCTCAGCATCCAGCATATTCTGCAACCGTTGGGTAGCGCTGCGTAAATCGCTGAGTAAAGCTGCGCTGTTATCCAACTGGTTATCCCCGGACTGGCTATCCCAACCCTCGAGCCGCGCGCCCAGCCTCGCCGCCTGGAGAGCCCCGGCCATGCCGCAGCCGCCTTTGATGGCGTGACCGATGCGCCGGACCTCGGCGCCGTCGCCTTTGGCCATAGCAGCCGCAAGCGCCTCAATGCGCAGGCCTAGATCGGTGACAACGGCCTGATACACCTCGCGCACCGCGGCCTCGGACATGAGCGTGCGCAACTGCGCGAGAGTTTCCCGGCTGACTACAGGTTCATTGGGATCGAGGTCGACTGTACTGACCGGCGAGGCCCAACGCTCCAGCCGGCCGCCTTCGAGGAGCTTGCGGAAGGCGTCGGCGCTGAAGGGCTTCAGCAGAAAGCCGTCGGCGGATGCCGTTAATTCCTGCGCTGGGTTACTGCCGCTGACAACATAGAGGCGCGCGTAGCTGCGCGCGCGCAACTCGCAGATTAACTGCGTTCCGCTCAGACCCGGCATCTGCGAATCCATCAGGATCACATCGGGCCGAAGCACCTGCGGTCGGTCTTGTGCCGCGGTGAGCAACACAAGGGCAGCGGCGCCATCCTCCGCGGTGTGAACGGTGTAGCCATTCATGGTTAGAACCGTGGCCGTGACTTCACGGCTGACCAAGTCATCGTCGATGAGCAGGACCAGGGGGAGCGCGTTCTGAGAGGTGCGCTCGAACATACATCTAGTGTGCATCTTGCGCGCGGCGGTGCGGTAGAAAATCTTGCCGTGGTAATCGAGTTGGTTCTGATGCACGGGCGCACCATCCCACTCATGTCCCTAAAAAGGCGCGGAAAAGGATGGGGCGCGGATGCGGCATTTCATTGCCGAATCAATTGTGCGAAGCATCAGCCGTCGCGGGCAAGTCTAGCGACGAGGCCGCGGGCAGATCCTGGCCGCTATGCCAGGCGCGAACCGCCGTCTCAAACTGGTTGCCGCGGCGCTGCCACCGTTCGATTTCCAGATCGTAACGGACGGTAACATTGTTGAGCCAGTAAGGACGATTTTCACCGAGCCAAACCTGGCTGTACTCGGCCTTGAGCGCCGAATAGCCGTCGCGGAGATCCTGGCAGCGGCCATTGTTGCTGCTGATCTCCTCGAGCATTTGGTTCGCAGACCTGCGCTGCGTCTTGTCGTGCTGTTGCGCAAAGGCCTGTGCGTAGTCCGAGGCGATCTCCTGGGCAAGCTGGAACTTGAGGCCGATGAAATCGAGACGGCGCGCGCCGAGATCCATGGCAGTTAGCGCCTCCGGCTCCGCGAGTTTGGGATTGCCGGCGCGGACCTCGGCCAGCAAGACGATGGCGCGCTCGGCATGAAGGCGCAGGTCATGCGCCTGCGGCAGGAGCTTCGCAGAAACCTCCTGCCCCTGCGCGCTCCAGGGATCGAGCCAGAAAAGCTCATCGCTGTTCATGCGTGTCTTGGCGGCGCCGAGAGCTTCCGTCGCGGCCATCAGTTCTTTCTCGGCTTCGTTAATTTTCCCCGTGGGATCGAGATGGAAGATAGCGCCGTAGGCGTCCTGGTAATTTGCGATGGAGCTTTCGCCGGGCTGCCACGCCGCCACCGCGCCGAAGAGCACGCCGTACCAATCCATGTTGAAGAGGCCTTCGCCGTCGTCGTTCCACACGGTGGTGAGCGCGCCAGTCGATCCCAGCCGCTGCCCGTCGCGAATGAATCCCTGAATGTTCCAGAGCGCGGTTTTGGCTACGGGGTAGACCTCGTTCCAATTCGCGTCGCCGGGCGCTACCCAGGTTTCGATGCCGTTCTTGGCGAAGGGCTCGATCATCTTGTCGAAGCCGCTCGTGCTCCAGTAATTCCAGGGCACAGCGATCATATCTTTGGGCAGGCCGGAGACGGCGTCGGGATTGGCGTCGCCGATGTCGCCCCAGAAGAGCAGACGGCGGTTGAGCGGGGCAAGCTCGTCGTGAATCTGTTTGAGGAAGTCGACATACACAGGCCCGTAGCCCTTCTGCTCGACTGCTTCGCGGGTGCGGCCCAAGCCGAGGTCGAAGGTTTCGTCGGCGCCGATGTGGATGAAGGGCGAGGGGAACTCCTGTGCGATCTGGGTGAACCAATCCTTGATGAGCGGAAGTGTGCCGTCCTGGCCGGGCGCGAGCACATGGCCGTGGGGAGTTTCCGCCAGATCCTGGTAAAGCTCGTATTTGAGCACGTGATGCAGATGGCCGAAGGCTTCCTGCTCCGGCAAAACGGTGATGTGATACTGGCGGGCGTAGGCCACCAGCTCCGCGGCCTCGGCGGGCGTAAGCGAACTGCCGGGCGGCGCAGCCAGCGGCTGGTTGGGATAAAGCAGCGTGTGCTCGAAGTACGGCGAGTAGATGTTGATCTTGAATGCGGCGAAGACGCGAATCTGGCGCTTCTGGAATTCGAGCGTGGGAAACGGGCCGCGCGAAAGATCGTCGTCAATGCCCCTGTATTTCATCGCCGGCCAGTCGCGCGCCGTGCCCGTCGGCAGCACGCGGGCCGCACCGGGCGACGGCAGCAACTGCTTGAAGGTCTGCACGCCGTAAAAGACACCCGCACCGGTAGCGCCGACAATCGTGGCTTCGTGCTGTTCGACGATGAGAACGTAGCCCTCCGATTCCATCACCGCATCGAAGGTCAGATGATTGCGCGCCAGGATAGCCTTCGCTGCCGCGGAGTCCGTACGCAGGAGCGTGATGCGATAAGGCGGCTGCGCGGCCGCATGCGAATCCTCGGCGGAGGGCGCGATGCGCTTGACCGCGTCCTCCAGATCGCGCGCGGCGAACTCGTCTTCTGCATCGCGGCCGGGAACGGCGACCAGAACTCTGGCCGGCAAATTGGTGGTTTGCCCAAAATTGGCCTCGCGCGGCGCGGGCAGAAGCTTCACCTGCGTTTGCGCGGCGCAGAGTGCAGACGCCGTGACGAGGCAGAGAAGCATTACGACGTTGCGGAAGGGAGCCGAGGAGGAGGATTTGCGACTTGCCAATTGCGACCGCCTTGAGTTGAAGGGTTTTGAGCAGATGGACCCGATGCGACCATTGTAGACTGAGGAATCGCCAGGTTTTGCACTTCGGCAAGCGGCTCTGCCCTCGCCGTGCACCGAGTTGTGAAAGGGGTAGATCAAAGAGATGAGCGCCACCGCCTCTCCGCACGCATTCACGCCGCCTGATTCTGCCACGATACGTCGCTACAACGCATTTCTGCTGCTGGTGGCAGGCCTGGGTGGTCTGCTCTACGGCATCGATGTCGGCATCATTGGCGGCGCGTATCCGTACCTGGCGGCGACGTCGGGCCTGACCGCATCGCAACTCTCAGTCATTGTGGCGGCGGTGCTGCTGGGCAGCGTGCTTTCGACGCTCTTTGCCGGACTGCTGGCCGACTGGATGGGCCGAAAGCCACTGATGATCTTAAGCGGGTGCACATTTGCGCTGAGCATTCCAATCATTGCGCTCTCTCAGGGCTACGCGCCGCTGTTCTTCGGCCGCTTGCTCCAGGGCATGAGCGGCGGACTCATCGGCGTGGTGGTTCCGCTGTATCTTGCCGAGTGCCTCTCCGCATCGAATCGCGGAAAGGGCACAGCCATATTTCAATGGCTGCTAACGCTGGGCATTGTGGCTGCGGCGCTGATCGGCATGTACTTCAGCTATCGCGTCGCGGCCGTGACAAAGCTCAACGATGCAACGGCGCTTTCCCATTTTGAAGATCACGCATGGCGCAGCATCTTTTGGGTTTCGCTGCCGCCGGGACTGTTGTTTGTGCTGGGCGGATTCTTTGTGACCGAGTCGCCGCGCTGGCTGTTCCGGCGTCAGCGCAGAGAAGCCGCCTATAAGGCGCTGCTCAAGTCCCGCAGCCCGGAGCAGGCGTCGCGGGAACTCGAAGAGATGGCGGCTACGGCGCACGCAGCGGCAAGCTCGAACGGCGAGCGGGTTCGCGATTCGCTGCTGCGGCGCAAATACCTGATTCCCTTTCTGCTGGCGTGCGTCATTCTCGCTTTCAACCAGGCCACGGGCATCAACTCCATCATCGGGTACAACGCGGGCATTCTGCTGCAAAGCGGGTTGAGCGATCTTGCGTCGCACTGGGGTTACGTGATCTTTACGGTGATGAATTTTATGGCGACCACGATCGGCATGGTACTGGTGGACCGCAAGGGCCGTAAATTCCTGCTCGTGATGGGCACATGCGGCGTGATCGTGGCCACGGCCGGCGTGGGTCTGCTGTTCAGAACCACCGAAAAGGTCGGCGTGGATTGCCGCAATGCCGTGCAGGCTCTCGCCGGACCCAATCAGGAAATGACTTTACGGTTCGACCCGGCAGAGGCGAGCAAATTGCTGCAAGCCGCGGGCGGCGCGGGCGGCCCCATCGACAGCCACCGCGCTTCGCTGGCAATTATCTACTCTTACGGCGACTTTACTGCTGCCACAAACTATGTGCGCTCAGACGATGCCGCGGCTGAGCCCATCAAGATCACGCGCGCCAGTTGCGTGCCGGCCAACAAGATTGAGGCGCTCTTCAAAAACCCTTTTGCCAATCTCGACGCCGCGCAGACCGCGCCGCTGAAGATCGAAAAGGCCCTGGTGGGGAGCGTGCCTGAAGCCGGGCACGGCTGGCTGGTGGCGCTGGGGCTTTACCTGTTCATCGCGTTCTACGCCCTGGGGCCAGGCGTCGTGGTGTGGCTGGCGCTGAGCGAGCTTATGCCCACGCGCATCCGCTCCAACGGCATGAGCGTTGCGCTGGTTCTCAACCAGATGGTGTCGACCACGCTCGCCGCCATCTTTCTGCCCTTCGTAAGCAAGCACGGCTACTCGTCGATCTTCTTCCTGTTCGCGGCATGCACCGTGGTTTATCTCGCGGTTGCGGCGTTCTTCCTGCCGGAGACGAAAGGCAAGACGCTCGAAGAGATTGAAGCGCACTTTGAAGGGAAAGCAGCTACTAGCTCCTAGCTGCTAGCTTTTCGTTCCGGGCGCGGTCTCATTTTTCGACCACAGCTTTGGACAGATTCCTCGGGCGGTCCACGTCGACGCCGTGCTCAAGCGCCATGAAGTAGGCGAAGAGTTGCAGCGGCACAACTTCAAGGATGGGCAGCAGGTATTCGCTGGCTTGCGGAATGAAGATACAATCATCCGCGAGCGCGGGAACCTCTGTGTCTCCGGCATCTGCCAGCGCGATGACGCGCGCGCCCTGCGCCTTCATGTCGGCGAGAAGCTGCAAAGTTTTTTCGTAGCGCAATACTGAGGCTTCGAGCGTGCGGTCGACCGTGGCGAGCACAACCAGCGGCACCTGGTCGCTGACCAGGGCGTTCGGGCCGTGCTTGAGCTCGCCTACCGGGTAGCCCTCGGCGTGCACGTAGGAGGATTCCTTCAGTTTGAGTGCGCCCTCGCGGGCAATGGCGTAGTGAATGCCGCGGCCGAGATAGAGAAACGTAATGGCCGATGCGTATTTCGCGGCGAGCGCGGCCGCCTGCTCGCGCCACGCGTCAAGATGAGACGAAAGCTCGCCGGGCAGCGCGCTGAGTTCGGCGATGTGCGCCGAGACGGCTGCGGAATCCATGCGGCCCAGGCGCACGCCTTCGTAAAGCGCCAGCAGATAGAGCACGGCCAACTGGCAGGTGAAGCTCTTGGTGGCGGGAATGGCTTTTTCGACGCCCGCGGCCAGAGGCATGGAGACATCGGCCCCGACGGCCATGGTGGACTCGGCGTGATTGGTAATGGCGAGAGATTTGTGGCCCTGGCGATGCGCTTCTTCAAGCGCGGCGAGGGTGTCGCTGGTTTCGCCGGATTGCGAGAGGACGAGCACGCTGGGATGACGCAGGTCGACATACCCTGGGCCGCCGCGGCAACAGTACTCGCTCGCGTATTCGACATCGACCGCGAGGCCGCAAAGATCTTCGAGAAGGATTTCGCCGTACAGTCCACTGTGCCGGCTCGAGCCGCTGGCTGCGATGAGGACTTCGCCCGCGGCGTTGGGCCAGTCTGCGAGTTCCGCAGCGACTTCGGGCTTCAACGACTGACCGGAAAGATAAAGATCGAGAGTGCGCTCGAGCGCCTGTGGCTGCTCGTAGATTTCGCGCAGCATGGCGTGAGGAAAGGCGGCGTGAGGGGAGTTGGGCATGGCATTCGATCCGGCGGCACAAAACCTGCTTGAGAAACAGGCTCCTCTTTCATGATAGCTGTTGCCGATGGAAAAACAGGCTGCACGCCCTCATCGCTTTAGAACAAGCGGAAGTCGACGCGGACCGCGATCGCGACGGGGACGGGTTTGCCATCTTTGGTGCCGGGCTTGAAGCGGTATTGGCGGATGGCTTCAATGGCCTTTTCGTCGAGGCCCATGCCGAGCGCGCGAATGATGTGCACGTTTTGCGGATTGCCGTGCGTGTCGACGATGAGACCCACCATGCAGATGCCCTGATACTTCTGGCGGCGCGCCTCGTCGGAGAATTCCGCTTCACGTTCGAAGAGGAGCGAGGGCGCAACGACGCCGGACTGGCCGGGATAGAAGATGCCGATGCTGTCGCCGGGGCCCCAGCCGCGATCGCCATTGCCTGGTCCGTATTCGCCGTTTTTGTCGGTGCCGATACCGTTGGGACCGCCGGGGCCGCTGGATAGGAGAGTCGCGTTCGTGGAGCCGTGCACGCCGATCGAGGGCATTGTGCTGTCGTCGGGCAAGCGAATGGCGATGGTAGACTGCTCGGCCAGCTTGGGCTGCACGATCACGGGAATGATGGGCGGGGCCAGAGGCGTGGCGGAGTAGAGCGGAGCGCGGCCTTCGGTGGGGGCGACCGGGTCGTTGGCTCCGCCACCGTTGCCGCCGTTGGAGGCAGGGCGCGGCGCGAAGATCGGGGAGTCGGAGATGTGGATGGGAGCCGTGTTCGGCGACGGCACGAAGTGAGTGATAGCGGCTTTCATGCCGAGCAGGACGAACACGGCTACGATGCCGCCATTGACCACTGTTGCCGTGCCGATGGCCCAGGGGTTGGTGTGCGCGGCCATGCGATCGGACAAGAGCGCGAAGGCCTGGCTTTCGCGCGCGATGGCGCGAAAGCGTGAGGAATCGGAGCGATGCATAGACACCTCTGGCGCGCGCTCAATGGCCGGTCGGATTCCGGGTTCAGAGCGCAGCGAGTGAAGAATTCCTCGAAGTCTCGATGTCCGATAGACGAAATGCGGCGAAAGTGGTGATCCAAAAAGTGCCCAAAAAGCCAAAAGCGCAGCCGATTGGCTGCGCCTTTGGATTGGCCCTGGAGGAGGGTTGATTGATGAGACCTACTTGTTGGTATGCGCCATTCCTGTCTTCTCTTCGAGAGCGGCCTGTGCCGCGGCGAGACGCGCCGTGAGCAGGCGGAAGGGCGAGCAGGAGACGTAGTTGAGATCGATCCTGTGGCAGAACTTGACGGACTCTGGATCGCCGCCATGTTCGCCGCAGATGCCGACCTTGAGATTCGGCCGCGTGTTGCGTCCCTTGGCTACGGCCATCTTCACCAGTTGGCCCACGCCCACCTGGTCGAGGGTGGCGAAGGGGTCCTGCTTGAAGATGCCGAGCTTGAGATACGCGGGCAGGAAGTTGTTGATGTCGTCGCGCGAGATGCCGAAGGTGGTCTGCGTGAGGTCGTTGGTGCCGAACGAGAAGAACTCGGCCTCTTCCGCAATTTGATCGGCAGTCAAAGCGGCACGCGGAATCTCGATCATGGTGCCAACCTTGTAGTCGACCTTGGCCTTCTTCTCCGCGAAAACCTCTTCGGCCACGCGGCGAACGATGGCGGCCTGGTTGCGCATTTCCTCGATGGACCCGATGAGAGGAATCATGATCTCGGGATGCGGGTTGCCGCCCTTCACCTTGACCGCAACCGCGGCCTCAATAATGGCGCGCGCCTGCATCTCGGTAATCTCAGGGAACGTAATGCCGAGACGGCATCCACGCAACCCGAGCATGGGGTTCTGCTCGTGCAGTTCTTCCACGCGCGCGAGAAGCGTGCGCAGTTCCTTGAGCTTGGGCGAGCGGGGCTTGGTGTCTGTGAGGTGCTGGATTTCGACCAGCAGGTCCTCGCGCTTGGGCAGGAACTCGTGCAGCGGCGGGTCGATCAAACGGATGACCACGGGCAGCGCTTCCATGGCCTTGAAAAGACCGGCGAAATCGGAACGCTGCATGGGCAACAGTTTTTTCAAGGCCGCGCGGCGGTCCTTCTCGTTGTCGGCCAAAATCATGGCGCGCATGTGCTCGATGCGATCCTCTGCAAAGAACATGTGCTCGGTGCGGCAGAGACCGATGCCCTGAGCGCCAAATGTGCGAGCCATTTTGGCGTCACGTGGAATGTCGGCATTGGCCCAAACCTGGAGCCGCCGAACCGGGTCGACCCAGCTCATGAACTTCACGAGATCGGGATCGTCGGGCTGGGCTTCGAGGGTCTTGAGCTGGCCGGCGATGACGCGGCCGGTGGTGCCGTCGAGCGAGAGGTAATCGCCTTCCCTGAAGGTCTTGCCCTTGACGCGCAATTCCTTCTTGGCTTCGTCGACCACGCAGTCGCCTGCGCCGGCCACGCAACACTTGCCCATGCCGCGGGTAACGACAGCGGCGTGCGAGGTCATGCCGCCGCGCGAGGTCAGAATGCCGTCGGCAACTTCCATGCCGGCGATGTCCTCAGGCGTGGTTTCGCCGCGGACCAGGATGATGGACTTCCAGCCCTTCTGGTGTTGCTTCACGGCTTCCTCGGCGGTGAAGACGATTTGCCCCACAGCCGCACCGGGCGAAGCCGGCAATCCGGTCGCGAGCACTTCGATCTTCTCGCCCTTTTCCACGAGGCGCGGAACCAGGAAATCGTAAAGTTGGTTGGGCTCGACGCGGAAGATGGCTTCCTCCTGCGTGATGAGGCCTTCGCGCACCATGTCGATGGCAACGCGGACCGCGGCCAGGCCGGTGCGTTTGCCGTTGCGCGTTTGCAGCATGTAGAGCTTTCCATCCTGGATGGTGAACTCGAAGTCCTGCATGTCGCGGTAGTGCTTTTCCATGCGCCGCGTGATGTCCTTCAACTGCTCGTAGACCTTGGGCATGCCCTGCTCAAGCTCGCTGATGGGGTTGGGAGTGCGCACGCCTGAGACCACATCTTCGCCCTGCGCGTTCATAAGGTACTCGCCGAAGAACACATGCTCACCGGTGGCGGGATTGCGCGTAAAGCCCACGCCAGTGCCGGAGTTCTCGCCGAGGTTGCCGAAGACCATGGCCTGCACGTTCACTGCTGTACCAATCGAGTCGTCAATGTGGTTGATGCGGCGATAGGTCTTGGCGCGATCGTTTTGCCAGCTCCTGAAAACGGCATCGCGGGCGGCTGAAAGTTGTTCCAGCGGATTCTGCGGGAAGTCCTTGCCGGTCTCTTTCTTCACCAGCTTCTTGTATTCTTCGATGATCTTTTTGAGCGCGTCGGGCTGGAGTTCGTAATCGAACTTCACCTTCTTGGCGGCCTTTACGCCGTCGAAAATGTGCTCAAACTTCTTCTTCGGAATGTCGAGAACCACGTCGCCGAACATCTGGATGAGACGGCGGTATGAGTCGTATGCAAAGCGGGGATTATTGCTTAGCTTGGCCAGAGCTTCGACGGCCTTGTCGTTGAGGCCCAGGTTCAAAATCGTGTCCATCATGCCGGGCATGGAAAACTTTGCGCCTGAGCGGACCGAAACCAACAGCGGATTGTCGCCCTGGCCCAGCTTCTGGCCCTGCAACTGCTCGAGCTTGGCAAGCGCCGCGAGAATCTCCTTGTCGATCTTGGGGCTGACCTTGCCGCGCATGTACTCGCGACAGGCCTCGGTCTGGATGGTGAATCCGGGAGGAACCGGCAGACCCGCGTTGGTCATCTCGGCCAGGCCGGCGCCTTTGCCGCCCAGCACATCCTTCATTTTTCCGTTGCCATCGGCCTTGCCGCCGCCGAAGAAATACACATACTGCTCAGTCGAACTTGAGGTCGCATCGGCGACGGGTGGTTCCAATACAGCTTGAGTCATTCGGTCAAATCTCCATCGTAGGATTCCGCTTCGCGGTCCACATGCAAGGGTAACGGAACTCGGGGCCTGAGCGCCAATGGGAAGCGGCGAAACGGGCAGAGCAAGCCAAACCCTCAAAAAAATGGGACTGCGCCGGGCGGGCAGTGTCCCAATTAGGAATATCGTCTGCGGGTTAGGAATGCCTGTGCCACGGGTCACACGGGATGCGCGAGGTGGTGGATGGCGACTCCACGGGTAGGCACAACGTATTGCAATTTGATACGAATCCGGCGGTTCGGCGCGGTTTCCGCCGGGAATTTGGACAAATCAGGCCGCGGTTTCCTGCAACTGCTGCCCACAATAAGGAACTGTCTCCGCATTTTGGGAAACAAGGAGCTTGTCCAGCCCGACGATGGCAAGGATCTCCCGTACATGCTGCGAGGGGTTCGAGAGGTCGAAGCGGTAGCCGGCCTTGCAGGCGTCGCAATAGAGCGTGATGAGCGCGGCGAGGCCGGCGGCGTCGATGCGTTCGGTGTTTTCGAGATCGAGAGTGACATGTTGCCGGCGCACCAGCGGCTCCAGGCGCTCAAGGAACTGCTGTTCGTTGCCGCGCACCAGTTCGGTGAGCTCGGGCAGAGCGATGGGCGGAGCGATTTGGGAAGAATTTGCCGTGGTCATGGAACCTCCGTCGGGGAACCGTTCGCCATCATCGTTGCGTGAAGCGCGTCTCAAAGCGATTGCGGGAGCTATGCTGAAATCGCAAGGGGGCAAACTGTTCATCTGTTGATACGCGAAGAAGCACATTTCGGTTCCATGGCAGCGCCGGCAGTTAAGGCTGGCCGGGAAGTTGTGCGGGATGCGGCGCGGGAAGTGGCTCTGGCTGCGGGGTTTACCGAGGCCGGCCTGGTGGCGATTCCCTATGCGGCCGAGGAGCGCGATGCGGAGCGGTTCGCCGCGTGGGTGCGCTCGGGGCGCGCGGGAACCATGCAGTATCTCAAGCGGACCGGCGAAGACGGACGGCTGACGCGGGAGCGTGTGCGCGTTCCCTTCCCCTGGGCGCGCTCGGCGCTGGTGTGCTTTGCCAGCTACCAGCACGCAGACGCACCCCTCTCAACCAAGATGCAAGGGCGCGCGAGCGCGTGGATTGCGCGGTATGCCTGGTCCAGTCGTGTATTGCCAAGTCGGAGCGATGCACAGGGCCAGCGGCGGCCGAGCGATTATCACAAGGTGCTGCTGAAGAAATTGCGCGAAGTCGAGGCGCGGCTGCACGCGGAGTTGGGTGAGTTCGAGTCGCGCTGCTACGTGGACACGGGCCCCGTGGTGGAACGCTCGCTTGCCGTGGCGGCCGGCCTGGGATGGGCGGGCAAAAACACGTGCCTCATTCATCCCCAACTGGGCTCGTGGGGATTTCTTGCGGTGCTCTTGACGTCACTCGAAGTGAAGAAGGGAGCAAGGGAGCAAGGGAGCGAGGGAGCGAGCCAGCGAGTCGGCGACACAGCCGCGAAAGGGCACGACTTCAGTGGTGCCGAAGACGCCGCGAAAAACAGCGGGGCTTTAGCCCCTGAGGGAAGTTCATTCGAAATCCCCGATCATTGCGGCACCTGCCGGCGCTGCATCGAGGCCTGCCCAACGCATGCGCTTGATGTGCCCTACCAGATGGACGCGCGGCGCTGCATCTCCTATCTGACCATCGAGTACAAGGGGCCGATTGCCGAGGAGCTGATGCCAGGCATGGGCCGCCAGGTTTTCGGTTGCGACATCTGCCAGGATGTGTGCCCCTGGAATGAAAAAGCACTGCGCAGCGGCCCGATCGTTGTCGATGCGGATCTTGAACCGCGCGCGGAACTGATCAATCCCGCGCTCGATTGGCTCGCCGCCCTCGACGAAAAGTCCTTCGAGCGGGAGTTCAACGGCTCGCCGGTGCGCCGCGCGGGATTCTGGGGCCTCAAGCGCAACGTGGCCATTGCCATGGGCAACAGCGGACTTGCACAGTTCGCGGCAAAACTCGAAGAATGGGCCGCGGCCGGCGACGACGGCTTGCGCACGGCCGCACAATGGGCGCTGGCAAAGCTCCGCACGTAAACCATCCGCGGCGAGCCCGCGATCTAAATCCTTCCGGTGCTTTCGCCACCCTTCCAGCCGCGCCACTCATGCAGATCGGACCTAGCGAGCTATCCTTAAAAGAGCGCCACCCAGAACAGCGCGTCAAACACCGAGAGACCTGAAACAGAAACAGGCTCGAGGAAAGGACTCGACCGTTGGCCGAAGACTCACACTCTGTTCTCGACGAAGCTCGCGACGCCGGCGCGACGCTTGCGGCCGTAGCCCAAGGTCCTCCGGAGCCGGCCAAAGAGTCGAAATGGTACCTCTGGCGCAAGAGCGGCACGGCGCTCGTCGCCTACCTGCTCGATAGCGAGGTGCACACCTTCGCCTTCAGCGTGGCGGCCAATGCCATCATCTCTTTCATTCCCTTCGTGGTGCTGCTTGACATGCTGGCCAAGTCGGTCTTTCACTCGCCGGCGATGGTCAGCGTGGTCAGCGACATGGTGAATTACTACCTCCCGACGCATACGCACGATGCCGACTGGGTTGTGAATAACATCATGAAAGAAGCCGTCGTCCCGGCGACCCGGCACGGTGTGCAAGCTTTCTCGCTGGTGATGATTCTCATCTCCTGTACTGGAATTTTCTTGCCTTTGGAGGTAGCTCTCAACCAGGCCTGGGGTGTGGCCAAGAGCCGCAACTACCTGTTCAACCAGACCATCGCCTTCGGCCTGGCGTTGTTGATGGTAGGGCTAGGTGTGGTCAGCATGGTGGCAAATGTGAGCGTGGACAAGGTGTTCGCCGTAATCCTGGTGCACGACTCAGACAACTGGTTTTTCCGGGCTCTGAAATACTCCGACGACGTATTGAAGTTTGTTTGGCTTGTCATTTCGACGGGCGCCGCATCGATTGCCTTTTTCTTTTCGGTCTACTACCTGCTGCCGAATCGCAAAGTGCCATGGCGGCCGGTGTTGCGCACGTCGATCGTTACAGGCGCCGTGTGGCTGATTTCGAGGTTTATCTATGCAGCCGTGCTGCCCTATCTGAACTTGGAGTCGGTCTACGGACCGTTCTATGTATCCGTCGGGTTGCTGTTCTGGGCTTATATCTCCGGCCTGATCATGTTCGCCGGAGCGCAGTTCAGCGTGGCGCGCTGGGGCAATGCAGGGAGTAGTAAGTAGGGAGTAGGGAGTAGAACACTCCAGTCGGCGGCTAGTTTTTCTATTCCCTATTGGCTACTCCCTATTCCCTGTTTTTTCGCTTTGTATTCGCCATCCCTTTTGCGCTACTCTCAGAAAAGCGTGTCTCCCGAGCAGCCCCATTCCGAATCAAAGATCGACCCCTGTGCCGACGCCATGGCCTGCTTTCACCCGGTTACGGCAGCGTGGTTCAGGGCGGTCTTCGACGCGCCCACGGCGCCGCAGCGCATGGGCTGGCCGGTCATTGCGCGTGGAGAGAGTGCGCTGATCCTGGCGCCGACCGGCACGGGCAAGACGCTGGCTGCGTTTTTGTGGTGCCTGGACCGGCTGATGCTGGAAGACAGAGATCAGAGACCAGAGATCAGAGATCGGAATGCCCCGCGAGACGAGCGGCGCGGTTGCCGTATTGTCTACGTGTCACCGCTAAAGGCGCTGGCCGTGGACGTGGAGCGGAATTTGCGCTCGCCTCTGGCCGGCATGGCCAACATGGCGCGGCGCATGGGCGTCGCGTTCCACGAGCCGCAGATCAGCGTGCGCACCGGCGACACGCCGCAACGCGAGCGCGCCCGCTTCGCGCGCCACCCCGCCGACATCCTCATCACCACGCCCGAGTCGCTCTATCTGCTGCTGACGTCGCAAGCGGCCGAGGCACTGCGCACCGTGGATACCGTCATCATCGACGAGATTCACGCGCTGGTGCCCACCAAGCGCGGCGCGCATCTTGCGCTGACTTTGGAGCGGCTGGCGGCGCTGACGGGGAAGCCCCTGCAACGCATCGGCCTCTCGGCCACGCAGCGGCCGCTCGAAGAAGTGGCGCGGTTTTTGGGCGGGATTGAAGTACAGGGAGCGAGGGAGCAAGGGAGCGAGGGAGCGAGAAAACCCGCGGCAAATGAGGATGGAGAACAGAAAGTCGAAGATCGGGAATCAGACCTCAGCTCTCAGGTCGCCGATTCCTTGCTCCCTTGCTCCCTTGCTCCCTCGCTCCCTGACGCGGCCGAAGCCGCATCGCTCCGCTATCGTCCCGTAACCATCGTCAACGCCGCCGCGCCCAAGCAACTGAAGCTGCGCATCGAGGTTCCGGTGGAGGACATGGCGCGCCTCGGCGAGATGGAGGAGATTCCTTCGGGGCCGGCCTCGCAAACGCCGCGCCGCGTTTCCATCTGGAACGCGATCCATCCGCGGCTGCTCGAAATCATTCGCGAGCGCAACTCGACAATTCTTTTTGTGAATTCGCGCCAGACTGCCGAGCGGCTGGCCGGCGCGTTGAACGATCTTGCCGGCGAACCCATCGCCCGCGCCCATCACGGGTCGCTGGCCGCGGCGCAGCGGTCGGTCATTGAAGAACAACTCAAGGCCGGGCAGATTCGCGCGCTGTGCGCGACGTCGACGCTAGAGCTGGGCATCGACATGGGCGCCGTGGATCTCGTGATTCAGATCGAGTCGCCGCCTTCGGTCGCGAGCGGTATGCAGCGCATCGGCCGCGCCGGCCATCACGTGGATGCTGTGAGCGAGGGAATTCTCTTTCCCAAATACCGCGCCGATCTCGTGGCCTGCGCCGCCGTAACGCGTGCCATGCACGAAGGGCACATCGAGTCCACGCGGTTTCCGCGCAACCCGCTCGACGTGCTGTGCCAGCAGTTGGTGGCGATTGTTGCGAGTGCAGGGAGCAAGGGAGCGAGGGAGCGAGGGAGCAGAAGACAGAGATCAGAGATCAGAGAACAGAGATCAGTCGCGCAGCCAGGATTCGATTTTGCAACCGGAGAAGATACTAACTCCGCGAACACCGCTAACCCCGCTAACTCCGCTGTCGCCGCCGAAGTTCCCGTCGACTATCTCTTCGACATGGTGCGCCGGGCGGCGCCGTTTGGGTCGCTTTCGCGAACGGCCTTCGAGGGCGTGCTCGATTTGCTCAGCGGCCGCTACCCTTCCGATGAGTTCGGCGAGCTGCGCCCGCGGTTGACGTGGGACCGCGTGCGGAACGTAGTCACGGCGCGCGACGGTGCGGCGCGGCTTGCCATTCTCAATGCCGGAACCATCCCCGACCGCGGTCTCTATGGCGTTTTCCTTGCATTCACTGAGGGCAAGTCGGTGCGCGTGGGCGAACTCGACGAGGAGATGGTCTTCGAGTCGCATCCCAACGAGACTTTTATTTTGGGCGCGTCGACGTGGCGCATCACCGACATCACGCATGACCGCGTGCTGGTAACGCCCGCGCCCGGCGAGCCGGGCAAGATGCCGTTCTGGAAAGGCGATGGGCCGGGGCGCCCGCTCGAGTTTGGCCGGCGCATCGGCGCCATGGTCCGCGAGCTGCGCGCGTTGCCGCAGGCGGCTGCGCTCACGCGCCTCGTCACCGAGCACGATCTCGATCCCGGCGCGGCAGAAAATCTGCTGCGCTTTCTCGCCGACCAGGCCGAGTCGACCGGGCAGGTTCCCGACGACCGAACGATCGTTGTGGAGCGCGTTCGCGACGAGCTGGGCGACTGGCGCGTATGCGTGCTCACGCCCTTCGGCAGCCGCATCCACATTCCCTGGGCCATGGCGGTGAGCGCGCGGATTCGCGCTGCCGGCGGGCCGGAGGTAGAAACACTTTGGGGCGACGACGGATTCGTTCTGCGTTTTCCTGATACCGACGAGCCGCCCGATTCAGATTGGATTCTCGTCGAGTCCGCCGAGGCGATGCAGCTTGTGCTGCGCCAATTGGGCTCGACGGCGCTGTTTGCGGGGCGTTTTCGCGAGGCTGCGGGTCGCGCGTTGCTCTTGCCGCGCCGCCGCGCCGACCAGCGCTCGCCGTTGTGGCAGTTGCGCAAGCGTTCCTACGATTTGCTTAGCGTGGCCTCGCGGTACCCCTCGTTTCCGCTGCTGCTCGAAGCTTATCGCGAGTGCCTGCGCGACGTGTTCGACATGCCGGCGCTCATTGAAACTCTGCGCGCCATCGAGCAGCGGCAACTTCGCGTGCACGTCGTCGAGACACGCAAGCCTTCGCCGTTTGCCTCGTCGTTGCTCTTCAGCTACGTGGCCAATTTTCTTTACGAAGGCGACGCGCCGCTGGCCGAACGCCGCGCTCAGGCGCTCTCCATCAATCAGGATCAGTTGCGCGAGCTGCTGGGCGAAGCCGATCTGCGTGAGCTGCTCGATGCCGACGCCATCGCGGAAGTGGAAGAGGCTGCGCAATGTCTTGCGGAGAACTGGCGCGCGCGCTCGGCAGACGGAATTCACGATCTGTGCCTCAAGCTGGGCGATCTTTCGCGCGAAGAGTTGGCGCGGCGCGTGGTTTCGCCGGACCTGCTCACGCAAGTCGACCGGTTAATTCGCTCGCGGCGCTTGCTCGATCTGCGCATTGCCGGCGAAAAACGGTTGATCGCCGCCGAAGACGCCGCGCGTTATCGCGATGGGCTGGGCATTCCGTTGCCGCCGGGGCTCGCGGTTGCATTGCTGGAACCGGTGGCGCATCCCGTGCTCGAACTCGTGCGCCGCTACGCGCGCACGCATGGGCCGTTCACGCTGCGCGAGGCTGCGGATCGATTTGCACTCGATGCGGAAGCGGTGGAACATGTGCTGCGGCAGCTTGCAGCGGAAGGCCGCGTGCTTGAAGGCGGCTTCCGGCCGGGCGGACTTCACAGCGAATGGTGCGATGCGGAAATTCTGCGGCAGATTCGCCGAAAATCGCTGGCCCGGCTGCGCCGCGAAGTGGAACCGGTGGAGCAGTACACGCTGGCGCGCTTCCTCACGCACTGGCAGGGGCTGCTCGCGCCGCGACGCACGGGCACCGCGCACCTCGATGCGCTGCTGGACGCGATCGAAAATCTGCAAGGCGCGCCTTTGCCTGCATCGCTACTTGAAACTTCAATTCTGCCTGCGCGCATTGCCGATTACACGCCTGCGGGCCTCGATACGCTGGTGGCCGCGGGCGAAGTGACTTGGGCCGGAGTGGAACCGATTGGCGAGCGCGACGGCCGCATCGCGTTGTTTCTAGCCGACAAGCTGCCGCTGCTGGCGCAGAGGCGGCCGTTGGTGGATCCGCTGACCGAGCGCGAGGAAAAACTGCTTGCCGTGCTTGAATCCACGGGCGCGAGTTTCTTCGATGCGCTGCACCAGGCGGCGGGCTCAGGCTACCCTGGCGAGACGATCGATGCGCTCTGGAGCCTGGTGTGGCGCGGACTCATCACGAATGACTCGCTGCACGCATTGCGCGCATACATTGCGCGGCCTGACAGCGCACGCACGCCCCGCCGGTTGCAAACCGGCATGGTATTCCGCTCGCGTCGCACCACGCGGCCGACCGCGCAGGGAAGATGGTCGTTGCTGCCGCTACAGAGTGCGGGTCGGGAGACCCGCACGACAGCCGGTCTGGAGACCGGCGCTACAGGTGGTCCGACGGCAACCGAGCGCAGCCACGCACTGGCCCTGCAACTACTTCACCGCTACGGAGTGCTGCTGCGCGAATCGGTGGCGGCGGAAAATGTGCCGGGAGGATTCAGTGCGGTCTACGACGTGCTGAAGGCGCTCGAAGAAAGCGGACGCATTCGCCGCGGATATTTTGTCGGCGGCCTGGGCGCGACGCAATTTGCGTTGCCGGCTGCCGTGGATCTGCTGCGCCAATTGCGCACCGAACCGCCTCTCGAGAAACCGGAGTTCGTGCAACTGGCCGCCACCGATCCTGCGAATCCGTATGGGTCTGTGTTGCGCTGGCCCGAGCTGCCCGTCGCCGATGAGGATTCTGAATCCGCGCCGCGCGTCCTTACTCGAGCAGCGTATGCGGAAGTGATTCTGCGCAACGGCCGGCTGGTGGCATGGCTCAAGCGCGGCAATCCCAACCTGCTTGTATTTTTGCCCGCCGAAGAGCCAGAGCGCTCGCAAACGGCGGCAGGGCTGGCGCATTTCCTGTGTGCGCGCGGCCAGGCGCGCATGCACACCCACAGCCACGAAGGCGTGCTCATCACGACCATCAACGGGCAACCAGCCGCAGCACACTTCCTGGCGCGCTTCCTCATGGACGCGGGCTTTCATCCCGGCCCGCTCGGCATGCACCTGCGGCGGATTCATTTGCCGGTCGCACAAACCCACCCGCCCCGGCCCGAGGTGCAATAGATTATGCCTGAAGGCGACACCATTTTTCGCACCGCGCGCAACCTTGGCCGTGCGCTCGAGGGCAAACCTGTCACCGCGTTTCGCTCCACGTTTCCGTGGCTGATGCGCTTTAACGACGACACGCCGCTCGCCGGGCAAACTATCGACAAAGTCGAAGCACGCGGCAAGTGGCTGCTTGTGCATTTTTCCGGCGGCGGCATTCTGGCCTCGCATCTGCTGATGAACGGGCGCTGGCACATCTACCGGCGCGGCGAGCGCTGGCAGCTTGCGCACATCCACATGCGCATCGTGATTGAGAACGAGCAGTACCAGGCCATCGGCTTTCGCGTGCCCGTAGCGCGCATGCACACTCAACAGTCACTCGATCGCGATCTGCGCGTCGCCGTCGCAGAGAATGATCTGCTGCGCAAGGAGTTCGACGCCGCGGCGGCGCTCGAAAGGCTGAGGTCGCGCCCTGATGAAGCCATCGCCGACGCATTGCTCGACCAATCAGTGCTGGCCGGCGTGGGCAACGTCTTCAAATCGGAGATCTGTTTTGTCAACGGCCTGAATCCATTCCGCGCGGTCGGAACCCTCACCCGCGATGAGGCCGCAGCCGCCATTGCCTGCGCGCAAAAGCTTCTCCGCGCCAATGTGCTCGAAGACTCAGGTGACACGATTGTGACCTATCGCGGGCAGCAACGGCGCACCACGCACAACTCCGATCCGAGCCAGAGCCTGTGGGTCTACGGGCGAAACGGCGAGCCCTGCCGACGTTGCGGCGAACCCATCCGCCGCCGCATCCAAGGCGCGGACGCGCGCGTCACTTTCTGGTGCCCGCAATGCCAGCCCATGCCGGATGGCTCGGATGTGGATGGAACTTGAAAGGAAAAAATCCCCGCAACAGGAGGCACAATGAAGACACGCATAACTTCCCCGAAAGATAACGCTGAAGACCAACTTGCCGAGTGTATCGACAAGTTCACGCCGGAGATGGCCAAGGCGATTCGCGCCGTGCGGGCTGCCCTGCGCAAACGGCTGCCCACGGCGAATGAACTCGTCTACGACAACTACAACTTCTTCGTCATCGGCTACTGTTCAACTCTCAGGCCGTCCGATTGCATTGTCTCGCTCGTGGCCGACGCGCACGGCGTGCGGCTCGCGTTCTACTATGGTTCCACGCTTCCCGATCCAGCGGGAATCCTGCTGGGCAGCGGGAGTCAGAATCGATTCATCCATCTCGCGAGTGCGCGCGATTTGAGCAAGCCCGAAGTGGAAGCCCTGATTCGTGCGGCCGTTGCGCAGGGCAAAGCACCGTTGCCGGCGACCGGGCGAGGAACTCTGGTGATCCGCTCCGTCTCAGCCAAGCAGCGGCCGCGGCGTGTGCCGGAAAAGCCTGCGCGCCGGCGCTAGTTCGACGGCTTGCCGATGCCGAAGATCTTTTGCAGGATGTTGCGGTGGTCTTCTCCGCCCAGGCCTTTGTGGTCGCAGGTTTCGGTGGGCGCGGTGCCGTCGAGAAATGCCGCGGAGTAATCGTCGGGACATGCGCCGTCGGCCAGCAGGTTGGTGTTCTTGTCGAGAGTGATAATCTGCACGCCATCGGGCGGCGTGAACTCGTTGGTGTCGGAGTACTGCGGCAACAGGATGGCTTTTTTCATGAACGCTGCCCAGATGGGCGCGGCCACCTGCGCGCCCTGGATGCGGCCGCGATTTTCCGGATCGAGCGGGGTGTAATCGTCGTTGCCCACCCACACAATGCAGAGCAGGCTGCTGGTGTAACCGGCAAACCACGCGTCGTGATCGGTGCCGGTTTTTCCGGCAGCCGGCGCAGTAAAGCCCATGCCGCGCACGCCTGCGGCAGTGCCGCCGTTCATCACCGCCTCCATCATGTTGGTTGTGAGATAGGCGACGCGCGGGTCGAGCACCTGGCGTGTGGCGGGCGTGTAGTCATCGATGATGTCGCCTGTGGGCGTGCGCACGCTGGCCAGCATCCAGGGATCGATGTGGATGCCGTTGTTGGTAAAGATGGTGTAGGCCCCGGCCATATCGAGCGGCGTGGCGTCGTAGGAGCCGATGGCCATGGAAGGCGTGCCCTGCGCGCTCTTCACGCCCGCTGAGCGCGCCAGCGCGGCCACGCGATCGAGACCCACCATGATGGCCAGCTTGATGGTCGCGACGTTGTCCGATCGCATCAACGCGTAGCGCGCCGTGATTACGCCGTAGCTCTCGCCCTGAAAGTTATGCGGCGTGTACTCGTACGGCGTTCCTTCTCCGAAGGTGGCCTGCGAGTCGTCCAGCATGGTGACCGGCGAGAACAGGCTCGTCTGCTCCGGCAGCATCGTGCCTTCCACAGCCGTTTGAAAGGCGGATGCGTAGACGAACGGCTTGAAGATAGAGCCGGTGGGCCGATGCGAAACCGCGTGGTTCACCTGCGAGCTGCCGTAGTTGCGACCTCCCACCAAAGCCAGCACCTGGCCGGTGCGCGGATCGAGCGCGATCAACGCCACCTGCGGGTAGAGGTACGGTTTGCCCAGTTTTTTGTCGCGCGCGTGCACCGCATCAATCTTCGCGTCCACCATGTGGATCGTCGAGTCCACGGCTTCCGAGGCCAGGCGCTGTAGCTCCGGATCGAGCGAGGTGTAAATGCGCAGCCCTTCGCGGTTGAAATCGCGATCGCCCAGCCGTTGCGTCAACTGATCGTGCACCAGGTCGACAAAGTAGGGCGCTTCGCTTTCATCCACGCTGCCCGGGACCAGGTGCAGCGGCTCTCTCTTCGCGGTTTCGGCCTGATCCTTGCTTATGGCGCCGGTTTCCACCATCGAATCCAGCACCAGGTTGCGCCGCTCAATAGCCCGCTCCGGATGGTGGAAGGGATTCAGGCGGCTGGGACTTTGGATGAGCCCGGCGAGCAGAGCGCACTCAGCCAAATCGAGCTGAGCGACATCCTTGCCGAAGTAGTCCTGCGATGCCTCGCCGAAGCCGTCGATGGAGAAACTGCCGATTTGGCCGAGGGGGATTTCGTTGGCATACATGGCGAAGATCTGCTTCTTGTCAAACCGGTGCTCGAGGATGATGCTGATGACGGCCTCGCGCATCTTGCGCGAATAAGTGCGTTCGGGCGTGAGGAAGAAGCCGCGCGCCAACTGCTGCGTGAGGGTGGATGCGCCCTCGGTGTAGTGGTGCAGGTGAAAAATGTCGTTGCGCATCGCGCCCAGGATGCGCAAATAATCGATGCCGCTGTGCTCAAAGAATCGCCGGTCCTCGATGGCGATGACGGCATGCGCCAGACTGGGCGGAATTTCGTCGTAGGTGAGCACACGGCGCTTGGTGCGCTGCGTGCCCTCGCTCAGGCCGGTAATGAGCAGCGGCTCAAGCTCGTAGCTCGAAAGCGCCTGTCCGTGCTCGTCGCGGATGGCGTCGACCACGCCGTCGCTGACGTGGATGGTGGCGCTATCGGGCGCGTGATACGACTGCGGGCCGGGCCGCACGGTGATTTGCTGCGCCCCCTGGCTGAACGTGCCCAGCAGCGATGGCTGCGCAGCACCGTCGCCGCTGTAGCCGGCCTCGCGCAGCTCTTTTGCGATCAACTGGACGGTGAACTTCTGCCCCGGCCGCACCTCGCGCGGGGCGGCGAAAATCTGCGCGGTGTTGGCAAAGATCGGCTGCTTGAGCCGCTCGTTCACAATGCTTGTGTACTTGATGTAGAAAAACGTGAAGAGGCAAATGCCCACCAGCATCACGCAGCCTACGGCTGCCAGCAGGCCCCACACAATCCGCGACCTGAGGTGATGGCCCGCAGCGGGCTTCGCGAACCGGACTTTTAACGCCATCGATGCTCCTGAAAAGCAGCTTTTAGCTACTAGCCTTTAGCTGTTCTTGCTTCGATAAGGCTCTCGGTCAATGGCCCGGGTCAATATCCAGATACGCACACGAAAGGCAGGAAGTTCGTAGGCTAGTAACTGTCTTCGAGCAGTTTCTCTTCGTCGACGCGCTTCTTCACCAGCGCCACTACTTCACCCAAGCCTACATCCATGCGCGCGCTTGTGGAACGCGCGACCAGTTCGACCTTGCCCTCTGCGACTCCCTTACCTACATTGATGCGGTAGGGGATGCCGACGAGGTCCGCATCCTTGAATTTGACGCCGGCACGCTCGTCTCTGTCATCCAGCAGCACGTCGAGCCCCGCCGCTTCAAGTTCGGCAGCGAGTTTTTCGCCGGTCTCGCGCAGCACCGCGTCGCCCACGTTCGTCACCGTAACCACCACGGTGAAGGGCGCAATCGAAGCCGCCAGGCAAAAGCCGTTGGCGTCATTCGCCTGCTCGATGGCCGCAGTCAAAATGCGTTCGATGCCGATGCCGTAGCTGCCCATGATCGGCGTCACTTCCTTGCCGTTGGGGTCGAGGACGCGCAGGCCCATCGACTCGGAGTATTTGTAGCCGAGCTTGAAGATGTGACCGATCTCGACGGCCTTGCCGACCACGAGTTTGCCAGCACAACTGGCGTTTTTCTCGTCTATTGTCGGGCAGCCTTCGCCCTCGTTCACGCTGCGGATGTCGGCGGCGAGCGTCCAGGTGAAGTCGCGGCTCGGCGTCACGTTGCGCAAGTGGTAATCGAGCTTGTTCGCGCCGCAGACCATGTTCTTACGGCCTTCGAGGGCGCGATCGACAATCACGGTAAGGCCTTCGCCGAGCGGTTGCGCATCGTGCTTGAGCCCCACTGGTCCGAGATAGCCCGCAGGACCGTTGAAAAATTGCTGCAACTCCTCGGCCTGCATGGTGCGCAGTTCCGCAGCACCCAACGCGCCGAGAAGCTTGGTCTCGTTCACCTGGTGATCGCCGCGCAGGAAAGTGGCCACGCCGTGCCAGGTATCTTTGCGGCTGCCATCCTTCGCTGCCGGCCCGCGCTTGAGCGCCATGTAGGCCACGCACTTGATGTCGTTGGCCGGAGACATCTTGAGGAACGCGGCGATATCGGCGATTGCGCCCATGCCAGGCGTATGAATCTCTTCCGGCTCGTCAGCGGTTGGCTCAAGTTCCGCGACCGGCTCCAGCAGCGATACAGCTTTTTCCAAATTCGCCGCGTAGCCGCAGGCCGGGCAGCTCGCGATAAAGTCCTCACCCGCGTCGGTGTAGACCATGAACTCCTGCGACTGCGAGCCGCCCATGGCGCCCGAATCCGCTTCGACGGCCACGAACTTGAGGCCGCAGCGCGTGAAGATGGCGCAATAGGCAGCGTCGTGCAGATCGAAGCTCTTGTCGAGGCCGGCGGCGTCGATGTCGAAGGAGTACGCGTCCTTCATAATGAACTGGCGCACGCGCAGCAGGCCCGACTTGGGCCGCGGCTCGTCGCGGAACTTGGTCTGAATCTGGTACCAGATCTGCGGCAACTGCTTGTAACTGCGCAACTCGCCGCGCGCAATCGTGGTCATGATCTCTTCGTGCGTCATGCCCAGGCACAGGTCGGCGCCCTTGCGATCCTTGAGGCGGAACATGTTGTCGCCCATAGTCGTCCAGCGGCCGCTCTCCTCCCAGGGTTCCTTCGGCAGAATGGCGGGCAGATAAAACTCCTGGCCGATCTTATCCATCTCCTCGCGCACGATGGCGATGATTTTGTTCAGCGCGCGTTGCCCGAGAGGGAGGTAGTTGTAGATGCCGGCGCCGAGCTGGCGAATGTAACCCGCGCGCAGCAGAAACTTGTGGCTGGCCACTTCGGCATCTGCCGGGGCCTCGCGAAGAGTAGGAATGAAGAGTTTCGACCAACGATGCATAGAAAGAAAGGCGAACTTTCCCGCCCGCCGAGAGCGGACGAAGTGCAAATGACAGCAGCATTCATTCTAAATGTTTGCGGTCGCTAGATCGCTTTGCGATGAAGGCGCTACGTTCGGTGGACATTGAAGGGCAATCCTTACTGTTTCGAACTCTCAGAAGGGTTGCGGAATGGGAATTGGATGCCCGTTGGCGCAAGTTAGGCCCTCCGCGATCCACCCCTTTCCGGCATTGGCCGCGCGCCAATCGAGGTCTCCGGATAGATGTGCAGGAATGGCCTCAAGGAACGGAGGTCGAGAATCGCAGCTCTCCCACTCTTCGCATTTGAGCCCTGGACCCCTTAGTAACCGGCTCGGCATATCGCACCCGTCGCGAAGAAGTTCTCTATCCTCTCCGTAACGATCAGTCGATTTTGCGTCAAGCGAATAGGTCCTCAAATAAGCGCAGCGATAACATTTAATTACGACCTCCCGAGCTGCATCGGGGCCTGCCTTGTGCGCAGCCTCCTGTAGAAGTCGATCCCAAGGGAAGGTAAGGGGCCACTTGCAGTTCTTACAAAGAAACGTTCGGCACGATGTGGTTTCCGACATGCGTATATCCTCCTGGTTCTAGGGCTAGAAAAGCGAAATGGCTCAAGGCCATTTCGGCGCTTGAGCCATTGCTTCTTCCCAATTTCGGGGGGCATGTGTCTCAGATTACTTAGTCAAGTGTAGGACGATTCGGACTCCTGTCAAGCAAGAAATATTAGGAATCCGAATTGTTAGATCAGCTCCACGCCCCACAGATCGTGCAGGTGCACGATGCCTTCGACCTTCCCGTCCGCGTCAACGACGACGAGCGAAGTGATTTTGCGCTCTTCCAGAATCGCCAAAGCCTTCGCGGCCAGTTCATCGCCGGCAATCGTGCGCGGATGCGGGTTCATGGCCTCGCCCGCGGTCTTGCTCAACGCCGCCCCGCCTTCGCGCTCGAGCAGGCGGCGCAAATCTCCGTCGCTGATCACGCCGCAGAGCCGGCCGTCCTCCTGCACCGTCGTGATGCCGAGCTTCTTCGACGACATTTCGAAGATCACATCGGCCATGGGCGTGAGTGGCGTGACGGCGGGAATCTCGTCACCAGAGTGCATCAGCTCGCGCACCTTTGCAAGCTGCTTGCCGAGCTTGCCGCCAGGGTGCAACTCGGCAAAATCTTCCGCGCGGAAGCCCTTGCGCAGGCTGACGGCAACGGCCAGCGCATCGCCGAGAGCGAGCATGGCGGTGGTGGAGGCGGTGGGCGCGAGATTCAACCCGCAGGCCTCGCGCTCCACCGAGCAATCGAGTGCTACATCGCTCGATAGCGCCAAGGTTGACTGCAAATTGCACGAGAAACTGACGAGCGCGTCGCCTTTTCGTTTGACGGTGGCGAGCAGGCGCAGGATTTCCTCAGTTTCGCCGCTGGCCGATAGCGCGATGACAACGTCGCCGGGCATGAGCACGCCCAAGTCGCCGTGCACTGCCTCAGCGGGATGCAGAAACAGCGCCGGGGAGCCAGTGGAGCTGAGCGTGGCGGCGATTTTCTGCGCGATGATGCCGCTTTTGCCCATGCCCGTGACCACCACGCGGCCGTTCTGCTCGCCGCAGCGCAGGATCATTTCGACCGCACGCGCGAAGGGCGCCGCCATGGGCCCGTCGAGGCGCGCGGCGAGAACCTCAAGCGCGGCAGCCTCAGTACGCACCAGCGCCGCCGGCTGGAACGCATCCTCTTGCTTGTGAGAACTCATCGGCCTTTGATGGTAACAAAAGACAGGGACTAAGGGACTGAGGGACTAAGGGACGTGGAGGTTGGGAGCGGCTCGTAGAATGGATTTATGAAGGCATTCCCCATGCGGCGCAACACTCTGGTTCTGGGCGCGACGCTCTTGATTCTGGCCATCTTTGCCTGGGCCGGGTGGGCCAACTGGGAGTATCGCCGGCAGGAGGCTGAGCGGATACTCGCCGGCGCCGGCCATGGCGAACTGGTGCCCGCACCGGGAGGCGGCACGCCGCAATACGTTTCTCCGCTCATCGGCAAGCCCGCACCGGCCTTTGAACTCAAAGATTTAAACGGAAACAAAGTCTCGCTCGCGAACTACCGCGGCAAGGCTGTGCTCATCAATTTTTGGGCCACGTGGTGCGGGCCCTGCCGGGTGGAGACGCCATGGATCATCGAGTTGCGCAACAAATATGCGGCGCAGGGATTCGAGGTGCTGGGCGTGGACACGGAAGGCGACGACTTAAAGCCCGACGACAAGGCCGGATGGGCGAAGGCCACCGCCGCTGCGAGCAAGTTTGTTGCGCAGGAGAAAGTGCCGTATCCGGTTCTGCTCGACGGCGATTCGATCAGCCGCGCATACGGCGGCCTTGACGACTTGCCCACTTCATTCTTTGTGGACCGCAAGGGCGTGGTGGTTACGGCGCAAGTGGCCCTGACTTCGGAGAGCGACATCGAAAGCAAGATTCTGAAGGCGCTAAATCAGTGATAAGTGGTTAGTGATTAGTGGTCGGGTGCTTGAGGGTTGGGATCGATGAGATTCTTGAAGGGCGTTTTTGTCTCGGTGATTGCTGCGCTCGCCGTTGGCGCGCTAGCTGCGCACGGCCAGAGCTTGAGCTCGCACGCGCAAAGCCGGCCGCTCGTGAAGACCGACGCGGTGACGTATCTATTCCCCGAGCAGGTGAGCGTGCCAGCGGGTAAGCCGGCCCAGGTGGCGCTGCACTTCCGCATCGCGCAGGGGCTGCACATCAACTCGCACACTCCGAGCGACGATTTCCTGATCCCGACTACGTTTTCGATTCCCGACGGCTCCGGCGTGCGGCTCGACAGCGCCACGTATCCGGCGGGCACCGTGATGACGCTGCCGATCGATCCCGCGACGAAGCTGAGCGTTTACACCGGCGAGTTCATCATTCAGGCGCGCGTTGTGGCTACCGCAGGCAATCACCTTGTGCAGGGCAAACTGCACTACCAGGCCTGCGACCAGAACCAGTGCATGCCGCCGAAGACGATCGCGGTGGCGATTGATGTGATTGGGAAGTGATTTATATTAAATACTTTATACATCGAACCCCATTACGATTGCATTGAATGCCTACATTGAATACAATAAATGCATGCAGTACACGATTCGCAACATCCCGGATTATCTTGACGCCACATTGCGCGATGTTGCGCGGCGCGAAGACAAGAGCCTCAACGAGGTGGCTGTTGCTGCGCTGGTTCGCGGGGCCGGTTTAGCGGAGCGCGAACGCGTCAAGCGAGATCTTAGCGACATCGCGGGCACGTGGCAGGAAGATCCCGCATTCGATAGCGCGATCCAAGAGCAGCGAAAAATCGACGAGGCGATCTGGCGATGATGACGCGCCTGGAATCGCCGGAACGATCGGCTCGATGAGAGTAGCCCTCGACACCAACCGCTACACCGACCTCTCTAGAGGCGACGGCTTCATTGTCAGTCTGGTTGCGACCGCCGATGAAATCTGGCTGCCGTTTGTTGTCCTCGGAGAACTTCGGGCGGGCTTCGCAGCCGGCTCCCAGGAGGTGCGGAACGAGAGCGTGCTGCGCCGGTTCCTCCTCAAGCCCGGAGTGGGGATTCTCTACGCCGGCGAGCAGACCACGCATTATTACGCGAACGTGTACCGGCAACTCCGCAAGCAGGGAACTCCCATCCCCACAAACGATATGTGGATAGCGGCGCTTGTGCTCGAACATTCACTGGTGCTGTGCGCACGCGACGCACACTTTGATGCGCTGGCGCAGATTACGCGGATTTGAGCCCTCCGGCTAGTTTCTATCCGCCCGCCTTCTTCTCGATCTTCGCCCACGTATCTTTGAGTGGCAGTGTCCGGTTGAAAACAAGTTTCTGAATCACCGAGTCCGGATCGACGCAGAAGTAGCCCACGCGCTCGAACTGGAAGCGATCGCCGGGTTTGGCGTTGCGGAGAGAGGGCTCCAACTTGGCGCCGCTCACGATTTCGAGCGAGTTGGGGTTGAGATTGTCGAGAGCGTCCTGACCTTCTTCCAAGTCATACGGGTCGGGCTTTGAGAAAAGTTTGTCGTAAAGACGAATTTCGGCGGAGATGGCGTGCGCGGCCGAGACCCAGTGCATGGTTGACTTGACTTTGCGGCCGTCGGGCGACTGGCCGCCGCGGCTCGCCGGATCGTAGGTGCAATGCACCTCGACTACGTTCCCCGCGGCATCTTTCACGACGCTCTGCGCGGTGACGAAGTAGGCGTTGCGCAGGCGCACTTCTTTCCCCGGCGAGAGCCGGTAATACTTCGGCGGAGGCACCTCGCGAAAATCGTCCTGCTCGATGTAAAGCTCGCGCGAGAAGGGCACCTGGCGCGTGCCGGCTTCGGCATCTTCGGGATTGTTCGCCACCTCGACGAACTCCTCCTTTTGATCGGCGGGATAGTTGTCGATGACCACCTTGAGCGGGTGCAGCACGGCCATGGCGCGGAGTGAGCGGTGGTTCAGGTCGTCGCGCTGGAAGTGCTCAAGCATTTCGATATCGACAATCCCATTGGTGCGCGAGACTCCCGCTGAGGTGACGAAGGCGCGAATGGCTTCGGGCGTGTATCCGCGGCGGCGCACGCCGGA
>Ga0302189_10000558_pt1 | contig 32711 bp, 18 predicted proteins | sample II_Bog_E2_2_FD_194551 | JGI IMG/M metagenome (GOLD analysis project Ga0302189, IMG submission 194551) | Peat permafrost microbial communities from Stordalen Mire near Abisko, Sweden - II_Bog_E2_2 | ecosystem: Environmental > Terrestrial > Soil > Wetlands > Peat | place: Sweden: Abisko...
GGCGTAGGTGTTGGGGAAGGCCGCTGGTGGCGTGAGCGAGGCCACCGGAGCCGGGGGAGCGATTCCTGCGCCTGCGAGTGCAGCGGTCTGCGGCGAGCCGGAAGCGTTGTCGGCCACTGAGATGTTTGCCGTGAAGGTTGCGACCGAGGCCGGCGTGAAGGTGACATAGATGAGGCAACTTGAGCCGGCGGCCAGCGTTGTGCCGCAGGCGTTGGAGCCAGTGGCGAGAGCGAAGTCGGTTGGGTTGGCTCCAGCCAGCGTGATTGCGATGCCGGTGAGTGGAGCGTTGCCGGTGTTGGAGAGCGTGGCAGTCTGCGCGGTTGCGGTTGAGCCGGCGTAGGTGTTGGGGAAGGCCGCCGGCGATGTGAGGGTGACGGCGGGGAACTCAAGTGTGTATGTTCCAGTGGATACCGAGCTATTCAGGTAGCCGGTATTCACGGCGATGGCGTTGATTACGGTTCCGCTGGTGGTGACGGAGATCGGCGTTGTCGCGTAGAGAATCGAAGGAGCGGCTCCGGTGGGCGTGGTTCCGTTGGTGGTGTACCAGATTTGCGCGCCCGGCGTGGTGGTGGAGAGCGCCACCTGCTGCGCTCCAACGTAGGTTCCACCGGGCGGGTTCAGCGTGGGCGCCACGGCTTGCAGCGTGTAGGTAGCCGAGGCGACGGCGCTGTTGGTATCGCCGGTAAAGGTGCCGATGGCCTGCACCGTTGTGCCGGTTACCGAGACAACGATGTTCGACGATCCGCTGTAGGTGGACCCATGTGTGCATGCGCCGTTGGAGGCTGTGGGTGTGGAGTTGTCAGTGGTGTAGCAGATGGCCGCGCCGTCGGTTGAATCGGTGATGGTGACCGGTTGGTTGGTGAAATACGTTCCGGTTGCCGGGGCAATGAGCGGCGTGGCGACGGCAGGCGCAGCGTTGCCGTTGCCGCTGACTTGAATGGACTGTGTCGCATTTGTGTTGAGGGAGTTGTCGGTGAGCACCACGGTTTCCGTCAGTGGTCCGCTCACGGTGGGCATAAAGTCGACCGAGACATCGCAGCTTGAGCCGGAGTTAACGGAACCGTCCTCTTCGCAAAGTTTGCCATCGTTGAGGTTGACAGGGAAGTCGGTCGGGTAGCTCGGGTTGAGGCCCGACGTGGGAATCGGGATATAAAGGCTTGTGTTGCCGATATTGAAGACCGGCACGGTTTTTGGACTGTCGGAGCTGGTGGAGCCTACGTTGGTGGACGCGAATGTGAGGCTCGGAGGAGCGGACACTGTGAGCTCCAACACATCGTTCCCGCTGCCACTGGCAACGAAAACATCGCCGTTCGAGTCCAATGCCAGGCCGTTAGCGGTTCCGCCAATGCTAAAGGGAAGTGTGACCTGGCTGCCGAACGAACTGCCTGAGAATGGCAATTCAACCACGGTGTTGGCGTCAGTGTTGGCGATGTAGACATCCCCGGCGGCGTCGACTGCGACGGCCTGCGGATAGAATAGGCCCGTCGCCAGGACGGTCTCAGCACCAAATCCGCCTGGAGTCCACGGCAATTCAACCACCTGGTTGTCGTCGGAATCGGCGATGTATAGATTGAGGTTCGTGTCCACGGCGAGTCCGTGGGGAGCGTGCAAGCCAGTGGCCTGTAACAACGTCACGGGCGCGGCATATCCTGTGCCGGTCCAAGCCATTTCGAACACATGTTCGTTCAGGCCATCGGAGAAGAAGAGATTCCCATTTCCATCCACCACGATTCCGGTGGCGTCGGGCAGGCTACTGGAGTCCAGAATGACCCTGTTGCCATAGCTTGAGCCGTTCCAGGGCACTTCGACGATCTGGAAGTCGTCGGTATCGGCGATGAAGATGTTGCCGCTTCCATCCACGGCGACCGTACTTGGCTGGTTCAGAATCCCTGCCTGCGCGATCCTTGTAGGAGTGCCGTAGCCAGAGCCGGTCCAGGGCGTTTTGATGATCCAACCGTTCAGGGTGTCTGCCACATATACGTTCAAGGCGGCGTCTACGGTAACGCCGAGTGGCGCCTGATAGCTACCGCCCGAGTAAGTCGGCAACGTCGTTACAGCCCCGCTGCCGAAAGAGACTTCCGGCCCGAAGCCGGTTCCGGGAAGGTAGGTTGTACCGAGCACGTTGTTAACGCCGTCGGTGAGAATGACCGCGCCCGGCCGCGATCCTGGGAAGGCCGGCGTGAAGGCCACATTTACCGTGCAGGTCTGCCCGACAGTGTAGGCGGTTTCAGTGGAGCAGGTTCCGCCGGAGACGAGAGCAAAGTCGAGACCGGCAGTGCCCTGTGTCAGCACCTGAATCGCGCTCAGGGTTCCGGCGGTGGCTACATTAACTGTGACCGCCTGCGTAGCCTGAGTGGTGCCCACCTGAGAGGCAAAGATTATGCCGGTTCCGGAGAGCGCGATGGACGGCGAATCGTTGGGGGTGTTGACGGTGTCGGTGACCTGAATATTCCCTGAAAAACTTGTGGCCGAGGTAGGTGTGAAGGTGACGTAGATGTAGCAGCTCGAACCGGCTGCCAGCGTACCCGTGGTTCCGCAGGTGTTTGCGCCAGTAACGGAGGCGAACGCAGCGCCGCTCATGCTGGCCGAATAAGAGAGCGAAGCGTTGCCGGTGTTAGAGAGCGTGGCTATGATTGCCTCGCTGGTCGTGTTGACCACCTGGTTCGTAAACGCAAGCGGATTGGGCGAAAGCGATGCGACAGGCGCGGACGAAGATGTCCCGGTGCCGTTGACTGCGAAGGAGACCGATTGATGGTCGCCATAGGTGCTGCCGACAAAGGACTGACCAACGCTTTCGCTATAAGACTGTGCGATGAAGGGAGCGAACGTAACGCTGAGCTGGCAGCTTGCACCGACGGCGAGATAGCCTCCGCAGGTGCCGAGGCCGGCCGAGAAGCCGAAACCGGCGGATGGATTGCCGATGAAATTGGCGTTCTCTCCGTAGCCATTGTTGGTCAGGGTCACATACTGGGTTGCCTGCGTGCCGGTGGCCTGATCGGGGAAGTTCAGCGGATTGGTAGAGGCAACAACATTGATGCCATTGGAGTACCCGAAAAGATTGACCAGCGTTGCGGTGTTGACGCCGTTGAGGGAGTTGCTGGTGAAGGTGACCGCGCCAGTGTAGTTGCCTCCGACGGTGGGCGTGAAGGTGGCTGCGACCTGGCAGAATGTGCCTGGGGCAAGAACAATACCGTTGCTGCAGTTGTCTGTGGCGGCGGCCCCGATTGCGAATCCTGCGCCGGATACCGCGATGTTGGAGATGGTCAGGTCTTGATTGCCGCCGTTATAGATGCCGGCGTTCTGGGGGGCGCTGGTGGTGTTCTGTGCCTGCTGATAGTAGTTGATGGTTCCCTGCGAGCGGTCGAGTGCGGCAATAGCGGCGCCTGAACCTGCTCTCCCGTACAGGACGGTGCCGTCGGCTGCCACTGCTACGCCGGAGGTGAAGTTATCGCCCGGATCGACGGAGGTGAGGGCCGTTGAGTAGTTGGAGGCCGGAAGCTCGGCAATGCCGGGGAAGCCGGGGTAGCCAGCGGTGTAGAGGGTGCCTGCGGCGTCGGAGCTGATGCCGCCGGGCGCGCCAACGGTGTTGATTTCGGATTGGGTGCCGCCGTGCGGCAGTTCGCCGATGGTGCCGGTGTTGGCGAAGAAGATGTTTTCGCCGCTGTCGACGGTCATGTAATCGGGATAGTTGTACGCGGCGTTGAGCGTTGTGGTTGTGTAACCGCCGTCGGGCGTGAGGGCATAGAGAACGCCGCCGTTCAGGTTGATTGCGTAGACGTTGCCGGTATTGCCAATAGCAACGGTGTCGAATGAGCCTTGGACGGGGAGCGTGACGGTGCCCTCGGTGCCCTGAACCGTGTCATAGGTATAGATGGAGCTGTCGTTGGTCTGCCCGTGGAAGTAGAGGACTCCGGCGCCGTCGATATCGAGGGTTTTGCCGGAGGCCACCGCGTTCAAACCACTTGCGATGGGAAGCTTGGTGTAGACGCCCGCCTTGGTGACACTATAGAGCTCGACGTTATTGGGGTCCAAGGCATAGACGGTGTCGTTGTCGTCCACCACCATGTCGACTTCGTTCTTGGTGGCGAGAGCGATGGCTGGGGCGTTTCCAGGCTGAACCAGGGCGAAGGGCGCCTGCCCAACTCCGTAGAGCAGCACAGTGGCTATGCGGGTTCCATTGAGCGTGAGGAACAGGGCGTCTTTGCGCGCGCCGGGCAGCGTGGGCGTAAACGTGATGGGCACGGTGCAGACTTCAGTCAGGTTGCTGGCGCTTGGCGTGCAACTAACACTATCGGAAATGTGGAAGTCGTTGCCATAGTGCAACGCGGGGATGGGGGTTGTGGTGCCCATGAGAGAAATTGTTGCCTCAGCCGGTTGCGAGGAGCCGACGGATTGTGTGCCGAAATTAAGATACGGCTGGATGGTATAGGTGTTGGAGGCAGTCGCGCTCGTTGAATTGCCGTTCGAATTGGCAAGTGCCTGTACCTGCGTGCCGCTGGTGGTTACCGTAAACGGTCCTGGGTAGTCGAGCGAGGGAGCGGTGCCGTCGGTGGAGTAAGAAATGTTCGCGCCTGTATTGGAATCGGCAATTTCCACCGCGACCGGCGTGTTGTATATGGGCACCGCCGACGGCAAGATTACCGGCGTGGGCGTTGGAGTTGGTGTAAATCCGGTGCCGGTGACGCCGAAGGTGACGGGGGGAATGCCGAACGTACCAGAGTGGACGGTGACCGTGTCGGTATAAGGCTGCGCGAGCGACGGATCGAAGGTGATGCTTACCTGGCAGCTATCGCCGACGTTGAGTACGGCTCCGTTGCAACTGCCGCTGCCGCTGCCGAGTGTGGGGGTGAATGCACTGCCGGGCGGGACGGACACAGACGATATGGAGGCGGAAATGGGGTTGCCGCAACAGGTGAATCCGCTGTTGGCAACGGTCGCGGTCATGGCCGCGCTGGGAATCCCAGTCTGCTCGGTTCCAAACGGGACCGGGTTGGGCGAGACGGTGAGGTAAACGCCGTAGACATAGCCGGTGAGCGCTATGTTCTGCGTGGTGCTTGCGGTGTTCAGGGAGTTGGTGGTGACGGCGATGCTGTCGGAGAAGTTGCCGGCATGGGACGGCGTCCATTTCAATTCAATCGTGCATAACTGGCCGGCCAGCACGGTGGCAAACGTGGTTGAAGTCGTGTAGCAACTGCTCGCGGGTAACTGGATTGCAAAGCCGTCTGCAGCGCCAGAGTTGACGATGTTGGAGATGGTCAGCGTTTCATTGCCGCCGTTGTAGATGGTTACAGTCTCGGTAGCGGTGGTGACGCCGGTTGATTGCTCGCCAAAGGCGATGGCGCCCTGCGTGCGGTCAACCTTGTCGAGATTGGAGACGCCTCCGACATAGAGAGTGCCATCTGACCCCACGCTGACGCCGAGCGGCTCCGAGTTTCCCGAATCGAGGTAGGTCAGTGGAGGGTCGGAAGCATAATCGAATGGTGGGTCGGAGGCCGGCAGTTCGGCAACGCCTGGCGATCCGCCGTTGTAGCCGGTGGCGTAGAGGGTTTCGGCTGCATCGACAGCAATGGTGCCCGCGCCGGTGGTGTTGATCTGGCTCTGTCCCTGGTAAGTGATTTCGTCGATCCCGCCGTTGCCCGTGGCAAAAATGTTTGGAGGAGTCCCAAAACCTGGAGCGTCGACGGCTATGCCGTTTGGCCCATTGTTGGGATTGAGCGCTGTCACGGTCCAGGATCCGTTGGACCGGAGCTCAAAGACCACTCCGCAGAGCGTCTCCCCTGCGAATACATCTCCGAGGTCATCGACTGCCACTCCCTGCAGTGCCCAGAGCCCACCGGAATTGTTGCAAGGGGTGTAGACGGACGCGGGCGGGATCATGTCCAGGGTGCCTTGCACTCCGGTGACCGTGTTGTAGGTAATGAGATTCGGGCTGTATGCGTGCTGGGTGATGTAGAGGGTGCCCGCTCCGTCTATGGCGATGGAGCCGTTGGAGCTGGTCAGGCCGGTAATGTTCAGGTTGGTGGGCGCACCGCCTGATTTGGGCTCACTGTAGACCGTGCTGTTTGCGAGGTAGTAGACTGTGCCGTCTTCACCCACGGCTGAGTCATAGATGTAGTGGTTGCTGGTAACAGCAACAAGGCTCGAAACCGCGCCGGGCTGGATGAGGGACAGTGGAGCCTGGCCGGTGCCGCCGAGCATAACCGTCGCCACAATCGCTTGGCCGCTGGTCAGCAACAACGCGTCTTTGCGCGGGCCGGGCAGCGTGGGAGTGAACGTGACCGGAACAGTGCAGACTTCAGTGAGGGAGCTGGAGGTGGGAGTGCAGCTCACCGCTCCGACCGAGTAGTCGTGGCCGTAGTGCAGTGTTGCGGTGGGAGTTATGCTGCCCATCAGAGAGACCGTTGCGGTCAACTGCGGCGCGGCAACTTCGACCTGCGCAGAGCTGAACTGGAGATACGGCTGGATGGTATAGGTGCTGGTGGCAGTCGGACTGGTGGTGTAATAGGAGAAGGGTACGTTGGCAAGAGCTTGCACCTGGGTCCCGCTCGCCGTCACCGTAAACGGTTTAGGGTAGGCGACAGACGGCGCGGTTCCGTCGGTGGAGTAGAGAATGCTCGAGCCTGGAGTCGCATCGGTAATTTCCACTGCGACCGGCGCATTATAAGTGGGCGTCGCCAACGGCGAGATGACTGGCGTGGCTGTCGGCCCGGTACCAGCCCCGTCGAGCACGGAGTACAGGCCGGGGAAGACAGGTATGTTTGGGTACAATCCGGAGCTAAACGTGGTCGCGGCCGTCGGGGTAAAGGTTACCTGGTATTGGCAGAACGCTCCGGGCGTCAGCGTGGCCGGGCAGTTGTCGGTCTCAGAGAAGCCCGGTTGGTTGAACGAGACTCCGTCGTATCCGAGGTTGTAATTGCCGGTGTTGGTCAATGTGACTGTCTGCGCGGCACTTGGAACGCCCACAGAACTTGTAAAGTTAAGGACAAAGGGCAGGAGCGTCGCGGAGGTCACGCCGACGCCGGTACCGGTTCCGAACATCTTGACGGTGGAAGGCGATGCCGCCGCATTGGTTTCCAACACGAAGCTGCCGTTATAAAGCTGGTTGACTGTGGGTGTGAAGGTGACGCCGACTGTGCAACTGGCGCCCGCGGCCAGCGTCCCAGTCAGATCGCAGGTGCCGCCGCTGATGCCAAAGGGAGCGCTGACCGTGGGAACGCCTGAAAACGTAAGTGGCTGGCCGCCGGGATTCGCGATCACCAGGTAGTAGGTTTGAGTGGTGAATACCGGCTGGTTGGTAAAGTAGATATCTCCGGTGGTTCCGGCTTGGTCCACGGTTGCGGCTCCTGTTGAAGCAACAACGATATTGCCGGAGGGGTCCAGCGTCATGAAATTCGCGCCACTTTCGGCGCCTCTACCCGTAAACACAATCTCCGTGTCGGGCTCTCCAATCGATCCCTTAAACGCCAGTCCCCCGTTGTAGTTTCCGAAGACCGTGTTGATTTTGCCGGTCAGATCCACTTTTCTGATATCACTGTTGCCCTCGTCCGATACATAGAGGTCCCCGCCCTGGTCAACGAACAGGCCGTCGGGGCCGTCAAGGGTCGCGCTGGTGGCTGGTCCGCCATCTCCCATAGGACCGCCAGTCCCAACCCCGGTGCCCGCGAAGATGGAGATATTTCCTGAGTTGACGACCCAGACGACGTTATCCCCCGAGTCCGAGATGTAGACATTGCCATTGGCATCGGCGGCCACGCCCTCGGGCCGGCAGAACTGCGCCGATGTGGCCGCGCCGGTAAATGGAGTAAACGTGCCGCAATTCTGGCTCCCATGATCGAAGCCGTTCCCCGCAAAGGTGTTGATCTTGCCCGCGGTATCGACGATGCGAACCACCTGGTTCAGCTCGTCGGCAATGTAGAGGTTCCCGGCCGAATCGAAGGCAAGGCCCCACGGCATGTCGAGAGTGGCTGCGGTAGCGGCTAAGCCATCTCCGGTGTAGCCGGCAGTGCCGGTACCGGCGACGGTGGTGATCTTTCCGGTCGTGTCCACCTTGCGGACCACATTGGCGCGCGGGTCCGCGATGTATAGATCTCCCGCGGCATCGAAGGCGAGACCGGAGACCCTCTCAAAGTCAGCGTCGATGGCGGGCAGGTTGTCGCCCGAGTATCCGTAATTTCCACTGCCCGCGAAGGTGGTAATTATCCCACTTGTGTCTACCTTGCGCACTACATAGTTGTATGAATCGCCGATGTAGAGATTACCGGCCGAGTCGTATGCCAACCCTTCAGCCTCGTTAAGCTGGGCGTCGATTGCCGGGTTGTTATCGCCGGAATATCCTGAGCCATTCAAACCAGCTACCAGGTACACTTCTGCCGGCGTGAACTGAATCAGGGCAGGAGTTGGGGGCGGAGGTGGCGGAGCTGTTCCGGTGCCCGTGATGGTCTCGGAAATGGTATACGGTATTCCTTTGCCTTCCCAGGTCAAGCTCAGCGTGGCACTCAGCGGTCCACTGGATTGCGGATTGAAGATCACGCCGAGGTTGCAGGACCCACCGCCTGACGGGATCACCAGGTCCGGTGTGCAGGGGCTGGTTGGGGCGGCCGATAGTTTGAAGCTCGACGCATCTGTACCCGAGATGGTCGCGGATTCGAGGGTAATGGCCGGATTGAGGACGATATCGAACAGCGCAGGTTGGACTGCGGTAGGCGATCCGACAGGCTGCGAACCGAAGGCGAGAGGGCCCAGCGAGGCAGTTGCACCGTTGTATGCACTCCCCGTGAGATCGATTACGCTGGACGTCCCGGCCACCCCGAGCGAATTGTCTTCAACGGTATCCGTTCCGGTGGCGGTAAAGATGGTGGGTGAGTCTGGGTAGAACTCAACCAGAATGCTGCAGATGGCTCCCGCTGCCAATGTGCCGGAAGAGCAATCCGGCGGATCCGTGCCTGTAGGCGGAGCGTTGTAGAACGGCGGAGGCGTGAACGAAGAGGTAATGGGGAAGGGATAGTTGGAAAAGTCGAGGGCCGTACCGATGCCGACATTGGATGCAGTCACCAATTGATAGGAGGCCACGTATTCCGACTGGTAGGGGAAGATAAGGGCCGTTTGCGAGGGGATGATCTTGACGACGCCTTCGAGTTGATGCTGGCCGACAAAGATGTTGCCGCCGCCGTCCACAGCCAGTTCGTAGGGCTGCAGGGTGGTTTCGGTTGCCCCCGCATTATTCAGGAACCCGTATATACCTGTCGTGTCTCCGGCAACCGTGTGAATGACGCCGGTGGCCGCATCCACGCGTCGAACGGGACAGCCTCCGCTATCTATGTCGCCCGGCTCGCCAATGTACACGTTGTTTGCGGCATCGACCGCAACGCCACTCGGGAAGCCCACGAAAGCAGCGGTAGCGGGGCCCCAGTCCCCGGAATCGTCGACGCATTCAGTGTTGTACTGCGCACCGGTGGCTTGAATTCCTGCGAATATGGAGATATTGCCGCCGGTGTCCACTTTATAGATGAGCGCATTTCCGCTGTCGGCGATATACAGGTTGCCGTTGGAATCCATGGCCAACTGTTGCAGTTGATCAAGCTGGGCGTTGACTGCAAGTCCTGGAACGCCCGTGGCCGGAAATGCCGGTGTGCCGTTGCCTGCGACGTAAGAAATCAAATCCGTCACCGCGTCGATGCGGTAAACCGTCCCGGTACTGTAGGTGGAAAGATAGATGTTTCCGGCCGGATCGACCACCATGCCGCCCACATAAGGCGCCAAGGAGGTCTGGAGTGCTGTTTTGCCCTGGGCAATGGCTTGAGCGAGTGAATAACTGCCGTCTCCGCCAATGATGGTGGCGATCCCCGTGGCGGGATTGATCTTCCAGAGTTGATAAGTATCCTTCACATAGAGGTTGCCGGCTTGATCGACGGCAATCGCGCCGGGGACATAAAACGCTACTTTGGTAGCCAGGGTGCCGCTGCTGCTGTAACCGCCCTGGACTCCAGGCTCCCCGGCAAAGACAGTGATCATGCCGGTTTTTGCGTCTACCCTCTGGACGATATATCCGGGGCTGTCGGAGATGTACAGGTTCCCGGCCGGGTCCAGCGCCATCGAGGTGGCTAAGGCGTAGGCATCGGTGGCCGGGCATCCGTCTCCGTAGGGATCGGTCTGGTTTGTGCATCCCCGGGTGTTGTTAACGTATGTGTAATCGCCTGCGAAATCGGTGGCGTAGCCGGGGGCCATAGCGAAGACAGCGCCGGTGGCTGAGCCGACGAGCGCGAAGGAATACCCGCTCGCTGTGCCGCTCTCAACATCGTTGACCAGCAGAGGCGCGGAACGGCTGATGGGCGCCGGGGCGGTGGCGCTGCCAGGCAGTGCCGGGGCGAACTTCACGGATATGTTGCAGACCGAACCGGCTGCGACGACCGTATTTCCAGTGGGGTCCACGGTGCAGCCAGTAATCCCGTTAATGGTGTACTCAGTGAAGTTGGCGCCGATCGTGATCGAAGTGACCGGTACCGCGGTGTTCACCGTCACCGTGACAGTCTGAGTGGTAGACTGCCCAACCGCCGTCGAGGGAAAGGTCGCGTTGCCGACTGTAAACACGGGTCCGGAACCCCAGGCCTGCGGGAGAGCGGCAAGCAAAGCGGCGGCTGCCATAACGATCGCTGGGACGGCGCGGGGGATGCTGTGCAGAAAGCCTGGGGAAGGGAATCGACGACCTTGCATGGGAGCGCTCCTCAACTACGGTGAATCGATTGTGAACAAATCCACCACTCGCCGCTGGGGGAGCGATGAAGGTGAACAGTGCCGGCTTCCATGCCGTGCTGTAGGTTGGCGAGACCGGAACCCTTTGGGGAAATGGCTTCGGTGAGTAGCAGCATCTCAGAAGAGCCACAAGTTGGGCAAGTCTCAATTTTTGAGTGCCTTAGTCCGCTGCCTTCCGGTTGGGTGGGGGAGGGCCACTTCGAGCCAAGGCCACCCGGAGCGGCGAAAATGGAAATCTCCCGGTGTTCAATCTGGAGCTCAACTCGTCGCGTCTTTTTCACGTTTCCTCTATGGGGCGAAGCGGGGCTCGCAGTGCCTTGTGGCATTGCCGTGGCCTTGGTACTCTCTTGCTAACTGGCCGGGGACTTTTGAATAGGCCTGTTGAAAGTTGTGTCACATCTGGGCTGGAATGTCTTGAATTTGGTTATCAATTTTTCTCAATTTTTATCAAGGCCGGTAACCGATTGACAGGAAACGCTTTATTTCGATTCGATCAATTCGAGATCGACCCCGCGGCCCGTTCGCTCCGTCGGGAAGGGGTGCTGATTCCGCTCAATTCCAGGACTTTCGACCTGCTATTGTTCCTGGCTGAGCACCCGCATCAGGTGGTTTCGAAGGACGAATTGCTTGCGGCGGTCTGGCCGGGAGCTTTTGTGGAGGAGAGCAACCTGACGCAGCATATTTTTCTGCTGCGCAAGGCTTTGGCCGGCAGCGGCTCCCTTGGACGAGCCGTGATTACAGTTCCCGGTAAGGGCTATCAATTAGCGGCGGCGGTGGAACAGGTTCAGACAGACCAGCCAGGGGAATCAGCGGGCGGCCTGGTGATGCGCGCGGTCGAATCCGTCACCAGGATGGTGGTGGAAGAGGCGGTCGACGATCCCGCGCGGAACATCGCTCTTGAGGGTGGCCGTTCCGCTCTTTTTCTTCCCACGCCCCGGACAGCCAAGCAGCGCTGGCCTGCGGTTGCCGTGGCTGCATCCGTGATCGTTCTGATCGGGGCAGGATGGTTTGTGTGGAACCTCCTCCAACCAAAGCCGCGAGACCATGCGCAGGTGGTGATCGCCGACTTCGACAACTCGACGGGCGACCCGACGTTCGATCACACCTTGAACAGGGTCGTCCAGATCGACTTGCAACAGTCGCCCTTTTTCTCGGTGGTGGGCGAGAGTCGAGTGCGGCAAGCGCTCACGCTGATGGGCCGGAAATCGGATGGTCCCATCACTGCCGACGACATTCGCGAGGTTTGCCAGCGGCTCAACTCCCAGGTGTATCTCACGCCGTCGATCGCCATGTTGGGTAGCCGTTACCTTGTGACCATCAGCGCCAATTCCTGCGCCGACGGCAGCAATGTAGGCGCGCGGAAGGAAGATGCGGACTCGAAGTCGGGGGTGCTGCGAGCGGTGGAGGATCTCACCAGCCGAATTCGGAGGGATGTGGGCGAGTCGCGCGCATCGTTGAAGCAGTTTGACAGGCCACTCTATCTGGAACGGACTTCGTCGCTGGATGCTTTGAAGGCATATTCCGAGGCGGTTCGGCAGTTCGGTGCGGGAAAAATGGACGAAGCGGTCAGGCTTTACCAGCGCGCCATCGAGCTCGACCCAAACTTCGCCACGGCCTATGCGGATCTGTCGTCATCCTATTTCAATAAGGGCGATAGCACCCACGACAAGGAGAACATCTCCAAGGCCTATTCCCTGCGCGATACGGTCAATGAGCGGGAGCGCATTTACATTACTTATCGTTATCATCAGAGCGTGACCGGCGATGTACCTGCGATGCGCGACGCGCTGGAGGTTTGGTCATCAACCTATCCGCGAGACAATCTTGTTCTGGCTGACATGGCAAACCTGCTCACCTGGACCGGCCAATTCAAGGAGTCGGCGGATGCGGCGGTGAGGTCGCTTGAGCTGAACGCGGCGCTTGGAATTCCACTGAACGGGATCTCCCTTGAAATTGCCGCGCGCGCTTTCAAGCACCTCGGGCAATACGACAAAGCGCTCGAATACTACAACACTGCAATGCAGCACAACGTCGATTCAGGCGGCATGCACGGAATCGCTTTGCAAATTGCGGGGCTGCGTCACGACGAAAAGGAAGTCGAGCACCAGATTGCCCTTTGCAGGGGCACAGCCGACGAAAACCGCGTTCTGCAGCAGGCTGCGATGGCTGCGCTTGCCGACGGAAAAGCAAGCCGATCCGACAGCCTGTTCAACGAAGCCCTCAGCGCGGCCAGGCGCGACCATGCCGAAGCCGACCTGGCCGCGATCGACGCGTATCGTCCGCGCATTCTCATCGATATGGGGCTCACGGAGCGGGCCAGGGCGCTGATCAAGAGCTTTGCCGCCGAAGATCCAGCCATGGATGAGCTAGTTGCCGTTGCCGAGACCGGCGATCCAGCGCAGGCCAGGGCAGTGGCAATGCGCCGTCAGAAGGAATCTCCACTGGACACGCTGGTCAACGTCGAGTACGCCCCCGCCGTTTATGCCGCACTCGCCGTGCGTGCCGGCAAGCCCGCTGGCGCAGTTGAACTGCTGCGCCCCGCGGAGGCTTACGAGCTTCGCGATCCCACCATAGCGTATCAGCGCGGCCAGGCATTCCTGGCGGCTAAAATGGCGCCGGAAGCCGTGGCGGAATTTCGCAAGCTGATCGACAATCCCGGCATCGACGACCCGCTGACACCGCTTCACGCGCTGGCCCACCTCAACCTGGCCCGGGCTTTGGTGCTTGAAGGCAAGCTCACAGATGCGCGAGCGGAGTACGACCAGTTTTTCACCGCATGGAGCGCCGCCGATCCGGATCTGCCGCCATTGAAGCAGGCGAGGGCGGAGATGGCGCGGTTGTTCGCGCATCCTTAACAATGAATTAGCCTCGTTCATCCATTCCACCCGCTAAATCCTTGACTCGGAGATTACACTGGGACTTGATTCAACTTTTCTTACATACGGTTCCAGGGGAACCAAAGTCGTGGCCGACTTTGCCTTAATTCGTTTTGCAGGGTATGAACTCGATCCCGCCGCGCGCACGCTCTCGCAGAGCGGGCAGCAGATTGTGCTCGGCCCCAAGACCTTCGATCTGCTCAAATTTCTTGTTGAGCATCCACAACGGGTCGTCACCAAGGAAGAACTGCTTGCGGCTCTGTGGCCGGGAGCATTTGTGGATGAGAGCAATCTGGCGCAACATGTCTTCCTGTTGCGCAAGGCACTGGCAACCAGCGGTTCGCTTGCCCGCGCCATCGTCACAGTCCCCGGCAAGGGATACCAGTTCACGGCGCAGGTGAGCAGGGTTTCACACGAAGCCGCAGCCCGACCGGAAGGCGAACTGGTGCTCCATGCGGTCCAGTCAATTACTCGCTTGGTTATCGAGGAGGAAACTGAAGACGACGCGCCGGTTTTCCAGGCGTTGCCGGCTCCGCAAAGGCGCAGCCGAAGCCTGGCGTGGACGGGGCTTGCAGTGGCCGTTGCGGCGCTGGCTGGATTGGGCTCATTTCTGGCTTGGCGTCAGTTGCGGCCATCCTCCGCCGGCCACATCGACTTCGTGCTCTCGGCTCTGGAGAACACCACAGGGGACCCGGCTTTTGACAACGCCCTCAATCAGGCCCTCCAGATCGATCTGGTTCAGTCTCCGTTTTTGAATCTGCTTTCCAGGTCGAGGATTCAGGAGACTTTGGCGCAGATGCAGCGCAGCAAGGACGAGCCGCTTACACCGTCCCTGGCTCTGGAGATATGTGAGCGCAACAATGCTCAGGCCATGCTGCACGGTTCGATTTCCCAGCTAGGCAACACCTATTTGCTGATTCTGGATGCGACAAGTTGCGTGACCGGCAAGCAGATTGCGGGTTACCGGGGTGAGGCCTCTTCGAAGGAAGATGTCTTGAACGTGCTGGATACCGCAGTTGGACGGGTGCGCAAGCAGTTGGGCGAGTCGGTTGAATCACTCGAACGATTCCAGACCCCAGTCATGCAGGCCACCACGCCCTCGCTCGATGCGTTGCGCGCGTACTCGCAGGGAATCGAGCGCTTCAACCAGGGCGATATGAAGGGTGCGCAGGCGCTGCTTGAACACGCCGTTGCGCTCGATCCAAACTTTGCCAGCGCCTATAGAAGTCTGAGTTCCACCTACTATAACCGCTACGATTTTGCCCAGGCCGCCCTGTATAGCAAGAAGGCCTTCGATTTGCGCGACCGCGCCTCGGAGCGCGAACGGCTGTCCATCGAGATTGCCTACTATGCCAAAGGGACAATCGATTCGGAAGCGGCCATCCGCAGCATGAAGATGTTCAATCAAATCTATCCCAACGATGCCCCCAACTGGGGAAATCTCTCCAATACCTACACGCAATTGGGGGAATACCCGCAAGCGATTGACGCTGGCGAACATGCCTACCGGATCGACCCTCGCGCGGCCGTTGTCGCCCAGGTTCTTGCTCGCGTTTACAAGCGAGCCAATCGTTTTGCGGATGCCAAGCGGGTGGCCAATGCAGCAGTTGCGGAAGGCAAGGAAGAATGGGGCCTTCACAGCATATTGTTTCAGATTGCCTACGCGGAGCACGATGCCGCCAAAATCAAGAGCGAAATCGATTGGGGGCTTCAGCATCAATGCGCCAACGATGCGCTCGACGATCTCGGCGATGCCGCGGCAACAAGTGGCCAATACCACGCGGCGATCGATGACTTTACCCGCTCCCGCGCCGAAGCGCTTCGTGGGGGAGACACAGACTTTGCCAATGAGTTGCTGCTTGAAGTTGCCGGCATTCAGATAGACCTTGAGGAACCGGCGCAGGCCACGGCTACGCTGAAGCAATTGAAAGGGGACGGAGGCAGCATGGCCACATTGGTTACCCTGAAGGCGAGCCTTGGCGACACCGGTCCCGCCCAGAGCTTCATCGCTGCGAACGGCGCAGCCAGCGACTCCAGAGACACTGTCCTGCTCTACAGCGATTTGCCTTACCTGCGAGCCATTCTGGCGCTGAAGGACCACAAGCCGGCTGAGGCGATACAGCTGCTTGAACCGGCACGTCCCTATCAATTGCGTAACTTCGCCGTTCCGTACCTGCGTGCCCAGGCTGAAACGGAGGCCGGTCTGCTGGATGCGGCGGTGGATGATTATAGGCTGATTCTGGGCAACCAGGGAGTGGACCCGCTTGCGCCGGAGTATTCGCTCTCCCATCTTCGTCTAGCCCGCGTGCTGGCACAGCAGAAGAAAACCGACGAGGCGCGCAAGGAGTACCGCGCCTTCCTGGACGCATGGAAGGACGCCGATTCCGGATTCCCGTTGTTTGAGGATGCCAAGCGCGAACTTGCGCAACTGCATTAAAGTGTGACCGTAGGCATTGATCGGAGAGTTGGAATGGATGGGAAGAAATCTTTTCTTGCAGCAGGTTTGACGGCTTTGGCGCTGGCGTGCGGTTTGTGCGTGGCTCAGGCGCCCGTGAAATATGAGCCAACGCTTGAGTCGCTCGATCGGCATCCCCTGCCGCAATGGTATGCGGGGGCCAAGCTGGGCATCTTCATTCATTGGGGCCTGTATTCTGTTCCGGGCTGGGCGCCGCTTTCCCACCCCAACCACGACTTCGACTCGACGGACTACATCAAGAACAACCCTTATGCCGAGTGGTATTTGAACGTGATGCGCATCGACGGCTCACCGACGCAGGCTTATCATCGCGAGCATTACGGGGCGGACTTCGACTACTACAGCTTTGCAGGGACATTCAATAGTGAGAGCAAGAAGTGGAAGCCTTACGAGATGGCAGCAATTTTCCGCGAGGCCGGCGCAAAGTACGTGGTGCTGACCAGCAAGCATCACGAGGGTTTCACATTGTGGCCGAGCACAGCGCCGAATCCGAGTCCCACATTGCCAATGAATGAGCGCCATGCGGAGCGCGATATTGTGGGCGATTTGACGGCTGCGGTGACGAAGCAGGGACTGCGCATGGGGCTTTACTACTCAGGCGGCTATGATTGGACGTTCAACACCGGTCCGATTGAGACCAGAGCCGACTACCAGGCTGTGAAACCGGAAACCGAAGCGTATGGCAAGTATGCCAATGCGCAAATTCACGAGTTGATCGAGCGGTACCATCCTTCCGTGCTGTGGAACGACATCGACTGGCCGAAGACAGGCAAGGCGCTGGAGGTGGAGGCCGACTATTACAATGCAGTCCCGGATGGCGTGATCGACGACCGGTTCGGCATTGCTCACGCGGACTTTACTTCGCCGGAGTATTCAAAGCTGGACAAGATCAGCGAGAAGAAGTGGGAAGAGTGCCGCGGGCTGGGCCGGTCGTTCGGATATAACCGCGCGGAGGGCGAGGCGGAAACGATTGCGCCGGGCGAGCTGATTGCGCTGCTGGTGGACATTGTGAGCAAGAACGGAAACCTGCTGCTGGATGTGGGGCCGGAGGTGGATGGCACCATTCCGCCGGTGCAGATGGAGCGGCTGAAGGCGCTGGGAGCTTGGCTGAAACAGAATGGAGAGGCGATCTACGATACGACGCCGTGGACGCGTGCGGTGGGAAAGAGTGCGGAGGGGGACGATTTGCGGTTTACGCGCAAAGCAGACGATCTGTATGTGACCGTGCTGGGAAAACCGAAGGCAGAGACGATAACAATTCCAGATTTAGTTGCGAAGCAGGATGTGCCGATTGTGCAGCTGGGTGGTGCCGGTGAGCTTGGGGCGAAAGATCAGTACAACGGAACGCGGATAGTATTACGCGGGCCGTTGAAGGGCGATTATGCCTATTCGTTCAAGCTGGCGGGGTATTTGCGCTGACGGCGCTATTTCGTCCACTCGTGAATTGTGGATTCGAGCAAGCCGCATGCATGCGGGATGGCGTCGAGAACTGGCTTGCTGAATTCCTCGCCTAACTCGGTTGAGCCGGCGCCGATGGTTAGCAGCGCGGCCTTCGCGGGCCGGGAGTTGTAGAGGTCGCGCGCCAGCGCGAGCAGTTCCGGTGCGCCCTGGTGATGCGTGGCCAGGCCCTGCGTTTGCACGGATGGCTCGATGCAAACCAAGCGCACATAGCCGGGAACTGACTCGATGGAGCAGTCGATGAAGAGGACAGACGCCGCTCCGGCAATGTCTTCAGCCAGGTCCGGAGTCCATTGCTGACGCGAGATCACGCGAACTGCGGGGTCTTCGCGATACTTCTCTTCGGCCCATTCAGCGAGCCACGAACCGACTCCATCATCGCTGCGCAACGTGTTACCGCAGGCGAGGATGAGGCATCGGACCGTGGTCTGAGTCATGCGTAAATCGTACAGTTATCGAATGACCTGGTCGACAACTTCTCCATCTGGTGAGAGCAAAGTCAGCACCAACGGCATCTTCCCAACAGCATGCGTGGAGCAGCTGAGGCATGGGTCGAAGGCGCGAATTACCGCTTCAACCCGGTTCAGGGCGCCATCGGTAAATTTGCCATCGTTGACGTACTCCTTCGCGGCTTGCAGTACACCCTTGTTCATGGCGTTGTTGTTCTGCCCGGTTGCGATAACCAGGTTGGCCCACGTAATGAGGCCGTTTTCGTTCACCTTGTAATGATGGTTCAGGGTGCCGCGCGGAGCTTCCGCCTGGCCGGCGCCCTCAAGGCGGTTGACGCCGGCGATTGCGCGAACATGCTTGTCTAGGATGAGCGGATCGGTGAGAATCTGCTCGATTTTTTCGATGCCGTGCAGCACCTCGATGAGCCGTGCGTGATGGTAGTGGAACGAGCTTTCAACCGGGCCCTTAGCCAATTGCTTGAACTGAACCAGTTCCGCGTCCGCAAGCGGAGTTCCCATGGATTCGACGATGTTGAGCCGGGCCAGGGGACCGACGCGATAGCTGCCCTCGGGATAGCCGAGCGGCTTGTAGTAAGCGAACTTGGTAAAGCTGTAGTTCTCGACAGCCTCGCCGATAACCTCGGTATACCTGGCGGCGTTGATGCCGTCCTCAATGACGCCGCCCTGCGGCCCGATAAGACGCAGCGCTCCGTCTGTGAACTCGATGGACTCGTCTTCGTTGATCAGGCTGAGGTAGTTGGACGGGAAGTTGGCGAAGACCTCGATCTCCGGCTTGAAGCTGTCGGCGATTTGTTTGTACGCGGCCAGTGCGAGGCCTATGTTTGCGTAGGCTTCCGGAATCATGGCCAGGATTTCATCGCGCTTGGCCGGTTCCAGCGGTTCGGTTACACCGCCCGGCACCACCCATCCGGGATGAATCCGCTTCTTGCCCAGCAGTTCGATAATGTGCTGGCCGAAGCGACGGAGCGCAATGCCGGCGCGGCCCAGTTGAGGCTTGGCGGCAACGACGCCGAAGATATTGCGGGCTTTGGGGTCGGACTCCATCCCCAGAAGAAGATCGGGGGACGCAAGATAGAAGAAGCTCAAGGCGTGGGACTGTACCATCTGAGCGAGATTCAACATGCGCCTCAACTGCGCCGCGGTGTGCGGAATCCGAACCGACATGATGGCTTCGCAGGCCTTGGCCGAAGCGATAAGGTGCGAGACCGGGCAGATGCCGCAGATGCGCGCCATCAGGCTGGGCATCTCATAGTATGGCCGGCCCTGCGAGAACCGCTCGAATCCCCGTACCTGCGTAACATGGAAGTGCGCGTCCTCAACCTGGCCTTGACTGTCCAGTTGAATGGTGATTTTGCCGTGCCCTTCCAGGCGCGTTACCGGATCGATGGTGATCGTTTGTGTCATGAATAGGTCTCCTGGTGGGCTTACGCTCCGAAACGGGTGAGGGCCGGAATGTCCAGCGATTCACCGGTTACCAGCGCGGTAAGCGCCGTGTGGAAGGTATCGGCCGAGGGCGGACAGCCGGGCAGAAAGACGTCCACCTTGACAAACTCGTGAATCGGACGGACGACGCGCAGCAACTGGGGCACGACAACGCAGGGAATCTGCTGCTGGGTGTCGGCGTTCTCAATATAGGCGCGTTTGAGGATGGCTTCCGGACCGATGGGATTACGCATGGAAGGTACATTGCCGGCCACGGCGCAGTCGCCCATGGCTACCAGCAACTTGGAGTGGGCGCGAATCTTCCGAATCTTCTTCTCATCGTCCACCGAGGCTACCGCTCCCTCGACCAGCGCGATGTCCACCTCGTCGGGAAACTCCTTGGTGTCCACGATGGGGCTGTAGACCACATCGACAAGTTCAGCCAGATCGATCAGCCGCTCGTCCATATCGAGAATCGACATGTGACAGCCGGAACATCCATCGAGCCACACCGTTGCCAATTTCAGTTTGCTCATTGCGCTTCCCTCATCTGTTTCAGGTAGGGCAGGAAATCGGGATACTTGGGGTGGTCGGAGCCGACTTTGCTCTTGTCGAACAAGGCTCCGGTGGGGCACACCTGCACGCACTTGCCGCAGCGTGTGCAACTGGATTCACCCCATGGCTGGTTGAGATCGGAGATGATCAACGAATCGATGCCGCGTCCCATCACATCCCACACATGCGCGCCTTCAATCTCCGCGCATACGCGCACGCACCTTGTACACAGGATGCAGCGGTTGTGGTCGAGAGTAAACCGCTCGTGCGATGCGTCTACCGGCAACTCGGGGTTGCGATACGGCAGCCCGACATGCGTGACACCTTGTTGCTGGCCCAGCGTCTGCAGTTCGCAGTGTCCGTTTGAAACGCAAACCGAGCAGATGTGATTGCGCTCGGCAAACAGCAGTTCAAGAATGGTTTTGCGGTGCTTGCTGAGCCGCTCGGTTACGGTGGTGACTTCCATGCCTTCAAAAACCGTGGTCACGCAGGCGGGCAAAAGCTTGTTGACGCCCTTGACCTCCACCACGCACAGCCGGCACGCGCCTACATCGCTCAGGCCCTCCAAATGGCAGAGGGTGGGAATGTCGATGTTATGTTCACGCGCCACTTCCAGAATGGTTTGGCCGGCTCGGGCACTCACTTCGTGACCATCGATTACGAGCGTTTTGACGTCTGCGGCGGCGCTCATGCCAACACCTCCAGAGAAGCTGCCCCAGTCGATAGAGCTTCATCGGCCGCAGGTGCTTCGATGTTGCAAACACCGGCCTGACAGCGCTTGTGAACGATGTGGTCGATGTACTCGTTTTTGAAGTATTTCAGCGTGCTGAGAACCGGGTTCGGAGCCGTCTGGCCCAGCCCGCAAAGGCTGGTTTCCTTGATCGTTCCGCACAGGTCCACCAGCAGGTCCAGGTCGGCCATGGTTCCGTGGCCCGCGCAGATCCGCGTGAGCAACGTATGCATTTGCGCCGTTCCAGCTCGACAGGGTATGCACTTGCCGCAGGACTCGGTCATGCAGAACTCGATGAAGAAGCGGGCGACGTTGACCATGCAGGAGGTGTCGTCCATGACGATCATGCCGCCGGAGCCCATCATCGCTCCCACCTTCAGCAGGGCATCGTAGCTGACGCCAATGTCAAGCAATTCGGTGGGAAGACAGCCGCCGGAGGGTCCGCCGGTTTGCACAGCCTTGAAGGTGTGCCCGTCTGGCACTCCGCCGCCGATTCCTTCGATAATTTGGCGGAGACTGATTCCCATGGGTACTTCCACCAGGCCGGTGTTGGTGATTTTGCCGGTGAGCGCGAAGACCTTGGTGCCCTTGCTTCGTTCAGAACCCATGCTGGCGAACCACTTGCCACCTTTGCGAATAATGGGTGCGATGTTGGCGAATGTCTCAACGTTGTTGATGAGCGTTGGCTTGCCCCAAAGGCCGCTGACAGCAGGATAAGGCGGCCGCGGCTTGGGCGTGCCCCGCTTGCCTTCGATGGAGGCGATCAGCGCCGTCTCCTCGCCGCAAACAAAGGCTCCCGCGCCCAGGCGAATCTCCACGTCGAAGCTGAAGGGCGTGTTGCAGATGTTGTTGCCCAGCAGGCCGCGGCGGCGCGCATCGCGCAGGCAGTTGGTTAATCGCGCCACGGCCAGCGGATACTCGGCCCGGACATAAACATAGCCCTTGCTTGCACCCACCGCGTAGGCCGCGATGCACATGCCCTCAAGCACGCGCTGCGGATCGCTCTCCAGAACGCTTCGATCCATGAATGCGCCGGGGTCGCCCTCGTCGCCGTTGCAGATCACGTATTTCAGGTCGCCGCCGGCCTTGGCAACCGTGCCCCACTTGAGTCCGGTGGGGTAACCGCCGCCGCCGCGCCCTCGAAGCCCGCTTTCGGTAATCTGCTGGATCACTTCGTTGGGCGACATTTCGGTGAGAGCCTTCACCAGCGCCTGGTAGCCGTCGCGCGCAATGTAGTCGTCGATTTTTTCCGGATCGATGTGGCCGGAGTTCTCCAGCACCACGTGTACCTGCTGGTCGAAGTGTTCGCGCAGGTTGCACTGCAGCGCCGCAATGGGTTCGCCGCCCAGGCTGGCAGCAACCGTCTCCGCGTCGCTGGCCTTCACATGCTGATAAAGAACTTCTTCGGGATCGACCAAAACGAGCGGCCCGGCCGCGCACAATCCCATGCAGCCGGTGCGGCGCACAAAAGCCTTCTTGCCGGATGCGGCCACCGCTTTGGTCAACTCGTCCCGCAGCTTGTCGGAGTGCTGGCTAAGACACCCGGTGCCCATGCAGACGTTGATCTCGTGGTCGAATTTCGCATTCTCCGCGCGCACCGATTCGGCTATTTGTTCCAGTTCTTCGATGGTCATTCCACCGCCCACCTTTCCAACTGATCGAGCATCTGCTCGCCGGTCATCTGGCCCTGCAACTCGCCATCGGTAAGCACTACCGGAGCACGTCCGCAGGCTCCCACGCAACGAGCGGTCATCAGGCTGATCTGGCCGTCTTTTGTGGTTTGGCCCTGTGGAATTCCAAGGCGCTTTTCAGCGGCGGCCACAAGCTTGTCGGTCCCCTTGATGTAGCACGCCGTGCCGGTACAGATGGTCATGGTGTGCTTGCCCGGCGGCTTGAGACTGAAGTGGTGGTAGAAGGTGACCACGCCGTATGCCTGGCTGAGCGGCACGCGCAGGGAGCGGGCCACAAAGCGGATCGAGTCGTCGTCAAGATACCCGAACGAAGACTGGACACTGTGCAGCGTCTCAATCAGTGCGTGGCGGGCAAACCCATTCTTGCGCATGGTGCCGTTCACGATCTTCCAACGTTTGTCGTCGCTGGGTAGCGGCGGAGGTGTGAATGCTGGCACGGTTCCCTCCCGAGTGCTCACAAGCAGGATACAGGCGATTGGGCGATGCTCGCTGCCTGTCCTAATTTGTAATTGCCGGGGTCATGATCCAACCGTGATAACGGTCACGGTGTGCGGGAAAGCATCTCACCTTATGGCACAGGGGCGCTTAACTCCATTCAAATGTGGATCGGCGAGATTGACTCTTGTTATCCGAGCGGCGGCAGCCGGTCGGAGACTCCAAACAGAAAAATGATGCCAATAATGCAACTATAGGCCGCGCCGGCCCAGGCAATGGCGTGGTAGAAGCGGGTGTGGTGTCCGGTGGCGCGGAATGCGCCGCCCATGGATGCGGTCATCAGCGCGTTCATGGTAACCAGGCCAACTGCGAATGCCGCCAGGCCAAGCATGCCGCGCGACGTTCCACCAAGATTTGCGGTGAGGAAAAAGAGAGCCAACTGGCTTGGCGTCTCGGCGCCAACACCGTGCAGCATGCCGATGACGAAGACCGATTTTCCGGTATACATCCACTGGAAGCGCTCCGGCCTGGGGGCCAAAGGGTTCCAACGGCGCCGGACCATCCATGCCAGCCACAGCGCGCCGTTGATGGCGATTGCCAGCCGGCTCTCGATCCGGCTATGCCTGTGCCCGTGCGCGTCTTTGCGAAGGATTCCGGCGACCACGCCAATTCCCAGAACAATGAGCGTAAGGCCGATCAGCCGTTCGGTCCAATGGTCCAGCCCCTCCGGCAGTCCCATGTGCATCTGTAGTACGGCAATGCCCAGCGCAGCCACGGTAAATGCGTGGCCCAGGGCGTAGGTCATGCCTAAACGCAATCCGCTGCGCCAGTTGCGCTGCACTGCCGTTATATCGGAAATGGCGGCCAGGTGATCGTAATCGAAGCCATGACGCAGCCCCAGCACCAGGCAGGAACCGAGAGCGGCGTCGAGTTTCCAGTCGGCCAGAATTGCGGTCACGAACCCAAGTATAGAGCAGAAATGCACCAATCGGCGTGAGGTACGTCACCGGGAGAGCCCAATGGGTGACGTTGCCTACTTGCTGGGACGCAGTTCTACCTGGTAATCGCGGTAGTCGATGGTCACGACGGTCTGTCCAAAGAGAAAGCTGTTCGAGACTGCCCTGGCATGGGTGGCCATGGCATATCCGTTCACATTCGCATAATGGCGCATCATCCGCGTCGGTCCGGTAAACACCGACGGGCTGGCGGACGCAGTTCCCTGGATCTCAACAATCGAGCCGTCCTTCTCGTCCACCCACAGCGTTCCCTCGAGAAGATTCGGCGCCTTTCGACGCGGTGAAATGTCCAAGACAAAGCAGTCCCGCCCATCCAGTTGCTGGGCTCCGCCGGGTTTCAGCTTCATCTCGTAATTTGCTGAAGTGATCCACGACCCTTCCCGGTTGCCGGGCAAATTGATCCGCTTCTCGTTGTCCAGGATCACGCTCAGAACCAGTCTTTGTATAACCTCGGAGCCGCTCTTTGAAAGGATTTCGTAACTCTTGCCCGTATCCTTCCTGTAAGTGGTTTTTACCGTCATCTCTGCCGTGGGATGATCCAAATCGCTATTTCTAAAGACGGCGTAGTGTTCGGTCACCGTATATCCAAGGGTATTGTCCAACCTGGCCCGGACTGCCGCGTCGATGTGCTGAACGACCGGCGAGTTGTCGTCCTGCTGAGCTGCAACGGCGGCGGCGCGGATGCATCCTGGAAGGCAAACGACGAGAAGACCTAAAGCGATAAGCCGCCGCCCACACCATGTCATGCCGAGAGTTCTCCCAAAGAGAAGCTTAACAAGAATCGATGGGGGCGGCGGGACGCATGGACTCGGGGAGGCCACGCCATCACAGCGCGCGGCGGCCCGAGATCAGGTTGATGATGAGAACCACCACTGCTACTACAAGCAAGAGGTGAATCAAGCTTCCCGCGATGTGCAGGGTGAATCCCAAGAGCCAAAGCACCACGAGAATTACGATGATCGTCCAAAGCATTGTTCTCTCTTTCAGTTGAATGAGCACCCAGGGAGACTGGAGTCATACTGGGTGCTCATGCGGGTTTCAAATTGATTGCCGCATTACCTGGAGGCGGCTTCCGCCTTGGCGCCTCTGACGGCGTCGAGGAAGGGCTCTGTGGTTGGGGGAGGAGGTATCTCTCCGCGGAGGACCGCATGGGTTGAGACGTCAGGACCGTAAATGGTCTTCATGGAATCGTCGTCCCTGCGGACGTCGGCGCCGTTCAATGTAACTCCGGCAAAGATTCCTCTGGCGCGCGAGTAAGTCAGAATCTCCGCATTCAGTTTCCAATCGGTATCGGCGGAAGCATGGCGGCCTATCGGTCCGGCTGCCGCGGAGGCGTCGGCGCCAATCTGGAACTTACTGGAAAGCAAGCGCTGCATTCCCTTGTCGCTCTGGATAATCATGACCAGATCGACGCCTTCAACGCCAATCTGCAGGCCCCAGTTGAGTCCGGTAATGGCGAAGAACGCCGGCGCGCTCCATCCGTCCGGTGTACGGCAGGTGGCCAGGCCTCTGCCGCCTTCCGCGCCGAACACGAATCCGCCCTTGATCATGTGCGGCACAACGGCGACGCATTTAGCATGATCGAGTACCTCTTCCGGAATTCCCTTGTCTGGCGCGGCCATAACGTCGCGCAGCACACCCGCTGCATGGTCAATTCGATCGGTGGTTGCTTCGCTCGGGGAATCGGCCCAACTGAAAGCAGTCAGGGTTAGAAATGCAAGGAACAGCATTGTCTTTTTCATTTGTGTCGCCTTTCGTATGGTTTCCGGCATAACGCATCGACTGCGTCGCAGGGGGTAGTGGGCGAACGGATTGACCACGCAAGAGAATTCGTGTCTTCTTCGCATAAGCGCAGCGGCGTGGCCGAAAACGTTTCTTTACCGCTCCAAATTTGAGTGGAAAGCGCAAGAATTGGTTGCCCGGATTGAGGAGTAGTTGCAAGAGCCGAAACAAAGGCAGCTACGACGATGATTGCAGTTGCGCTATGCTTGTCTGCGGTGTGAGGTTGGATAGTGCCGGACGAAGCCCAACAGGAACGAAGCTCGAACGAGACGCAATTGGCGCGGCGCGGGTTGCTGGTGCGCGGGGTGGTGCAGGGCGTGGGATTCAGGCCGTTTGTTTACAGGCTGGCGATGGAAGAACTCCTGGCTGGCTTCATCGGCAACGATACCGATGGAGTGACAATCGAGATTGAAGGGCCCGAGCAGCGGGTTGAGGCGTTTCTGGGCCGGCTGCGCGCGGATGCGCCCCCGCTGTCGCGTATCGACTCAATTACAGTGCGAGTGCTGCCCGCAACCGGGGAGGCTGGGTTCCGGATTGTTGCCAGCGAGGTACTCGGCAGGGTTAGCACAGGGATTCCCGCGGACGCAGCGACATGCGCCGACTGTCTGCGCGAGTTGAACGACCCCGTGGACAGGCGGTACCGGTATCCGTTCCTGAACTGCACCAATTGCGGGCCCCGGTTCACCATCACGCGGCGAATTCCTTACGACCGGCCGCAGACCTCAATGGCGAAGTTCAAAATGTGCGCTTCATGCCAGGCCGAGTACGACGATCCGTTGAATCGCCGCTTCCATGCGCAGCCCAATGCGTGCTGGACTTGTGGGCCGCGCACGTGGCTCGAGAATGCGGCCGGAGCTTCGATTGAAGCTGACGATCCTGTGACCGCGTGCATCGATCGCCTGATGGCCGGGGAAATCATGGCCATCAAGGGCATTGGCGGATTCCACCTGTGCGCAGACGCGACCAATGAAGCAGCGATCATGCGGCTCCGCGAGCGCAAGCACCGGTATGGAAAACCGCTGGCCGTAATGGTGAAGGATTTGCAGGCTGCACGGGGCTTGTGTACTCTCACGCCGGAGGAGGAAGCGCTGCTGACGACGGCTGCACGGCCAATTGTGTTGGCGCGGCTGAGAGAGCAGAGTGGCCTTGCGCCCTCGATTGCGCCGGGGATCCCGTGGCTGGGCGTGTTTCTTCCCTATGCGCCGCTGCAGCATCTGCTCTTTGCCGATCCCCGCGTGAAGGCGCTGGTGATGACAAGTGCGAACCTGAGCGAGGAACCGATCACAATCGACAACGGCGAGGCGCGCATTCGGCTGGGCGCGATTGCGGATGCATTCCTGATGCACGATCGCGAGATTTTGCAGCGGTGCGACGATTCTGTGACTGCCGTGGTTGATGGCGCCCCGCAGTTGATTCGTCGAGCGCGCGGGTTTGTGCCGCTTGCGATCGCACTGCCTTTCGATTCGCCGCCGTTGCTGGCCGTTGGCGGGCATTTGAAGAACGTGTTTGTTCTAGCCCGTGGCCGATTCGCGCATCAAAGCCAGCATCTGGGTGATCTTGAAGACATAACCGGCCTCGACTTCTTCCGCGAGTCTCTAGATCATTTGATGCGAACGTTTGAGATTGAACCGGAAACAGTGGTGCATGATTTGCATCCCGGGTATCTTTCGACTGCGCGGGCGAAGGAATGGGCGCAAGAGCGCGGGCTGCCATTGATCGGCGTGCAGCATCATCACGCGCATGTGGCGGGATGCATGGCGGAGCATGGCTTGACTGGACCTGTGATTGGGCTGGCGCTGGATGGGACTGGCTATGGGACGGATGGAAAGATTTGGGGCGGGGAAGTGCTGATTGCGCGGTCGCGTAGCTTTGAGCGGTTTGCGCATCTGGAATATATGCCGATGCCGGGAGGGGATGCAGCAGTGCGGGAGCCGTGGCGCATGGCGCTTTCGGCGCTTCATGCTGCTGGGTTCGATGTGGAGTCGGAGCAAGTGCTGGCGCTGCTCGGCGCAGAGCGGAACGAGGCGCGCGTGCTGAAACGAATGATCGAGCGCCAGATCAACTCGCCGATGACATCGAGCCTGGGGCGGCTGTTTGATGCGGTAGCAGCCGTGGTGCTGGGGCGACGTGTGGTGGATTATGATGCACAGGCGGCGATTGAGCTGGCGGGGATCGCTGTGGATGAACCTGACCGGATTGAGCAGGGTCCGTATTGGCCTGAGTTGCACTCGGGGGAAGATGGCTCTGATGGCGTGGCTGTGATTCGGACTGGGAAAATGTGGAAGGCGATACTGGAAGACTTGTGGCGAGGTGTGCCGGCGAGGCGGATATCAGCGCGGTTTCATGCGGGTGTTGCGGAAGGGTTTATTAATGCGGCGGGGAATGCGCGGATTGAGACGGATATCAATATAGTTGCGCTGAGTGGTGGTTGCATGCATAACCGCAGGCTGGCGCGACTGTTGCGCGTGGGGCTTGAAGAGGAAGGTTTCACTGTGTTGCAGCATCGCGACGTGAGTCCTGGGGATGGCGGGCTGAGCTACGGCCAAGCCGCGGTCGCTGCAGCCACGCTCCGCATATGATCTACACGTTCATGAACGGCTCTATACGCTAACGAACCCGAACTGAGAAATGGTGTAAAATGCGAAGTCAGTAGTCTTGCATTGGCATGGAGTGAACTATCCCGCTGCTTTGCGGCGGGTGCGGAGGATCGTGATGAAGCGGCTCATATTTAGTCTCTGCCTGGTGTGCGTGGGGCTCGCCGTTCCGAGTCAAGCGCAGACAGACTCCTCGAAGCAATCTGGATTGCTGGTCTTCGATCTGCAGAAGTACACCTCCGATGTGAAGCTCCCCAAGAAGATACAGACGCAGCTCGAACATGCCGGACTCCAATGGGGCATGGTTAAGCACACCCTGCTGATCCCGCTCGTGAACCAAAAATTTGTGAACATCGACACGTTAAACCTCACGCGGTTCGGGGAGCAGAAAACGCTCGAGGTGACGCCAGGCGACTACACGATCACCTGTATCGCACACGAATTCAATTCAAATTCGACAAGCGCAGACAAGTTCCTGTCAAAAAATGCCTTCTTCAACATGGATGTTCTGAAATTCACAATGCTGCCGGGTAAAGTCACGACCATCGAGGTCTCTTCGAAATACAAGCCACAGTCAGCATGGTTCCGCTTGTCGAAGGAGACCATGTATATTCCGGAAGTCAGTGTACAGGTGTTAGTGGATGGAACCCCCACGGGCGAAGCCGTGGGGGTTGACCGGCGAACGGATAAATCTGTGGCTTGGGACGACTACAAGGGGCCGCTAAAGTTCTAACCCGAAACTGACGCGCTTCTCGCGCAGATTTTGATCATGTGGGAAATACTGACCCCTCACGACTGATCCGCGACCCCTGTCTTTCACCCCGAGAGGCGGACTAGCTGCTGGGCTTCCAGTCTGGGGCCTAGGATGGAGATTCTCGGAATGCGGCCGCGGACCATCGCGACTTCGTCGCAGCGGTGCAGGCGCGGGCAGTTCTGGCAGTCCTTGAAGATCTTGTCGGGAAGCTCGGACTTATCCTCGACTGCGCGGAATCCGTACTTGAAAAAGAAGTCGGGGATGCGCGTGAACAGGCACACGGACTGTATGCCGTGCAGTTCGGCCTCTTCAATCAGCGCGCCAAGAATGCGGCCTCCAGCGCCCTGGCTCTTGGCCTCAGGCCTCACCACAATGGATCGCACTTCAGAAAGATGCGGGCCGTAGAGATGAAGCGCGCCACAGCCGAGGAAGACGCCGCCATCGGACTCGGCAACTGTGAAGTCGCGGATGTTCTCGCAAATCTCGGCGAAGGGGCGCTTCAGCAGCGTGCCATCGGTCGAAAGCGAATTCACCAGATCGTAGACGTTGGTGGCGTCCTGGAGCAGAGCCTTACGCACCAGCATGGACGGCCTCCGCAGTCTTGACTTTGGCCAGAGCGGCGATGCGCCCCGTCGCGGCTTCCAGAGCCCCATGCACGCGGTTATGCGCGGTGCCGCCGGTCACGTCGTGGCAGTCCAGCGTCGCGGTCAGTGTGATGGCGGCGAAGAAGTCCTCATCGAACTCGAGGCCGAAGACGCGCAGTTCATTGATGGTCAAATCGCGCAATTCAACGCCTTCTTTCAGAGCGAAGCGCACCACATTGCCGATCTTCTCGTGCGCGATGCGAAAGGGAACGCCCTTGTGGACCAGATAGGTGGCGGCGGCCATTGCATTCAAATAGCCGGATTGCGCGGCCTCCGCCATGCGCTCGCGATTGAACTGGATGGCCGTGGTGAAGCGAGCCACCAAGCTCAGCATCCGCGGCACGAATTCGACCGCAAAGGCCGGCTCCTGCGTCTCCTGCATGTCTTTATTGTAGGCCAAAGGCAGCCCTTTGAGTTGAAGCGTAACCGCCTGTGCCGCGCCATGAATGCGTCCAACCTTGGCGCGAATCAACTCGGTCAAGTCGGGATTCTTCTTCTGGGGCATGGCGCTGGAGCCGGTGGAGAAAGCTTCGGGCAAGGTGACGAAATTGAATTCGGCCGTAGCAAAGAGAGTGATTTCTTCAGCGAATCGGCTGAGATGCAGGCCGACGAAGGTGAGCGCGTGGAGGTATTCGAGGATGAAGTCGCGGTCGCTGGTGGCGTCGATGGAGTTGGCGGTTGGAGCGGCGAACCCTAACTCGCGCGCGGCGATGGTGCGATCGAGGGCGAGGGTTGCGCCGGCCACTGCGCCGGAGCCAAGTGGGCACTGGTTGAGGTGTGCGGCACAATCGCGCAGGCGCTCGGCGTCGCGCAGGATCATTTCGACGTAGGCAAGCAGCCAGTGAGCAACCAGCACCGGCTCAGCACGCTGCAAATGCGTATAGCTGGGCATAACGGATTCGCTCGCGGAGTGGGCCTGTGCAACCAGAGCATTGGCCCATGCGGCAAGCGCTTCGATTACTAGATCGATTTGCTCGCGAACGTAGAGGCGCAGGTCTGTTGCGATCTGCTCGTTGCGGCTGCGTCCGGTGTGCAGCTTGAGGCCGAGCGAGCCGACGCGTTGAACCAGATTGAGCTCGACGAAGTGATGAATGTCTTCGGCGGTGGGGTGATTGCGCACGAGGGTCTGTCCGGCTTCGGATGCATGTTCGGCGGCAATGGAATCGAGCGCGGTACGGATCTCCGCTCCTTCATCGGCGGTCAGTATTCCGGCGGCGATGAGCGCGGATGCGTGGGCTTTGCTGGCAGCGACTTCGTGGGGAAGGAGGCGCCAGTCAAAGACTATGGAGCGCTGCCACTTTTCGAACTCGCTATCGAGCGGCTCGCGAAAACGGCCGGACCACATTTTTACGGATTGTTGCTGGTTGGACATTTGTCTCGTTCCAATCATTCAGAGATTTATTAAAGAAGTCCACGAATCGCCGAGCCTTGATTCTGCTTCCATAATGCGGGGGTCGGCGTTTGATTTAAGGGTCTAGCGGACGGGTGCATGATCTCAACGGACGGTATCGCCCTCAAGAACGGATATTGTCGTCTTGCACGCCGCCAGGGGATCTTTGCGTCGTCCCCTAGAATGACAATTCCTCTCGGCTCAACTATCTGGGCCTGCCTTGCGAGAAAATGGAGGCATTGCGACTCGTAAGCTTCACAGTGTGGCATTTTTCCGCTCCTCCCGTCAGGCTTCAGTCCCATGAGTGCATTGGTGAAGAAGCATTCTGCCGAAGTCAGGGGCTTGGCATGCTCAAGAAAACAGAGAAGATTCGTCCACAGATTTGCGAAGGTTGAATGTGCCTCGCCCCTGTTTCGAATCGCTTCCTGAAGGGATGCCAAATTTCCAAAGTTATGCGCCACAAACATGATGGGTTTTTCCGGGAAGTGCTCGGGTAAAGGGCCTCCAGGCATTCTCCCCCTCCACAGTCCGGTCCCCCCAGGAAAGAACGCGGTGCCCGCGACCAGTTCGTCGAGTGTTTTTCCGGTGCGTTCTACCTTATCGGGATAGGTCACAACCAAGCGTCCCATCTCGTCAAGTAACTGCTGAATCACATTGACGCTTAGTCTTGGCATTGAAAACTACCTCAGGGGCTAAAGCCCAACGCATTTTATGGGCTTAGTCGGCACGACTGAAGTCGTGCCCTGTTACAAAGCCTATCCGAAATGAGTTTTTCCGCAAGCTGCGGAGGCCAGCGATACGCTCCTACTCCTTTTCGTTGGTGCTGTTCAATCTGGGCATTTCGCTGCCTTTGCTGAGGGTGAGGAGGCCGGTTTTGGCGTAGGTTAGAAGCTTGTCGCGGGTGTCGGTGATGTCGAGATTGCGCATGGTTAATTGTCCGATGCGGTCGCGCGGGGAAAAGGTTGACTCGGTTTTCTCCATGCTGAGGCGCTCGGGGTGGAAGGTGAGGTTGGGCGACTCGGTGTTGAGGATGGAGTAGTCGTTGCCGCGGCGGAGCTCGAGTGTGACTTCGCCGGTGAGGGGCTTGGCGACCCAGCGCTGAGCGGACTCGCGGAGCATGATGGCCTGGGAGTCGAACCAGCGGCCCTGGTAGAGCAGGCGGCCGAGCTTGCGGCCATTTTCGCGGTACTGCTCGATGGTGTCCTCATTGTGAATGCCGGTGATGAGGCGCTCGTAGGCGACCCAGAGCAGGGCCAGGCCGGGGGCTTCGTAGATGCCGCGGGACTTGGCCTCGATAATGCGATTTTCGATCTGGTCGGACATTCCGAGGCCGTGGCGGCCACCGATGCGATTGGCCTCGAGTAGAAGTTCGACGGGGTCGGCGAATTGCTTTCCGTCGAGAGCGACGGGAAAGCCTTCTTCAAAGCGGACGGAGACTTCTTCAGGCTTGACTTCGACATCGTCGCGCCAGGAGGCCACGCCCATGATGGGGGCAACGATTTTGATGGAGGTCGACAGGTGCTCAAGGTCTTTTGCTTCGTGCGTTGCGCCGAGGATGTTGGAGTCGGTGGAGTAGGCCTTTTCGGCTGACATTTTGTAGGCGAAGCCGGATTGTTGCATGAACGCGGACATCTCGGCGCGGCCGCCTAGCTCGTCAATGAATGCGGCG
>Ga0302189_10000566_pt1 | contig 32420 bp, 34 predicted proteins | sample II_Bog_E2_2_FD_194551 | JGI IMG/M metagenome (GOLD analysis project Ga0302189, IMG submission 194551) | Peat permafrost microbial communities from Stordalen Mire near Abisko, Sweden - II_Bog_E2_2 | ecosystem: Environmental > Terrestrial > Soil > Wetlands > Peat | place: Sweden: Abisko...
CCTGCCGTTCCCCACCGTTACCGACCCAGAAGCACCGCCCATCCGCCCAGAGCGACACTTTCCCAACTCCATCCCGACCATGCGCCGAAGACTGATCGTCGCTCTCGCCCGCAGAATGCCCAGATGCCCGTGCTGCGCCAGGCCGTTCAAACCCGAACCGCGATCGAATTTATGACACAGTAAGAGTAGGTGAGGACACGGCAATCAGATTCATGCTTCGCCCTTGGGGCTGCTGATTTTCAGGAGCCGTTCCCGGAACGCGTTCGGGTCAAAGGCAACCCTTGCGTCGCCATTTTCGACAAGCGGCACGACGGCGGCCACGCGAAGCAAATCATAATGGATCGAATCTGCCCCAGACTCGGCGCTTGGCATCATCCAGCCGCGATAGGCTGGGTCATCTCTGAGATGGGCCAAGGCATCAAGGCGGAACTCTATCGCTATGGAAAGATTGGCTCGCTTTTTGTCCCCGAACCCCTTCCCCTTCAGCAGCTCGAACAGACGGAAGGCCCGCGCCTCAAGAACCGGCCTATCTTCGGAGGGCATGGCGGCATACGCGGTCAGGACTTCGGCCAGGAGCTTTGCCGTCACCTTGGTCTTGTTCACCTCATCCAGATATTCGGACATGACTCCTCCCCCCTTCCTATATTTGATAAAGGACATTATCAGATATAAGACGGTCAACGGTGGGAAACGCATTTTGCGGAAACAGCGCAAAGACCGCAAACAACGGGGTTTGCAATCTCCGCGCAAATTATGTATAATGGGTTTGCTGAAAGAGAGGACCCATGGACATGTCCCAGACCGTTCCCGCCGCCGAGTTCGCCCGCAACTTCGGCCGCTACAAAATGCAGGCCCAGCGCGAGGCCGTTCCCGTCTCCAGTAACGGGACACTCGCCGGGTATTTCGTTGCACCACAGGAGTATGAAGAGCTGCTTCGGCTGCGCGGCATGCGCCGCCGCTTCCAGACGGCGGAGCTGTCCGACGAAGACGTCGATCAGATCGCGTCCTCGCGCATGGACCCGCGCCATGACCATCTTAATGCCCTTATGGAACCCAAGTGACGCATGCCGATTCCGACACCCGAACCCGGCCTGGTGATCTCCTACGCCTATCTCTGGGACCACGAAGCGCACCATGGTCAGGAAGAAGGCCGCAAGGATCGGCCCTGCGTCATTGCCCTTGCCATCGAGCGCCAGCCGGACGGCGACACGCTGGTGACGGTTCTGCCGGTGACCCATCGGCCGCCGACGGAGGCGGGTGCCGCCGTGGAAATCCCGCCGGCGGTCAAACGCCATCTTGGCCTTGATGACGCGCGTTCCTGGGTCGTGGTCAGCGAGGGTGACCGGTTCGTATGGCCGGGCTACGACTTGCGCAAGGTGCCCGGCACCGATCTCTATGACTACGGCTTTCTGCCGCCGCGCTTCTTTCAGGAGGTGCTGGCGGCGCTCCGGACCTGGCATCGACAGCGCCGCGCGCGCGTGACGGTGCGGTGAGAAGACATGACCCAGCTCGCCCCCCTGCCCTCGCATTCATTGCCGCGTTTGATCACGGGCGCTGGCGACCAGGCGCGGCTGCGCTTCGTGGAATTCTTCGCCGCCAATATTCGCAACCCGCACACCCGCCGGGCTTACGCCCGCGCCTGTGCGGCGTTCCTGGACTGGTGCGCCGATGTCGGGGTGCCGGCCTTGGCGGCCGTGCAGCCCTTGCACGTCGCGACCTGGATTGAGCAGCAGGCGCGGACGGTCTCAACGCCGAGTGTCAAGCAGCGACTCGCGGCGATCCGGCATCTGTTCGACTGGCTGGTGGTCGGCCAGGTGGTGCCGACGAACCCCGCCGCGTCGGTGCGCGGTCCGCGCCATGTGGTCAAGGAAGGCAAGACGCCGGTGCTCGACCCGGCCGAGGCGCGCGCCTTGCTCGACAGCATCGATACCACGACGCCGGCCGGCTTGCGCGACCGGGCGCTGATCGCGCTGATGGTCTATTCCTTCGCCCGAGTCGGAGCCGCGCTCGGGATGAAGGTGGAGGACGTGTACACCCAGAACCGGCGGCTCTGGGTCCGGCTCAACGAGAAGGGCGGCAAGGCCCACGCCATGCCCTGCCACCACCATCTCGAAACCTACCTCACCGCCTACCTCGACGGGGCCGGGCTGGCCGCCGATCTCAAGGGACCGCTGTTCCGCACCATCGGGCGCGGCACCGGGCGGCTGACCAGTACGCCCCTGCCCCAGGCCAACGCCTACGCGATGATCCACCGCCGCACCGCTGCCGCCGGCATCGCGACCAAGGTCAGCAACCACAGTTTCCGGGCGACCGGCATCACGGCCTACCTCAAGAACGGCGGCACGCTGGAGAAGGCCGCGGCCATGGCCAACCATGCTTCAACCCGCACCACCCAGCTCTACGACCGCCGCCGTGACGAAATGAGCCTCGACGAGGTGGAGCGGATCAGGGTGTGATGGGCGCGAAGCACAACGTTACATCCTTTATGTTACGCTAAGTTTTTGTCTGTAACTTTGCTAAAGCCGCTTCAGTGATGATTGTCGGGTGTAGCTCATCCGGTACCCGACAAACACCATCTTGCAAATCGCCCGCGGTTATGCGACGTTTTAAACGGTTTTGTGCAGCGCGATTGGCAAGGCGATTCCCTCACCATGGCAAGACCAAAGGGCCGCCAGCTTCCGAACCGGCTGTCGGTGGCATTGACGGATCAACAGCTCACGGCATTGGAAAGCCTCGCGCAGGAAAGCCAAGCAGCGGTGTCCTGGGTAGTTCGGCGTGCTGTGACTGAATATCTGGAGCGGAATTGCCCGCTCTCTTCGACCGGTGGCAACAGGACAACACACACGCCTGTGACAGGAAATCACGATGGAACCGGTGATTACCAGCTCTGAGCGGTTGAAAAAGGCCATCAGCCTGCCGAATGGCGCGCGGTTCTACCGTTGCGCCTTGCAGGTGAATCCATTCGCGTATCTTGGCCGACACAACAAACAGAGCGCGTTTCAAACCGAGGCTGACTACAACGCCGCTATCGTCGCCGCCTGCAAGGCACAGAGCATCGAAGTGATCGGGGTGACCGACCACTATCGGGTGAAGGACTCGGCGACTCTGATGAAAACCGCACGAGACGCCGGCATTTTCGCCTTCGGGGGCTTCGAGGCTGTTACCAAAGACGGGGTCCATTTCCTGTGCCTGTTTGATCCCGGCAAGGATGGTTCTCTTGAACGCTATATCGGGGACTGCGGTATCCACGACGAAAAGCAGCTATCCCCGACCGGCACCAAGGATTGCCACGAGTTGCTCGACGCCGCGAAGCAATGGGAAGCGATTTGCATTGCGGCGCATATTGCGGGCGAAGGCGGGCTGCTCAAGAAGCTGTCCGGCCAAACCCGGATCGGTGTCTGGACGTCCCCCTCGCTGCTCGCGTGCGCACTGGCCGGCCCTGTCAGCGACGCGCCGGATAACATCCGACCAATCCTCCTGAACAAGGACGCGCAACACCGCCGCGATCGCCTGCCCGCGATCATCAATGCACAGGACGTGGTCAGCCCCGAGGATATGCAAAAGTCTGGATCGAGTTGCCTTATCAAGATGTCGGAAGTCTCGGTTGAGGCGTTGCGGCAGGCATTCCTTGATCCTGATTCACGCATTCGGCTAAACAGCGAACCGCAAGCCGAACCCCATTCTGAATTCTTGGCTCTTGCGTGGGAAGGCGGCTTCCTGCGCGATAGCTCAGTCCACTTTAATGAGAACCTGAATGTTCTCGTCGGCGGGCGCGGCACCGGAAAATCCACGATGATCGAAAGCCTGCGCTATGTGCTGGGGCTTGATCCGCTCGGCGACGATGCAAGGAAAGCTCATCAGGGCGTGTTGCGCGATGTGTTGAAGAGCGGAACCAAGGTGTCGCTGCTGGTGCGCTCTCATAAGCCATCACCGCGCTGCTACACGATCGAACGGACGGTCCCTAATCCTCCCGTTGTGAAGGATGAAATCGGCACGGTTCTGACGCTCAACCCCAGGGATGTCATGCCGGGGGTTGAAATTTTTGGGCAGCATGAGATATCGGAGCTGACCAAAAGCAAGGAGAAGCTGACCCTTTTACTGGAACGGTTCGTTGACCGTGACCCTGCGGCCCTCAGCCGGAAAGGGAAGCTGAAGCTCGACCTTGAACGATCGCGAAGCCGCATCGGCGAAGTGAAGCGGGAAATAAAGGCGATCGATGAGCGGCTGGCCGCTCTGCCGAGTCTGGAAGAAACGCTGAAGCGGTTTCAGGAAGCCGGGCTGGAAGCCCGGTTGCAGGAAAAGAGTTTGCTGATTCGGGAAGAACGCTTGCTCGCGGTCATCACCGAACGGCTCACCCCGCTCCGGACGCTGCGGGAGGAGTTGGCGGGGAGTCTGCCACTGGATACCGCCTTCCTGGCGCCGAAGGCGCTGGAGGGTTTGCCTAATGTCGATGTCCTGAGCGAAGCCGAGGCAGTTCTCGGGCGCCTCAGCGTCGCGCTGCAAGCCGTGGCCGGCCAGTTCGAAGCGGTCCTGAAGACAGCCGACTCTGAACTCGGCGCCATGCAGCTGCGTTGGGAAGAGCGCCGCAAGGCGGTCGAGGCTACCTATGAAAAGGTGCTGCGCGAGTTGCAGAAGTCGAAGATCGACGGCGAAGAATTCATCAGGCTTCGGCGGCAGATCGAAGAGCTGCGCCCGTTGCGCGAGCGGCGCGACAGTCTGATGCGTGAGCTGACAACGCATGATGGGCACCGACGCCAGCTCCTCGACGATTGGGAAAACGTGAAGGCAGCCGAATTTCGCAGTATCGAACAGGCAGCAAAGAAAGTGACTCGGAAGCTCCGCGATCGGGTCAGGGTCGAGGTGGCCATGTCCGGTAACCGGGAGCCGTTGGAAAAGCTGCTGCGTGATGAAATTGGCGGCAACCTTGCGGCTGTACTGGATCGGCTGCGGGAGCGGGCCGATCTGTCCTTGCCTGACTTTGCGCTGCGCTGCCGGGAGGGCAAAGACGCCCTGGTGAAGCATTACGGGTTGCCACCGGGCGGGGCAGAGCGGATCGCACAGACGGACCCGGCCTTTTTTATGCAGATCGAAGAGCTGGAGCTGACCGCGATAACCAGTATCGAGCTGAACACCGCCATGGAAGGCGAAGCCGCAACTTGGCAACGGCTCGACCATCTCTCCACGGGGCAGAAGGCGACGGCCGTCCTGCTGCTACTGCTGCTGGAATCGGCGGCTCCCCTGGTCGTCGATCAGCCCGAAGATGATCTCGACAACCGCTTCATCACTGAGGGGGTGGTGCCGATTATGCGGGACGAGAAGCTGCGGCGGCAATTCGTCTTCTCAACGCACAATGCCAATATCCCGGTGCTTGGGGATGCTGAGCTGATCCTGGGCCTTGGGGCTAAAGGTGAGGGTAAGGAAGGCCAAGCTTCGATTCTTCCCAAATATATGGGCTCAATCGATGACCAGCCGGTGCGCGAGCTGGTTGAAGAGATTTTGGAGGGCGGGAAGACCGCCTTCGAAATGCGTCGGCTCAAATACGGTTTCTGAGGTTAATAGTGACAAATCGTATAGAATTACTCGAAATAATCAACAACGGCGAAAACTCCGGCGTCGAGTTCAAGCGCGATGTAATCGACAACCGCGCCCTGGCCAAGGAGCTGGTGGCGTTTTCAAATCTTTCCGGCGGCGCTGTGCTGCTCGGCGTCGAAGACGACGGCACCGTGTCGGGCATCACCCGCGCGAGCCTGGAAGAATGGGTGATGACCGCTTGCCGCGACAAAATCCGGCCGGGCATCATCCCATTCTTTGAAATCATTCGCGATGTCGAGCTGGGCAAGCATGTGGCGGTTGTCCGGGTGCCTCCCGGCTCCAGCGTCCATAGCGTCTGGCATAACAGTGGAAACACCTATTACATCCGTGTGGGAACCCAGAGCCGGGAGGCAACTCCAGAAGAACTGAGCCGGATTTTTCAGCAGCGCGGCGGATTCCGGGCGGAGCTACGCCCGGTCTCTGGCGCGCAACTCGCCGATCTCGATCTGCGGCGACTGCGGGATTATTTCGGTCGCATACGGCAACAGGACACACCGGACGAAGGCGATGATGCCGGATGGCGAACTCTGCTGATCAATACTGAGATTATGGTGGAAGAGGGTCCCACCCTTAGCGGCCTGCTGCTGTTCGGGATATCGCCCAATCGGTTTCTGCCGTTCGCCGGCATTGATGCCGCCGCTTTCCCCGGTGTTGAAAAGGACTATGCTGCGCGAGAGCGTGCGACCTTGCGCGGCCCAATGACAGCGCTGCTGGGAAGGCAGGGTGAGTTGGTTGAGAATGGCCTAGTTGAACAGGCGCTTGACTTTATCCGCCGCAACGTCGCGAATAAGACGATCCTCGAGGACGGCGCGCGGCGGGTTGAGGTGCCGGTCTATCCGTCTGAGGTGCTCCGCGAAACCGTAGTGAATGCGCTGATCCATCGGGATTATCTGCTGACCAGCACGGATATCGAGTTGGCGATCTACAGCGACCACATAGAGGTGATTTCGCCGGGCAGACTGCCGAATGGCATTACACCTGCGCGGATGCGGACGGGCTGCCGTGCCGCGCGTAACCAGCTGATCAAGGACGTCATGCGGGACTACGGCTATCTCGAACACATGGGGATGGGTGTTCCGCGGAAGATGATCCGGGGCATGAGGAATCATAATGGGACATATCCCGATCTGATCGAAGCGGAGGAGAGTTTCACCGTTCGACTGCTCGCCGGTCCGCCGAGCGCCGCAAACGAACCGGCCATTCCCCAGGCGCTGCCTGGAAATCCTAACTAATCTTCGAAGCTAGGCGAACGCCCGAGATCATCAGTCGACGATGACTATGCTAGGTCGATGATGCCTACGTAATACCCGCTGCGGCTATTCTTCCTCGAACCCCTGGCTGGTGAATTTCAGGGTCCGGCAGTTTTCCGTGACCGTCCGAACGAGATGGTCGGACGCGCCGGACGGCAGGACGGCGTCGATCTCCAGGGTCACGCGGACCGTGGCCCCAACAAGGCCGACCAGATGGGAGACCACTTCGTTGGCGATCTCTCCGGCGTCACGGCCCGTTCGAATCGGGTCAAGCTGAACCGTGCCATGGAATCGACGCGGGAGGCGCGGCGGCTTGGGGAGCGCCGGATCGGTTGCCGTCGGCGTTGTCCCCGGTCCTTGGCCCGGCGATCCATCGGTCGCGGCTGCGTCAGGCTTGGGAGCGGTCTCAGCGGCAAGCTGCGTGGCAGCGACGTTCGGCTTGACTAGTACGACAGTTGCACTTCCGCAAAATGGGGTGGGAGCGCCCCGCCCGCTGTACGCATCGGGTACGGATTCCCTTGGGAAACCGGCCCAGCCCAGCGATCCGGTAGCCGCCTTTATGGGCATGGGCGTACACCAAAATGCTAAGTGCAACTGTAGTAATAGAAGCCTCTCAGCTAAATGTCACTAAACTCATTCAAATAAGCTTGCAGTATGTCCCGTTGCAAGTGGAGTGTGCCGCATCTTCCTTCGCGAACGATCTCGATGAGGCCGGACAGCTTCAGCTCGTGAGCATGGTGCGACATCGTCTGGCTGGTGATGTTGTGCAACGTCACCAGGTCGCTGAACGCGATGTGCCCCCCGTTCGCGGCAATTTGCTTGAGAATCTCGACGCGACGCGGCTCCGCAAGCACCTTGGCCACGTGGGCAAACTGCTTTGGGGGCAGCCGGTTCTCTAAATCGTTCGCCTTCTTTGTTGACATCTTTCTTCGTTCGCCTCTGGCGACCTATCTGGACACATAGATATGGTCTCGTTCCATTAGACACGTTCCGTAGCATTCGCAAAAGGGATGCCCGTCCCAGCTGCACCTGACGCTTCCGCAGCGGAACGCTGTCAGTTGTAGAGCTTCTCAGAGAGCTCCCATAAGCCTCTGGCCAGCTCGTCGTCGCGCCTAGGCTCTACCACTTTCGTAACTTTGCGGCCTGAGAAGTACTCTCCTGTGTAGGACGCGGCCTCGGGACTTGTGGCAAGCCAGATGAGCGTGTCGGCCCCCTTCTCCGGGGTTTGCGCGAAAATAGGACTCACCACGCTGAACGCCAACTTGAGAAACCCGCCGTTGTCCCGTCCAAAGCTCGAGTTCACAAAGCCCGGGTTAAAACAGTTGGCGGTGGCGCCGGACCCTGCGAGCCTTCGTGCAAGCTCGCGCGTAAAGAGTATGTTCGCGTACTTTGACTCTCCGTACTACTACAGTTGCACTTCCGCAAAATGGGGTGGGAGCGCCCCGCCCGCTGTACGCATCGGGTACGGATTCCCTTGGGAAACCGGCCCAGCCCAGCGATCCGGTAGCCGCCTTTATGGGCATGGGCGTACACCAAAATGCTAAGTGCAACTGTAGTACTATGCGACGGCCTTAGGAAACAACGTCTTTTCCTTTTTGCTCTGTATAGTGATGATAAAATTTCCGTATAAGACCGCGCTCATCGTCGGCGCCGGAGCAGGCATCATAGCCAGACGCGCTTAGCTCGCCAAAGCCAGATGTTGGGTTCCCGTATTTGCTCTAATGCGACCGCGCGGCACGAATTGCACCACGGTGGAGGGCGGCGCCTCACCGCGCATCAGCATCTCGATGTGCTCGGCCACGCGGTTGGCCGCGTCGATCAAAAGCACATCAACCCGCTTGAGGATGTAGCCGCCCGTGACGCCACCAACTCGATGACCGAGCAGCGCCGCGATCGTCGGAATTGTCGCTCCGAGTTGCTCGGCGACACCGGCGAAGCTGTGCCGCAGGCTGTGCAACGTGACGCCGTCGAGCGGTCCGGTGGCTGGCGCCGGTTCCCCGCGCTCAAGCGCGGCAGCGTCAGCGGCAAGGCGGGACGTTTTCTGCACGGTGCGCCACAGGCCAGGCAGACCCTGATAGCCTTCGGCGTCAGGTCCGGCAGGAAAGACGTAGTCGGCGATCGCATCCTGGGCGTCGATGACCGCGAAGGCGGCGCGGCTGAGCGGTCGCAGCGAAGGCCCGGTCTTCGTTTCCCCGAGGGCCAGGCAGGTGCCGTTGGCATCGACCTCGTCCCACTTGAGGCTTGTGCATTCGCCACGCCGAACCCCCGTCAGGGCGATGAAGCGAATGGCCGCCAGGCCAACCAAGCTGTGCATCGGTTGGTCATTGCGATCTCGCCTGCCAGCCAGTTCGTCGAGGGTCTGCGCCAGCGCACCATATTGCTCGCCGGACAGCATCGCCTTCTTCTGCGCGTCAGCGAACCGTTTGACACCCCGCACCGGGTTTTGTTCGACGTAGCCGTTATCCTGACCCCATGCGAACACGGCCCCGAGCAGCCCCAAAGTGCGGGTGAGCGCACCCTTGCCGCCTCGCACGATCGATCGGCGACGCGAAGCCCTGTCGCTCGCCTGGCTGTCGCTGCCGACCGATCAGGGCTTTCAAAGCCTGTGCGCCTTGCCCGACGAGGCCAAGGCCGCGCTGTTCGCCTGGTGCGTCGCCCAGTGCCTGAAGCCGCAACTGGCCAGCGACAGCGGCGCGGACCCGGGGCTCGAACAGGCCGGCGCACGGTTGCGCATCGACGCCGCCGCCCATTGGCGCCCGACCGCCGACAACTATTGGAGCCGGGTAACCAAGGCCCACGCCCTGGAAGCCGGCGGCGAGATCCTCGGCGACCGGTGGCGGCGCGACCACTTGGCCGACAAGAAACCGGCCCTGGCCAAGGCGCTGGAAGCCGCTTTCGCCGGCGACGCCACCGCCCTCGGCTTCGATGCCGCGACCGCCCGCCGCGCCGCCGCCTGGCTGCCATCGGGCATGGCGTTCGGCGAGACGCCGATCCCGGTGCCAGCCGGGACCACCTCGCCGAACCCACCGCCGGCGCCGATCCCTTCTCCGGGGGATGACGGAGAGGAAGCCCTGCCGGCGCTCCTGACCGCCGATCTCGATCCCATTCAGGCCGGTGATGACGACTTTTGCCCGCTTGGCCAGCAGGCCATGCGCCAGCACCAAGCCGATGCCGCTGGAGCCGCCGGTGATCAGAACCCGTTTGCCGTCGATGTTCATGCCGGTGTTCCCTTCGGTTTATGCGGGGTCGTGATTGCTTGGGTGTGGAGGCGGCCGATCAGGCGGCGGGGGGATAGTTCGACGGGAAAAGCGCGCGCCTGGTCTCTTCGTCGTTGACCTTCTTGAACGCATGGTCCTGGCCGACATTGCGCGCGCGGGCGACGGCCGGCCGGGCGTCGACGGTCTCGAAAAGCCGCTTGAGATTAGGGAACGCCGCCAGCGGGTCGTCTTCGCCCTTGCGCACCCGCGAGGCCCGGTCGAGCCATCCCCAGGCCGACATGTCGGCGATGGTGTAGGTCTCGCCGACGATATAGGTCCGTCCTTCGAGGTGGTCGTTCAGCACCTGGTAATGGCGCTCGGCTTCGCGGCGATAGCGGTTGACGGCGTAATCGAGCCCTTCGGGTGCGGCATACTGGAAGTGCACCGCCTGGCCGGAGAACGGCCCGAGGCCGGAGGCGATGAAGAGCAGCCAGGACAGCAACTCCGGCCGGTCTTCCGGATTGCCCCGGAATTTCCCGGTCTTCTCGGCGAGGTAGATCAGGATCGCCGTGGAGTCGAAAACCCGCGTCGCCTTGCCGCCGGGGCCATCGGTGTCGACGATTGCCGGCACCTTGCCGTTGGGGTTGATCGCGCGGAAGGCCGGCGTGTGCTGCTCGCCCTTGCTGGTGTCGACCGGGATGGTCTCATACGGAAGACCGGCCTCTTCCAGGAAAAGCGCGATCTTCGCCGGGTTCGGGGTCGGGTGGAAATAGAAGCGGATCATGATCGTCTCCCTCAGGATTGCCGAGTGGTGGTGGCGATGCGGGCAGGCCGCGGGCTTGGAAGCCAGCAGCAGGCCGAGCACGATGACGGCGATCGACACCCCTTTGGCCAGGGATGGCGCGCCGCGATCGTCCGCGCCTTCAAAAACGCTCGACCCATGGACGTACATCGATTTCAAACGACCAGGTCGAGCGTGGCTGCTGGTGAAGCTGCCAATAGGTTTCGGCAACGGCATCGGGCTCGATCAGGCTGTCGGACCCGCGCTCGGCCTGCAGATGCTCGTAACGATCCGAGCGAATCTGTCCGTCGATGACGATATGCGCGACGTGCACGCCCCTGGGGCCGAGTTCGCGGGCCATGCTTTGCGCCAAGGCGCGGAGCGCGAATTTGGGCGAGGCCAGATTGGCGAAATTGGCGGACCCGCGCAGCGAAGCCGTCGCGCCGGTGAACAGGATGGTGCCGGAGCCGCGTTCGACCATCCGCCGCGCGACCTGCTGACCGAAGAGCAGACCGGCATAGGCGCCGACGCGCCAGCAGCGCTCGAATTCGCTGGGATCGATGTCGAGCACCGATCCCCGGCTGAATGCACTCGCGTTGAACACCGCGCAATCCGGCGGACCGAGCCGCGTCGCAATCGCTTCCATCGTGCGGCCCACCTGGTCGGGCATGGTGAGATCGCAGGCGAACGCTTCAAGGTGCTCGGGATCCTCAGCCACAAACGCGGCCAATTTGTCTGCGTCGCGCGCAATCACCGCCACACGGTAGCCCTCGCGCGCGAAACGACGGGCGAGGGCGCGGCCCAACCCAGGGCCGACCCCGGCGACGACTGCAACTGGAAGCTTGTCCGCCATGATCGCTCTCCGTTCTTGTGCCCAACGTCAGTCTTGCTTGACCAGCTTTTCTTGGGTCCGCAATTCGAAATCCGACGCCTCGTGGCGCTCGTGCAGCTGCTCGGACGGTTCGCCGAATGTGCGGTTGACCATCCGGCCTCGCTTGACTGCCGGTCGCTGCCCAATGGCCGCGGCCCAGCGCCCGATATGCGCGTAGCTCTCGACCTGCAGGAACTCGCCGGCGCTGTAGAGCAGCCCCTGGGCGAGCGCGCCATACCAGGGCCACACTGCGATGTCGGCAATCGTATAGACGTCGCCGGCGAGGAATTCGGTCTCGGCAAGGCGGCGATCCAGCACGTCGAGCTGGCGTTTGACCTCCATCGTGAAGCGGTCGATGGCGTATTCGATCTTGGTCGGTGCATAGGCGTAGAAATGGCCAAAGCCGCCGCCGAGATAGGGCGCGCTGCCAACCTGCCAGAACAGCCAGGACAGGCATTCCGCCCGCGCCGCGGGCTCGGTCGGCAGGAAGGCGCCGAATTTCTCGGCCAGATAGGTCAGGATCGCGCCGGACTCGAAGATTCGGACCGGCGACGTGCCGCTGCGGTCGACCATCGCCGGGATCTTGGAGTTGGGATTGACCGCGACGAAGCCGCTGCCGAACTGATCCCCCTTGCCGATACGGATCAGCCAGGCATCGTATTCGGCGGCGGCGAAACCAGCGGCAAGCAACTCTTCCAGCAGGATCGTCACCTTGACGCCATTGGGCGTGCCCATCGAGTAGAGCTGGAGCGGATGGCGGCCGACCGGAAGTTCTTGTTCGTGCGTCGCGCCGGCAATCGGCCGGTTGATGTTGGCGAACTGCCCGCCATTGGGCGTCTGCCATTCCCAAATCCGAGGAGGCGCGTACTGAGATGCTTCGGTCATGGGGCATTCCTTCGTTTCATGTGTTGCGTAAGGCCGGCCGGAAGTGCGGTCAGGCGGCGCCGCGGCCGACGCTCCAGGCCAGGGTGCGGCTGATCGCCGTCAGGTCATAGCCTGATTCCGCCTGCCAGGCGTTCATCGCGGCCTGGATCGCGTTCATCTGCGTCCGGCTGGTTGGGGGGGAGTCGACGACGCCCTCGCGGATCAGCGCCGTGACGACGTCCTGGGTCAGCACGAAGGCCGGCTTGCCCAGATCGCGCAAAAGCCGCATGCCGGTCTCGCCGCCAAGCCGACTGCCCTGGCGCTTCATCAGCTCGAGCAATTCGACGCAGCGTTCATCCGGCCACTCGGCGAAAAATTGCGCCGCCGAACCGTGCCGCCCGGCCAGATCCAGCACCCATCGCGCGTTGTCGCGCACCGAGGCGATCTTGGCGCCGTTGCGCACAATCGCCCTGTTGGCCAACAGGGCATCCAGCTCGGCCTCATTCATCGCCGCGCAGCGCCCCGGCGCGAAATGCCAGAATGCTTCCTCGAAGGAGGGCCATTTCGCGTCGATCTGCTTGCGGGAAAAGCCCGAACAGAACACCCGATAGGCCATTTGCGACAGAACCCGGTCGTCGGGCTGGGCGGCGATCTCGCTGGCCGAGCGCGGGCGAACATCGTCCAGCGCATGGGCGATTTCGTCCGGAGCATGATCCCTGAGCGCCAGCGCGACGATTTTGGAAAACGGCCGCATCTCAGTGCGCCTTGCCGACGAACCAATCTGCCAGCGCCGGCGGGAATTGCGCGGCGCCGGCGAACGGAACGAGATGCTTTCCTTCGAGCAGATAGTGCTTCATGGCGTCACCCTGTGCGTGCGGCTTGCCTACTCGGACAAGAATTGGATCGACGTTGTTCAGTCAGGCCTTGCTCCTCAGATTAAATTTCGACGCATTTCGCGTACTGCCTTCAAAGTTGCGACCACCCGCCATCGACCGGAAGCTCGGCGCCGGTCGTGAAGGTCGCGTCGAACGCGAGGAAGAGGACGGCCTTGGCGATTTCCTCCGACGTCCCCCAGCGCTTCATCGGGATCATACCGATCATCTTCTCCCTAATCTGGGCGGCCTCGTCTTTACCGGTAAACACTTTGCCGATGATCGGCGTGTCGATGGGACCGGGCGTCACCGCGTTGACGCGAATCTCGCGAGGAAGCAACTCGGCGGCGAGCGTCCGAGCGAATGATCGCAGGGCGGCCTTGGCGGCTCCGTATGCGGCGTTGCCGGGCATACCCTTGACGTTGGCGACCGAGGTTGTGAGGACGATAGAGCCGCCCCGGCTTATTAACGGCGTGAGCTTCTGCACCGCGAAAAAGGGTCCCTTGGCGTTCAAGTTGAACATCTCGTCGTAGACAGCCTCGGTCATGCTCTCGAGAGGCGCTCGGATGCTGAACCCGGCGCTGACGGAGAGCAGGTCGAAGGTGTCGAACTCGGCCTTTACCCGAGAGGCGAGGGCGTCGATTTCCGTCAACGACCGCGCGTCGCTTGAAACTACGATGGCGTCATTCCCAAGCTCTTTCTGCGCCGATTCCAGGCCGGCTTGCGAGAGACCCGTCACCAGAACACGCGCACCCCCATCGAGGAGCATCTTCGCCGTCGCGAGCCCCATGCCGCTGGTGCCGCCGATGATCACCACTTTTTTACCTTCGTACCGTTCCATATGTATTCTCCTCGCGAGGTTAGGGTTGCTTTGGTGATTTTGAACTGTTTGGTGTGATATAGACACGATGACTGCGCTCAAGGATGCTGGCTAAGACAAGTCGACGCCGGAGACCTTGACCACGGCCTGCCACGCGGCTTCTTGGCTGGCGCGATCGTGGAGGTGTGGGTGGCGCTGCGCCTCAATTGGGCCTGTGAACTTCCCTTGAGCCGAGGCGAAGAATTGCCCTGAGACGTCGGTTCCGAACTCCGACGCCAGGAGGTAGCGACGGGCCGCGGTCTCCGGCGTCTGATTCATGCCGGGAATGAGGTTCACGATTGGGATAAACAGATACTTCAACGCCGGGCCAGCGTTTCGCACCACCTTGGTGTCGGTCGCCGCACCGGGCGAGACAGCGTACACGGCCATGCCGGAGGGTAGCCGGCGCGCCAGCGCCGCGACCCACCAAGCGATAATGAGCTTCGCGTCGGCATACGCATTGTTGGGCACGTACCTCACGTTCGGCCCGTTGCGCAGCAGGGCTTCAACAGCGGCGGTTCGGTCACCCTGGTGGTATTTGGCCGCGAAGGCTGGCACGTCGGTGTAGCTGAACAGGGGTACGCCCCCTCGGGCAGGTTCCGCCCCGGCGATAACGATCCGCGCGTTGGGGCTCAGCAGGTTGGCGCGGAGCAACCCGACACTCAGTTGATGATGGCCGATCAGCGGGGCCTGAGCCGCCTCGACGCCCGCCGCGGTGAGCACGCGCGCCTTGCCAGGGACCATCCCGGCATTGAGCAGTAGGAAATCGATCGGCCGACCTCGCTTGACGAGCTCGACGAGGGCGGATTGAACGCTGGACGGCTTGTCCAGCTCCAGCGGCGTGAAGACCTGTCTTTTGGTCTCCGCCGCGAGCTGAGCGGCTGTTTCCTGGACCCGAGCCAGGCTGCGCCCGGTGGCGATGATCTCGCGCCAGCCCTCTCCGGCAAGAATGCGGGCTGCCGCATAACCGAGCCCGGAGGTGGTGCCGGTGACGAGCGCGATCGAATGTCCCATGGGCGGCTCCGTGGTGAAGGGTGAAGGTCGGGTCGTGAGGCCCCGCGAGGCCAGGGCCAGCTTGCTAATTTCGAACTGTTCGGTTATATATTGGTGCGATGGCCATGGTCAAGGAGTTTTGAACCAGATGTTTCAAAATGCCGCTAGGCCGCGTGGACGACCGCGCAGCTTCGACGAGAGGGAGGCGCTGGAAAAAGCGACCCAGGTGTTCTGGTCGAAAGGCTACGACGGAGTGACGATCGACGATCTCGTCGCCGGGATGGGCGTGGGACGGCCGAGCCTGTATGCCGTCTTCGGGGACAAGCGGACAATATTCTTGCGCGTCCTTAGGGCGTACGCAGAGACGAAGGGCGCTCTCGCTGCGAAGGCACTCCTCTCGCCGCAGGCTCTTCGCGACTCGCTCGCCAGCTTCCTAAGGCACGTCGTAGAAACTGCGACCGAGAAAGGATGCGCTCGGGGATGTCTTCTCGTGTGCGTCGCGCCGCTTGTGGACGACGCTGAGGTCCGGGAATTCCTGCAGAACGCTGCCGCTGCCGCCGTGGCGCTGGTGGAAGGTCGTTTCCGGGACGGGATCACCGCTGGAGAAATCCCGACCGACTTTCCTGTGGCCGTCCGCGCAAGCCAGCTCATCGATTTTGCTCGTGGCCTTGCCATGCGCGCGCAGATAGGCACGCCGCGCAAGACGCTTCTCAGGGATGCCGAGGAAGCGGCCGACTTGGTGCTCCTGTCGCGGCGCGGAAATGCGGCGCCAGAACGTTGATGCTGGCTGGGTGAAGGTTGGAGCAAGCAACTTTCGCTGGCGCTGCCACTCGGCTTCCTCGACCAGGAACAGACCCGCGCCGTCAGGCGGAATGGCAACCCGGCGTACCGGTATTAAGGGGCGCCACATGAGATTTGAGAATCAGTTTGGACGGTAGTCCACTTCCCGACTGGCCCACGGTGGCAGCCCTCAGCGCCAACCATCTGGCCGCCCTGATCCCGCCCCCCGGTCTGACGGTGCTGGCCATTGCCCGCGATGACGACGAGGCCGCCGCCAAATGGGCCGAGCATCGCAGCGTCGTTCAGGTCGTGTTCAAGCCTGACTGGACCCGGCACCAGCAGGCCGCGCCCTTCAAGCGCAACGACCAGATGTTGGAGGCCCAGCCGATCGGCGTCGTCGCCGCTCCCGGGTCCGGTGTTACCGACAATCTGGTCGACAAGGCCCGGCGCCAGGGCATTCCGGTGTTCCGGCTTGGCGAGGGCGGGGCGTGAGGCGCCGCCGCTTGCCTCCGGCGGGCCAAGGGCCGCGAGGCCCTTTGCGATCCCGGGACTTTGGCCAGACCTAATCGGTTCCGCCGGTGCCGGCGACGGCAGCCTTGAGCACGGCGCCGGGCCGGAACTTCGGGGTCTTCGAGGCCGCGATGGCGATCTCCTCGCCGGTGCGCGGGTTGCGGCCGATGCGCGCCGGTTGCTCGACCACCTCGAAGCTACCAAAGCCGGTAAGGCGGATGTCCCCGCCCTGGGCCAGGGTCTCGGCCACGGTCGCCACGAAGGCGTCGACCGCGCGCCCGGCGTCGGCCTGGGTGAGGCCGGTCCGCTCGGCGATACTGGTAACGAACTCACTTTTCTTCATCGGCTGTTCCTTTATCCCGGCGAAGGGGCCGCTTCAGTGTTGTAACCTTGCCCCACCGCTTCCGGTCGCGCAAACCAGCTTGGACCGGGAGCGATCTCGCTCCGATCGTCCTTACGACTGGCCGGTTTCGGCAAGATGCTGTCTCAGGTCTTGATCGAAGGTCGTGACATGAAGCAGGAAGATGTCGCGAAAGGCGTCCGCCGTCGCCCGCACCGTGGCCAGGTCCCGGTTCTCGTAAGAGAGGATCATGGTGCCGAGGACATGCAGGAGTCGCGAATGCTCGGCCACGTGCCCGGCACGTAGGGGAAAGCGCGTCCGGCCCATCAGCCGTTCTTCCCGGACGAAGTGGGCCGCCGAGACATCGACCAGCCGGCACAACAGACCTTCGATGACCATGAAATCGCCGCCGCCATCGATGGTACAATACAGGGAATTTAAAGTATATATAAACAACCTGTGATCGTAGTCCATTTGACGATCGCCCACCGAAAGATCAAGGGACCATTCGATGGGGCCTGTACTCATCGCGATTGACCGTCTCTGGGTTCCGTCAACGAAAAGACCAAGGTGATGGCAGCGGCGTCATATGACCACATCGTCGGCCGCCAACTTTTCCAGATTGATCCGGCCGGGAGCGCCATACAGAGGTAAAACCGCGATGCCGGTCTGGGCCTCGTAACCCTCGGCGGCCTGCCATCCGGCGTCGGTCAGGTTCGGCGCTTCAGCGACGTAGATGGACTCGATCACGGCACAGAAGTTCTTGCGATCGAAACCCACCACCAGGATGGTGAAATCGGTTCCGCCATCGGCCGCTTCCCGACACGGTTCGCGCATCATCCGTTTCCTGGTCGGCATCGCGCCGGGCACGATCCCCGGCAGTCGTCTCCTGGTCATCGGCTCAACTCCCACGAGGTGGAGTGATCGCCAGCGGGGCTGGCGACCGGGAGTTGACAAGCCGCACCAAGACGGCCGCGGCACTCTTTGGCCGGAAGGCTTGAACATACAGTGCCGCCTCCCGGTCAGGACCCTGACGGGAAGCGACATCGTTTCGGCTCGATGCCAGCCGCTTGATGCGAGGTTGTCACGCCCCGGGACGGCCATCCACCGTCCCGCCCCGATCAGAACTCAAGCCGGGGCGGGTGTCAAGGCGGAGGTCGAAGTCACTATCGGATTCGGGACGGCCTTGCCTGCGGTGCTCTTCGACCGCACCATCCGATCCACGGCCCTTATCGGGATTCGGTTGGAGAGGCGATGTGCCGGGAAACGGGGGCGTCAGGCGCGTGGACATCGAGTGGCAGAACCAGTCGCTGCGGCGCCCCGCCCGGCGGTTTAACGTGATGGGGTCAGCGGCTCACATATCTGGTGATGAGGTTCACCTTCGGTTGGGTTGGACGAAACCGGCGGTGGCGGACAGGCAAGGCAACCTGATCGTGGTGTCGGTCCAACCGGTGTTGGCCCCGCGACCAACCTGGCGCTCGACAACGGGTTGACGGCCGAGAGTTGGACGATCGAGCAATATACCCTTGGCCTCGACACCTACGGCGCAACCATTGACCTCAACATCGAGACCAGTCTGGTGGCCATCGACAACCCGTTCCTGGTCAACGCGACCAGGCTGGGGCTGCATGCCCTCCAGTGCTTGGACCGGCTGGCGCGCAACGCCCTCTTTTCGGTCTATCTTGGCGGCAACAGCTTCGTCACCGCCAGCCCGAGCGCCCCGGCCACCACTCTGCGGGTGGACACGGTGATGGGATTCGAGACCGTTGTCGCGAACGGCGCCCCAACCCCGGTCTCCGTCGCCAATCCCATGAGCGTGACCGCGGGCGCCAACGTCTACAGCCTGATCGGCACCGCCCGCGACGTCACCAATGTCTCGTCGCTGGCGGCCTTGGGCGGGGCTTCGGGGACGCTGACCTTTGCGTCGGCGGTCGCGGTCGCCAATGCCTCCTTGGGCGCGGCCGTGGTCTCGGCGGTGGCGCCGGCCATCCTGCGCCCGAACGGCTGGCAGGCCAGTTCGCAACTGGTGAACGGCGACCGGTTGACCCTCCAACTGGTTTTGGCCGCGGTTGCATTGCTGCGCGACAATAATGTTCCGGACTTCGACGGCTGCTACAACTGCTACCTCGACAATACCACCCTGTTGGCGCTGTTCGGGGACCCGGACTTCAAGCAGCTCATCACCGGTGACGCCGACTCCGAGCCCTGCCGGGCAGGCCAGGTCTCGAAATTACTGGGGGTCAATTTCGTGACCACCACCGAGGCGCCCCAGCAAGTCCTGCCGCTGACCGGCAAACGCATTCGCCGCGCCCTCGTCTGCGGTCGGGGCGCGTTGATCGAGGGAGACTTCCAGGGCCAAAGCCCGTCCGATCCCGGACCCGCGCCCGCCCACCAGCAAATCATCGACGGCGTGTGCCTCGTGGTGCGCGAACCCCTGGACCGGTTCCAGGAAATCGTCACCCAATCCTGGAAGTGGCGCGGCGGCTTCTGCGTGCCCACCGACATCACCACCGACCCGACCGTCCTGCCGACATCCAGCCCGTCCTATTGGAAACGCGCGGTGGTCATCGAGTGCCTGTGACCGGTGCTTGCCGGTCGGCGGCGGCATCCCTGACTGCCGACGCCTGATCTCTCCAGTCTACACGACATCCCGTCAACGCTTCGAACCGCATTCGGGCGGCCTTGGGCCGCACCGGAGGAGGAGACTCATGTTCGGAAATATCTTCGGGACCCGAGCGTCCCATTACAACCCTGACGAGCTGCGGGACTGGCATGGCCGCTGGACCACCGGTGGCTCGTCCTGGCGGAACAACCCGCTGCGAGACCCCAGCCCGGTCGGCCGCGCCCGCACCTTCCTGGGGCATGGGCTGGCCGGGGCTTTCCAGCAGGGCGTCATCCGCGACGTCGCCTATCCGACCCAGGCCGAGGGCGAGCGCTTCAGCCGCCTGCTCGCGCTCTGGAGAATGGCCGCCGGCATCGATGACGAGACCTTCCGCGAACACTTCGCCCGCAGCCTGAACATCGACCCCAAGACCCTGCACCGCCTGCGCCAAGCCGCCGCCGGTGCCGCCGAGGCACAGACCATCGGCCAGATGATCGAAGCCAGCTACCCACTGACCGCCGCCATCAAGGTCATCGGCGCCGACCGCTGGCCGGGGGTACTCAAGGGGTTGGAAGACCGGGCCGACGCCGCAAGGGCGTCTAATGCTACCACCTTGACTCCAGTGAGCTGGATGGGCCAGATCGGCGAGAGTCTCCTGTCCACACTCAATCCATTCGGGACAGCCAACGCCCAGACCCGAGGAGCACCGCCCCGGCTGACCCCTGAAGAAGAGTTGCGCATGGATGAGTACCGAGAACTCCAGAATGAATTCGGCAAAAACGGTCTGTCATATCAAGTTGTAACCAATCCCGGTTGGGTTCCGACGCGACGGGATCTCGATGACATGCGAAGCGAGCTGAATCGTCAGCTTGCTCAACGGAACACCCCAACGCCGTCGCTCGACGAGTTGCTCCATCCGCAACGGTCCTGTTCCGCTTTGGTTTTCGAGAACAAGATCGTACGCCAGATGCAAAAAAGAGGATGGACAGAGGATGACGTTCGCAGATTGACCCTGGGGCCTCCAGCGGGAACGTCAAGAGACGGGAGATACACTAAGGGTGGTACCAGAAGGGACGACCCTGCGACGGTGTATGGGAAACCTGGCAATTATGTCGTAGTTAATGACCGTACGGGTGAGGTGGTGCAGGTTAGCAACAGAAATGATAAAGATTGGGTTGATGACGACCAGATCAAGTGGAACAGGAGCAAGCCATGACGTTTGATGTAACTAAGCTGTATCATTCACCATCGGACTTTTTTAAGTTTGATGGCTCAGCAACCATGAAATTGTCTGCCAAGGCGGCCTACGATCTCTGCCAGGAGGCAAGCCGCCGTGACATCCTCGTCATGTGCGTTGAAGGAGGAATATGGAGCCCCGGACGCTTCGGGGCCAGACTCGATTGTATATGGGATGGTCTTGATCCACCCGTAACCCGGGAGGAGGCCATCGAGAACAATAACGAGGCTGCCGCCTTCATCCGCGAACAAAGCACTATGGTGCGGCCGAACGGCGCTCCCACTAACGCGTTCATTTTCACAGTCTGCCATATCAGCGAACAGTCCTGATAGCACCTGGAAAAGCGGCTCCCCGGATGGCCTTGTTCTGGAGGGTGCGCCTTCAGGTCGTCGATCAGCGCCTGGCTGAAGCCACGGACCTTGGCCGGCTCATCCGCGGCGCCGTCGTCCTTGGCGATCCGGTCGGCCGGGTCGATCAGGCCCTGGAGCACCCGGAGCCGGCCATCGGGGCCGATGGTGACCAGGCAGCCGGCGCGGCGGCGATCCGCTTCGGCGAAGGTGGCTTGGGCGGCCAGGGTCCGGTCGACCTCCTCCTGCCGGGCCGCGAGGTCTTCGGCCTCGGCTTCGTGCTCGGCGCTCCAGTCCTCGGCGGCGACGTTCGCCAAGTCGTCCTCGCGCCGGGCGAGGTCGTCCAGGAGCGCGCGGAGGTCCGGCGATGGTTCGGCCGGGGTGGGCTCGATCCGGCCGTAATCGGCGGCGACGCCAAGGACGGGGTCGAGCACCGGCCTGGCCCATTTCCAGTCGGGGGCCAGCGCCGCGGCCTCGGCGTCCAGCTTGGCCTGGGCCAGGCGGCGGACCAAGGTGGCATCGTCCATGAAGCCCTGGTCATGGTCGCAGAACAGGTCCCGGGTGATGGTGCCGCCGGCCGCCTGATAGGCTTCGATGCCAACGAAGCGTCCGAGGCGTGAGGCGACCGGAATCGCGGTCTCGGTCAGCCGGCGACGAATCTGGATGGGCGACCGGCCGTAATGCTGGCTGGCCTCGGCCCAGACGGCGCGTTGGGCGTCGAGATCGTCCGACAGGGTGAAGGCGGTCAGGGTCTCCAGGTCCATCTGTCCGTTGCGGTAGGCCGCGAGCAGATCGGGCGCGACCTTGCCCAGGCGCAGCCGCTGGCGCACCAACCGCTCGGCCACCCCGAAGCGCGCCGCGATGGCGGCGATGGTCTGCCCGGCATCGACCAGGGCCGCGAAGGCCTCGAACTGGTCGGCCGGGTGCATCGCGACGCGCACGGCGTTTTCGACCAGCGAGGTCTCGAGCGCGCTGTCCGGCGCCTCGATCAGGCACGGGACCGGCCGGTCGGGGGGAATCAGGCCGTCGGCCGACAGCGCCAGCAACGCCCGCAGCCGCCGTCCGCCGGCGATCACGGCGTGCCTGCCCTCGGCGTCAGCCCGACCAACGATCAGGTTCTGCTTCAGGCCGTGGGCGGCGATACTCGCCTTCAGTTCGGCATCATCGGTCGCCGAGGCCGGCGTCTTGCGGGCATTGGCCGGCGACAGCACCAAGCGGTTCAGGGGAATCTCGTGAAGGGCAGCAACGGCGTCCATCGGGTCTCTCCGCGACGGGCCGGCGACAGCCTCTCTCTCGCCTTCCTCAACCCGTCACCCAAAACCCGAGCGGGCCTCTTACTCTGATCCGACCCCGGTCTGACCGACGGTCAAGCGGAACCCGTGCGATTCCTCCTTCACGGCAGCAAGATCAGCCCTTGACCGCGTCCTTGAGCGGCTTCGCGGGCTTGAACTTCGGTGCCTTGCTGGCCGGGATCGGGATTGGTTCACCCGTCTTTGGGTTGCGCCCTTGGCGGGCGGGCCGTTCGGCTACCGTGAACGATCCGAAGCCCTTGATCGCGATCTCCTCGCCGCGCCCAAGAGCCGCCGAGATCGCGTCGAAGACGGCATCAAGCGCCTTGTCGGCGGTGCCCTTGGGTAGGCTGGCGCTGTTGGCGATGTGGGCGGTTAGGTCGGCACGGTTCATGGCATGGCTCGGCGAGATGGTGGCAGGTGTGTCTGGCTTACACCGGGCACGCGACGATGCCAACGATGTGGTGCTGACAATCCCCGAGAGCGGTGGCCGACCTATCCTGTGGTCAAGGAAAAGCTGTCGGAAAAGCTTGCCCGTCCGCCGGAAATATGCCACTATCGCTATATTCTGGGCGGGCGGCAAATTATGACATCCGAACAAAGCATTGATGCTAAAGAGGTTATTTTCATTAACGAACGAGCTGAGCGCGATTATAAGTCGATTCCGATAGATGTGAGAGAACGTGCCGATCAGGCGGTCACTCAACTCCAGAACATGATGCCTCTCGTAAATAAAATGTTCACGCAGATGAAGGGCAGTCTGGCCAGAGTAGATGAAGTAATATTACCACATGACACTAACACATATCGCATATACTTTTTACAGTGTGGGTATGCTCTTTATATCCTTGATGCCGGAATGAAGAAATCTCTTCATGGCGATGAGCTTCCAAAGTGGGAAGTTGAACGACTAATAGATCGGAGAGATCGTGCTTTGGCGCATTACAAGGCCAATGAAGATGCGTTCAAGTTAGATGCCAAGGCGCGAAATATGCGCCGTGACACTATGGGGAAAGGAACTTCGCTATGAGTGAGAATTGGCGAGACGACCCTCTAGAGTTTACGGCCCCTGTGCGGAGCAAAAACTTTTTGCACGATATGGGCTATGAAAATCCAGATGAAATCAGGGTCAAATTCCTTCTAGTCGGGCGCATACGATCTATCATTCAGGAAAGGAAACTACGCCAATCCGATGTTGTCAGACTGGCGGCGGCCTATGATGACGCTAGCCTCAAGCAGCCGGATATCTCTAGAATCCTTAACGGGAATGTCAAGGGATATTCAGATTGGCGCCTGATGCGGTTATTAAATGCGCTAGGCGAAGACGTGCGCCTCATCACCATGCCAGCTAAGACGGATCGTGCTACGATTGATGTCATCGACCATCAAGAGTTAATGGCGGTTGGCTGAATGTAGCCCCCGGAAATCCGGGGTGTCGGCAGTCTGCTCGACCTGCTGAGGCCCCGAACGGTCGCCGGAAAATGGAGTCCAACGTCCGGCGCCCCTGTCCGAAACCGTACGTTTGCGGACGGGTGTCTGGGGGGGTGTTCGGAAATTGGCGAAACGGCTTCCGGACACTGGGGGGAAGTTCTGGACAACAGTTTCGGACGCCGAGGGGCAAGAGCTGCGCAACTGGGGCTGCGGGTCGTGAGCGTGGTCGGCATGGCAATCGGCGGCCCGACGGTGTCGGTATCACCGAGGGAGTCCGTCGTTGCCTCGATAGGTGAAAGCCGCTGGAAACTTTCCCTAAAACGCCTATTTTCGGAAATGTCGCTTGGCCCGACTTCTGGCAGGGCTTGGCGTACAGGTCAACGACGAACACTGGATCGTTCATCGTTTTCGGGAAAGTCCTTTTACGATGGCCCCACCGCCAAAGCAACCCAACGCCGAACGACGCAGTCGGGAGCACCTGACGCCGACCGAAATCGAGGCGTTGATCGGGGCGGCCCGACGCCTCGGGCGTCACGGCCACCGTGATGCCACGATGATCCTCCTCGCATATCGTCACGGGCTGCGCGTCTCAGAACTGGTCAGCCTGCGTCGCGAACAAGTCGACCTGCAGGAAGGGCTGCTGCACGTCCGGCGGCGAAAAAACGGGCTGTCGAGCACACATCCTCTGCGGGGACCAGAAATCCGCGCTCTGCGCAAGCTGGTGCGTGACTACCCGGAGACGCCCTATGTCTTCGTATCAGAGCGCCGCTCGCCCATGACAGAGGCCACCTTCCGAAAGCTCGTCGCACGAGCCGGGGATGCTGCCGAGTTGGGCATGCCGATCCACCCGCACATGCTTCGGCACTCGACCGGATACAAGCTGGCCAACGACGGCCAGGACACCCGAGCGATCCAGCTTTATCTGGGCCACAGGAATATCCAGCACACCGTCCTCTACACCCAGCTTGCGGCCGATCGGTTCAATAGATTCTGGAAGGACTGAAAGAGCAAGGTGTCCAGCGAATTTACTTCTCAAACTAAGCCATTGAATAATTTCGGAATGACGGTGCCAGTGGCCGCTTCTAAACTTACGGCAGGGACCATATCCAACCAAGATTTTCGGCTGCATCTGTACACAAAAGTATAGATTAGTGAACGCCTTAAATATCGATTCTTACCCAAATGATTTCAATTAGTTGCCTACGGTCAATGCGAGGGGTTTAGTAAACGCCTCATGCCCTCGAACACACCCAGAAACATTAACCTTATCTGATGTGCGCCCGAGATGCACGAATCGTTGCCGTGGGCCATCCTGGTGCCTTTTACAGAGCGGTCTAGCGTTGACCGATCCACTCGATGCCATGAGGATGCTCCTCTTGCCGGACGGTGTCTCGGCCGGTGACGAGGTGCTTCACCCACCATCTGGCGCGCCACTTGGCCGGCCGGCACCCGCGCCGGCCAAGCAACTCGGGAACAGGGCCGCCCCTTTGCCGAATAGAGAACAGGACGGCATTGCATAACGTTTTCAGATTAACTATGATCTCCGTACCACCTCGATGGGGAGAGCTTGCGAGGAGTGTTAAAGATGACAATTGGGCGATTCCTTCTTTGGAGCCGAACTTTTCGGCTTGTTTTTGTGTTAAAGCCAATTCTGATCCTGTTTCTGACCGTTATCCATTGTGGTGTTGCGCGCGCCGAAACGGCCGACATTTCGATCCACGTGCATGACAAGCAGGCGAGCGGCATAGCATGGCGTGGCAGCGCAATTCCGAGCTTGGTGTTGGGGCCAGCAGCGTTTGGACAACTTCATAATTCGTCGCCAAGCGTTAGTCTGTGTAAGTTTTCACGGTATTCAGGCGTTGATTGTCTGGGATTTTCCGGTGGCAATCTTCACTCCCCCTGCCCGCTAGCTTATGATTGTAAATTTGAGGGTGTGGTTTTTCCGAACGAACACATGTTCGGCTTGGTGTTCATTTCCCAAGGCATGATCAACCGTGCTCTGGTGGACGCCATAATCGTAACGAGAGCAACGATATCTCGGGACGATCCAGAGGTGTTGGCTCTCGACGATCGAATCAGAGCGGTTGCGGCCAGTCTTGCTCCTCCAGGCCCAACGGAAGCGATCCGTCGCAGTCCACGTTGGCAAGTGATTGAAATTACGAAATGTGAGGCGCGTTGCCCACTCTCTCAGTCCGAGCTAAAGATGAGTGTGGGGGCGCGATGACGGCAACGCAGCGCTCACAAGACGCGCATCCGCCGGCAGCCAGGGGCGAAAGCGGTCGATTCGGTTCGCGTCCTTCTCGATCAGCAGCAAACCCCTGAGCGGGACCGCCCCGCTTTCAGGCAGAGCCGTCGCCGATCTCGGCGGCGACAGTCCGGCCGTCGCCGAAAGTCCCGATGGCGACATGATCCGTTGTCCAGCCCACCACCGCTACCTGCTTGTAGCAATGGCAAAAAAAGGCCATTCGCCAGTGACAACCGAGCGCCGCTTCGCTGTGGTGACTTGATCAAGCCAGGGCACCACACCAACTTGGCTCACGTTCCGAAATGGCATATCCCGCATGGCATGCAATCGGTTCCCGACACGGGCGTTTGGGGCTTGTCCTTCGATCGTGGCGGGGTTAGCGTGACGTTACTGGCGTAAGGAAGGGTTGCCAGCATGGCAGGCTGGTGATCTGACGATGCCTGACCGGGGAGGGGCGCAGATGAGACTTGCTTCGATATCGGGCGCGATCGTCGGGTTCGTCTTTCTGGCGCAATTGGCCCTGGCGCAGCAGGGGCCGAGTTTTTCTTGTGCCAATGTCAAGCAACCCTGGGCGGTGGTCATCTGCTCGGACGCCGGACTGTCGGGTTTGGACCTGTCGATCGGCGAAAAATACAAGGCCGTGCGGGACACCGTCGCCGGCAATACGCTGCTGGCGTTTATCGATAATCAGCTCAATTGGATCGCCGCCACGAAGGCGGAGTGCCGAATTCCTGAGACCGGTTCGGTCGAGCCCCGGAATACCCCGTCACTGGCCGGCTGCCTTCGGGCACGGTTCAGCCAGCGGGTCGCCGCATTTGATAATGGATCGTGGGCTGATCCGCGCGCCGACTACGAACTCGGTCTCGATCAGACCGCCCGCGAGCAGGTGCAGGGGCGTTTGGCGACGCTGGGGCACTATAAGGACAAGCCGGACGGCCGGTTTGGTCCGGGAATGCGGCACGCGATCGCGGCAGCGCAACGCCAGTTCGGCCTGCCGCAGAGCGGGTTCGTGACGGGGGGCTTGGTTGGAAAGCTGGACCTGAACTTCGTGGTTCAAAATCCGGCACCGGCATCGCCCGCATTTCGCCAAGTGGATGGGGGGCAGCAAATCGCGGCTCGGCCTGCCTGCCGCACTTCTTCGGCAGCTCCTTCCGGTCCTCAAGTTACGGTCTCTCTCGATGCTGGCGCCGCCCGGGTTGGTGAACCCGTAACGTTAACGTGGTCCTTAACTGCGATGGCTGAAAGGCAGACGGACCCAACTTATTTTATGGTCAAGGTTCCTGGCATCTCTCGATTTGAGGGATCAGGATTCTTCGCGCTCGCTGGCGGTGCGTCGGGTCCACGGGACATAACGTTCGGTCTTGACCAAACCCGAGCCATTGTCCCGCTGCATACGGTCCTATTCAAGCCTTCTGGCATAATTCAGATACTACCTTGGACGGCGGGTGCTCTATCACTGGAATGGGCCGTCGTCCGCGCCGACGAGTGTGGGGAGCGGATTCTTGATAGCGGAAAACTTGAGCCAATTGCAATTCGACCTGGCTTACCGATTGTTATGGCGTACGATAATAAGGCGGAAGGCCAGCCTGATCGAGTTATTCGGGCACTCAAGGGGCCTTACCAAGTGCGTGTGTATGGCGATCACTTCTTGGTTGTTGAGGCTGACTCAGGTAGCCTTGTTATTAAACGTCAGGGATGGAACCCAACATTCTCACCGACTGGCCGTTTTCTGGTTGTTAACTTGACCAAGGACGACAATACATACGAGATCATCGATCTCCCCACTCGTCGTATCATTGGGCATTTCGGAGCCGAGGAACTATCATGGAGCCACTCCGACAGTTTTCTGTATTCAGGCGAGGATCATGCGGGAAAAATGGAGATTGTTCGCACACTGCATGGCCGACGCTCTGATCAGCGCAGCGTCGTTCATACTCGTGTTGAGCGTAGAATGTTAGGATTGGGCTATCACGGCGCTGGCGAAGATTCGGAGCCCTACCCTTTTATCCTGTCCCATAAGCCCACTCTCGATATTGAACCTTGGGGTCAATATCACCATGCTTCTTCGGCACGGGACGTATGGTCATTTGATTTATCGATTGAACAAGGCATTGTAACTTTTTCATGTACAGACAAAAATGGTTGGTGCTCTCAAGCACAGCCGCTAAGCGTTTATGATCTGGCGGCAGATCGTCCGAACAAAATTTATCAAAATGGTGCCGATGGATATCTTGCTTTTTCAAGGGATTTTGGCCTTCCAGCGCCGAATCTTTCAGGATGGAACCCAAGGGAGCGCCCTCAGACAACAAACATTCGGGCGCGACTGTGCGAAGACCAGGGGGATTTTGCAAGCAATTTTAAGGAATTATCGAGCTAATTTTCTAGTTTTTGTTACTGGTTCTGGAAGGGCAACAACCGATCTGGAATGGTCGCCCCAACAGGAAAGCTTGTATCCCACGTCGAAGGCGGTATTGTCGACGGTCAAAGCGCTATTGGTCGTACGGGTGAGAGGCGACTTCGCCTTGACCCTGGGCAGTGGTTTTCAATGACCCCTCCTGACCTTGGGCTTCATCACTTGCCGCATTCGGCTATTGGAGAGTTGAGAGCCGGCCGAGGTAGCGATAGTAGCTCTATGAGAGCAATGGCGAATGAGATTCAGCCGCTATATTCACCAAATATTGTAAGATTTGGTGGAGAGGGAGAATATTATAGCACGGTGTTTTTCACAGACCCAGGGGCTGCGGGGTTACAGCGAAGCAATTCAGAACCAATTGCAATAGACCTCGGCAAAGTTGGGCGCGATTTATGGCATTGGAATATTGGACAAAAAATTTCTGGCTTACACAGACTGTTGAAAGCAATCATGTGACACATCGGTTCTCATTTACAATGATAACCTCACGTGGCGGATCGGAGGCGAATTATGTTGATTTGGTTGCGTCTTCCGAGGAATTTGAGCGCCATCATTATGGCGGCAAGAGTGAGTTTTCTAATGCGTTACAATGGATGTATGGGGATGTTCGGACTGAACTAGGCTCCGCTTTTGGACGTCCCTCAATAGTTGGCGTGTCGGACGACCGCTTTCTTGTGATCCTTACGAGACCAATCACAAGATTAATCGCCTTTGATCTTCAATCATGGCGAATGGTATGCGCGATCTCGGGACTCAGTGATCCAGGTGAGGCGGTTGGTGTGGCCATGCAGACGGACACTAATCACATAACACAAATTAATAACGATGGCGCAATTCACGTGTATTCATGCAATTCGGGGGACGAAGTGCTATCAGGGGCGTTCGATGGGGGGAAATCCGTCATCATGGATCGGAACGGATATTTTAGGGGCTCTGAAAAAGCGCCAAGCTACCTAAGGATCGCAATACCTGGCCTGACCGGTCGGCAGTCTCTTTTGCAACTCAATAGCCAATTCTATCAGGCGCTCTATCGCCCCGATCTAATCGACGAAGCCCTAAAGGGTGATCCTGAAGGCAAGGTGCGGGCTGCAGCGGCGAAATTGGACTTCAGTTCTGTGATCCAGAGCGGCTCGCCGCCGCGGGTGGCGTTCGACGGGCAGCCCACGGCAGAGGCGGCCGATAACCAGCGTACCGTGGCGCTCACCCTCGAAGACCAGGGCGGGGGCGTCGGTCGGATCGAGTGGCGGGTCAATGGCACTACCGCCGGCATCACCGATGGCGCGCCCGCCGCCCGGATCAACCGCACCCTCGCCCTTCAGCCCGGCGAGAACCACATATCGGTGGTGGCCTACAACCGGGCCAACCTGATCGCCTCCGATCCGATCGAGACCGTGGTTACGGTGGCGGCGGCGGCAGCGGCGGGGCGGCAGCCGGAACTGCACGTGCTGGCCGTCGGCATCAGCGGCTATTGGGACAGCAGCCTCAACCTGAAGTTCGCCGTTCCCGACGTGTCGGGGGTTGCCGACACCCTGCGCCGGGCCGGCCAGCCGATCTTCCGCGCCGTCCATATCACGCCGGTGCTCGACAAGGACGCCACCCGGGCCGGGCTTGAGGCCACGTTCCAGAAGATGGCGGCGGAAATCGATGCCCAGGATGTGTTCGTGCTGATGGTCGCCGGCCACGGCAAGACCGTCGACGGCCGCTACTACTTCATCCCCTACGATCTGCACTTCAGCGGGGAGGAGTCCATCGTCGAGCAGGGGATCGGCCAGGATCAGTGGCAGAAATGGCTGGCCATGATCCCGGCCAACAAGAGCGTTCTGCTGTTCGACACCTGCGAGAGCGGCAGCCTGACCGCCGAGTTGTTCCAGCGGCGCGGCGTCGAGCGCATGACCGCCATCGACAAGCTGACCCGCGCCACCGGCCGCACCACCATCGCCGCCGCCGCGGCCGACCAGGCGGCGATCGAGGGCTATCAGGGCCACGGCCTGTTCAGCTGGGTCGTCCTCAACACCTTCGCGGCGACTCAACCGGCCGAAGACCGGCTGGTCCGCCTGACCGATCTGGTCCAGCGCGTCACCGATCAGGTGCCGGAGCTGTCGGCCAGGGTGTTCGGCGAAAGCGCCCGCCAGGTGCCGCAGATTCTGATGCAGGGCAACGACTTCCCCCTGGGCAAGGTGATCCCCGCGAGCACCGCGTCGGCCGGGCCGACAACGGCCCAGCCGCGCCAGCCCGCGCAGGCCGACGCGGCGCCGCGACGCCCGACTCACGTCGCCATCGCGGCCATCCAGGCTCACGACCAGCCCAACGCCCAGGCCACCGTCACCGGCTCGCTCGAACCCGGCATGCAGGTGACCGTGCTCGAACAAGCCCCCGACGGCACCTGGGTCCTGGTCGAACGCGACGGCCGCCGCATCGGCTATGTCGCCGCCGATCAGTTGTTGCCGCTACAGTGAGCCGTTGCGATGTGATCTGGGCAGAAGGCCGGCTTGAACAGGAGGGACGCAGATGAGATTTGCTTCGATATCGGGCGCGATCGTCGGGTTCGTCCTTCTGGCGCAATCGGCCCAGGCGCAACAGGGGCCGAGTTTTTCGTGTGCCAATGTCAGGCAGCCCTGGGCGGTGGTCATCTGCTCGGACGCTGAACTGTCCGGCTTGGACTCGGCGATCGGCGAAAAATACAAAGCCGTGCGGGATACCCTGGTCGGCAATACGCTTTTGGCGTTTATCGACAACCAGCTCAATTGGATCGCCACCATGAAGGCGGAGTGCGGGTTTTCCGAGACCGGCCCGGTCGAGACCCGGAACATCCCGTCGCTGGCCGGCTGCCTTTGGGCACGGTTCAGCCAGCGGATTACCGCCTTCGACAATGGATCGTGGGCCGATCCACGCGCCGCCTATGAACTTGGCCTCGATCAGGCGGCGCGCGAACAGGTTCAGGGACGCCTAGCAGCGCTGGGTCACTATAAGGACAAGCCGGACGGCCGGTTTGGTCCGGGAATGCGGCACGCGATCGCGGCGGCGCAACGGCAGTTCGGCCTGCCGCAGAGCGGGTTCGTGACCGGAGCCTTGGTCGGGAAGCTGAACCTTGTCGTGCAGGCCCCGGCTTTGAACCAGGCTGTCACGCCACAGACGGCGAGAGGATTGGGGCGCCAGGACACATCGACGCTCGCCTCTCCTGTCGAACCCCTTTCCGCCACAGGTCGGGTCGATGTACAAGCGGAAGACGAAAAAGCTAATGGAGAGGACGGAAAGGCCAGAATACACATTCAGATGGGGCACATGAGTGACGTCAACTCCTTTGCTCAATCACCTGATGGCCGGCTTATTATGTCGTCTGATGGAGGGTCCACTCGGTTATGGGACGTAGGGAGCGGTCGCGAACTTCGTCGATTTGATGGGATGGCACCCCTTGTGTTTTCCCCAGATGGTCAATTTGTTCTGTCACGAAGCCAGGATTTCAAGTTGCGCCTGAGGAACATCTCAAGTGGTGAGGAAGTTTATAGTCTTGAAGGCGGAGGTGTTGCTGCTATTTCACCAAATGGAAAATTCGTCATCTCGGGAAGTAAAGATAATGTAAATCCCGGCCGGCAAGTTCTAAACAGAGATTTTTCACTTCGGCTGTGGGAGCTTGACAGTGGGCGGGAAGTTCGGCGTTTTGTTGGCCATACCGATTACGTCAGATTTATTGCGTTCATGCCCGATGGGCAGCACGCTATTTCGGGAAGTTCTGACAATTCCGTTCGGTTATGGGATATATCTACCGGCCGCGAGCTCCGCCGTATCGAAGGGCGAGGGCCAATATCGGCTATCTCTCCGGATGGCCGCTTCGCCGTATTGGGATGTGTAGTACTACAGTGGCACATTCTTTATTGCGGCAATCTTGCGCTTGACGTGGCATCTGCGAGCGATGGCTTGGTGCCATCGCCGCCAATTTGACCAGCCAA